>Ga0256839_1000795_pt1 | contig 40366 bp, 37 predicted proteins | sample 354166metaG_FD_185968 | JGI IMG/M metagenome (GOLD analysis project Ga0256839, IMG submission 185968) | Hydrothermal vent microbial communities from Mid Atlantic Ridge, Atlantic Ocean - 354-166 | ecosystem: Environmental > Aquatic > Marine > Hydrothermal vents | place: Atlantic Ocean: Mid...
GCAATACTCCCTGACATCCCTGTAGTTTATGTTTCAAGCAAAAACGAGACAGTCAAAATACTGACTGCCCAACCACTCAGCGGATCATTCGCCCTCCCAACGGGCTTACCCCAACAATCCGTTTTCGTAGCCTTTTCGGACAATGCTGATCACAGCGAAAAGCATGTGAATTCAACATGATATGGTGACTATACTGTAGTTGCCGCGGCGAGTAAAACCACTCGCACTCCGAACACGCTGCAAGCATGTTCAACGGAACCTTTTACCTGACGAAGTGACAATATTTCGACACATTCGTTTTCAATTCCGGCAAGCGTTACCCGCCTGGGTCGATGCCATGTTTGCTGCGGCAGACTCGTCTCTCAGCAACGTATGCAGGGTCACTTCTGGCGGACAGTTGTAGCGCACGTCGACAACCGAAGCACCGGAACCCCGAGAGGTATAGCCGTTCATGCCGCCGTAGCGCCACTCGCCATTGCAGACCGAGCGTGGCGCTTTCGCATTGCACATCAGTGGCAGCCCGCCGGGAAGACAGATCTGGCCACCATGCGTATGCCCGCAAAGAAAAACATCGAACCCTGCATGGGCGGCATGACGGTAGGTTTCCGGGCTATGTGACAGCAGAATAGACACCGCCTCTTCCGGAATGGCATCGGCTGCCTTCTCCAAATTGTGCGCCTTGTAGTAATGGGGGTCGTCGATCCCCGCCAGATAGATCAGCTCACCATCACGTTCTATTACAGCCGACTCGTTCAGCATCACGTCGATCCCCATACCTTCCAGCCCCGGCACCATCTCGATAGAATCGTGGTTACCAAGAATGGCGTAGACCGGGTTCGACAATGCACCACGCACACGCTTCATCGCCGCCAGCGCGTTCTCATAAGGCCCGTAGGTTTTGGCACGAAAATCACCGGTGATAACGCAGATATCGTAGTCCAGATCACTCACTCGTTCGATCAACGCCCCAGCCATGTATTCGTTGACATCGAGATGCAGGTCACTTAGATGCAGCACCCGAAAACCGTGAAACGATTCGGGAAGATGAGGCAGAGGAATGTTGTTTTCGGTCAACTCCAGCTTCAGCGCATTGCGCTTGCCGCGACCATGGAGAAAGCTCATGCGCAGGCTCATGCGAATCAGGGCATGTATGGAGTACCAGTTCTCGATATGGAAGAACCCCAACCCCTGACCAAATACCTTGCTATGCTTCTCTTTCTCTATCTGCTGACGCATCTTTAAATGTACCGGATGCACGCGTTTTTCCAGAAGTGTATGGATCGGATTTTTCGCTGGCAGATTGGTCATGGTCTCTGGTCGTTTCTGTTAACCGGGATCAGCTTTATAGCAATGAAAGCGGCCACCGGCAGGGAACTTGTTCATGCTTCGACCGTCTCGCGGCAATGTTTGTTCCCCTGTAATGGCAAAATACTGCCATCAGCGCGTGACAGGGGAGTTACAATCCCCCCATCGACCCTTACGAACATTGCTATACTTGCCTTTTGATTCACTCATTGAGGACACATGGCAGCACAGCGAAAAGCCGTAGCGCTCATCTCCGGCGGACTGGACTCGATGCTTGCCGCACGCATGATGCTCGATCAGGGCATCCATGTTGAAGGCATTACCTTCTTCACCGGCTTCTGTACCGATGGCCTGCATCACATGAGCGGCGTCTACCGCGACAACACCCCCACACGAAACCATGCCTTCTGGGTAGCCGAACAGCTTGGCATCGAACACCACATCATAAATATAGTCGATGAATACAAAGATATCGTCCTCAACCCGAAACATGGTTACGGGGCCAACCTGAACCCTTGCCTGGACTGCAAGATCTTCATGGTCGGCAAGGCTCAGGAGTGGATCCGCGAGCATGGCTTCGATTTCATCGTCACCGGCGAAGTCATTGGCCAGCGACCCAAGTCGCAACGCAAGGAAACCATGCCGATCATCGCGCGTGAATCGGGTGCCGACGACCTGTTGCTCCGCCCCCTCAGCGCACTGAATCTGCCCCCGACGCTGCCGGAACGCGAGGGCTGGGTCGATCGCGACAAGTTACTGGGCCTCAGCGGACGGTCACGCAAACCACAGATGGCGTTGGCAGCCCAATACGGCATCACCGAATACGCTCAACCCGCAGGCGGATGCTGTGTGCTGACCGACGAGAACTATACCCATAAGCTACAGGATTTCTGGACCCATCGTGGCAAGCGCGACTATGAATTCGACGACATTCTGCTGTTAAACATGGGCCGCCACCTGCGCCCCAACAACCGTTTCAAGCTAATCGTGTCGCGGGAAGAATCCGAAACCCGCTACATGGAGGGCTATCGCAAGTCATTCCACCATATCAAAACGGTCAGCCACCCCGGACCCATTACCCTGATTGATGGCGACGATCTCACGCCAGACGACTGGAAGCTTGCAGCAGCGGTAACAGCACGCTTCAGCAAAGGACGCGACGCCGCCGAGGTTGAAGTGCGAATGGTACCCAAGGGTGGTGAGGCGGAACTGATCAGGATTACACCGCTGAAACCGGAAGAAGTCCTGAAATCGTGGTACCTCTAATATGCAACACTTCAGGTACCGATAAACCATGCAAAACCGAGATTACCGATGAACAAACTGACCTTTTTTCTTCTGACCCTTGCACTCACCATGGTTGCCTGCGGCCAGGCACCCGCAGCTGGCCCTGAGAAAATCGGCCCTGCCCTCGTCTATACGACCGACAATGATTTCGAATGGGCCAAGGAAAACCTGCTCACGGCAATTGCCGACAAAGGGCTCGTACTCAGCGCCACATTGCACGCAACCACCATGCTGAACCGCACCGGACCCGACCTGGGGTTCGACAAGGCCGTTTACAAGGACGCTGAGACCTACCTGTTCTGCAAGGCAGACATCTCGCACAAACTGGTGGCCGCCAACCCGCACAATATCGTGCTCTGTCCCTATGCCATCTCGGTCTACACGCTGACGGACAAACCTGGCGTGACCTACTACAGCTACCGCGAACCGTATGGAAAAGAAGCGACCTACAAGCCCGTGGTCAAACTGCTGGAAAGCATTGTCCAGGAGGCGCTGGACCAATAGATATGCGGTGGAAGAAAAGCCGGTTTGGGGCGTGGTGGTGGATACTCGTCGCCATCGCCACGACCAGCGCCTTCGCTGCCAGCCGCGTCAACCTGTCGATCGAACACGCCGTAGGCGAGCGCTACATGGACATGCGCCTGCTCGGCACCGTCGAGATTCCGGATGATCATATTGGCAGCATCCGTGTCGACGAAATGTCTGGACTGGCATGGGATGAGGACGAACAGCTGCTCTACGCCTTGTCGAACCGCGGCAAACTGTTCCACCTAAAGCCGGTATTCGAGGACGGCAAGCTGGTCGATACCCAAGTTGTCGCCGCATTCAAACTCAGAAACCGCTACGGCAAGAAGCTGAAAAAGCCGTATCGCGACACCGAAGGTCTCGACACGCAATATGCCAACAATGGCAAGCGCGGTGATTCGGTACTGCTCATCTCATTCGAACGGGAGCCGAAAATCGCCCGGTTCGACAACAGGGGCTACGAAATAGAGCGCCTGCCACTACCAGAGCCACTCAACGACACCGACCGCTACGACACGACAAACCACGGCCTCGAAGCCGTCACTGCACACCCTCAGCTGGGCATCATCACCGCACCTGAGGTGCCACTGCGCGGCAGCGACGGCGTCACCCTCTACAGCCTCGATGGTAAACAGTGGCGCATCCCGGAATTTCCGGTTGCGGACAACGCGATCGTAGGCATGGAAACCATGCCGGGCGGCGACTTGCTACTGCTGGAGCGAGCCTTCAGCTCGATGCTATCCCCTATCATCATTTCACTGCACAGGATCACGCTCGATAACACCTGCCGCGCCGATACCGGCAGAAACGGCAACACAGTTTGCGCCAGCCGACCGGTCGCGATCATGAGCAGTAGCAAGGGGTGGGATCTGGACAATTTCGAAGGGCTGGCACGCCACCAGGGCAACCGCTACTTCATCGTCAGCGACAACAATCGCTTCTGGCTACAACGGACACTGCTGAGCTATATCGAAGTGTTGCCACCGGAAAACGCGATTACCAAGAAAGTACCCCCCCGACCATCGCCTGCAGTAACAGCGCGAGGAGAACGACAATCAGGAATCAGCTGGTAATCAGCTGAAGAAACTCCGCGCGTGTCGCCGGTGAGTTGCGAAATGCACCTAGCATAATGGACGTGCTCATTTCAGAATTCTGCTTTTCCACACCACGCATCATCATGCAAAGGTGTTTGGCACGAATATGCACCGCGACGCCCAGCGCATCCGTCACTTCCTGAATCGCATCAGCGATTTCCTTGGTGAGATTCTCCTGAATCTGCAAACGGCGGGCATACATATCGACGATCCTTGCGATCTTCGACAACCCGATCACCTTGCCCTGCGGTAGATAAGCCACATGCACCCGACCGATGAAAGGCAGCAGATGATGCTCACACAAGGAATACAGCTCGATATCCTTGAGAATCACCATCTCATCATTATCGGTGGAGAACACCGCGTTGTTCAGCACTTCGTCCAGCGACTGGTTGTAACCGCGGGTAAGATACTGAATCGCCCTGGCCGCGCGTTCCGGCGTCTTGACGAGCCCCTCGCGCGCAACATCTTCGCCGACATTGTCGATAATACTGGTATACGCTTCGATCAGTTTTTCTTTGCTCATTGCACCCCACTCCTCCTGGTCATCGTCGCTGGATCATACGTGATTCCCGAAACCCGCTCTAACGGCAACAGATATTCGAGGGAAATCAGCCTGCGGCCATCCGCTACATGCCATTCCGGTAAACAGAAGTATCAACCACACCGCTAGCCCTCACCTGCTTCAGCGCCACACCATACTCACGAAGAATACCGAGCGCCCAATCGATGCGACCGCGAAAGTAGGCATCAGCGTCTGGGTTGTTGTCCTCAGGATTCTCATTCAGCACCGATTCGCAATGGCGCACGATAATGTGTTCTGGAATGAAGCAGATGCGGTTGTTTTTATAACTGCTCATGCGTAGCTCGGCGACGGGATAGGCACCACCATCCGCAGACGATACAGTGACGATCAGCGCCGGCTTGTGCGCCAGCTCGCCTTTCGACCACAGTAAAAAGAAGTTCTTCAACCCCGAAGGCACCTGGCCATGCCATTCGGGCGAAACGATGACAAAAGCATCACTGCTCGCCAGCTGCGAGGATATCGGATCAAGCAGCGCCTGCCATTTCGGGTCGCCCTCCCAGATGCCTTCATCCCACAATGGCAGGGGATTTCCCGAGAGGCTGAACAACCAAACATCATCCACCGAATGCTTCTCTTGCAGCGTCTTCTCGATGAATCGAGCAATCTTCAGGCTTTGTGCCTGCTGGCGGTGGCTGCCGCTGATGATGCTGATTTTCATAGGCTTCTATCCTCGGTAATACAAAAGCCGTCAGTGTATCAGCTCAGTCTCTATGCAGGCATATGAGGGTTTACCCTGTATGGATATCGAGAACACCGCTATAATCCCACTCAATCAGAATTCAATGAGACACATCCGTGCTGAAAAAATTGTTCGACAGAAACGTCAGTGGTGACGGCGAACAGTACGCTGCCGAAACAAAAGCACTACCTGGCGCAGAAAACCCACCGCCTTCCAAAGTCGAGCTGCTACCTCCGCCCCAGACAGAGGATACTGCTCGCCTGCTGACCGAGCAGCTGCTCGACGACAAGATCGATACCCCGCCGAGCGTGCTCAAAAGGGTTGCCGGACGCTTGCGCCGGCCATGGCGGCGCAGCAAAGGCAATGTTTCCAAACACGTTCACGCCCACGAGCAGGACATCCACCACCGACTGGAAGCTGCCTTCGAGGCATTGCACCGGGAATTCGACAGCCGTGAAAAGGCGCTGGAAAAGAAGCTCGCCCAAGCTGCCGTCACCTACGAAAAGAAAATCCGCCGCACACGCTGGTTGCTGGTGCCAATCAGCCTGCTCGCCGTGCTGAGCCTGGTGTACCTGTTCTACATGATCCAGCTGATGGGATCGGCCATGACCAGCATCTCCACCGATATCACATCCATGAACAGCAGTGTGTCAAGCATGGATCAGAACATGGCGGCGATGAGCGGAGACACCCGCGAAATGGTCTACAGCATTCAACGCATGGATCAATCCATGGGCCACCTTAACTATAGCGTGGGTTCGATGAACCAGCAGATGGGCGCAATGAACCACAACGTCGCCGCCATGAATCGCTCCATCGCGCCAATCGGCGAAGCAGCCCAGCCTATTGGCGGATTCATGGGCGCGATGAAGTCGTTCATGCCGTTCTGAGTGGCGGATGGTGGGCACGCTGCTGGCGCGCCCACACTACTTAGCTCGGGTTCTCGTAGAATATGTAACTGGTTGAATAATCACTGAACTCGAAGTAGACCTTCTTCTCGTCGCCATCCTTCTTATAGTTCTGGTTGAGATCCAGCACGCCATAGCCAAAACGGTATGGCCGTGAAACCGAACTTCCCTGGGTGCTAACGGCCGTCGAGATCTTGTCGATATTGATGAACCGTTTCACCAGCTTATCCCCGGCGTAGACATCGAGCACCCCGTTGGTGCCTGTGTAGTTTTGCAATGCTCTTCCGAGCTTGTTTTGCGTTTCCTGAGTGCAACCGCCTGCCAGCGACAACGCCACCGCCAGCAATACAATGCCTGTCAATCTTTTCACCTGCTCACTCCTCGAATTCACGAACAACATGATGTTCAGACAATATGGGCGCAAAACGCGGATAGTCAACGCTTGGGCTCACCTTTCGCATCGTAGTAGGCGTAGTAGCTCTCCATGATTTCCTTGTGCGCCTCCTCGATGCCATACCAACCATCGATACGCGCCCACTTACCGGGCTCCAAGGCCTTGTATTGCTCGAAGAAGTGCGCAATTTCGTTCAGCAGCGACGGCGGCAAATCATCGATACTGTCAACACGATCATAGTGTGGAGACAGCCCGCGTGCCGGCACGGCCAACACTTTCGTGTCATGGCCGGATTCGTCTTCCATCTTCAGCATACCCAGCGCGCGGCAATTGATGATTACACCACTCAATAGCGGCACCGGCGTAATGACCAGCACATCGATAGGATCACCGTCATCCGACAGGGTATGGGGGATCAAGCCATAATTGGCCGGGTAGTGCAGTGAGGTGCCAAAGAAGCGATCGACGACCAGCGCACCGCTATCCTTATCCAGCTCATATTTTACTGCGCCGCCATCATTGGGTATCTCGATGATGACGTTGAATGTGTCTGGCAGATTCTTCCCTGCACTGATCTTCTCTATATCCACGCTTTTCTCCTTACAATTACAGTTTTTTATAGATTTCGACGCCCTGCTCGACGAACTCCACAGCCTTCTCTTCCATGCCCTTTTTCAGGGCCTCTTCCTCGCTCAGCCCGTGCGACTTGGCATAGTCGCGCACGTCCTGCGAGATTTTCATCGAGCAGAAGTGCGGCCCGCACATGGAACAGAAGTGCGCGACCTTGGCAGAGTCTTTCGGCAAGGTCTCGTCGTGAAACTCCATGGCTCGCTCGGGATCCAGACCCAGATTGAACTGATCTTCCCAGCGGAACTCGAAACGCGCTTTCGACAAGGCATTGTCGCGCAGCTGGGCGCCCGGGTGCCCCTTGGCGAGATCAGCCGCATGGGCCGCGATCTTGTAGGTGATGATGCCATCGCGCACATCCTGCTTGTTCGGCAGCCCCAAGTGCTCCTTCGGTGTGACATAGCAGAGCATCGAGGTACCATACCAGCCGATCTGCGCAGCACCGATCCCCGAGGTGATATGGTCGTATCCCGGTGCGATATCCGTCACCAATGGACCGAGCGTGTAGAAAGGTGCTTCGAAGCAATCCTCCAGCTCCTTGTCCATGTTCTCCTTGATCATCTGCATCGGCACATGACCCGGTCCTTCGATCATCACCTGCACATCGTGTTTCCAGGCGATTTTTGTCAATTCGCCGAGCGTCTCCAGCTCACCAAACTGGGCCGCGTCATTGGCATCGGCCAAGCAACCCGGACGCAACCCATCACCCAGCGAGAAGGAGACATCATAAGCTTTCATGATGTCGCAGATTTCTTCGAAGTGGGTATAGAGGAAATTCTCCTCGTGATGCGCCAGACACCATTTCGCCATGATCGAACCGCCGCGAGAAACAATGCCGGTCACCCGTTCCGCCGTCAGCGGAACGTAACGCAGCAACACGCCAGCGTGGATCGTGAAGTAATCGACCCCCTGCTCCGCCTGTTCGATCAACGTATCGCGAAAAATCTCCCAGGTCAGCGCCTCGGCCTTGCCATCGACTTTCTCCAGCGCCTGATAGATCGGCACCGTACCGATGGGCATCGGAGAGTTGCGCAGAATCCACTCGCGCGTCTCATGAATGTTCTTGCCGGTGGAGAGATCCATCAGCGTGTCGCCACCCCAGCGAGCAGACCAGGCCATCTTCTCCACTTCTTCGACGATCGACGATGACAGCGCCGAATTGCCGATATTGGTGTTGACCTTGACGAGAAAGTTGCGGCCAATGATCACCGGCTCCAGCTCGGGGTGGTTGATATTCGCGGGGATAATCGCGCGTCCCCGGGCCACCTCATCACGCACGAACTCTGGCGTCACCTCGGCGGGAATGCTGGCGCCAAACGACTCGCCGGGATGCTGCTTGAGCAGCTTCTTGTAGCGCGGGTCCTTGCGCAGCTCATCCAGCCTCAGGTTCTCGCGAATCGCAACATACTCCATCTCCGGCGTGATGATGCCCTGCCGTGCATAGTGCATCTGCGTGACGTTGCTGCCAGATTTCGCCCGACGTGGATTGCGGATATGCTCGAAGCGCAGATGCGCCAGCGCAGCATCGCCCTGGCGTTGCGCGCCGAACGTCGATGTTGGACCATCCAGCAGCTCGGTATCACCACGCTCTTCGATCCAGCCGCTACGGACATCAGGGATACCCTTCATCAAGTCGATGCTGACGTCAGGATCGGTAAACGGGCCGGAGGTGTCATAAACGGTGATCGGCGGGTTCTCCTCCTCGCCAAACATCCCCGTCGTCGGGGAACAGGAGATCTCGCGCATGCTGACGCGAATATCGGGCCGGGAGCCCTGTACATAGATCTTGCGGGAATTGGGAAATGGCTTTGTGACTTCGGCCGACAGCCGCGCCGTATTGGCAATGAATTCCTCTGGAATCGCGCTCATGTATTCAACCTCTGGCTAGCGAACAACTGAAAGGAAAGCATGCCAGACGATTGAAAAAACGCTGCAAGCCTCCCTACGCGGGGATCAACCCGATCAGGTTCCAAGGGTATGTCTCAGCCTGAGCAGCATGCTGCGCCCGGCACCCCCGGCTCTGACGCCAACATTAGCACACACACCACGGCGGAGTCTGGATTTCCTGTCACCCATCCGGATATAAGATAACCCTGAAAGGCAGCGCTACTACGTGACAACGACACTGGAACCTGCTGTGATATCGCCTGTCTGAAGCCAGACCACAACTCAAACAGATGAAAGCAGCCATGAGCCACGATCCCGTTGACGCTATCGATGTACACGTCAAAAGCAAGTATCTGCCCGAAGAATCGGCGCCAGAACAGTCGAAATACATCTTTTCGTACACGGTCACCATCTTCAATAGCGGCCAGCGCCCGGCCCGCCTGATGACCCGCCACTGGATCATTACCGACGCCAATGGCCGGGTTCAGGAGGTCGAGGGAGATGGTGTGGTTGGCGAGCAGCCCTACCTGAAGCCGGGCGAAGCCTTTCAATACACCAGCGGAACGATGCTGGAAACACCGGCCGGCACCATGGAAGGCAGCTACCACATGGTAACCGACGACGGTGAACGCTTCACCGCGACGATTCACCCCTTCGCGCTCACCATTCCGCAGATGCTGCACTGAACACGCAGTCCGTCAGCATGTAGGCAATACTCCAGAACCCCATGGCAATCTACGCAATTGGCGATGTTCAAGGCTGTCTGACCGAGCTGCATCAGCTGCTGCGCAAGCTCCGTTTCGACGCAACGATGGATAAGCTCTGGTTCTGTGGCGATCTGGTCAATCGCGGCCCGGCGTCACTGGACACCCTGCGCTTCATCAAGGGGCTTGGCGACAGTGCCATTGCCGTACTCGGCAATCACGACCTGCATCTGCTGGCCGTCGCGACGGGGGCACAATCACTGAAACGCAAAGACACACTGCGAACCATTCTCGATGCACCCGATGCCAGCGAGCTGCTGGAGTGGCTACGGTTCCGGCCGATGCTCCATTACGACAAAGGGTTGCAAACACTACTCGTCCATGCAGGCCTGCCACCGCAATGGTCGGTAAAAAAAGCACGCAAACTGGCGTCCGAAGTCGAAGACTGCCTGCGCCACGGAGACTACCACCATTTTTTCGCACAGATGTACGGCAACAAGCCGGCCCACTGGCGCAACAGCCTCGAAGGCATCGAGCGACTGCGCTTCATTACAAATGCACTGACGCGCATCCGCTACTGCGATGAAAACGGCCGGCTCGATTTCGACAACAAACTCAAACCCGACAGCAGTCACCGGCTCTATCCCTGGTTTCGGGTTCCCGGACGCAGAAGCAGCAACAAGCGAATCATCTTCGGTCACTGGTCCACATTGGGTTTCGTCAATGAAAACAATGTCATTGGTCTGGATACTGGCTGCGTCTGGGGAGGCCAGCTCACGGCCTACCGCCTCGACACGGCCATCGCACATCCGATCAGCATGGTCTGTGCGGGCGCACTGGCCCCAGGCGAGGACTGACCCCAGCCATCCCGGCCCTGCAACTGACGGAACACCCCCACCATGAAACGGAATCTGCTATTGCTGCTTTGCTGTCTCAGCCTGCCCGCGTCAGCGATTGAAGTCACCCTTGGCCAAGGCAGTTTCACCTCCACCGCCTCACTGAAAGGACTGATGAAGGCGGATATCGATCTCAGTACCGTCTCGCTGTCCGTGGCACAACCCGCGACACCGGTCGGCCAACTACCCGTGTTGTGGTCCGCTCGGCTGGAACTGTTTCAGTCCGGCTTCGTCAACCAGGCGACTGATTTCGCCAGCCAACCCGTCAGCACAGACATCCCCCTCCTTGGCAGTAGTATCGATGACCTGGCCGCAACCCTAACACCCATCCCGGTTCCAGCCGACTACCGTGTCTATGGCATCGATTTGGACGTACGACTGGATTGGCCGCTGATCATGAACAACAAGGGCTATATTCGCCTTGGTATCAATAGCGGGCTGACGCTGCCATTCATGGAAACCCGCAACATGGGGCGAGATGCCAATGTGTTTCTTGATCTGTTGGAGACCACCTCAACCAGCATTCGCAGCTACAAACTGGGGCCGGCCATTAGCGTATCGTGGGCGGCTACCCCCGCGATCCGGCTGCAAGGCGAATGGGTCGTGAATATCCAGCGCGGAACGCTGGAGAACGACCTGCTTGGCAGCGGTATCGATATCGAAGGCCGCTATACCCGGTTCGATGCCGGCATCAGAATCCAGCCACGCCAATGGCCACATTACCTACAATGGCTCGAAAATGGCTACTTGCTGGCGGGTTATCGTGCAACACGCTGGGATTATGACAAGGCAAGCTTCAGTTTCCGCCAGGCATCTCTCACGATTCCGGCCATCCTCGATATGGACTTTACCCAGTCGACTATCTATCTCGGGCTCGGCGTGTCATTTCGCTGAGCCTCAACCAAACAGTGCGCGCACCATTTCCCGCACACGCTGGGCACGATCCTGAAGCTGTTCAAACGCCTCGTCGCGCTGTTGCGAGTGGATGCCCAACCGCTCCAGGCGCAGATCCTCCGGCAGGGCTTCAATCGCTGTATCCAGTTCATGCACCAGGGTCACCGCATACCCGGTAAGCTGGGCAATCTCCCAATGTGCCCCAGCATAGGCATAATCGAGGTGATGTTTCATCGCTGTTTCGATCAACCCCGGAAATCCCCAGGCGCGAGCAAGACAACCCCCAACCTGCGCATGATCCGCGCCACAACCATCACGCAATACCTCGGCAAGCGTTAGCATGGGGTTTTCGCAGACTTTGACAAATGCCGCGCCGGTTGGCTCGGGCAGATTATCCGCCATCCATAAAAGACCGAGGTTATGCAGTAGCGCTGCTGTATGGACTGTCCCATCACCCTGCTCACGAAACAAACGAGAGTGGCGCGCCAACAAGCTAGCCGCATCGGCGACCAACAGTGCTGTCGACCAAAAGACATCACTGCGAAACGCCGGGCATTTGGCAGGATCGAACGGTGCCGCAATCGCTATCGAAATGCTGACACTTTTGACCATCGACAGACCCAGCTTGGCACAAGCCGTTTCCAGGCTGCTAATTTCCGTCACTGGCGCAGCCCAGGCCGAGTTCGCCAGAAAAATCAACCGCGCAGCAATGCTCGGAAACTTGGCAATAATCTGCGCCAACTCGCGAAAATCAAGATCATCGTCACTCAATGCCGACAGCAATTCAGGCACCGCCGCCGGGAGTACCGTCAACTGGCTGGAAGCATCGATCAAGTCACAGGGATGCGGCGCTACCGCTGTAGCAAGTATTGTGTTTGTCATCATTTATTCCTTTAGTCCGTCGCGCAGGCTGCGTCGCGTAAAAAATCCTGCTGGGCCAGTGCCGGAATATCGGCAGCCGGCACTGGTTCACTGAAAAAGTATCCCTGAACAGTGTCGCAATTAAGTCCACGCAAATAGATCATCTGCTCCCCATGCTCGACCCCTTCGACGACCACCTCCATGCCAAGTGCCTGCGCCATGCCAACGATGGTAGCGATAATTACCGCGTGCTCATTCTTGTCGAGCATGTCACGCACAAACTCCTTGTCGATTTTGAGGCAATCGAGCGGCAATTTTTTCAGGGAGCTCAAGGAGGAATACCCCGTACCAAAATCATCGATGGCAATTCTGACACCCAGCGCCTTGATGCGACGAAAAATCTCAACGCTTTCTCCTCCCGTCTGCATCACGCCTTCGGTTACTTCCAGCTCTATCCGCGAGGCTGGCAGCGCGTACTGGGCAAGGGCCGCCTTGACCGTATTCACAAGATCCGGCGAGCGGAAATGTGATCCTGAGATATTCACCGAGACACGAAACTCAGGTAGACCGGCATCGATCCACTCCCTCGCCTGTCGACAAGCGGTTTCGATTACCCAGTCACCCAGCTCGTTGATGATGCCAATCCGTTCTGCCACCTCGATGAACTCATCCGGTCGCACCAAGCCTCGTTCAGGATGGTGCCAACGAATGAGTGCCTCGACACCCGTTAATTCGCCACTGTGCAGTGAGATCTGTGGCTGATAGACAAGCGCAAACTGCTGTTTCTCAATCGCCTCCCGCAAATCATGTTCCAACGACAACCGGCGCTCAGCAGCAACTGTCAGGTCATGCGTAAAAAAGGCGACGCTATCCTTGCCACCGTGTTTTGCCGCATACATCGCAGTGTCCGCTGCCTGAAGAATGGCTTCCTGAGTACCACCATCACGTGGAAACACAGCAACACCAATACTCCCACGAAGGCGCAGGGTGTAGTCGCAAACCTCCAGTGGCTTGCCGATCTCATGCAAACAGCGTTGAGCAACACTGGCGGCCTGTTGCTGATCATGGATATCCTCCAGAATCATGCAGAATTCATCACCGCCGAAACGGGCCACCAGATCCTCGTTACGTACCGATGCGGCAAGCCTATGACCAACGGCCTGAAGCACAATATCTCCCGCATCGTGCCCAAAACCGTCGTTGATATCCTTGAAACCATCCAGATCAAGAAACAGCACGCTGAACGATGCCCGACTTCTACGTGCACGCGAAATCGCCTCCAGCAAACGCCGCTGGAACTGTGAGCGGTTGGCCAGTCCCGTCAACTCATCTTCGAAGGCCAGCTTCTGAATGTGCTGCTGCGACTTTTTCAGCTCGGTGGTATCGCGCAGGGTGATCAGGCACCGGGTCGGTTCCCCGTTCTCCGTAGCCAGCACCAGCACGGACAGTTGGGCACAGTACCTCTCACCACTGCTGCGCTTCCCCTCAAACTCATAATCCCACTGCTGCCCACGACCACCTGCCGTGTCTGCGCTGCACCCCGGCATCAGGGAAAAAATCGAAGTGCCGGTGATCTCTTCCGCCGGAACTCCGATGATGCGGGAAAATGATTTATTGCACGAAAATACCCGCCAGTCGCGATCAGTGACGCAGATGCCATCACTGATCTGGTCGAGCAAGGCGCGCGAGCGAATCACATAATTCCCGAGCATCCAGAATAGCAAGCCCCCGAACACGGTTCCGAGAACGATCAGGAAAAACAGTATCCCGGCAGACAAATGCTGACCGACTACCGGGGCATCCGGCAGCAGTCCGGAGATCCAATCAGCTTGGGTCAGCGCAGCGAACCCTAGCAACAGCTCCGCAACGATCAATACCAAAAAACCAGCCTTCAGACGCGACCACAGCGGCCACGTCTCCTCATCCGCGGGGAAACCAGAAATGAGTTTGTCCTGTCCTTGCACGTCGACTCCACCCTTTATTATTGTTGTTCTCTGACTGGTCAGCCCACGCCCAAATGCGTGCCATCCACACAGTTACAGCGGCTGCTGAGCTCGTACCGAGTCGTCACGTTTTATTGTTTTCGAGGTAGCTATCGGCCGGAGGTGGGCTAGCATGAGCGGAAATCGCCATGCCTCATCAGCTTTGTGACCACTTGACGACAATATGTGTCGGCAAGGCAGGTTGTGAAAATGCGCGGGCATTACAGGCGATTGAACAAATCGGCGCGTTCATCCTCCAAGCAGGTATCGCCCCCGACACTTGCCGAACCGATGATCCTGCCAACACGACGACTCAAGCTGAGTGCGCTACTGATTTTGGCAACTGCAGTCGCCGCCAGCCCGTCACCTCAAACTCTCAGCCTATGGTGGGCCCTGGGCCAGGGGATGATGACAGTAACAATCGCTGATGCACTGGCCCTGCTGATCCGGCGATATGCCAAACCGCTTCTGTTCGGCTCTCCGCTCGGACTATGGCGACGGCGCAATATCACCGCAGGAAAGACTGAATAGTGATTTGAACTGCTTCTGTGCGGTACTATCGCCGCCTACCTCAACCGGAAGCTCTTCTCACATCATGAAACGAGTCACAGTGATCGGCGCCGGCTTCGGCGGTTTGACAGCAGCACGCAAGCTCCGGCTCAGCGACAAATCGCTGGAAATCACGCTGGTAGCCCCCAAGCCAGAGTTCATCTATCTACCCAGCCTGATCTGGATTCCATCCGGGCGTCGCAGTCCTGAAGATGTCACCATCGACCTGCATCACTTCTTCGACAAATACAACATTCAGTATCACCAGGGCGCTGCCACCGGCCTGGAAGATTTTGGCCGCACCCTGATCACCGACCACGGCAAGGTAGAAAACGATGCCCTGCTGATCGCATCAGGCGGTCGCTTCCTGAAAAAGCTGCCAGGCATCGAGCATGCGATCACGCCCTGCGAAGGTATTCCTGCGGCAGTCGAAATCCGCGATCGCCTCCAATCGATGAAGGGTGGAACCATTGCAATAGGTTTCGCCGGCAACCCGAAAGAACCTTCAGCCATGCGCGGTGGCCCCATGTTCGAGTTTCTGTTCGGCATCGACACGCAACTGCGCCAGGAAAAGCGGCGCGGGCATTTCAAGCTGGTTTTCTTTACCCCCGCGGCAAAACCAGGCGCACGCCTTGGGCCTCAGGCGGTCGATGGTCTGTTGCGGGAGATGGAAAAACGCGATATCGAGACCCATCTGGGTCACAAGATGAAAGGCTTCACGAAAAACAGCGTCATTACCGAAGCTGGCGAATTCGAAGCCAACCTGATTCTGTTCATGCCGGGAATGACGGGTAACACCTGGTTCGATAATACCGACCTGCCCCGCTCACCCGGCGGCATGCTCAAAGCCGACCAATACTGTCGGGTCGAGGGCTGGGACAAGATCTACGTCTCTGGCGATTCTGGCAGCTTCCCTGGCCCGGAGTGGAAACCAAAGCAGGCACATATGGCGGACCTGCAATCCACCGCCGCCGTTGCCAATATATTGCGCGAGCTGGATGGCCTGCCACCTGAGCAAACCTTCCGCAACGAGTTGATCTGCATTGTCGATACCAATCGTAGCGGCATGCTGGTGACCCGCACGGAAAAAACCAATCTCGTACTGCCATCATTCATCGCATTTCACTGGATGAAACGCGCCTTCGAATGGTGGTATCTGCGCGAATTCAAATAATTCAGGTAACTACTCAGCGCCCCAGCCCGCTGCGCGGGCACACATCGAAAAGTAACGAAATGATACTGAGTCAGCCATTCAATAGCCACTCGGCCACTTGGTTTTCTTTCCCCTTCACACGCGCCGCTGTCGGGCGCGACTGGAGGGGACAACCGGCCATGGATGGCCGGTTGAAGCTTGCGCGGCAGGAAGCCGCTCAAGCTGACCCCGGAAGGCGTGCCCGGCAGCGGAATCAAGCGTGTGTTGGGGCGTCCTTTTTTGGGTTCCGTTTTTTGGACGAGCAAAAAATGGAACTCGCGCTGTGCGAGAATGCGTTGGAAGAATCGTGACGGTGATGAGCGCGAAACCGATACCACCTTGCTTGATATAAATAGTGAGGACAACAAGTGGAAGATCAGGTTTGTTGGCCTCAGCACTTGGAAAGAATGGTGGCATTGTTTCGTGGCCAATCAAGCTTTGCTGCTTCCGCCCCGGCCCTCTACCACGGCCCCGAGTACCTTTTTGTCAACAGCAACAAAAAGGTACCAAAAAATGCCGCCCCGATTCCCCGCTAATTCCTGCGCTTCTCGGCCCAGCCGGGGGTCGGCCGACACGTCCCTTCGTGACGGCCGACGCAGGCCATCCATGGCCTGCCCCTTCAGGCTGATCCCGGCTGCGCCTGCGATGCTCGGGCGGGCAAAGGGGAAATGAGGTTGCCACGCGACCAGTTTGGTGGGAAGTTACTTGGAAGCTTACCCCCTGTGTGCGCCAACTCTGCGTTGGAAGTGCTCATTTACACTTGTAAACGCGGCTTTGGCTTCCTGCGTCGCTCTACCTCCTCCATCCCTGGAGTCGTCGGCTTTGGCTTCCTGCGTCGCTCTACCTCCTCCATCCCTGGAGTCGTCCGCGCTTCCGCCTTGATTTGACGTAAAACGGGGGCAAGCTGAGCAGTTACGGAGCTATGCTGAGTAGTCTAATTCAGGCGCGTTCCCGGCAGTAACGCTCGCCTTCATACCGCAAGCGCTCCGCCCCCCCCTACCGGCTGTCCCCACTTTTCAACCGCCTGGTTGGAACGATTCCACGTCGACGCTGATCCACTCCCGCTACTACAGACCAGGGAGAACCATTTCATTCAAATCCCCCGCTGATCCATAGTTGAATGCTGCGCAACGAGCACGGTCGCTATGATGCTGTGCCCCCGCTGAAGTCATAACAAGAACAACAATAAAATGCGCAGACAGCAAGGACTCACCCTGATCGAACTCCTGACAACGATGTCCATCGTTGCCATTCTCGCCGTGGTTGCTATTCCCAGCTTCAAGACGATGACTGGCCAGAACCGCATGGTCCAAAGCCTGAACGATCTGGTCGCCGATCTCCAATATGCGCGCAGCGAAGCGATCAAGCGAGGCCGTGACGTGATCGTCTGCCCGGCAAACAGACAGTTCAACAACTGCAGAAACAGTAGTGACTGGAGCAATGGCTGGATTGTCCGCGATCCCGGCGACAGCAGCGTCACGCCCGCGATTGCGGCCAAGGTTCTCCGCATTCATGAAGCATTGCCGGATGGCGACTCGATGATGGAAACAGACCGGCGCAGCGGAGATGCTGCCGGGCACATTGCCTTCAACCGCAACGGTTTTTCCAGCAATGCTCGAACCATTCAGATCTGCCCGCCGGATAATAGCGCCAGCGCGGCACGCGCAGTCGTCATTTCCAGCACTGGCCATATCCGCACCGGCTACGACAGTAACGACAACGGCATTGTCGAAACCGGTAGCGGCGACGATATCGCCTGCGAGTCATAGTCATGCAGCAACCACCACTCACCACCATGCAACGGGGATTCACGCTCATCGAGGTGCTGATCGCGCTTGTCATCAGCGCCATCGGCCTGCTCGGCATTGCCGGGATGCAGATGTTCTCCATCAACAACACCAGCGCCTCGAACGTGCGCGCAGTGGCCGCCATCGAAGCAGCCAACCTGGTTTCCCGCATGAAGGGGAATCCAGACTACTGGCAAAGCGTCAGCGACAATTTTGCCATCCGCGTGGTCACTGCCGGTGGTGATGTTCAGATCGAGGATATCGACGCGACTACCAACAATGCAGGTGAAACCCTGAACGCACAAAACGCTGACTGTACTGTCGATGGCGCTTGCGACACCGCAGCCAAGGTCGCCGCTTACGACCTCATGCGCTGGAAGGCAAGGCTGGATACCCGCCTGCCGAATGCGGAAGTGAGCATCACGCGAATCAAGCCCAACGAGAGTCCGCGCTTCCCCATCTTGAGCATCGATATCAGCTGGCAGGAAAAGGTATCGGCACAGAATCTGCGGATGAAAGGCAGCTACTACAGCAGCAAGAACAGCAACGATACGCTGGCCAACAACATCCGCACTCTCAGCTATCGCATGGCGGTGCAGCCATGAAAACACAGCAACGCCTACACACGACGCAGGCGGGTTTTGGCCTCGTCGAGCTGATGATCTCGATGCTGATTGGCCTGTTCCTGCTGGGCGGCATGATGACGGTCTTCATCACCAACAAACAGGCTTATCGCTACCAGCAATCACAAGGCAGCCAGCACGATCATGAGCGCCTGGCAACGGTGTTGTTTGGCCATGTGTTACGTCAGGCAGGTCATACACCAATGAACCTGGATGCCCTGGCCGGCAAAGCGGTGGCGCTGCCAGCCGATGCAACCTTCACCACTCCCGGCCAGGCGATAACCGGCAGTAGCGCAACGCATAGCGTCAGCTACAAGATCAAGACCGGCACTGTCACCGAAACCTTCGACAACGACTCCGTCACGATCCGCTACATCGGCGACAGCGGACTGGTCAGCTGCCTCGGACAGGATGTGGCGCTGAATGAAACGCGGACCGAAACCTTTGCACTGAGCAACAACGTGCTGCGCTGTAGCAGCAACGATGGTAGCAGTACCGACACGGTCGATCTGATCGGCGATATTCATGCACCACAGGAGCAACAGCTCAAGGTGCTTGGTCTGCGCATTCTCTATGGGATCGACAGTGACAACAACGGCTCCATCGATCTCTACAAGCGGGCCGCCGACGTGGCCGACTGGACCACCATCAGCGCCATTGACATGGAGATCACCTTCCAGTCTGGCCTGCGACGACCCCAAACGACGCATTTCACCACCAACCTGCCCAACGTGAATGGTTTCATCTGACATGAACAGGCCCAACAACACATCCTGCCACCGCGGCCAGCGACAATCCGGCATCGTGCTGATGGCAACGCTGGTCATGCTTGTCGTCATGAGCCTGCTGGTCACGAGCATGCTGGGTAAGGTAACGCTACAGGAAAAAATATCCGGCAATCTGCGGGCCAAGATCCACACATTCGAAGTTGCCAACTCCGCGGTCAAACGGCAATGGACCTGGGACGGCCTGATCAATGATCTGACCGGATCGGAAACACCGCTGGCGGCAAGAACACGAGAATTCGACACCGACTACGCCGATCTCGATGGTGACGACAACAAGGACATCAATATGCCGGTGGAAGTTTCCACCTGCTATGCCGGTGAGGTGCAAGGCGCCGGCCTTGGCCTCGACGCCAATATTTCGGCAAACAACCAGACCGCGGTGTATCACCAGTTCAAGGTCGCCGGCAAGGCCACCCTGCCAAGCTACAGCGCCAAATCCAACGTGGAAGTCGGCGGCTACCTGATCCTACCCAAGGCGGATATCGCCCCCAACTGTGCATTCTGACCATGAAAAACTTCTTCAGAACATTCAAGCTAAAACCGTTGCAACGCAACTTTTACTTGTTGGCCGGTCTGCTCTGCATCAGTCTGCCGGCAGCACATGCTGATGACATTGAAGCCCTGGTTTCCGCGCCCAAGGAGGCAAATATCCTCTTCGTGCTCGATGTATCCGGCAGCATGGGATGGTATGGCCGGCTCGATCAGATGAAACAGGCCATCGACACTCTGATCGACAGCCAGACCAACAACCCCAATATCGGCTTCACCTATTTCGGTGGCCCCAACGGCAGTGGCATCAAGTGGCCAGTGGCGGCAATCGACAGCGATGCGCACGATCTCGACCCCAAGATCCCCCAGGGCACGACAAATGGCCAGGTCATCAAATACATGGCCAATGCGCTGACTGCCGGGGGCTGGACACCCACTACGGATGCCTTACTGGAAGCGGCTCTCTATTTCCGCGGCGAGCGTCCGTTTGCAGGCAGTCAGGATGTCTTCGGCACTTGGGACACCTCCGCAAACCCACCGCAATACACAAGAGGAACAACCAATAGCAACCCACAACGAAAGGACGGAAGGCGCGCAGCCAATCCGATCACACTTGATGACGGCAAGCCTAAAAAATACAAATCGCCCATTCAGGAGTGTCAGGCGAACGCCATCGTGCTGCTGTCGGACGGCGCACCAACAAAAAACACCGCCAATGGTCAAGTGAGGACGCTGATTGCCCAAGCCACCGGCCAAAACAGCTACAGCTGTGAGTCGACGTCTGGCCTGCCCAGCAACGGTAGATGCGCACCTGACCTGGCACGCTTTCTGTTCGAGAACGATCAGGTTCAGGGCGTTCCCAACTCCAATGTACGTACCTATACCATCGGCTTTCACCTCGACCGGGATAGCAGAGCCACGCGTTTCCTGCGCAAGGTGGCCGACTACGGCGGCGGCGAGGCCTATTCGGCCAATAACGCCAACAGTCTCGTAACTGCAATCGATGAAATTCTAGCCGACGTCGCCCGCCAGAGCAGAACCTTTACCGGCATCAGCACCAGTGTGCAACGCAATACCCTGAAAACGTCCAACAAATCGTTTTTGCCCATGTTTCAGCCCAGCCAGCACGCGGCATGGGAAGGGAATATCAAGGGCTACTTTCTGAACAATGGGGTGCTGGTCGATCTGACTGGCGAAGCGGCAATCGACACGGCTGATTCAGGCACCGGGTTTAAGACCACGGCAAGAAGCTTCTGGACGACGGCCCCCGATGGCGGAGACTTGCTGTTGGGCGGCCTGCGCGGTCGGCTTGATCCCGACAATCGAAAAATTTACGTTATCACCGATCCCGATCCAGATAAGAACAGTGATGTCGATCTGGCGGATGGTAGCCACAATCTGAAAACGTCCAACAGCGCGTTCTCGCGATCTAACCGACGCAATGCGGCGAAACTGCTGGGGTTGCCAGCTGGCGCCAGTTACAGCGACGTCGAGCAAACGATCAGCTGGCTGCGCAGTGCACGCATGGGGGATCCTCTCCACGCACCACCGGTAATGATCGACTATGGTGGCAATACCGGTGAGATTCTCTTTGTCGCGACCAATCAGGGCTATCTCCACGCCTTCGACGTGAACGCTCCTGACGCGCTCAACGACACCACCGGCGGCGAGGAGCTGTTCGCCTTCATGCCTTATGAGCATCTGTCCAAGCAGGCCCGCGCCCGCAGCAATCCGATATCGGATGATCATGTCTATGGCAATGACGGCGAGCTGAGATTCTGGGTTCGTGATCTTGACGGCAATGGCCAAATCAATGGCAATGACAAAGTCTATCTATTCTTTGGTATGCGCCGCGGCGGCTCAGCCTACTACGGCATGGATGTCACCGACCCCAACTCACCCAAGGTAATGTGGCGCATCAAGGCCGGCGACACCGGTTTCAGCAAACTGGGACAAAGCTGGTCGGCGCCAGCCATCGTCAATGTCAAAGACAGCACCAATGACACTCGAACAGTACTGATCTTCGGCGGCGGCTATGACACCGCCCATGATCTGCGCGATCAAAGCCGCAACAGCGACGGCGACGGCAGTGGCGTGGGCATCTACATCGTCGATCCTATAACCGGCGCACGCCTGAACTCGATCGGTACCGGTGATGCCTTCAAGGTATCGGAGGCAGAGATGAAATACGCCATTCCATCTGAAATTCGTGTCGTGGACACCGATGCCAACGGCTTCGCCGATCGCATGTATTTTGCCGACATGGGCGGTAACCTGTGGCGCGTGGATATCGACGAGGACGGCGATATCGATGATGCTTCGACCCTGCAACCCTATCGGTTGGCCACATTGGGAGGATCAGGTGCCAACGGCAACCGGCGCTTCTACTACCCCCCGGCGGTTGCATGGATTCATCACAATCAACAAAAGAAACTGGCCATTGCCATTGGCTCCGGCTACCGGGCGCATCCGCTGAACAGCACGATCAGTGACAGAATGTACGTGATCTTCGACGAAAATGCCGTCACCGGCGCCCCCGACAGTACACCTGATGTGTTGTCCGAATCCGATTTCCTCGATGTCACCGATAATTTGATCCAGGAGGGAGACACGATCGAAGCCAGAACAACGGCGCTTGACGCGCTCAACGCCGCCAGCGGCTGGTATATCCGTCTCGACAGCGGCGAGAAATCACTCTCCAGCCCGGTGATTTTCGAGAACAAGCTGCTGTTTACCACCTTCTCCCAGGGGGAGTCGGTGCTATGCGGACTCAATGGCACCCAAAACCGCTATTACCTGATCAATCTCGTGGACGGCACACCGGTTGAGACGCTGCGCAATCCGGAAAGAAACAACCACAACCGCTCTACGATTCTCCAGGATCAGGTTCACGCCATCGCGCCCAAACCACAGGTGATCTATTACGACAGAAAGATCGACCCAGAAGACGAAGACAAAGGTAACCAGGGGTGCGCCAGCTTCATGAGCGGTCTGAGCAGCACAGGAGAAAGTTGTGCCGACCCGAACAAGATCTATTGGCGGGAAACCGATTGACAGCAACCACAGGGAATCTGCAATGAACAATTACAATAAAAACAACAAAGGCTTTACCCTCGTCGAAATGATGATCGCGATCGGCATCATCGCGATATTGGCGTCGATTGCCTATCCCTCTTACGTCGGCAACGTCAAAAAATCGCGCCGGGTGGAAGCACAGTCGGCGCTACAGCAGATCGCAACGCTGCAAGAACAGTATTTTTCGGAAACCGGGTCATACACAAAGAATCTGACCGAGCTGGGGTTGAAACGTGCTAAATGGAACCTTACCGAGAATGGCTACTATCGAATTCGTGTGCTCCGACCTGGAACCGCATGCCCAATTAGCAGCTGTTTCCGACTCGTAGCCCAGCCCCGGAATGAACAAGCCTCTGATCTTTGGTGGTTCCGATTGGATTCAAATGGTCGCAAGTTCAAGCGTGAAGGCGACAGTGGCCCTTGGAAAGCTGGTACCTGGGATATCTGATTACCCTGACTGCAATTGCTTGGCCCAGGACTCCATCGCCGAATTGGCCATTGGCATTGGGGCTTCCATGAAGCTGATGACAAAATCGTTCTGACGCTCGACAACGCCAATCGAGCGCGGGCGAACGGCCATCACTTCCGGGCCGGGGATCGCCAGACCGAAGCAGAAAACAATATCCTGTGCATCAAGGATTGTATCGTCGATATAACCGTCGGCCAGGCTGCTGGTATGTGCGTAGTGATCAAATACCGCGATAAAACGCGCAACCGGGTGCGACTCGATCTGTCGCCTGAAGTGATCAATGATCTCATCGACGGATTTTTTTGAAGTTTCGGCCTTGCCCACTTCCAGCGAATAGACAGGGTATTTCTCCATCAGCAGCGTCTGGTTCATGCAGTCTCTTTCCGACAATCAACAGTGATCTTGCAGTGTAGTCAGCAGACAAACTGACGACATTGAAGATACGCAATTGACGGGGCTTCAGGACTCGAGCAGCCTTTCCAGGTTCGGTACATCACAGGTAAAGCGGTTTACCGTCGTTTCAACGATCAAACCCTTGCGCTTGAAGTCCGCAATCGTCCGGCTGGCGGTTTCGGTGGTGATGCCCAACATGGCCCCCATGTCTTCTCGTCCGAACAACATACATTCACTGCTGTCTTCATCACGCACCAAGCGCAGCAACAAACGCGCGACTCGCTGTTTTGCCGAGCCGGTAGACAGCTCGGTCACCCAGGCGTCAGCCTCGGTCAGGGCTTTTTGCCAGCGCAGCATCAAGTCGTGATGTAAGCGGGGGTTGTCTATCGACAGCTCATTGACTGCCTTGGCAGGATAGCGACACAGCTCGGTCGGCTGAAGCGCAATGGCGTCATGCTGATAACGGTCTTCCAGCAATATCTCCAGTCCGACAACGTCCGTGCTGCGCAGTAACCTGACGATGCGCTGTGCGCCATCTGGTAAATACTGGACAAGCTTAACCAGCCCGCTGCGAATCGTGAACATACTGCTGCCAGTGTCACCCGCCGCATAGAGCAACGCTCCCGGCTGCAAGACAAACTGCTCAACGGGCCGATGCAAACGGGCGAAATCCGCTTCATTCAGGCCAGCAAACAGAACTGTGTTCCGCAATGAACACTCGCGACAGTCTGCAACGCCCTGCCATGCGTCTGCCTCGCCGATTTTCAGAATCTTCTGATCCACTCGTATCAAACCCGGATGCCACTGTCAGCTTCCTAGGTTACGTGAGTTTCCAGATGCGCTCAAACCCTGATTCGCGAGGGTTTTTGGCTCGGCTACGGTAGCGCAGAGTCAGTGCGCATGGGACTCCGGTTCAGGCAGTGGCTTGCCTTCAATCACCGCCGCTGCCGCGGCCAGTGGATCCGTTGCCGAGGTGCGGACGACACGGATATTACGCATCGCCATCTTGTTGACAAAACCATCACCACAGCCAGCAGTAATCAGCACATCCGCAACATCGAGCGGATGCGGACCACCCTGCCAGGCGTGCATTGACATTTCCTTGGGCAGATCCAGGCGTTCCAGCTCCTGAGGCATACCCGCGTCATTCACCTCATAAATAAGGAATCTGCGAGTTTTACCAGCGTGTCCGGTGATGGTACGGAAATTCTGACTTGTAACAGCAACCTTCATCTTCTCAACCTCATATAGAGATCACTCGGGGACACAAATCTTCTTTGCCAGGACAGCCCGGGTGGTTCTGGCCACGAGGAACCCAACCACTGCCGTCACCAGAATCAGGAAGAACAGCGCGAAATAGCGGTAGATAGTGCCGCCGAGTTGTTCATGCATGACCCAGCTGGCAATGGTAATCGCCGCCAGCGGGAAGGAGTATGCCCACCAGGAGAGGAAAAACGGCAGACGCGCCAACCGCTTGACCTGGGTCAGCAGAAACAGGCTGAAGAACAGCGCCAGGTAGTAGAGCAAGCGTCCCATCTCATCGACACCACCAGTCAGCTTGACCCAGGAGAGAAACCCCACCGCCGGTGGCGCAATCAGGATGAACAGTGTTGGTTCGAGCTTGGCCGGCAGCGGATCATGAAACAGCACCCGGTTGAATACCAGGGTCAGCAGCACGATCCAGAACAGCATACCAATGCTAAAGAAAAACCAGGAGATCTCATGGTAACCAAAGCCAACCCCGGCAATCGGTACCAGCACGTTCCCGACAGCAGGAATAAACCATGCCGGATTGATATGCACGACCTTGTAGTGAGGATGGTTGACCCATGAATTGAGAATATAAAGCATCAAGACAAAGTGCAGCGCAGCCCCCAGCCGCCAGCTAATAGCGGACAGCATTGGCGCATGGTGCTGACCGGCGATGGACAACAGCAGCATGCCAATGGAGATGGCCGGAAAAAAAGAGAGCTTGACCGGGTGTGCCAGCTCGGCGCGTACCGCATCAGGATGACGCCACAGCTTGATACCATAGATGGCTACCAGCACAACGAACACCAGCAGCGTCACCAAGAACAACACATGGCCAATCGTGCCGGTAAGCGCTGTCATCGCGGCGGTCTTTTCCCAGGCGATCGTCAACCCGGCCAAGCCCATGACCATTGCAAAAAAAGAGACGGGAAACTCGCGCAGCCGCAGGTTTTCAGGTGCGATGTCACTCATCAGTCATTACTCCAGTGAACCATATGATCATAGTATGGCGCAGCGTAGGAGCTTTCACCCAGGCGTAACAATGCGAAATCGCAACCCAACTTCACGCACTGGCGTATAATTGCCGCCCAACTACCCATGGGGGATGAAGTGACCATCTACCTGACCCTGGCTGGCAGCTGGCTACTGTTCTTCGCTATCCATTCGATTACAGCATCGAACAGCTTCAAAGCACGCATAGCCGCATGTTGCCCACTGCTGGCACAACGCTATCGACTCTATTACAACCTGTTCGCCAGCATCACCGTGCTGATCCCTTTGGCGATCGCTGTGCTCCACCCTGGCCCGATGCTGTGGCAGTGGTCCGGGCTATGGCAATGGACGATGAACCTACTGGCCATGCTGGCGATCATCGGCTTCCTCGCCAGCAGCAAGCACTATGACATGGCGGCGTTTCTCGGTTTGCGTGAAGGTAGCGGCAACATTGGGATCGCAGATGAACCGTTCACACTCTCACCATTCCATCGTTTCGTCCGCCATCCGTGGTACCTCTTCGGCCTGATCCTCATCTGGACACGCGACATGCCGTTGAGCTGGTTCATCACCTGTATCCTGGCCACACTCTATTTCATCATTGGCAGCCGCTGGGAAGAAAACAAACTGATTGCCGAATACGGAGAAGACTACCGACGATACCGAGAGCATGTCCCTGGCTTGATTCCTTTACCGTGGAAATACCTCCGCAAACATGACATCGAAACCCTAACCGGAAAAGGACAATGAATTCGCGCCCGATCCAGTTCTTGAACAAATATGACTTCGATGGTTACAGCGAAATCATCGACGTCAGATCCCCCGCGGAGTTTGCCGAGGACCACGTCCCCGGTGCAATCAACTGCTATGTACTAAACAACGAACAACGCGCAGAGGTTGGCACACTCTACAAACAGGTCAGCCCATTCGAAGCCAAAAAGCTCGGCGCAGCGCTGATCTCAAAGAACATCGGCCACTGGCTCGAAACCTATTTTCATGACAAACCCAAAGACTATCGTCCGCTAGTCTATTGCTGGCGAGGCGGTCAGCGGTCTGGCGCGCTCGCAACCATTCTTTCACGTATCGGCTGGGAAACAACGCTGATCGAAGGGGGATATAAGAAATACCGCCAGTGGGTCCGGGAAACAATAGAAGACATTGCCCCCCGGCTCCAACTCATCATCCTCGCCGGCCTGACAGGAACAGGAAAAACAGAGCTACTTCGCCAACTGGAAGATCAAGGCGAACAGGTAATCGACCTCGAAGGCATGGCCAACCACCGCGGCTCCCTCCTCGGCGCCGATCCCGATACGCCACAACCCGCACAGAAATATTTCGAATCACTGCTCTGTGAAAAGCTCCGCATGTTCGACACAGAAAAAATCGTCTGGGTTGAAGCCGAGAGCATAAAGATCGGCAACATTCACTGCCCACCGCCACTGTGGCAAAGAATGAAAACCGCACCAGCCATTGAAGTCACCGCACCAATAAACGAACGGGTTCAATACCTATTGAGACAATATAAGCACTTCACAAGTAACCCAGACAATCTGATGAAAAAGCTCAACTATCTAAAAGACCGACTCGGCAATGAGACCTTGACCCACTGGCAAACACTGATCGACAAAGGTGACTGGACGACCTTCGTAAAACAGCTCCTCGAAACCCACTACGATCCGACCTATCACCGCTCAATAAAAATGAACGAACGGAAAATCGTCAGCAGCATCGCAATAGAATCACTTGAAGAAGTTTGCATAGACAAAACGACAAATCAGTTGCAGGAACATGCACGACGCAATATACAAAACGCATAAGAGAGCACATCTACCGTGCCGCGGCACTCATAGACACACTTGAGTCAGTACGCAGCTTCCGTGACAAAATCACGCTTCATACAGTACAAAGACAAAAGGGGCATGGCACCGTAGAATCAATGCCATGCCCCTTTTCTGAGGCACAATCAGGAATAGCTAACATTCCGGGCAACGTATGTCCCGCCACCACTCGAACAACGATTAAGCTACCCTTTTAGTCAACACCTGATCAACCGCGCTGCTGACCTGTCACAACATGCGGTAGTCGCCTGGAGACAAAACCTCCAGCCGCTAGAAGAATCGCAAACAGCGCTGGCAACCCCATGGAGCCACCGCCACTACTGCTCGCAGAGACACCACTGTCCGTCTCTACGACATCGAGCACCTCCTTGGTTTCAGTATCCTGCGCGACATTGCTCGGCGTACCGGAACCCGAAGCTGTTCCATCCCCACCATCTGCTGCCTTCGCTATCACAATATCCCCCACAGACCCAACGATGAGATCCGCGTCGCCTGCGTTCTTCGCAAATTCACCGGAAGCCAACGCCACATCGGGGTTCTCAACACCAGTATCAAGAGGGAAAGTCTTCGGATCAACAAGGTTACTTACTTTCGGATCGACATCGGCACCAAACAGCGAAATACCATAATACGTCTGCTCCGCCGTGAGCCCAAGATCGGCCACGGAGACGAATGCAACCCCCATGGGCTCAACATCCACCTTTCTTTCGATTAAATAACCGTGAGGGGCCGCATTCTTATTGGACAAAAAGGCATACCGCTTCGTGGAAATATATCTGCCATCCGTAACCAACCCGTAGCGAATCGCAGATGAATCAGCATACTCACTTGGCTGAACCATTACCAACGGACCATAAGCCTTGGGGTTGCCATCTTTGTCCAACTCCGTAATCGCAGCAATCTTCACGTGATTATTGCCATGTTTCTCCACTACCGCGAAACCCGTCTTGTTCATCGCATCTGCTTTTGCAATCAGTCCATTGTTGAAAACAAGATCAACACGTTCAATATTCTTGATCGATGATTGGCGCTCAGCATTCGCAAATAAATCCAATGACCCAATATTAATCACATCACTGCTGATAACTGCACCATAGTCACAGTCACCCGTTGTCTCATTGCCTGGATAGGAGGCTTGAAAACTGAAATCATCACCCTCCCCCATCGTCTCGGCAAAAACAGCGCATGGCTTGCCAGTGGCCACGGAGTTTGCGACTCGACGGATAACAACGGCATCAGGTTTCACCTTGTCATAAGGCAGCAGTTCTCCACCCACATTGATGGACTTGAGAATTACTTCCTGGCCAACCCCCCATTGATAATTCTTCCCATCAAAAGCATATGGAGTGGTCATCGGGGTAGCGGCACGAAGTTCCGTAACGATCTCCGTCACCTCCCCCTTGGCAAGTGCGGCAGACGAGAGCGATGCAATCAGTGGCAGCAAGACCAAGCCAGCATTCCGTTTCAACAAAGTCATAACAGCAGGTTCCATTCCAGATTCGAGGCGGATTATTTTAAGGCAGACTAGCGACAGCGGTCTGAGAACAGGACCTCACTATCCGAGATGGGCTACGGAGCTTGGGTCGAAAGATGGGTTCTGCTGCACCGTATCTGCGGGCGATATCACAGTCAGGCAAGAGTGCGTACTCAACAGCTCAGGACGACCTGTTGAGTACCAAGCAAGTCGATCAGAAGCGGATACCGACCTTTGCGCTGTAGGTTGAGTAGTCGCCGGTCTTGTCCGCTTCGAGGACGAGGTTGACGCCCAGGTTGATGTTCAGACCGACATAGACGCGGTTCAGTTCGGGTTTTTCTGTCTTCAGCGTGGTGGCGTCGACGGCTTCTACCTCGCTGTAGATGCGCCCGACGCCGGCATAGGGTGTCAGCATGGCGAAGCCTTTGGAGATGGTGAGTTCTATGCTCTTGTTGCTGAGGTCGATTTCATCGACACCTTCCATCTTGCTATAGCCGAGGCGCAGGGCGACCGCTGGTGTTGCGATACCACCAGGGACAAAAGCATACTTCAGCTCACCGCCCCATATCTTGATGTCGGAGTTTGGCACGCCAGTGTAGAACGCACCCACATCGACATTCAGCGGTAGCCCCTTCTGCACATGCAAACGTGGAACCGGCAGGGTACTCAGATCCCAGCCACCTTGTGACGCCAAATCGAAGATTTCATCGTTGATCTCGGTGCCACTCAGGCTCAGGCCAAGATCGAAGCCGATCGCGCCCAGTGATTCCGCTGGCGCCAGTGCCTTATAGCTGGTAGCTGCTGAGAGGTTTTCCGCCAGCGTGGAGAATTGCGACTGTGTCAGCAGACTAAGGCTGTTGAAGTTATTGCCCGCACTGGCCAGCACGGGAAGCGCTGACATTGCGATGACTGCGCCGAAGCGCTTGATTGTTGCAGTAGTTTTTTCCTGTTTCATGGTTTCGATCCCTGATAGACGATGGCCGCAAGCGTAGTGCTTTTCGCGACACACGTCACTTCTGTTGGTCTGATATTGTGGACTCATTAACGGTGAACTCGATCCGGCGGTTTCTGGCTCTGCCGGCCTCGGTCGCATTGTCGGCAATCGGTGATGCCGAACCATGCCCAATGGCATTGAACTGATCGGGCGATACGCCACGCGCCACCAGCGCCTGGATAACTGCTTCGGCACGCTGCTGACTCAGCGCCCGGTTGGCTTCGGGATCACCGCGATTGTCCGTGTAACCGTGTACGGTGAAAACCGTTTCCGGGCAGCTGCTGGCAACTTCAGCCAGCTCATCGAGAAAGCGTTTGCTATCCGGACTGATCACCGCACGACCCGCCTCGAATCGCAGTGGACTGGCCACCGCCAGCGCCTGCACCCGATCGAGACAGCTCAGTACCGGCACAGAGCGCAGCTCGGTCTCGTAGCCAGCGCGCGCCAGTGATGCCAGTAGCTTCCTTGCCCGTACACTCGCACGTGGCGCAATTCCCTTGCCACGCAACCGTACAGAACGCCAGGCAATCTCGACATCGCCTTCACCGATCGCCTGCAACGCGTCGAGCGCGGTTCTCACCGTTGGCTCCCAGTCGACAGGCGCACCCTCGGCGAGGCGGAGACGGTCTTGCGCCAGCACTAACCCTTGGGATGCCAACCAGTCATGCAGCGCCTGGCGCTGCTGTTCGCCCGGCACATAGCCTTGCAACAGCAAGCGACCGCCTTCCAGCTGCGCCACAAAACGATACGGGCTCACCGGCGGTGCAACAACGATTTCATTGACGATTACTTCCGGCAGAAAATGGTGTGTGGCAAGACGCACAGCGCGATCACGCTGGGCTGAAACCCTGACCTTGCCGCTTAGATGCAGGCGGTCATCAGCAACAGACACATCAATACCATCCAGGCCATCCGCAGCCAATTGCTGCGTGAGCTGGGCGACTTTCTGCTCCAGTTGGTGCTCCTGCCACCAACGCGGCGCAAAGACAACAGCGACGACCAGCAAGGAAACAATGGCAAATATTCGAAACAGACGGAAAAACATGGCTATTTCAACTCGACTTCCACTTCAAGTGTTCGCACGAAGGCGCCCTTGCCCCGCAACAACACCAACTGCACACGATCACCCGGTTTGCGGTGCCACAACTGCAAACGGACATCGGCGAGTTTTTCAATCGGTGCACGGTTGATCTCGATCAGGCGGTCACCGACGGCCACACCCGCCTCGGCGGCATGGCTGTCTTCAGCGATGGATGCAATCTCCATGCCCCGATCAGCCTGCTTCAGCACCACGCCAATCAGACCGGCTGGCGGCAACTCCTGCGCCTGGGCGAGAATCACATAGTCTGCTGGCGCCGCCGACAGATCGAGACCACTATCGAGCTGCAACACCGTCGCCATCGGCACGGCGAGGCGACGCTGCAAGCGTTGCGGAATACCCGTGTCGACCACATGGCCCGCACCGGCCAGCACCACCATTGTGCGCTCGGGATGCTCTCGCAAATAGCGTGCGGCGGCTTCGGCCATGCCCTCGTCCCAGATCAGTTGTACTTCGATGAAATGCTCGATATTGCGGTCTTTAGCGCCAGGGTGGTGGCCAAACACCGCTGCGATGCGCTCGCGATACCCTGCAAGATCACGGTCGAGGCTCTCAGGCAACTGGCGGCGCAACTCAGGCGGCAGCGCCGCGATCCCTTTTTCACCAACCGCTCGGGTCACCTCCGACGGCACGTTCAGCGCCCGCAGCGGAATGCCATGTTTGCGCGCAAATGCAAAGATCGGCCGATAAAGGCGAAAATCGAACTTCCAGCGGTCGAAATACTCCGTGCGCCGCAGCATCTCGGTTTCATCGATGCGTCCGGCAACATAGTCGTCGAGTGCCTGCTGAAACGGCTGGTGGATCATCTCCAGCCCAATCGCCAGCGGAATGCCACGCGCATGCAGGCGCTGAATAATGGTCAGCTGCGACAGATGGTGATGATAACGCTCGTGCGACTCACCAACGAAGATCACTCGCCGGCTGGTGAGATCGTCAATGATGTCATCTACCGTCGGCGCCCGCGCATAGTCGATCACCTTCCACTGTCCAGGCCCCGTCTCATCAGCCACCGCTGACTTCACCATCGTCGCGGGCATCGCTGCCAGCGGCATGGTCTTGCAGGCTGTTAAACTGACCAGCGCCAGCAGCCCAATCGACAGGGCCGACCATCGCATTACGGGAAACAAAGGCATGTACAAGTTTCTATATGGCATAGTGATTTTTCTATTATGGCTACCGGCTTACGCTCACAGCGACGACCTTGTCGAGCATCAGCTGCAAGTCGTCATCTCACCCGGCAAGGGCATGATTACCGTTACGGACAGGATACGGCTACCCAAGCAACTGGCTGGCGAAACGGTTACTTTCAGACTTCATCCGGCACTGACCATCAGAAAAACCGGTGGCGGACAACTTACCACAGAAAGCCCCGGCCTCCATACCATCACACTCCCGCCGAGGCAGCGTGACCTCACGCTCGAATACCAGGGCCAGATTCGTCACGCACTGACCGATATTTCGAATGCGGCCGGCAAGGCCCAGCACAGCACCCGCGGCTGGATTGGCGCCGAGGGCGTGTTTCTCAGTGGCGCATCGGCATGGTATCCACAAATCGACAATCACCGTCTGCGCATCGACCTGCAAGTCGAACTACCAAACGGCTGGTACGCGATCAGCCAGGGGGAAGCGTCAAGCAAACAGCCGAACCACTGGCGCGAAACGCAACCACAGGAAGAAATCTACCTGATTGCAGGGAAATATCATCGCTACGCATCCAGCGACGGCCCAACCACGGCGCTGGTCTATCTGCGTCAGCCAGACGAGGCGCTGGCAAAGCGCTACCTCGCCGCCACGCAGCGGTATATCGCCCTGTATAACGAACTGCTTGGAGACTATCCCTACCGCAAGTTCGCCCTGGTCGAAAACTTCTGGGAAAGCGGTTACGGCATGCCCTCGTTCACCCTGCTCGGCCCCACCGTCATTCGCTTGCCATTCATCATCCACACATCCTATCCACACGAAATCCTGCACAACTGGTTCGGCAACGGCGTCTATGTGGACTGGTCACGGGGAAACTGGAGTGAAGGGCTGACCACCTACCTCGCCGACCATCTGCTGCGAGAGCAGCAAGGCACGGCGGCCGCCTATCGGCGTGATACATTGAAAACCTGGGCCGACCATGTTCGCGCCGGCAACGATTTCCCGCTGACTGCGTTTCGCGGTCGCCATGGCGATGCATCACAGGCCGTCGGCTATGGCAAGGCCATGATGTTCTTCCACATGGTTCGCAAACGCCTTGGCGACAAACCCTTCTTCGCCGGCCTGAAACAGTTCTACAGCGATCAGCGCTTCAAACCTGCCAGCTACGACGACCTGCGCGATCACTGGGAACAGGCCGCCAACACCGACCTGCATAGCTTCTTCAAGCAATGGCTGACCCGCACGGGCGCACCAAAATTGGCGCTGAACAACCTCGAAGTCAAATCCGACAACGGCCAGTTTCTGCTGACCGCAACCCTGCAACAGATCCAGCAGGAAGCCCCCTTCCCGCTGCTGGTGCCACTGCGCATCTCTTTTGTTGACGGGCACGAACCGCAAACCCAGCTGATCGACATGACCAGCCGCAGCCAGCCGATCCACCTGGCTTTCCCGAGCCGGCCAGCACGTATCGACGTCGACCCCGAATATGACTGCTTCCGTCACCTCTACCCGGAAGAAAACCCACTCACACTGTCGGCGGTTTTCGGCAGCGATGATGTCACCATCGTTCTCTCGGCTGACGCAGACAAAGCGCTGTTACAAGGTTACCGGACACTGGCCGAACAGTGGCAGGCAAAACGCGCAGGAAAATGGACAATCACCACCGATCGCCAACTGGCAACCCTGCCGAAGCACGGCGCTGTCATCCTGCTTGGCTGGAAAAATCTCTTCAGAAAGCCGCTGTTTGCGCAGTATCACGAACGTATATCCAACCAAGACGACCACCTGAGGCTTGGCACAGAACCAGTCAATCATGCCAACGACAGCATCGCCCTGATGCTACCCGGCAAAGAACAGCAACCCATCCTGATCATCGCCAGCGACACGGCCGCTGCCCTACCAGGCCTCACGAGAAAACTGCCCCACTACGGCAAATACAGCCTGCTGATATTCACCGGGGAGTCACCCGATATTCGGCACAAGCAACAATGGGAAAGTACGGCTTCGCCGCTGTCGAGAACCATCCTTTAACGTACCTTCGTCGTACCACCAGGGGCGACTCCCGGCTACCGTGGCATACATCCCTGTAACCTGGACCCCGCTTCCCGGCGAGGATGACGAGGTGGCGTCTTTCCGGCAGGACGCCGGGATCCCGTGCCAGGGAGGGCTCCCACCTGCCGTGGTTCACATCCCTGTGACTGGATCCCCGTCCGGCGAGGATGACGAAGTGCCGTCTTTCCGGCAGGACGCTGGAACCCAGTGCCAGGGAAGGCTTCCACTAACGGTGGCATACATCCCTGCAACTGGATCCCCGTCCGGCGGGGATGACGGAGTACCGTCTTGGCCCACACTTTCCATACCTATATCATCCTGATATATTTCAAACATGAATACCAAAGAACTCTGCCTCGGTGCGCTGTTTCTCGGTGATGCCAGTGGCTACGAAATCAAGCAGCGCTTCGAGACGACATTCAGCCATTTCCAGCAGGCGAGTTTCGCGGCGATTTACCCGGCACTGACGCGGCTGAAAGCCGAGGGGCTGGTTTCATCACGGGTCGAGGTGCAGGAAAAACGGCCCGATAAAACGGTTTACAGCCTGACCGAGGCGGGGCGTCAGCACTTCATCGGGGCACTGCACGCATCGAACGGCGCAGAGACCTTCCGCTCCGACTTCATCTTGCTGATGTTTTTTGCCGAGCATCTTTCGGCTGAGAAGCTGACCGCCGTGCTGGAGCAGCACGAAGAAACATTGCGCCGTATCATCGATACCCTGACAGAGATCCGTCACTGCGGCGGCCATTCCAGGGGGCAGTTGTTCACGCTCGACTACGGGATTGCCATCAACCAGGCATCTCTGGCATTCATTGAACAGCGCAAAGCAGAATTCACGTCACAGGAACCCTCGTCATGAACCGCCTCATTCAAACCGCGGCGTTGCTGCTCGCCTGCCTATCGTCCGTCGCCAGCGCCGCCACGCGCGTGACCGTCGCGCCGCTAAAGGATTTTCTCGTTTTCCCTGAACAGTCCGCCCCGGCTCGCATCATCAGCCTCAACGATACCCGCATCAGCGCGCTAATTTCGGCGCAGATTGAGGAGATTACCGTCAAGGCGGGCGATGCCGTCGCAAAGGGTGACACGCTGGCGAGGCTCGATTGCCGCGATGCCCGCCTTGCACTTCAGGCCGCGACCGCCCGCTTGTCGCTGGCAAAAAAGAACGCCAAGCGCGCCCGCGCATTGCAACAGTCGAGCAGTATCGCGGAACAGACCTACAACCAAACCATCACCGAGGAGATTCAGGCCAGCGTCAATGAAAAGCAGACAGCCCTCCAGGTACAGCGCTGCCGCATCACGGCACCATTCAATGGCGTCATCGTGCGCAGACTGGCTGCCGTGGGCGAACTGGCTGCCCCCGGCACGCCACTGCTGAACATGCTGGACACCGATGCGGTCGAAGTCAGCGCCCAGATCCCGAATCAGGATATCGCCACCGTATCGGCGGCGAAAAACCTGCTGTTCCGCTTCGACGACAAGCACTTCCCCGTGACGATGCGCGAAGCGCTGCCACAGCTGAATTCTGGAAGTCAGAACAGGGAAATCCGCCTGACCTTCAACAACGACAAGGCGCTGCCAGGCAGCAGCGGTCGCCTGCAGTGGACGCTGACCACACCCCATATCCCGCCTGACCTGCTGAGCCAACGTGACGGCCAGACGGGTATTTTCATTGCGCGTGATCACAAGGCCGTTTTTCATCCCCTGCAAAACGCGCTGATCGGCCACCCTGCCGCCACCACGCTGCCGGCTGACACGATGATCATCGTCAACGGGCGTTTCGGCCTGAAACACGGCGACCCGATCGAGATCACCCAATGACACCGACCTCACCACCGCGCTGGCTGACCCGCTTCTACAGCAACCATGTGCTCGCCAATCTGACCTTCGTGCTGGTGCTGGTGGTGGGCTTTCTCTCATTCTTGCAGATGCCCCGCGAGCAAGATCCGGAAATCAATTTCAACTGGATCGACATCAGCACCGTAGTACCGGGCATGGCGGCGGAAGATGTGGAAACACGGGTCACAGATATTCTCGAAGAAGCGATCGAAAACGTCTCCGACATCAAGTTCGTCTCCAGCAACAGCCGCGAGAACTTCTCGCATATCCTGGTGCGCTTCAACGACATGCCACCACGGCTTTTCGACAAGCGTCTGAATGACTTGCGCCGCGAACTCAGCAACGCAGAGGATGAATTGCCGACCGAGGCCGAGTCACCCTTCGTGTTCGAAATCACCAGTGCCAACGCTTTTCCCACCGCGACCGTGGTCATTACAGGCCCCGCACGCGACGAAAACCTGCGCAAGAAAGCCGTGGCGCTACGCAAGGACATCAACCGCATCAAAGGCGTTGATCGCACTTTGGTCATGGGTATCGACGATCCCGAGCTGAAGGTGGCCTTCGATCCCGAGTTGCTGGAAGCGATCGGCGTCCCGGCTCAGGCAGTCGCCGATACCGTCAAGGTTTACTACCGCGACCTCTCCGCCGGTGAAACGGAAGTCGACGGCACGAACTGGCTGGTCAGAATGAGCGCGAGCAATGCCAGCGCCACCCACCTGGCCAATCTGCCGATACTGGGCCTCAGCGACGACCTCCGCCTGGGCAGCGTCGCCAAGGTCTATCGCGACCGGGAAAAACCGCGCTATCTGGTCAGCCACAACGGCCAGCCCGCCGCCATGATCTCGATCACCAAGAAGGCTGGCGTCAATACGCTGGATCTGGTGGCCCGCATCAACGCCTTTGTCGAAGCACGCAACCGCTTCAGCGAAACCACCGGCATACGGCTGGTGCTCGCGGACGACCAGACCGAGATCACCCGCAGTGCGCTGGAAATCATGCAAAACAATGCCATGATCGGCCTGCTGATGGTGCTGTTCGTCACCTGGGTCTTCCTCGGCAGCAAGATTGCGCTACTCACATCGATCGGCATCCCATTCATCCTTGCCGGCACCTTCTGGGTGCTGCAAAGCAGCGGCAACACGTTGAACGTATCGGTGTTGCTGGGTGTGGTCATCAGCCTCGGCATGCTGGTGGACGATGCGGTGGTCGTGGTGGAAAGTATCTACTACCGTCTGCAACGGGGCATGGAAGCGATGCAGGCCGTGCTCGAATCGATTCGTGAAGTCTTTGCCCCCGTCACCGCTGCGGTACTGACCACCATGGCCGCCTTCCTGCCGTTGATGCTGCTGCCGGGTATTCTGGGTGACTTCATGCGCGTGATTCCAGTGGTGGTCACGGTGGCGCTGGCCATCAGCCTGATCGAGGCCTACTGGATGCTGCCCGCGCATATTCATGGCGCGGGCATCCGCTTCAACAATCCCGGCCGCATCCAGCGCTGGCGCGAGCGTTTTCTGCATCGATTGCGGCTGGGCTATGTGCGCATACTCAGCAAGGCGCTGCGACGGCCGAAAACCCTGCTCACGCTGATGACGCTGCTGTTCTTTCTGGCCTTGTTCGCCGCTTTTGCCGGGCAGGTCAATCCGCGACTGATGCACCAGCCGGTGATCAAGCATTTCCTCGTCAAGACCGATTTTTTCGCCGCCGACACGCTGCGCATCTTTTATATCAACATCGAAATGCCCAATGGCACCCCGCTGGCGCGCACCATGCGTACCGTCGCGGACATCGAAACCCGCGCCAAAGCGCAGCTCAAGGAAGGCGAAGCGCGCAGTGTCGTCAGCTTCAGCGGCCAGATGTTCACTGAAATGGCGCCATTTCAAGGCTCCCACTATGGCCAGATCATGATCTCGCTGGCACCACGCGCTGCTGGCGGCCGCCATGTCGAAGCGATCATCGACGCCATGCGCGACGACGTACTCGGCATCACCGGGCCAGCGCGAACCTGGTTTCTGAAACTCTCGGGCGGGCCACCCACCACCAAAGCCATCAGCGTCAAGGTGCGCGGTGACGACATCACCGAACTGCGCCGCGCCGCAGCGACGCTGAAACAGTTTCTGCACGACGCCGGCTGGGCAATGGAAATCACCGACGACGACAGCCCCGGCCTGCAAGAAATGGTGCTCAAACCCAACCTCGACAACCTTCAGACCACCGGTATCAGCCCCGACAAGGCCATGCGCGCGATGCGCCTGCTGGTGGACGGCGAGATCGTTGCCCAGCTACGCGACGCAGGTGAAACAGTACACGTGCGGGTGCAAGCAGCGCAGCACTCGCTACCAAGCGTTGACACGCTGCTAGAGCGTGAGATTCCAGCCCCCGACGGCAGCATGGTGCCGCTGTCGCGGCTGTTTCAGCCAACGGTGCAACAGGGGCTCGGCAATATCCGCCACTACAATTTCCGTCGCACCATCACGGTCGAGGCCGACATCGACAAGGACCGCATCGACACCCTCACCGCCAACAACGCGATCAAGGACTACTGGCGCGAGGTGAATGCCGATTATCCCGACATCAGCCTCGACTTCTCCGGGGAACTGGACGACATCGAGGAGGCACTGGGGTCGATCGGCAAGCTGATGCTGTTCGGGGTTCTATTGATGTATCTGATTCTCGGCACCCAGTTCCGCAGCTACTTCCAGCCGCTGCTGATCCTGGTCACCGTACCGATGGCTTTCACCGGCGTCGTTATCGGCCTGCTGGTCACCGGCAACCCACTCAGCCTGTACACGCTCTACGGCGTCGTCGCCCTGGCCGGCATCGCCGTCAACGCGGCGATCGTACTAATCTCTGCCGCCAACGCCCGGCTGGAACAGGGCATGAGCGTGCTACACGCCACCCTCTACGCCGCCCGCCGACGTGTCGTGCCCATCCTCATCACCTCGCTCACCACCATCGCCGGCCTGTTCTCACTCGCCACCGGCCTGGGCGGCAAATCGCTGCTGTGGGGACCGGTCGCCACCGCCATCGTCTGGGGACTGGTGGTATCGACGGCACTGACATTGTTTATCGTGCCGCTGCTGTATGAGTCGTTCATGAAGCGCAGCCACCTAGCCCGAGTCTCTCACCAAGGCTTGTAGCGAGCCCAACCGCTCCCCTGCGAGGATGACGAGCTGCCGTCGTTCCGGCATGGGGGGGGGAGCTTCCACCGATGGTGGCATACATCCCTGTAACTGGATCCCCGTCCCGCGGGGATGACGAACTGCCGTCTTTCCGGCATGGACGCCGGAATCCAGTGCCAGGGAGGGCTACCCGCGACTGACACGCTTCCCCTTTTCCCAAAGGGGATCGAGGGGTTTAAGCCACCTCACCAGACCAAAGCTCCGCGGTACCAATCCCTCCAAACCTCCCTTTGCGAAAGGGAGGCTTTTGCTTCCCGCGTACCCGTCGGCGGCCGAATGCCGTCAATATCAGCAGCCAACCCAGGCCAACCGCACCACCACCGGCGGCATGCGCTTGCGTCACGCCGACTGCACCGCCCTCACCTGTCGCACGCGCTTGCGTCACCGCAGCGTAAGCGCCAAAGAATCAGCACCTTCCCCTGCGCCACCACGCGCGCCAAACTTTCCCCTGTCTTCAAGTTCGACAGGAGAAAGCCATGTCTACAACAGTCAACCGCAAGAGCCGTGCCGAATACT
>Ga0256839_1000796_pt1 | contig 40335 bp, 43 predicted proteins | sample 354166metaG_FD_185968 | JGI IMG/M metagenome (GOLD analysis project Ga0256839, IMG submission 185968) | Hydrothermal vent microbial communities from Mid Atlantic Ridge, Atlantic Ocean - 354-166 | ecosystem: Environmental > Aquatic > Marine > Hydrothermal vents | place: Atlantic Ocean: Mid...
ATAACCCGTTTGGAATATCACCGGGCCAGTGTGGGGCATGCCGCGTTTCTCTAATATCATTAACCGCTTAACGAGTGCGCGGGCTTGTTCAAATGGCCAAGCTTTGGTTTTTTGCATAATGTCGTCAGAGAAAGTCATTTTAGAGTCCGTCGTGTTGGTATTTGTTTTAGGGGAGATACGCGCCGCATATATAATGGTCAAGGAGATTGGCAAGTATGAGCAATTATTCATACCACTCCTGAAATTTTTTGACTATAAACAAGAAAACATATGGAGATACGCATGAAAATCAAAACCCTTAGTCTGATAACAGCTATAAGCCTCATGTCCGCCGTCCCAGCGTTCGCAGGCCCAGACGCTTTCAAACAAGGCCAAACTATTCCGGCGTTCGGGAAAATCGCCGAGGTTAAAGTCGACCAGCCTGTTTATAAGCACCACAAATTCAAAGTCGCCTTTGACGTCAATAAACAAGCAGAGGCAGGCGAACTTAACCGCAATCTGGTCAGCGCGGCGCGTTTTATAAATATGCACACGGCGGCAGGCGTCAAAGAAAAAAATATCAAACTGGCGATCGTTTTGCACGGCGGTGCGGCTAAGGATGTGACCCGAGCAAAATACTATGCTGGCACGCAAGAGGGGGATAGCAAGAAAGAAAACGCTAATGCGGCACTGGTCAAAGCCCTGCGCGAACACGGGATCGAATTTTACGTTTGCGGCCAAACCGCCGCCTATTATGACATCAAAAATGAAGACCTGTTACCAGGCGTAAAAATGGCGCTCTCCGCCATGACTGCCCACGCCCTGCTACAGCAAAAAGGCTACACCCTTAACCCGTTTTAAGTATCTGCTACCCATCGGATATCCAAGCCCCTCACCCTCGCTCCGCTTGACCTCTCCCCTAGGGAGAGATGAGAAAACTGCGGGAGAGGAACAAGGTGAGGGGTAAGATGTTGACGGGGTGATAGATTCTGAGCCTAAACCGCCGCCTTTATCAAATTCGCTATCGCAGTCAGCTCATCCATATCTGCCATGCCGCCGCTTGCGTGCGCCTTCAAATCACCCGCATATTTCGGGATTATATGAAAGTGTAGGTGAAACACGGTTTGCCCGGCGGGGGCGCCGTTGAACTGGGTGATGATGATACCGTCCGGGGACAGGGCTTGTTCGGCGGCGCGGGTGAGTTTTTGCACGCTGGCCATAATCTGCGCCAGACCGTCCGCGCTCACATCCAACATATTTCGCGCCTGTTCTTGCTTATGAATAACCAACATATGCCCGCGCGATTGGGGGAACACATCCATGAAAGCCAGTGTATGATCATCTTCATAAACTTTCACGCAAGGCATCTCCCCACGCAATATTTTGGCGAATATATTATCTGGATCGTATGTGCCTTTAATGCTCATGAATTGTCCTTTCTAAATGGTGTATGCTCGCCTAGCATATCTATATGTCTTGCGACAGCTTTTCGTTCGTGTTCTAGGAAATTTGCTACGGCGTCTTTTAGGCCGGGGTGGGTTAGGTAGTGAGCGGAATAGGTTTGGGCGGGTTCGTAGCCGCGCGCTAATTTATGGTCGCCTTGGGCGCCGGCCTCTACGCGGGCTAGGCTCATCTCTATGGCGGCCTCCACGGCCTGATAATAGCACAATTCAAAATGCAAAAACGGGATGTCGACCAGCGCACCCCAATGACGTCCATACAGTGCGTCGCCGCCAATAAAATTCAGTGCGCCCGCTATGGGGGTGTCGTTTTGGTAGGCTAATATCAACAAAACCTGCTCGCCCATGGATTCGTGAATAGCGTCGAAAAATGCGCGGGTTAGATATGGCCGCCCCCATTTACGCGCACTGGTGTCGAGGTAAAATTGGTAGAACGCGTCCCAATGGGCGGGCTTGATATCGTCGCCGCGCAAGCGTTTTATAGTGACCTGCTCTTGCGCTTTACGTCGTTCCGATTTTATCTTTTTGCGTTTGCGGGAGGTCAGGCTGGAGAGGAAATCATCAAAACTTTTATAGCCCCGATTGATAAAATGGAACTGCCTATCTGTGCGGACAAGGAAGCCGTGTTCGGACATCCGCTCTACCAAATCTTTGTCGCCAAAGGTGAGATGCACACCGGACATATGGTTTTTCTGGCACATGTCTTTCAGGGTTTCTATCAATATGGTTTCGGCTTCAGGAGTTTTCGCGATTAACCTTGGCCCGGTCACAGGCGTGAACGGCACGGCGCATTGCAGCTTTGGATAATAGTCCATACCCACCCGTGCCGCCGCATCGGCCCAGATTTGATCAAACACATATTCGCCCATGGAGTGGGATTTGACATAGAGCGGTGCGCATCCCTGTAATTTGCTTTTTGTGTCCTCCAGCCAAATATGTGCCGCTTGCCAGCCGGTTCCCGCCCCCACTGAGCCGCTTATCTCAAGCGCGTTTAGAAAATCCCAGTCGGTGAATGGGTGATAATCCGGCGAACCGCGTACGGGCAAGAGCGCATTCCAATCCGAGCGCAAAGCATCGCTGACGGCTTTTAAAATTCTGACCTTAATTTTCGATCTCGATGACACAGTCGATTTCTACCGCCACGTCCAAAGGCAGAGCGGGTGCACCAACGGCAAACCGTGCGTGCTTGCCGGCCTCGCCGAACACTTCCACCATCAAGTCTGAACAACCATTGATTATTTTGGGAATGTCCAGCGCCGTGCTGTCAAAACCGCTACACACAAACCCTCCTAATTTGACCACGCGCTTGACCTTGGACAAATCGCCCGCACACGCCGCCTTCATTTGCGCAATGAGATTTAGCCCGCATGCTCGCGCCGCCTCTTGACCGCGCTCCACGCTTAAATCTTCCCCAAGTCGGCCTGTGATAAGGTCGCCTTGCGTCGTCACTGACACCTGCCCGGAAATAAACACCTGGTTGCCAGAGATGACATAAGGCACATAATTGGCCACAGGGGCAACGGGTTCAGGCAAGCTTAATCCCAGTTCTTGCAAGCGGCGGTCAATCGTGTTCATAATGGCTCCGTATTTGTTATAAACCCCGTTTTACGGACTAATGAGAGGTGATGCTAGTATGAATTTTGACCAACCCGATAAATGTGCGCAGTTAAAAGCGGCAGATGCCAACCCAGATGTGCTGAAATTTTTGTCGCAAAGACGCTCCGCTTTGGTGCGGGCGATGAGCGAACCAGGGCCAAATGCGGAAGAATTAGAGCTGATACTGCGCCTCGCCGCCCGTGTGCCCGACCACCGCAAATTATTTCCGTGGCGGTTTTTGCTGTTCCAAGGGGATGCACGTGCCGCGTTCGGGGAGCATTTAACGCGGTTGTTTCAACAGGATTGCCCAGACATGCCACAAGACCGTATAGAACATGAACGTACACGTTTTGAACGCGCACCGCTCGTGGTGGGTGTTGTCTCCAGCCCCAAAGACTGCCCGCGCGGTACACCCGTATGGGAGCAAGAACTTTCCGCAGGCGCGGTGTGTATGAATATGCTATTGGCGGCGCGGGCTTCGGGCTTTGCCGCCCAGTGGTTGACGGAATGGTATGCGTTTGATGGGCGAATCAACGATATTCTTGGTCTATCCAGTACAGAACGTATGGCGGGCTTTATCTATATAGGCACGGCCACAGAAGACCCGACGGAACGTCCCCGCCCAGATGCGTCAAATTTGACGCAATATTGGCGAGAATAGGCGCAAACCTGAACGCCAGATAAACAAAGTTGACCCGAATATATCAGCATACATTTCGTTTAGGTTACATTCATATTGGCGATTGTAAGACCCGCTTCGGTTAGTGGCGATCGCCCTTAACCAAGAACCCTGCCCTTACCACGCGCCCCGTGTAAGGCAGGGTTCACCCTGATACGCCAAAGCTCTTTACGGAGCGCGAGTCCATGTGGGGCACGCTTGCAAATTGGCCAAAGAAAGAGGTGCTTTCGGGGGAAAGCACCTCTTTTTTGTTGGTATATATATGCTTCCATATTTTTAGTTCTGTGTTCGCTGAAACTTGCTTCCCCCTCCACCCCTGTGGGGCACCTCCCCCGCAAAAGGCGGGGTGAGGATTAAGTGCGTTTCATCCTCACCCCATTTTCATGGGGGAGGTGCCCCTCCTCTTAGGGGCGGAGACGGAAGCAGCTATCAGTATAATCCGTTGTTGGCGAATAGAACTCTTATCCCGTCTCACCAAATAATTCACGGCCAATTAACCAGCGGCGGATCTCGCTCGTGCCGGCACCAATTTCGTAGAGCTTGGCGTCGCGGAGGAGGCGACCCGTTGGGAACTCGTTAATGTAGCCATTGCCGCCCAGCATTTGTATAGCGTCGAGTGCCACGAGCGTGGCTTTCTCAGCGGCGTACAAAATCGCCCCCGCCGCATCTTTGCGGGCTGTCTCGCCCCTATCGCAGGCCTGGGCAACGGCGTAGGTATAGGCGCGGGCAGTGGACGTGGTCACATACATATCTGCCAGCTTGCCTTGCATAAGCTGGAACTCGCCAATGGCTTTGCCGAATTGCTTACGCTCGTGAATATAAGGCAGCACCACATCAAGACAGGCCTGCATAATTCCGATAGAACCGCCGGACAAAACCGTGCGCTCATAGTCAAGACCGGACATCAAAATGCCAACACCCTTGCCGAGTGGGCCCATGACATTTTCTGCGGGCACTTCGCAGTCCTCAAATACCAATTCGCATGTGTCCGAGCCGCGCATGCCCAGCTTGTCGAGCTTTTGCGCCGTGCTAAATCCTTTGAAATCTTTTTCAATAATAAAAGCCGTGATACCTTTGGAGCCTGCATTTATATCCGTCTTGGCATAGACGATAAGCGTATCCGCAATTGGGCCATTGGTAATCCACATTTTATTGCCGTTCAGCACATAATGGTCGCCTTTCTTATCGGCGCGCAGCGTCATGGAAACCACGTCAGATCCTGCGCCCGGCTCGCTCATTGCCAGAGAGCCAACATGCTCCCCAGTCATCAATTTTGGGAGATATTTTTTCTTCTGGGCATCATTTCCCCAACGCCTAAGCTGGTTGACGCACAAATTCGAATGTGCGCCGTAGGCAAGGCCAACAGAAGCAGACGCGCGGCTAATCTCTTCCATGGCAATGGTGTGTTCGAGGTAGCCAAGCCCGGTGCCGCCAAACTCTTCTTCCACGGTAATACCGAGCAAGCCCAGCGACCCCATTTTGTTCCATAATGCGCGTGGGAATGTATCCTCGCGGTCAATCTGTTCGGCAATCGGCGCGATCTCTGCCTGGGCAAAGGCATGCACAGACTCGCGGATCATATCGGCGGTCTCGCCGTGATTGAAATTTAGGCTTGGGTATGTGGTGGTCATTTTGAATTTCCTTATATTTTATTTCCGCTCATACCCAGCAACGACTGGGTATCCAGCACATAAAGAGCGAGCAAAGCTCGCACATATTTATTTGGACTGGATTCCCGCTTGCGCGGGAATGAGCGGGAAGAAGGGGTATGTTTTTGATTATTTATCTTCCTGCTCTAATTCCAATAAAATTACGCCGTCAGACACAAGCGCATCTACCATACAATGCACAGCTGCAACCACCCCGTCCCGAGGCGCATACAATGACATCTCCATTTTCATGGCTTCCATAATAATGAGTTTGTCGCCAGCCTTAACGTTATCACCAACCGCCACATTCACAGCAATAATCTTGCCGGGCATAGGTGCGATGATAGCCCCGATTTTTTGGTCACTTGATCCAACCTCGCCAAGGCCAAATTCTGTGACCATATAGGCTTGCCCTTGTGAAAACAGTACGAAACCATTGTCTAAATCAAATATCGCGCCTCGGTTTTCATACACCTCTCTAGGATCCGTCGTGATGCACGTGAGTGTGTGACCCGCAACTTTACAGGTCACAAGATTGTTTTCTTGGCTATAGGCAAAGACAATATCCTCACCGTCTATTGATAACGAGGTGGCTATTCTAGGTTCTCGGTTGAGGCGCCACCCATCCATGTGTGTAAACGGTGATTTTCCGCTCTCTGGCAGGCGCACATAAATTTGACTGGCTAAATCGCGCAGCGCTTTGGCCCTAAGTTTTGGGCCATCAGAAAAGTTAGGGAAATAGTCAGGAATAAAATTCGTATTAACGGACCCGGCTCTAAATGCCTTGTGCCTTAGGCAAGCCCGTAGAAAATTGACATTATTTTTAATGGGGTACATATGCACCGCGCCCAAATTACCAATCAAACTTTCAAGGGCTTGCGAACGAGTTTTTTCATGGGTGATGATTTTGGCAATCATGGGATCATAAAACACGCTGACTTCATCATCAACCCAAACGGATGCGTCAATGCGCAGACCTTCATTTGACAAAGCGCCTAACGGATAGTGACAAACGGAAAGCTTGCCCACACTTGGCAGAAAATCATTGGCGGGGTCTTCGGCGTAAATCCGAGCCTCGAATGCATGCCCATATTTTTTTATATCTTTCTGCTTCGGCAGCTTCTCGCCCTGCGCCACGCGTATCTGTAGCTCCACCAAGTCCAGTCCCGTAATCATTTCTGTGACGGGGTGCTCGACTTGCAAGCGTGTGTTCATTTCCATGAACCAAAAACCGTCTGTGCGCAGCTTGCCACTACCGTCGACGATAAATTCTACTGTACCTGCGCCGACATAATTTACTGCGCGGGCGGCTTCGATTGCCGCATCCGTCATAGCTTTACGCACGTCTTCGGTCATGCCCGGCGCCGGAGCTTCTTCGATGACTTTTTGGTGGCGGCGTTGTAGGGAGCAATCGCGCTCATACATATGGACGATATTACCGTATGTATCGCCGAACACTTGCACTTCAATATGGCGCGGTGACAGGATATATTTCTCGATGAGCACACGGTCGTCCCCGAACGCGGATTTAGCTTCGCGCATACAGCTGGCCAGCGCATCCTCAAAGTCGTCCGCCGCGTCCACCTTGCGCATACCTTTGCCGCCGCCGCCCGCCACGGCTTTGATCAACACCGGATAGCCAATCATGCCGGCTTTGGCCTTGAGGAGTTTAGGGCTTTGGTCTTTACCGTGATAGCCGGGGGTGACGGGTACGCCCGCCTTTTCCATCAATTTCTTGGCTGCATCCTTAAGCCCCATCGCCTCCATGCTTTCGGGTGCTGGGCCGATAAAAATAATGCCTTCTTCCTTCAATCTGCGGGCAAATTCAGGATTTTCCGATAAAAAGCCATAGCCCGGATGCACGGCGTCCGCGCCACTAGATTTACAAGCCGCAATGATTTTATCAATCACAAGATAGCTCTCCGCCGCAGGTGAAGCCCCAATATGCACCGCCTCGTCCGCCGTCCGCACATGCAAAGCCTTACGGTCAGCATCCGAATAAACCGCCACGCTCCCAATCCCCATCTTGAGGCAAGTCTCCATAACCCGCACAGCAATTTCACCCCGATTGGCGATCAGGATTTTTTTGATTTTGGTCATAGCGTCTTCCTTAGACATCCAAGCCCCTCACCACGCTGTCGCACACCTCTCCCTAAGGGAGAGGTTAAGGTCACCTTGCCATCACAATTATCGTAGTAGTTTACGGGAAAACGAGCCAACGTCTCCTCTCCCATGGGGAGAGGAACAAGGTGACGGGGTAAGGTGTTAGTTGCAAAGCTCATTTCATCACATCCTAAATATACCAAATTCGGTATCCTCAATCGGCGCATTTGCTGCCATAGCCAGTCCCAAGCCCAAAACCCTGCGCGTATCCGTTGGTGCGATAATGCCGTCGTCCCAGAGCCTTGCAGACGCATAATAGGGATGACCTTCGCGTTCGTATTTTTCCAAGAGCGGTTTACGGAAAGCTTCTTCTTCCTCGGCGCTCCATGCGCCGCCGCGCCGCTCGATGCCGTCGCGTGTGATGGTCGCCAAAACGCTGGCCGCTTGCTCGCCGCCCATGACGGAAATCCGCGCATTCGGCCACATGAACATTAGGCGCGGCGAATATGCCCGCCCGCACATGCCATAATTGCCCGCCCCGTAAGAGCCGCCAATGACGATGGTAAATTTGGGCACATTGGCGCAGGCCACGGCGGTGACGAATTTCGCCCCGTCCTTGGCAATGCCGCCGGCTTCGTATTTTGAGCCGACCATAAACCCGGTAATGTTTTGCAAAAACACCAGCGGGATTTTGCGCTTGGCACAGAGCTGCACGAAATGTGCGCCTTTGAGGGCGCTCTCACTAAACAGCACACCATTATTGGCGACAATCCCGACCTTATAGCCGTGGATTTTTGCAAAACCACAGACGAGCGTTTCGCCGTATAATTTCTTAAACTCGTCGAACTGCGAGCCATCGACAATCCGCGCTATCACCTCACGCACATCAAAGGGCTTGCGCGTATCTTCGGGGATTATGCCGAGGAGTTCATCTTCATCATAGGCCGGGTCTTCGGGGCTTGCTGGCATGTAGGACTTTTTGTGGTCACCCAAAGCCGCTACGGAACGCCGCGCAATGGCCAGCGCATGTTCATCACTAGAAGCTAGGTGGTCAACCACGCCGGATGTTTTGGCATGGAGCAAGCCGCCGCCGAGGTCTTCGGAGCTGACCACTTCACCTGTCGCCGCTTTCACCAGTGGAGGCCCAGCCAGAAATATCGTGCCTTGGTTCTCAACAATAATGCTTTCATCGGCCATGGCGGGCACATAGGCACCACCTGCTGTGCATGAACCCATGACAACGGCGATTTGCGCAATACCTTGGGCGGACAAAGTTGCTTGGTTATAAAAAATCCGGCCAAAATGTTCTTTGTCGGGGAAGACTTGGTCTTGGCGCGGTAGATTGGCTCCGCCGCTATCCACGAGGTAGATACACGGCAAATGGTTTTCGCGGGCAATCTCTTGGGCGCGGAGATGTTTCTTGACGGTCAGGGGATAATAGCTGCCGCCCTTAACTGTGGCGTCATTGCAGACAATCATACATTCGCGCCCTGACACGCGGCCAATGCCCGCAATCATGCCCGCCGCTGGGACATTGTCCTCGTAAACTTCATAGGCGGCAAATTGCCCGATTTCGAGGAACGGCGTGCCGGGATCAAGCAGACGCTCCACTCTTTCCCTAGAAAGCAGTTTGCCGCGCGCTAAATGTCTCTCCCGTGAACGCTCCGACCCGCCCTTGGCAATCACACCAACCTTAGCCCGCAGATCACCTACAAGCGCCCGCATAGCCTTTGCATTGCCGTGAAACTCCGGCGCATCAGGATTTATCTTGGTCGCTAGTTTTAGCATATTTTTCTTTCCAGCTGGCGACGCAACCGACCGTTCAAGGTCTGGTTATTTTGTTTTGCTACGTCGCACCATATGCGAAATTAAATTTCTCAATTAAACCATACATACATAATTTCGACCCAAAGGTCAAATTAATAATCCACTAAGCACAAGCAAACGACAGGGATGTCAGCAGGGAAATTCAGTCTAACCGGGTGGCGCTGGCAACAAGTTGGGCTATTGGCGACAACCCTGCTAGGTTCTCTTCGGCTCGTTCAAAATAAACCGGGCTTATTTCCAAGGCTTTCTTATACAGGCTGCTGGCTTGGCGAGAATTTCCGTGCGACTGCGCGATAACGCCTGCGTCATTATAAATTTGTGCGGCGCGGGTTTCGGACACTCCTTTTAGAGCTTTATTGGTTTTACCGCTCAAGATTTGAGCCAAACGGTAATTATTATCATAGACTGGCATCTCAGGGTTAGCTTTTTTAGCTTGCTCAAACTTGGATACCGCCTCTTTATTGCGACCCTGCATCAATAGCGACATACCCATATTGTTGACAACGGCGGCGGTACTCGTCCCGTTCTTTTTTGCCACCTTGAGTGCTTTAACATAAACATCTAACGCGCCCATCCAGTCATTGTTTTTGTCGTGTATTTCGCCCAAGGCATTCCACAAGCGGGAGTCGTTTGGGTTGGTGTCTAGCGCGGACAGCAATTTTTGAGTGCCAACCTCCGGAGTGTCATTCACCAAGTCCAGCAACAGCAATCCTGATTTTGCACGGCGTTTAACCGCGTCGGTGTATGCGGCGTTTCCCGGAATAGCCTGATATGTTTTCTGTGCTTGTTGCGCATATTTTTTCCCGCGCCAAGCAAGAGCCAAGGCACAATCCGCCAAGCCAATCTCTACATCCCCACGGCTTGGGTGCGACCGCACCATGCGCGCGAGCGTGTCTTCATAAATTACCAGACTGGCTGCAAAGTCCGAAGCGTTTTGCAGTTTTTTTGCACGTGACAACTCGGCGCCAACATCGAGCGCAACCGCTTCGACCAAACCTGTGCTTTTAACCACAGGCCTAACATCTATTTTCGTGGTTTTTGTTGTGCTAGCAGTTGTGGTCGCGCAGCCAAATACCATCAAACATGTGACAATACCAATAACAAATGCCGCTAAGTTTCTCATACAAAAGCATCGGTTAGGCGTGCGGCGGCAGGCAAAAACATCATTAATAATATGGTCGGGAAAATAAACAAAATCAGAGGGATTGTCATCTTCGCGGGCAGAGCCATGGCTTTTTCCTCGGCGCGCAGCATACGTTTAGTACGCATTTCCTCTGAAAATGTCCGGAGCGCAGCCCCTAAAGAACTCCCCATTTCTTCAGATTGCTTGAGCATAATATTCAGAGATTTAGCTTCCTCCAAACCGAGACGCTCCGCGAAATTCTTAAAGGCTTCCGGTCTTGTGCGGCCAGCCATAAGTTCAAGGTTAAGCAGGTCGAGATTTATCTGGATTACCGGAAACCGCTTACCCAGTTCCTTGGCAACTACCGACAAAGCTGCATCCAGCCCAAGCCCGGCTTCGATACAGGCCAGCAGTAAATCCATCATATCCGGGAAGCCTTCCCGCGCTTGCATCTGGTGTTTTTTGATCCGACCTCGCAGATAAATACTGGGGGCAAACAATCCCAAAACAATGAATATAACAGCGACGAGAACAAGTTTTTCTGCTGATAATTGGCTACCGTAAATACCCCAAAAAGCCAGCAGACCAAACACGGGCAATAAGAGGGCAACGACACTTGCGCCGTAAAACATCGGTATAGATTTTGCTTCGTAGAAACCGGCTTGCGATAATTTAAACCGAATTTTTGATATTTCCTCCGGCCCTGGCAATGTTAAATGCCGCCCAAAACTTGCTATCATATCTGGTGTCGCGGCGGTAGAATTTGGGATGAAGTCTGCATCTTGCTTGGACACGCCGGACAACCGCCTGCTCATTACTGTGTTCTTTTTGAGAGATGACCAGATAGCAACAGCAATACCTGCAAGGGATAAGGCCATAAAAATTGCGGTAATAATCAACAACTGTATCTGGGTAAGAGAGGATAACATGATGCCCGGCCTATATCTTGAAATTAATCATTTTTCGAATGACGACATTACCAATCACCATCCAGATTGCGGCGGCGATCAAACCTTGTTTGACCATAGGCACATCGGAAACATCACCGTAAAACTCAGGCGAAAGCATATTCACTGCGAGGAATAATAATATCGGGACGACATTCAAGATAAGTGCCGACATCCGACCCTCTGAAGATGCGGCTTTGATGCGGAGGCGCATTTTTTGGCGCTCACGCACCATTTGAGCAATGTTGGCCAGAAGTTCTGCCAGGTTACCGCCTGTGCGCGCTTGCAAGCGAACGGTGGCCGCGAGCATATCAAAATCACCGTGGCCAACCCGGTCTGACAAGCGCTGAACAGATGTGCCGAGTTCGGTACCATAGGTGATTTCATCGCCCGCCAAGCCAAATTCTGAACCGATTGGATCCGGCATTTCTCTGGCAACAAGATCAATTGCTACAGGCACAGGATGGCCCGCCCGCAAAGATCTAACGATCACATCAAGTGCATCGGGCAATTGCATAACGGCTTTTTTGCGCCTGCGTTTGCCGATAAACATAACGGCAAGCACAGGCAGGCCAAATCCGGCAACAAACCCCAAAACGAAGTAAAGATAGTTACCAGTAAAGAAAAACACCAAGGTTCCCACAACAAATGCACAGACCGACATAGCAATGTATAAACCGTAAGCGCCGATTCGCAGGCCAGAATGTATGACCAGCAAATTTAGCCATCTCAGCAATTTTCCCACTTGGTTATCATCATCAATCCCGCGAGACTGCCGCAAAGCCTTGAGGGTTGCACCCGAAGCCTCACCATTGCCCCCCCCTTTTGCCAGAATTTTCATTCGTATATTGGCTCGCTTGATTTGCCGCGCACCTTGTCGCCCCGCGCCAATCACCAATTGCATGAGCAAAAACGCGCAGGCGAAAATCAAGATATAGATGACTATGTTGGTCGGGATATTCATAAATTATGGCATCCGTTCATGCAGACTAAGTTTAGCAATTCGGCCTGGCTCCAACACACCTGGCTCGAAAATGGATTGGTCGATATTTGAACCACTGGTTAGAATTTCGTGCAAGCAACGCGGGCGTATCCCGGTTGCACGAAACTCGCCGATCACTTCATAATTGGGGCCAGACCCGGTTTTTGTATAATTGAAAATTTCCTGCATTTGAATAACAGGGCCTTCCATGCCGGTCACCTCTGTCACACTGGTGATTTTACGCTGGCCATCTGATAGACGACTGGCCTGAACAATAAGGCCTATGGCGGAGGCTATCTGTCCGGCCACACCCTCGGGGCTGATTTTAATATCGCCCATACCAACCATTTGTTCCAAGCGGGTAATGGCATCGCGCGGCGTATTGGCGTGCAGTGTGGCCAACGAACCTTCATGCCCCGTATTCATGGCTTGCAGCATATCAAAAGCTTCCTCGCCCCTGACCTCCCCAAGGATCACTCGGTCCGGGCGCATCCGTAGCGCATTCTTTACCAGTTCGCGCTGTTTAATCTCGCCTTTGCCTTCAATGTTTGGCGGGCGTGTTTCCATACGCGCCACATGGGGTTGTTGCAATTGTAGTTCAGCTGCATCTTCAATCGTAATCAAGCGTTCTTTGTGGGAAATAGACTGGGACATAGCATTGAGGAGCGTGGTTTTACCCGAACCCGTACCACCGGAAATTAAAATCGTAACCTTGGCTTTACAAGCCGCCCACAAAAATTCTGCCACAACTTCTGGAGCCGCACCAAATTCAACTAACTTATCCAAAGTGAACGGATTTGAAGAAAATTTCCGTATAGACATTAAAGGGCCATCGACCGCAATCGGTGCGACGGCTACATTGACCCGACTGCCATCCGCCAGCCTGGCGTCGGCCATGGGATGGCTTTCATCAACCCGGCGACCAACGGCGGAGACAATTTTATTGATAATACGCAGCAAATGAGCTTCGTCGGCAAAGCGCACATCGGTCGGCTCTAACTCACCACCCCGCTCAATAAACACATGCTCGTGCGTGTTGACCAAAATATCGCTAATGCTGTCATCAGCCAATAAAGGCTCCAACGGCCCCAGCCCTGTCATTTCATTGATAATTGAAACTGAAAGGGTTTGGATTTCGTCCTGGTTTAGCTTCATGCTCTCTTTAGCAACAATTGCCCTGACTTGCGCTTCGATTTGGCGGCGCATTTCGTTTTCTTCGAGCTTATCAAGAATGGACAGATCCAGATCATCAATCAACATATTGTGAATACGACGCCTTGTGTGCAGAGCATCTTGCCGGGCGCGCTCTTCTGGCGATTGGTTTTCGCGCGAGGCGCTACGACGATTTTTTTGCTCTGCGGCTCGCTTAAGGTTAGGTGGCAGCTCTGCGGCAGGATTTGCCGATTCATCAATAATTGGTGCCTTTACAGGCGTCACTTGACTTGTTTGCTGCCTAGATTGCGCCGCTAATCGACTAGGCGTTACTATGTTTGAAAATCTTCCCATGCCTTTTCTTAGCCCAATGCAGTAAAACTGTGCTTAGCAAGTGTGGTAAATATCTAATAAATTTTGCCCCGAATTGATTTGCCACTTGTATCTGCGTAGATAATCGCCATTTTAGAATAGATTTAATTGGAGACTATAATGTTTATTCAAACCCAAGATACGCCCAACCCGGCAACCCTGAAATTCCTGCCCGGACGCGAGGTTATGGCAGAAGGCTTACCGCCTATGGAAGTAGATAAAGGTGATGACGCTGATCATTTGCCACTTGCTAGCATCTTGTTTTCTATCCCTAATATCGAGCGGGTGTTTTTTGGTCAGGATTTTATTTCTGTAACCCGCAGTGCTAAGGCCGATTGGCCACACTTAAAGCCAGCCATATTGGGTGCTATTATGGATTTCTATGTCGGCGGCGGCGGTGTCATCACGAACGAGGGTACGCAGGCGGACGAAGAAGTTTACGAAGGCGAGGTTTTGGAAATCGTCACCCAGATTAAAGAGCTGATCGACACCCGTGTGCGCCCGGCTGTCGCGCAAGACGGCGGCGATATTTTGTTCAAGCGTTTTGATGTGGATAGCGGTACGGTGTTCTTACAAATGAAGGGGGCTTGTGCGGGGTGCCCGTCTTCATCCATGACCCTGAAGTCCGGTGTGGAAAACTTGCTGAAGCACTATGTGCCCGAAGTTACTGCCGTAGAAGAAGCGTTTTAGTTGATCCATCTTGATTTGTCTTGGATTGGATACGACCGGAGGATGGTGCAGCGCCGCATTGGTTGATGATGCGGCTATTCTGGCCATGCGGACACGAAGAATCGGGCGCGGCCATGCAGAAATGCTAGCAGGTATGGTACAAGATGTGCTTGCAAAAGCTGATATAAGACCCGCCGAGGTAGATAAAATATCCGTTTGCGCCGGGCCAGGCAGTTTTACCGGGCTTCGGGTTGGCCTGTCATTTGCCAAAGGCTTTGCTCTACCGCACGACATCCCCATTGTCGGCCTATCAGGCTTGCAAATTTGGGCCGCGAACGCTGATCCGGATATGGACAAAACCGTGCTAGCAGTAGCAGATGTCCGGCGCGGGCAGATATTGTCACAGGTTTTCAATAATGGTCGCCCATCCGCAAAGCCAAAACTATCTACCGTAAATGAATTGAAGAACCTGCCTAAAATCATCGTCGGTGGCGGGGCTAAATTATTAGGCGCAGAAGACAACAGCACATATGTTTGTCCCGCCGCACTGGCTTGGCTCGGCATGGACGCAGCACCGGAAACCCACCCTGCAGAACCGCTTTATCACCGCCCACCAGATGCGAAACTACCCGGCGGAAAATCTTTGTAAAAGGAAGTTCCCATGACCATCACAATCCGACCGCTCACGAGGAATGACAAACAGGTCTGGCTGACCTTATGGCAAGGCTATTTAACCTACTACAGCACAGAACTTCCGGACGACATCACCGAACTCACTTGGTCAAGATTAATGGATGCGAGCTTCGGAATTCACGGTTTAGGCGCGGTGGATACGGGTGGCAACCTTGTCGGGTTTACCCATTATTTGTTCCACCCCATCACATGGTCAAAAGACCCGTGCTGCTATCTCGAAGATTTATTCACCGCCCAAGCCGCCCGAAACACGGGCGCAGGACGCGCCCTCATTACAGCCGTCGCAGATGTGGCACGCGCAAAAGGCGCAGACCAGCTTTATTGGCTAACCGAAGACCACAACAAGCGCGCTCAACATCTCTATAACAAAATCGCCAATAAAACCGAATTCATAAAATATAAAAAGCCTTTGTGAGCCTCAAGTGAAGGAAGCCCGTAAATTAGCTTGCCCTTCGCGATAATCCTATTAATCAGGCGTGATGTCTAAAATACCCAACATAAGCAAACCAAAGCTCTCCCTCCTCGAATTTTCGGCTATGATGGCCTATATGATTTCGTTGGTAGCGCTGTCTATTGATGCCATGTTGCCGGTGATTGATGTGATCGGTGCCGATTTAGGGGTTACAGATCCCAACAAGCCGCAGCTTATTATTGGTATGTTGTTCTTGGGTCTGGCGATTGGTCAGGTGATTTACGGCCCCGTATCTGATAGTGTAGGCCGCAAGCCAGCCATTTTTGCCGGGCTTGGATTGTTTATTTTTGGCTGTGTTTTGACCATGGTCGCTCAGGATTTCAATGTCATGCTCCTAGGGCGGTTCTTGCAAGGGCTGGGCGTTGCCGGGCCGCGCATTGTTTCCACCGCCGTTGTCCGCGATATTTATTCGGGGCGGGAAATGGCCAAGGTGACATCATTTATTATGTCATTTTTTATTATTGTTCCAGCACTGGCACCTTTGCTGGGCCAGTGGATAGCCGATTTATGGAATTGGCGCGCCGTGTATTTTTCTTTGTTGGCCATGGCGGCCATTGTGTCGCTTTGGTATGGCCTGCGCCAAGGCGAAACTTTGCACCCTGAGTTTCGGCGAAAATTCTCTCTCCGAGCCATAATGGCAAATTTTATAGAAGCGCTGAAGTTTCGCGTCACATTTGGCTATTCACTGGCGGCAGGTATCGTTTACGGCGCTTTTCTGGCCTATTTGATGACGTCGCCGCAATTGTTTGCAGATGTGTTCGGCATCACCCATAATTTCCCTTATTATTTTGGTGCGCTGGCCATTTGCATCGGTTCTGCTGCTTTCGTAAACGCCCGATTGGTGATGAAGCTCGGTATGCGAAAACTGTGTTTATGGGCATTATTAGCCAAAGCCATATGGTCGGGCTTATTCTTTGTCACTGCCGTAGTGCTTAATAAAACGGGTGGCAGCTTACCGCTCGTCACATTTATGGTTTGGGCAGGTTTTTCATTTTTCTTGCTGGGTATTTTATTTGGTAATGTTAATGCGATTGCTATGGAGCCAGTTGGGCATATTGCAGGCGTTGGTGCGGCTGTTGTCGGGTGCTTGTCGGGGTTTGTCTCATTGGGCATAGGTACGCTGATCGGGCAATCTTATGGAGGCACAGTGTTGCCGCTCATCGGCGGGTTTGCCATTTTGGCTCCGATTTCCTTATTGGTGATGAAATGGGCAGATGATGAAAACATCAAATAAAGATAGTATTATCCACCGCACCAACAAACCTGTGCCGGGTGGGACTATGGCGGCTGTGCATTTTGGGCCGCGCTCTGAACCCGTAAAAATGGTGTATTTACATGCCAACGGGTTTAACGGACTGACCTATCGGTGTCTGCTAGAGCCGCTATGTATACAGGAGGGGGCACATGTCCTTGCCCTAGATCTGCGTGGGCACGGCTTAACGGATTTACCTATTGAGGATGAACGGGGGGCTAAACACACAAATTTAGCCAAAGATTTATCAGCGTATTTACAAGCGCATATCGATAACCCTGTAGTTCTTGCTGGGCATTCTCTTGGAGCCAATACGGCAATAATTGCTGCTGGAATGGTGCCGGATAAAGTCGCGAAAGTTCTGGCGTTTGACCCGATAGTTTTACCGCTTTCAGTACGAGCTTTCATGGCGACCAGATTGGGACGAAGTTTTTTACGAAAATACTACCCCTTTGCAAAGGCCGCAGGGCGTAGGCGAGACCAGTTTGCATCACGAGACATAGTTTATAGCCGTTATCATGGGCGCGGACCATTTAAACATTTCCCTGGGGATGTTCTTCGGGACTATATCCATGATGGTTTCACCGATCATGAGGGCAAAGTTCGCTTGGCGTGCCGCCCGAAATGGGAACAACTTGGCTATGTTAGCCAGGCGCAAAATATGAAGCGCCGCATAGCCAACTTACCAGCGGGTTCTCATGTTTTAATCACCGACTTCGTGAAACAAAATGAGGGCTGGATGAAAAGGGCAAGGCAAGTCAATCCGGATTTGCGCATTGATTATTACCCCAAGAAAGACCACTTTTTCCCAGTGATTGAACAAGATATGTGCCGCGCCGCCCTCAGTGATATTTTAAGGCTTTAATCCGCCCACTATACCGAGTTTCAGCGCCGCCAATGCATTATCATCTATCTTGACCAGACGTCTGGTTTTTAAATTGAACCGACAGCCGGATCCGGTAAAGCTTGTCCAGCATTTACCACTGACCGGGTCTAAAATCCAGTGGCACAGTTCGCGGGTATGTGTGCTGGCACTGCGCAGGCCAGAGCGGATTTCGTAAAGGTCGCCCGCTTTGGGGCGGAGTTTATGCCGCGCGCAAGCTTCCAATAGCGCCCCGCTCATGCCGTCGTCGGATGCAAAATCTAAATCCGGCCATGCAGATTTGAGATGCTGGGTGGAGTTAGAGACCCGTCCTATAATGGCGGTGGGCAAGACATGGCCGAATACATCACATTCGGACGGCCTGAACACACCGCGTCCAATGGTTTGTAAACCGAGTATATCGGCGTCGTCCATGGTCGGTAAACCTGCCTGTTCGTTCGGGTCGATATTCCGTGGTTTTGCCTTGTCCGGCAGGTCGACAATATGTTGCGCGGCTAATCTTTTCGTGCGCTTGGACCAGCTAAATTTTATGCCCGTCCGCACTGCAACATGGGACAGGGTTTCGGTGATGGTTGCGGCAAGGCTATCGTTATTGCCGCTGATTATATGGATTAAGGTAATGTCGGTTTCACCGAGCGCCACGACACCGCTTTGCACCGCCATGCCGTGACCGGGGCGCACTTCTTTGATATACTTTATGTGTTGCTTGGTCGGGACAATAGTGCTGAGGGAAGATGTTTTGTAAATGTGCGGCAAGCCAAGACTGTGGGCAAAGCGAGCGCGGGCTTCATGGGCGCGGTCAAAATAATAGCGCATATTCATATGGCCAAGTTCGTCCGCCTCCCAAGCCAAAGCTTCGCCGCGCCATGTTTCGATTAATTTATTCACGCCCGGGCTTACGCAGCGCAGTTTTTGCAAATGCCGTAATGCTCGATAACCGAACGGCGGATAACAAATCCGCCCGGTATACAATCAATATGGTCATTGGCGGAACGTTCTTCCAAGTTTTCACAAGTTTCGCAAATGAAAAATTCGGCAATATGTCCGCCTTTTTCTTGATAATTATCTACGGAATGATCACAAGCAATATAGGCGTTCAAGGCCTCGACCCTATGGACTAACCCAAGGCCTGATAAAAAGTCCAAAGCCCGATAAACGGTCGGCGGTTTGGGGGAGCCAAATTCGGGGCGCAACTGATCAAGCAAATCATAAGCTTTGATCGGGCCTTTGCTACCCGCGATCAAGGTAAAGACATGTTCGCGTAATTTGGTGAACCGGCGCCCTTGCTCGTCGCAAATTTGCCGAGCTGTCGCCAAAAGTTGTTCTGGCGTTTTGTGTTCGTGCTCGTGTTTACATGCTGTCATAATATCCTCTTGTTTGTGCCATTATAACATAGGTTTTTGCATTTGCACCTGTGAATTTGGCCTGATTACTGCCTGATTACTACATGAGTTTATTATGATGGTGGTAATTACGGTCTTTTTACCATTGAAGAGCGGGCAAACATAGGCTAATGACCCTCAAATTTTCCAAATTGGTCAGTACACCAAAATGGGATTTAGAATTTTGAAGCCACAACAAAGTGGGCAATTAAAGGAAATAACATGGCTAAAAAACCAACAAACCAAGTGGCAGCACAACCGAATGTAAGCGGTAATGTGATGATGTATGAAGATCCACAACCGTTGACCAAAGACAAGCACGCTAAATTCGGCGTAGTTCAGGTTGAAAAACCATTCGCATTTATGGAAAAAACCCATTTCATGCCAATCACTGCGCCGGAATTTGGCTCTGCTTCTGCCAGCTATCCAATCATTTTTGCTGGTGATGATAAAACACCTTTGGCCGTTATGGGCATCCGCGCCAACGAAAACCTGCTTATCGAAGACGGTGTGTTTAACAATAAATACTACATGCCAGCTTTTGCGCGCCGCTATCCGTTCGTACTTGCAGGCGACCAGGAAAATGATCGTTTTGTGGTTTGTGTAGACGAAAAGGCGGAATGTGTAACCGATAAAAAACCAACGCAAGCCTTCTTTGACGGCGACGAGCCTTCCCAGTTCACCAACGAAGCTTTTGAATTTCTAAAGCAGTTCGAGCAAGATCGCCGGGCTACCGAAGCTATGATTACCCGCTTTAAAGAGCTGGATTTGTTCGAGCAAAAGGAAATGAATTTCCAAGGCCAAAATGCCGACGGCACACCAGCCGAGAAGCAAAAAATTGCGGATTACTTTGCGATTACCGACGAGAAACTTCGCGCACTTGATGCTAAAACCACCAAAGAATTGATGGACAACGGCTTCTTGGCTGTTGCTTACGCCCATATGTTATCTCTTGGTAACTGGCAGCGTCTGGTCAATATGACTTTGGAGCGCGCCCAAGGCGAAGCCGCTAGCGTGTAATGGCTGAAAATGCATAAAGCCAAGACTGCAAATACATAATTCTTAGAAAACCCCGATCCTTTGGTCGGGGTTTTTTATTGCGCATGTTTAATTTCTTGAAGGGTTAAATGCGCTTGCTTCTAATTCCGTTGATGTACCTAACAATAGATTGGCAAGCAATTCCCCAGAGCCAGCCGACATCGTCCAGCCCATATGGCCGTGTCCGGTATTGATAGCCAGTCCCGGTTTCACGTGACCTATAAACGGCATGCCGTCGGCGCTCACCGGGCGAAACCCGTGCCATGCTATGCCGTCTTCTAGCGGTATGTTTTGAGATAATTCTGGATACACCGCACGGAGCATTTCAAGCAAAGGCCTGAGGCGGGCATTGGGCATAGATCTATTATATCCGGTGATTTCCGCTGTGCCCGCAATACGTATTGATTTTCCAAGGGGCGTTACTGCACAGTGTAGCGCATCATCAACAACAGGGAGTTTAGGCGCCGTTTGATTTTCATCTAATATATCTTCAAAGGTCAAAGAATAGCCTTTTACGGGGCGCAAAGCTAGTTTCACCCCCTGCGGACGCAAGACATGGGTGCTGTGCGCTCCTGCTGCGATAATTGTTGTATTTGCGCATAAATCGCCAGCGTCCGCGCCCGCACCGATCACCTTGCCGCGTTCAGACAGCAACGCCTTAACAAACACACCAGTTAAAATTTCCCCGCCAAGTCTTTTTATTTCGGTCGCAAGCCCTTGGCAAAAAGCATAGGCATCGGCTTTATAATCTTCCGGGTAATAAATAGCTCCGGCGAGCCTATCTGTAACTGGCCCCAAGCAAGGTTCTTTCACAGCAGCTTCTTCGCCCGTTATATACTCAGCTTTCAAGCCCAACGCTTGTAACTTGTTGGTCAAAGCACTTGCTTTGGCCAATGTGGGCGCGTCCCGAAATACTTTTAAGAGGCCTAGCCCCTGATAATCATCTTCTATATTTAGTTCTTCTCGCCAGTTCTGGATAAGATTGACCGAATAGTTTGCAAGCTGGTAATTGGCTTTCGTGGCGTGCCAATGCCGGGCGGGGGTTGCGTGTTTTAGAAACTTTAACCCCCATGTTGTCACACTCGGCAGTGCCTGCAATCGTAAAATCATTGGCGACGGCAAGCCAAATATAGACCCTAATAATCGCCGCCCAACGCCAGGCCCGTTCCACGGGTCAGCCAGCGAAGCATGTACCATGCCTGCATTGGCAAAGCTGGTTTCCAAAGCAATGCCCTCTCTGGCTTCGATGATACGCACGGACGCGCCGCGCTTAATCAAGGCATAGGCTGTTGACAGACCGATTAGCCCGCCGCCAATTATCTGGAAGTCAAGTTTCACTGCCCGGTTAAATCCGTCGTCTGTTGCCAGGCCGGAATACGGGCGCGGGTTTTGTTGACGAGGCCTAGTGATAAATCTGCACAGCAATATCCAGGTTCATCATGATCCAACTCGGCAATAACCCCCCCCCAAGGATCAACAATCATGCTGCGCCCCCAAGTCGCACGGCCATTATCGTGGATACCACCTTGCGCCGCTGCCACGATGTAGGAACTGGTCTCTATTGCCCGTGCGCGTAGTAAAACACGCCAATGGGCTTTCCCGGTAATAGCCGTGAATGCAGCAGGCACGGTCAATATGTGAGCGCCGCGCTCTGCGTAATATTTATACAAATTAGCGAAGCGCAAATCATAGCAAATGCTGAGACCAATATTAAATCCGCCCGCCGCAGTCATGACGGGCTTGTGGCCGGCTTGGTAATTCGATGATTCTTTCCAGGTCTCGGTGTCGTTAATAGCCACGTCGAACATATGGATTTTATCATAACGAGCCTTGATAGCGCCGTCTGGCCCAAACATATAGGAACGGTTGGCGGCCTTGTCGCTCCTCAACTTTATCGCCATGGAGCCTATTAAAAGGTCAATACCCAGCTCTTTGGCCAAGGCACTGAAGTGCGCAACGCCTTGCGTTTCTTGTTCTGGTTCAATCGCCGCAAACAATTTTTTGGTATTTCCCTGCATCAGCAAAGTGTTTTCCGGGGTGACAATAAATTTCGCACCATCCTTATGTGCGGCGCGGATAATCTGTTCGGCATGGTCAAGATTTGCGGCAATGTCAGCACCGCAACGCAAATTTATCACTGCCGCACGTAAATTCATTTTGCTAATAAACCATCTAATTTACCGCTTTTTTCCAACGCCATCATATCATCACAACCACCAATATGATTATCACCAATGAAAATTTGTGGAACACTGGTGCCACCGCCGGAGCGCTGGATCATTTCGGCGCGCAGTTTCGCATTCATACCAACATTAATCTCTTTAAAGCTAATGTTTTTCTTTTTCAGCAAGCTGAGTGCGCGCCAGCAAAAAGGGCACATGGCGCTTGTATATATGGTGACCAGTTTCATCATTTATCCTTGAATTATCTACGCCCTATTTAGGGATTTCTTGCGGTCTGACAACCCGCATAAGTGTAAGTGCGTCAACCCTCCTTGCGCCTGCGCGTTTTAGGGGGTTGGCACACGCCGACAATGTCGAACCAGTGGTATAAACATCATCAATCAATACCACATGTTGTCCTTTGACTGCGTCTTTAAAATTTGGACGCATATTAAAGGCTCCCGAAACATTACGCCGCCGTCCCAAAAATGTTAGCCCGCCCTGGCTCGGCGTGTTCTTACGCCGCACCAAGGCCTCTGTCTGGTAGGGGATGTCGCTGAGCCGCGAAATTGTTCTTGCCAAAAGCGCCGCTTGATTAAACCTACGCTGTCGCAAACGGCTAGAATGTAATGGCACCGGGATAAGGGTATCCGCCTCATCCAACACTGCCGAACCAGCTCGCATCATTTGGGCTGCAAAAAATTCCAGCCCGTCTGTGCGCCCGCCATATTTAAAATCCAGTACCAATTTACGGCTAATATCATCGTAGGTGATAGCAGAACGGGCATGGTCAAAAATCGGCATGTGAGCGTGGCACCGCATACACAATGCATCAACTCCCTGTTCAAACTCAAATGGGAAACCGCAAGCCGTACAGCAAGGATCGTCAATGAATTTCAAACTTTGCCATAATTCCGTATCCATTTGCAGATCATCTTTGGATAAGGCCCGTCCCGTAATCAAAGAGTGGGGCGGTAAAACGGTATCTTGTATCCGGGATAGAGAATTTGCCATTAAACTGGGGAGAGACCGGAGAAGAGAATATGGGACTTTCAATTGCGACATAATCAGCCCATATCAGAATAATGACACAAATAAAAGAACCTCTACAAAAGAATAAGACCTCAAAACCATTTGAGCGTGTCTTGGTGCGCCAACGGCGGGGACGGGCGCAAAAAAAATTCGGTGAACGTTTTTTGTATATGCGGTGCGTTGATGACGTTGTTGAACGTGTTCTGGATGTCCGGAAAAACTTTGACCGCACGTTGTTAATTGGGGCGCTCAACGCAACTCAATTGGTGGCCGATAGGCTAGGGGCAAAACTTGGCCACGTGACATTTGCGGATAATACGGCATATATTTCGGGACTTGACATTGTCTGTGATGAAGAGGCGCTACCGTTTAAACCCGGTAGCTTCGATTTGGTTGTAAATCTGTTGACGCTTCACGGCGTGAACCAAGTACCGCAAGCTTTGGCAAAGATAAGAACCGTGTTAAAACCAGACGGGTTATTTTTGGCGGCATTGTTCGGCGGGGAAACTCTGGGAACCCTACGCCATACTCTGTACGCGGTAGAAGATCAATTGTATGGCCGTGTCAGCCCGCGCGTGGCCAGTATGATCAGGCTTGACCAGGCGGCATCTCTTTTATCGGCCAGTGGTTATACCATGCCCGTAGCTGACCGGGACGTTGTCGATGTGAATTATTCGTCCCTCGACAAATTATATAAAGATTTAAGGCTCATGGGCGAAACCAATGTGTTGTCAGCCCGGGCGCCAAATCCGGTATCTTCTCGTTTTTTCCAAATGGTTGAAGCCCTCTACACATGTGACCACAGTACAAAATTTGGTAAGCTTAAGGTCAGGTTTGAGATCATCTGGTTAACCGGATGGGCACCACACCCCAATCAGCCCAAGCCGTTAAAACCAGGCTCGGCTACAACAAAACTAGCTGTTGCGTTGGGTGTACAAGAAGAAAAACTATAGAGCGTTCCGACTTTACCCAATGAAGTTCGCCCTGTCTATTTGCAAAAGGTAATCAACTTGACCATCGAATTTTTTTTTCGCGGCTTTGCGTTCATCTTCTCCAAAACGGGCTTCCTGCAATGCGTGTAAGTGCGCGGCGCTAATAAGGTCAAGCACAAGCGGAACGGTGATGGTTTTTTCCAATAGTCCGTGGGTTTTTGCCTGTTCGAACATCGTACCTATTGGTTTCAAAACGGCATTGATCGCATCCAATACCCGATCATAATCTTCTTTGGAACTAACCCAGCGGTAAGAGAAAAACACCGTTAATCTGCGGATTGGACTGGTCAGATTCTGGTTCCAAACCATGTCGATCATATCCAAACCAGCTTGCAGGGGATTGGCTGTCTCACTGCTCAAAACCTGCACCTGCTCCGCTTGCAAATATATTAGCTCTAAATAGTGTTCCAGTAGCAAATTTTCCTTGGAACTAAAATGGGTATATATAGTGCCGTAACCAACCCCTGCCCGCTCAGCTATTTCAGTATAGGAGGTTTCATCATAGCCTTTTTCATCAAATAGCGCATAGGCGGCTTTGAGGATTTTCTCGCGTGTGGCCTGTTTTTTTTCTGTTCGTGTTTTTGTCATTTGCTTATCATTTCACAGCGAGCGAAGTCGGTGGCGCACGCCTATTAACCACCTTATAGAACAAGTACAACTAAATGAATACTCAATATCGTTAGTCTGCTTCAAATAATGTATGCATTTTAGGTCGTTAGGTTGTAGACAACAAGGTTACGGCCTAAACCAGCAAAATAGGTTTTCCACAATAATTATCATTGACAAATATCATGTTATTGGAAAAAAGAAATATAACCTGAGGTCAATATGAATTCTGACGATATTAAAAACAGATATTTACAAACGGATTTACTCCGTAATGCATCGAATATGCTACAAGTGGTCGCCTGTATGGACGATGCGTCCTTGCGGGATATAAGTAATATAGTAGTACAAATAGACGAGCTTGCGGACAAAATGGAGGAACGGATTGGTGAACCTGAAGTGGCACCCACGCCTGACACTACACAACGTAAGTCACCAAAATTGACTTTGGTAAGTCCTTAATGGACACCTAACCAGAAGCTTGACCCCAGTAATTATAAGAAAGAATTTTGGGTCCCGGAATATAATCTTGCTCTATTACGTCTATAGAAAGCCCGGCGCCTTTCAGGAGCCTCGGTATATCCCGGCCAGAATGACAGCCGCCAGCGATATTTTTCCAAATAGGGTCGATCCGGTTTTGCCATTTATGCACATTGGTATCGGGTGCCTGGCCGTGCTCACAAAATAGTAGTTTTGCACCGGGCTTGAGCAGTCGTTTCATCTCGCGCAGCGCTTTTATGGGGTCAGGGATTGTACACAGAGAATAGGTCACGACAACAGTATCTGCGCAAGTATCTGGCAACGGAATACTTTCGCCGGACAAGCCGAGCCGCTCCAAGGGTTTATGAAATTCCGCCCGTTTTGCGGCGGCTTTTTTCCAAACATATTCGTCTGGATCTATGCCGATTAATTTACTGACTTTGTCCTGATCATAATAGGGCAAATTATGCCCCGACCCGATACCGATTTCCACTACATCGCCATAAGCTAACGGAATGATCTTGGCCCGTTGTTTGCGGATCGGTTTAGTGGCACAGGCGCAATCAAGCACATGGGGCAAGATATGTCGGTTATAAAATCCCATGACGTTTATCTATTTACGCTTCATAGTTACCTGTATACTGGTTTTATCTTCCTTGAGAATTAAGGTCTTTTTGTCTAATTTGACAATGGTGGATGTGCCTGCTTGTGATTTCATCTGCTGTGCCATTATACCGCCCATATCTGGCATACCGGGAATGTTGGTTTTCATTTTTATATCAGCATCGGTAATTGTTTCGCTCAGTGTGTTACCCTCAATCGACCATGTGGACTCGGTGGCAATGGTCATATCTAACTTAACGGGCAAGCCAGCACCAGACATGGACATATTACCGCTCGCTTTAGCCGTATTGTCTTTGGAATAGGTGGATGTCATATCCGAAAACGTGATTGTCATGCCGCTTTCTGTCACCGTTGTCGGCTCGGAAGCCACCCATGTACCAACCAGCAAATCGTCAGAAGTGCCCTTCTTGCCACCGCAAGCCGAGAGCGTGATGAGTAAGAATGTGGTGAATGCTAAAAATAAAATACGTTTCATGACTATCCTCAATGTGGTTGTGTTGTTTTATCAAGAAAAACCTTAACTAAGTATGGGCAACATTGCAACAAGGATAAGCGTTTTAGGTCGTGTGATCTTCCGCGACAAGCGGCAAGCCGACCACAAAGACTGTGCCGCCTGCGCCCGTCGTCTCCAAAGATAAATTGCCGCCTTGCGCCCGGGCCAACTCTCTGGATATGGTTAGGCCAAGTCCGGTTCCGCCTTTTCGAGCGCCGGTGGTAAATGCTTTGAACATATCTGCTTTGACACGATCCGGAATACCCGGCCCCGTATCTGTGATTTTGATACAGGCTTTACCGTCTTTGCTGTCTGCCGTTACTTTTAGAATTTGTCTGTGGCTTACCTGCATAGCCTGCACGGCGTTGCGGAACAGATTGTGGAAAATTCTATAACTATGGTCAGGGTCTACCATCACCATCAAATCGCCCGGAACGGCGTTGACAAACTTCACTTCGCCCTCTTCGGCCATGCTATCTGCTGCGGCCTCGTCTAAGAGTTTGGTGAGAACAACAGGCCGGGGTTCTGGCTTTTCCTGAGCGCTTTGCGAAAAACTGAGCGTGGCTTCGCAGAGCTTCACGCCGCGATCGACGGAGCGCACCAACCGTTCACCCATACCTCTAATACGCTCGTCCGGGTCGCTGGCTAAACGGTCGGAAATAAGCTGGGTCGAAGTCAGGACATTGCGCAGATCATGATTAATCTTGGCCATAGCCATGCCCAGTGTCGCGAGGCGTTCTTGCTGTTTAAGCGCCGTGCGGATACCAGATTTCATGTCGCGAAATTCCCGCTCCAACTGTCCAATTTCGTCATTGCGTGTGACTGGTTTTTCTACGTCCGTTCGCTTGCGCGGGTCTTTGCGGAACCGCGCTAAACCGCGTGCCAATTGACGGATGGGGCGAACTATAATTCGCGACAAAGCCCCATAGATCATCATTCCGGTCAACAGGGAAATCGCCAAAGACCACAACAATACCCGTTTACTATAATCCAGCATGGCAGCTTTCAGGGCGCTCTGCGGAACCAAAACTTCGAGGGCATCGACGCCGTCCACGGTCGGCTCTGACAAAATGCGGATATAGGCACTGCCGTCCCCAAAGAAATCGCGAAAGCTGTCGCGAAATAGCGGCAAGCCGCGCTCGCCCCGCAAATCGGCCAGAATAATTTCGTCCGTAAGCGGCGGCATACCCAAAACCAATTGACTCATACCGTCCCGCTTTTGCGCCACCATGCTAACATCGGTGTCTTGCATAAAGCGGTTACTCAGCATTTCACCGCCCTCATAATTGGGCACTCCCTCAATAGCCAAAGTCAAAAGACCAGCCGATTGCGCACGTTCCTTTAGCCAAGTTTGGCGGAACAGGGCAGCGGACGGAATAAAAATTAAAACTTCCGCCACCATGACAAACAACACTGTCAACAACAGCAATTTTCCGGACAGCCGCCGCATGAGAATTTTTTCCAACATGGGATAAACTAACGTAGTTGCTTAGTGAAATCTAGCCATGAGTGCCGCCAGCTTTCTCGTCTTGGGGGAAAACACCGATTCGGTGTACCAGGAAGATGCGGCTCGCTTGACGGCTTCAGAGCGGGTTGGATAAGGCGAGATCATTTTGGTTAGATGAATAATTTTCATTTTATTGGCCATAGCCAGACTTATGATATGGATAAGCTCGCCCGCCCCCTCCCCGACAATCGAAGCCCCGACAATGCGGCCATTGCCCTGCGCAATAATTTTCACCCCACCCTTGGTGGAGCGCTCGGCAATAGCACGGTCATTTTCTGCGAAATCAAAATGTACTGTCTTAATATCCGAATATTTTCCACGCGCCGACTTTTCGGTCAGACCAATACTGGCGAGTTCCGGCTGGGTATAGACGGCGGCAGGCATATTATTGGTTTCTGCGCTAGCCTTAAAAAATGGCACAAAATAAAAGTTCTTGATAATCACATTAGCATGATGCCCGGCAATATGGGTCAAGCCGCCGCGCCCCGATACATCACCAACCGCATAGACACGCTTGTTGGATGTGCGCAGAAACTTATCGGTAACTACACCGCCGCGCCCCGTTGTAATGCTCGCCGCTTCGAGGTTTAAATTTTCAATAACCGGACGACGCCCTGCAGCCACCAATAAATGTGAACCGCTCAATGTCGTGCCGTCTTCAAGGTCAATTGCCACACCAGATTTGGTTTTGCGCACGAGCTTGGTGTTGACAGGGGCATGAAATATGATGCCTTCTTCCTTTAGCGCATCTATCAAAACCTTGGCATGTTCCGGCTCTGAACGGTCGAGGGGGTGCGCAATATCTATAATCTCCACCTTGCTGCCAAGACGGTTAAAGGTCTGACCAAGTTCTAGCCCGATAGGCCCCGACCCAATTATCAGCAAATGCTTGGGCAGATCATCAATGGTGAAAATTTCCTCATTGGTGGTGAACGGCGTGTCCTTTAGCCCCGGAATGGGTGGTGCAGAGGCGCGGCTGCCCGTGGCAATAATGATGCGTTTGGCGCGAGTGATGGTGGTGGCGGATTGCACAATATTGGCGTCTTTAAAACTGGCGATTTCGCGGATGACCGTGCAACCGAGACCCTCAAACCGTTCTTGAGAATCGACGGGCGCGATGGTTTCTATCACGCCTTTGACATGAGCTTTGACAGCCTGAAAATCTATTTTAGGCTTAGCGCTCGCAATCCCGAACGGCTCGCCTGTGCTAAATGCGTGGGCATGTTTGGCCGCAGCGATTAGGGCTTTGGACGGCACACAACCATAGTTGAGACAGTCCCCGCCCATGGCTTCGGCTTCGTACAGCACGACAGAGCGGCCCAATTGCGCCGCGCCGGAGGCGATAGACAATCCTCCTGCCCCTGCGCCGATAATACACAGATCGACATTATATTCGGTTTTTGACATTATACCTGCCCCCTAAATTTTCTTTTTGGATAATTTTTTATAGACGATGGGTATCATGGACAGAAGCATCAAACCCAATATGGGCAGAATGACCGCTGGTCTAAGCATCAATCCCGATAGCGGCACGTCTTGCCCGGCGGACAATGCATCACCAATCCCGTTGCCGACACTGACATAAACCAGAGAACCGGGAATAATGCCGAAAAACGTCGTTAGCACATAATTGCGCACTTTTACATCAAACAAGGCCGGAACAATATTGACCATGAAAAACGGAAAGATCGGCACAAGCCGCAAGATAAACAAATAAGACAGCTCGTTTTCTTTGAGACCCTTTTCAAATTTAGCCATGAACGGCCCGGCCTTAGCCGCAAGCCCAGAGCCAAGCGCAGAACGTGCCACCAGAAATATAATCGTCGCGCCAATGGTCGCGCCGATTATCACCGCCGGCACACCTGTGGTCAGACCAAACAAAAACCCGGCGAAAATACTGAGAAAACCAGCGCCCGGTACAGATATAGCCACCAAGACTGCATAGATTGCAACGAACCCAAACACGGCTAATAGATAATTATCCGCCACGAAGGCTTTCAAAAACTCCTGATTGTCACGCAAAGAATCCAGACTGATATATTTCGGGCCGCCGAGCGCAAAAAATGCGGTCGAAGCGGCGGCGATAATGGCCAAGGGCAAAAACCGTTTCAGTTTAGATTTTTTCACTTGCGGTTCAAGCGTGGACATATCTGTGGTGTCGGGTTCCATAGTTTTCTCTCATTTATGGGTATTCATTTAGGCGCGTTTACGTCCCAATCATAGGTGTATTTGTCGATCTTTTTGCGGCCATCCAATTGGGCAAGTAATTCCGCGTCCGCATATTGGCGCAAATGTGCAAGGACACCCGCCGTATTACCGCCGAAATCAGCCTTGAACCATTTGTAAATACTGGAAACTTGCAATCGGCCATTGCTGAACTTCGTGCCGCGCGGTGAATTGATATAGGCGCGGGCGGCGGCCTCTTGGGTGGCAGCAAGGTTCGCACTGCTCCAAGGCGTAGTTTTTAAATTTGGGCAACCAATAGAAGCGCAATTGACCATATAATGTACCATAGGCGTTTGGTAGGTCGGGCGCATAATATCGTGTTCAATATTGTCCAATGACAATTCGCGCCCCTCCACCGTCACCAATTTACGCTTCCAAGGCCCGGCGCGGTAGCCAGATTTTATCTTGCGAATGGAATTCACCGGATAGTTTTCGGCCACGACTTGCACCGTAAGCGCATTATAAAGATTTGCCCAATAGGCGATAGCATCATTAGGGGACATGGTAGAGGGTTTTTGGCTGGCCAAATGATCTATATATTTGCCCAAATTTGCCGTACCGCTCTCTGATGCCTTAAGCGCGGCATAATCAAACCGGGTGAGGCCGTCTGCCCCGGGGTGGAGGTAGCGTGTCAAGATGTCGCCCCAATACTCTGGTGCGGCCATGATTGCCGGCGCATCCGCTATTCTCGCCGCGCTTATTGGTTCGGACAATGTTTCGTCCACCTGAACCTGCGCAACCAAAACTGGGTCTGCTCCACCGACTTGTTGCGCGATTTGGGGCACAAACGCTGCGCTAGATGGTGGAGCAGAGGAGGATCCTGCCACCTTCCCTAAAGCTGACACACTATCTGTAGAGAGGGGGAGAACAGATAGGTTCCGAACAGTAGGGAAACTGGCAGGAAAGCGGGAAAGAAAGCAAGTTGAAGATTGAAGGGTTGAAGATCGGTTAAGAGTAGAATCACCCACCCCAGAAGGCAAAATTTGCGAACGAGTATCTTGGTTTGGCATCACGATCCCTAGAGATAGAGATTGAAACAGGCTCGCCCCGTTGTGCGCTGACCATGTTGTTGCTTGCGCGGATGCACTCGTCGCAACCAAACTTATGGTTACTGCCGACAGCGTCAAAAGTATTTTGTATTGCCTATTGCGCACATGCGCCTCCAAATTCGTTCAATCTCAATATAGCGCCTTTTGCGCAAATTACATCTCAAGTCAGTTCACAAAGCCGTGCACATTTCGTGCGCGGACAAACGAGTAAATTAAGCATGGTTTTTACGCACTATAATGCTGGGTATGGCTTGACTCGCGTACTTTCGCCGCCTAAAGACCCCGTCTTGATTTAATTTCGCGCTAAAGTGCGCACTAAAGTGTAGTGAGACCGATATGAAACGTACATTCCAACCATCAAAAATCGTCCGCGCCCGTCGTCACGGTTTTCGTTCACGTATGGCCACAAAAAATGGTCGTCTTATTTTGGCGCGTCGTCGCGCCAAAGGCCGTAAGCGCCTGTCGGCTTAAAGTCTGCTTAAGGGCAGTAAAAACCGTTCAGAAATGGCCATTAAAAATATCAAACTCGGGAAGCTAAAAAAGCGTTCCGAGTTTTTGTATGTCCGGGACGGGCGTTATCAGGCTAAGCCCACTGTTGTTATCCAGATGCGCGCCCAATCCGGGACAACCGAAATGATCAATGTCGGCTTTACAGCCACCAAAAAAATTGGCAATGCCGTGGTGCGCAACAGGTGTAAACGTCGCCTACGGGAATTGGCGAGGGCCTTATTACCTCTACACGGCAAGCCTGGGCATAATTATGTATTCATCGCACGGGCGGGTACAGCCAAAGCTGAGTGGGTTGATTTGCAAAAAGATGTTGAGAAAGCGCTTTTAAGACTGGCGTAAATCGGTATAAAGCCCAAAACCTGAATGCAAAATTTGCAATGAAAGACTTCTCATGAACGACCAAAACCGATTTATGTTGGCGCTACTACTCTCTGGCGCCATGATGGTAGCATATTTTTTCCTTTATGCGGCACCTAAGTCAAAGCAATTTGCCGCAGAACAAGAGGCTGCCCAGCAACAAATAGAGCAAATTATTGCCGCGCCTGCGCCTATTGACAGAACCGAGTTGATTTCGGCCAGTACAACCAAAGGCATACGCATCAATATCGAAACGCCAGCGCTCACAGGTTCATTTTCGACCACGGGTTCCCGCTTTGATGATTTACGGCTAAAAAATTACAAGCAAACCATCGATAAAGATTCCGAAACCGTCATCCTGTTCTCGCCCCAGGGCGCTGAACATGCGGCGGAAGTGTTTGACAATTGGGTTAAGGTTAGCGGTGCCAATAGTTCTCAAAGTGGCACCGATACGGCTTGGGGTGTTGTTAGCGGCGATACGCTCACGCCCGACAGTCCGGTAACCCTAAAATTTGACGGTGATGGCTTTAGTGTTTTGCGGGTTATTAGCGTTGACGAAAACTACCTATTTACGCTTGACGATACTATTACCAATACCTCGTCTACTGAAATTTCCCTGGTGCGCAAAGGTGCCGCGAGGCAATACGGTCTACCGAAAGACCTGCTTAATTTTTTCATCTTGCAAGAAGGCCCGGTTGGCGTTGTTGATCATACACTGCACAAATGGAAATATAAAAAAGTCGCCAAAAAGAAAACTTTCTCCGAACAAGGTGAAGCCGGATGGATTGGCCTAACCGACCGCTATTGGTTATCCGCCGCCATTGCCCCCCAAGGCACACAAATGAGCGCCGAGGTGAGTTTTAAAAATTTGAACGGTAAAAATGTTTACGAAGCAGGTTATAATTTAGCGCCGACCGTGCTCAGTCCTAATGCAACTATCAAGTCTACAGGATATATTTTTGCGGGCGCAAAATCACACACATTACTCAAAAAATATATGGACGAAAAAGGCATTTCCAATTTGGACCGTGCTGTGGATTATGGTGTTTTGCGTATCTTGACCGTGCCCATGTCTTGGGGTTTGACCAAGCTTGGCAATTTAACCGGAAACTTCGGTGTCGGTATATTGTTGATGACACTTATTTTAAAGCTAATCTTGTTCCCGCTTAATAACAAAGCTTATTCTAGCATGGCGAAAATGCGCGGTATCGCGCCAAAGGTTGCCAAAATGAAAGAGCGTTACGGCGACGACCGGATGAAATTGCAACAAGAAACCATGGCGCTTTATAAAAAAGAAGGTGTTAGTCCTGTAGCTGGATGTTTGCCAATGATCCCGCAAATGTTCATTTTCTTCGCCCTGTATAAATCCTTGTTCATTACGTTTGAAATGCGCCACGCGCCGTTCTTTGGTTGGCTCAAAGATCTGTCGGCGCGTGACCCATTGTCTATGCTTAACGGGTTTGGCCTGTTTCCTTGGGACGGTATTCCGGTGGAGTTTTTGTCGTTCTTCGCCCTTGGCCCCCTTGCTTTGCTTTACGGTATCACCATGGCGATGATGCAAACTTTAAACACACCGCCAACCGATAAAACCCAGGCGCGAATCATGCAGTTAATGCCTTGGTTCTTTATGTTTATCTTGGCGCCTTTCGCGGCAGGTCTCTTGCTGTACTGGGTGTGGAATAACATTCTGACCATATTCCAGCAATATTACATCACTCGCAAACATAAGGTCGACACACCGCTGGACGCATTTTTCAGAAAAGTTTTTGGTAAAAAGTCCGAAGCGGCGAATAAGTAGTCATGGCTATGCCGGAGAACAGTTCTGAGATTGAAGCTGGCATAGAGGCAGGAAGGCGTCTATTCGCACGTCCCGTCACTTTTGTTAAAAGTGTTGTCGCGCTGGAGCACTTGCCGGATGCGGATCTGCCGGAAATTTGCTTTGCCGGGCGTTCCAATGTCGGCAAGTCGTCATTAATCAACGCCCTGTGCAACCAAAAAGGGTTGGCGCGGGCTTCCAATACGCCGGGGCGCACTCGAGAATTGAACTATTTTAATATGTCCGACCGTTTGTTTTTGGTTGATTTGCCGGGCTATGGTTATGCGAGGGCTTCTAAAACCGATATTGCCCACTGGACAAAACTTACGCGCGACTTTCTGCGCGGTCGGGCGCCCCTGCGCCGGGTGTTTGTCTTGATCGATAGCAGGCGCGGCATCATGGATCCGGATTTGGAGATCATGGCTATGCTCGACGAAGCGGCGGTCACGCACCAAATCGTCTTGACCAAAACCGACAAACTTAAGAAAGGCCAGTTGGAAAAAATCCTCGCGGCAAGTCAGGCAAAGATAGCCAAACGTGCTGCCGCCCATCCGGATATTCTTATTACTTCGGCAGAGAAAAAAACTGGTTTAGAGTTGCTGAAAGCTGAAATTGTTAGTTTAGCTTTGCCTGAACATCAGCTATAACCCCTCTATGTTAAAACGTCGCAAAAATGAAACAGGCTGGGCGAGCGCCAAAACCTTGTCCGAAGCTTTGCCCTTTATCCAGCGCTATACGGGTAAAACCGTGGTGATAAAATTCGGCGGTAATGCTATGGGGGACGCGGAATTAACCCGTGCTTTCGCCAATGATGTCGTGCTTTTAAAACAATTTGGCATCCGCCCGGTAATTGTCCATGGCGGCGGGCCGCAAATAGGCTCCATGCTTTCGCGGCTTGGTATCAAAAGCGAGTTCAAAGACGGGCTACGGGTCTCTGATTTAGAAACTGTCGAAGTGGCCGAAATGGTGCTGTCTGGCGCTATTAATAAAAATTTGGTAGCCGCTATTAATCAGGCGGGTGGTCGTGCCGTCGGCCTATCTGGGCGCGACGCTGGATTGATAACCGCCAAAAAGCTGCGCGATGATTTGGGCTTTGCTGGCAAACCGGACAGCACGGATGTGTCCGTACTTGATGCCCTAGCCGCCGCCGATCCGGGATTTATCCCCGTGGTCTCGCCGATCAGTTCTGGCGCAGAGGGCGAAATCCTGAATGTCAATGCCGACACGGCAGCAGGCGTGTTGGCTGGCGCACTGGGGGCAGCGCGTTTAATGCTCCTCACCGATATAGAAGGTGTGATGGACGCGGACGGTAATTTACTGACCAGTCTGACACCTAAGGACGTTAAAAAGCTGATCGACGACGGCACTGCAAAAGGCGGTATGATTCCAAAATTAGGTACGGCGCTTGATGCCCGAAATGCAGGCGTTGAAGCGGTTGTCATCATAGACGGGCGCCGCTCCCACGGTTTGTTGGTAGAGCTGTTCACCGACCAAGGCGCAGGAACGTTGATTGCCTAATGAAAATTCTCTCGAAAACAATATTGACTTTCTGTTTGGCTTTGTCCACTGGCCTACCAAGCTTTGCCCAAGAGACTGCGGCGCAAATTTCTGAACAAACTCTCCCGCCACCCATTCAACCACCATGGCAGGTCTGTAACGAAACCTCGTTCATTCTCAACATTGCGACAGCGGGCGTGCCTGCGGGCCAAGCTGGACAACCCGTTTCTGTGCGCGGTTGGCAATCCTTACGCCCCGGGAAATGTCAAATCATTAACGTTGAAAAAGGTACGCCGCGTTTCGTTTATGCCCGTAGCGCCACCCTACATCAAGGCGGTATCCGAGAATGGAAAGGCCGCTATGAATATTGCATTGCGGCAGAGGACTTTACCGCCAAGACCGATATTTCCTGCGAATTGCAAAACATGACCAGCGCAAAGTTTCTACAAATCATACCGACCGAAAGCCGTACCGCTTTTGTCGAACCGGAAGACTTTGGCCGCCTTGCTGAAACCGCAGGGTTACAGCGACTACTGCGTGATAATAACTACGATATTAAACGTATTGATGGCCGTACTGGTAGGCGGACAACCAACACTTTGCAAAAATTCTTGAAAGACCACGGCCTTAAACCCTCAATCAGTGTGGAAGCACAATATACGGCGCTACAGGAGAATGCTCTCGAAGTTAGCAAAAACATTGGTATGCAGCTGTGCAATAGAACCACCGCCAAGCTGTGGGCGGCGCTCGCCTATAAAAACGAGGGCGCAACTGAATCCCGAGGCTGGTGGCCAATAGACAAAGGCACATGTATCCAGCCGTTGACAAAAAACCTCGATGGTAGGGACGCCCATTATTATCTGCGCATGGAAACACCTGCCGGAACGGATAAAATCTTGAGAGTTAACACCAAAGACGCGAAAGAATTTTGCATTGGCCCGTCAAAGTTTTCAGCTCTGCACCACGAGTTTTGCCAAGATCAAGGCTATGTTGCGGCGCGGTTCAAACCTGTCCCAGTTGGAAAATCTGGTGCAACAATCGAATTCACAGACGCGGATTTCAATGACGCAACGGTTAGCGGGCTTAGATAAATCTCGTGAACATTATGAATTTGGCACACATTGACACATGGGTATTTGATCTCGATAATACGCTGTACCGAGGCGATGATGCATTTTTCGTACAGATTGTTGATAAAATCACCCAATACATTTCTCGCTATCTCGCCTTGCAACCCACCGAAGCCCGTATTTTGCAAAAACAATATTTGGCGGAATACGGCACGTCCTTGTCGGGTCTGATGGCCGTGAACGGTATGGATCCGGCTGAATTTCTCGATTATGTCCACAATGTAGATTTGGATTTGCTCAAGCCCGATCCACGTCTTTATTCTGGCCTAGATGCCCTGCCCGGCAAGAAATATATTTTCACCAACGGGTCGCGTGGTCATGCTAAAAATATCGGTGAGCATTTGGGTATATATAAATTATTTGACGGTGTGTTCGCCGTGGAAGACATGGACTACACCCCCAAGCCCAAACGCTCGGCCTATGAAAAATTTATCAAAACATTTGATATTGACCCGGCGCGCGCCCTGATGGCCGAGGACACAGTGCAAAACCTAAAAGTCCCCAAAGACATGAGCATGGCTACATTATATATTGCGCCCAATGGTTCGGAATTACCGGATTATGTGGACATGCAGACCTATGATCTGCCAGCTTGGCTGCAGATGTTTTAACAATAAATCTAGTGTTCTCAAAACACATTTGATATATGTAGGCGCTCAACCATTAAGGTGAAACAACATGACACAAGAACTCGCGGCAATCATAAATAAAGCTTGGGACGAGCGGGACACACTTTCCGTCCGTACAAAGGGCGCAATAAGAGACGCCGTGGACACGGCTTTGGCCGGGCTGGACGACGGTCGGTATCGGGTCGCTGAACCAACAGGCGGCGAGTGGCAAGTTAACCAATGGCTTAAAAAAGCAGTGCTGTTAGGCTTTCGCCTGAACCCTATGCAGCCTATTTCGGGCGGCCACGGCGGCTCTCTGTGGTGGGATAAAGTCGCGCCAAAATTTGATAGCTGGACGGCGGACGATTTCGAAAAGGCCGAACTGCGGGCCGTTCCGGGGGCGATTGTCAGGCGCGGTGCCTATATCGCGCCAGGTGTCGTCCTGATGCCGAGTTTTGTCAATATCGGCGCGCGGGTCGGTGCGGGAACTATGGTCGATACATGGGCCTCAATCGGGTCTTGTGCCCAAGTGGGCGAGCATTGCCATATATCTGCGGGTGCAGGCATTGGCGGGGTGCTGGAACCTTTGCAGGCAAACCCAACCATTATTGAGGATAATTGTTTCATTGGTGCACGTTCCGAAGTGGTCGAGGGCATGATTGTTCGCGAAGGCTCTGTGCTGGCTATGGGGGTATTTATCTCCCAGTCCACGAAAATCGTTGAACGCAAAACCGGGAAAATTACCTACGGCGAAATCCCGCCCTATAGCGTAGTCGTGCCCGGTGCCCTTCCCGATAAAAACGGCGGCCCCAGCCTCGCCTGTGCAGTCATCGTCAAAACCGTAGACGAAAAAACCCGCGCCAAAACCGGCGTTAATGAACTGCTTCGGGATTAATTCAATTTGTAAACCCTATATTTAGGCAATTGTGCTAAGACCGCATCTGAATTCAGGAACAGTCAAATGGCACCTCAAATATTAAACGCTAATATACGGCACGAACACGCCGTGCAAGACACTGTGTTTTGCGGTGTGCGCTTTGACGATTTAGATGCCGCTCAGACCCTAAGGCGCTGCGCCGATATTACGCTGGCCGACCCGTTTCGCTTTATTGTCACACCAAATGTAGATCATGTAGTGCGGATGAATATAGAGCCGGATGTATTTAACCCGCTCTATGGTGCCGCTTGGCTCAGTGTTTGTGACAGCCGTATTTTGCAACTTCTCGCCAAAATATCCGGCCCCCAATTACACGCAGTGCCCGGTTCGGATTTAACCGCCGCTTTGTTCGCTGATGTGATAGAACCAAACGAAGCAGTCAATGTCATTGGCGGCGATGATGCTGTGATTAAAGCCGTGACCAAACGCTATGGCCTGCGCAATCTACGCCACCATCAACCGCCCATGGGTCTGCGCAAAAAACCCGAAGCTGTGGCCGCCGCCGCAAAATTTATCAAAGACAATACGGCGCGCTTCACCTTTATCTGCGTAGGCTCGCCGCAACAAGAAATGGTCGCCAAGGCGGCACTGGAAAGCGGCCAAGCTAAAGGGCTTGGCCTATGCGTTGGCGCGTCCTTGGATTTCCTCGCAGGCAAAGTAAAACGCGCCCCAAAATGGATGCAAAAAACCCGCCTTGAATGGCTATACCGCTTGGCCTCAGAGCCAAAACGCATGTGGAAACGCTACCTAATCGAAGGCCCAAAAATATTTATCATTTGGGCAAAATGGTCGCTCTCCGATAAACAGCGCTAAATCTTATCCGGATAAATCGGGGCTATGTCTGTTGGTAGGTGGCCGCTTGCAGCTATGACTTTTTTAACATGGGCATCTAGGTTTCTGTATTTATCCAAGAATGCTTTGGCATTGGCGTAATTGCCGTCGCCCTCTAGGACGACAACTATACCCGTCAAGTCTGAAATTGCTTGCTCCAACTTGTCAAAATTTACACGGAAGCGCTGTTTGCTTTCATCCCAACTTACGGCGCCAACTTCTTTGAAATAGCTATATTGATAAGCTGCGCCGCCGCCGTGGGCGCTGTCTATGCCGAAACGCATGGAGCGGAAAAGTCCCGTAAAATACGTGGCGAGAAATGCTTTTTTCTCAGACACAGGCAGTTCGCCGCGCTGCATCATATACAAAATATTATATGCCCCCATTACATCGGCCTTGCCCTCTTCTATGGGTGAATACAGTTCTTGTAATTCGGCGCGCACTTCGGTGTCTTTACCGTCCACGACGATCTTGCCCGGACCGAGTGAATGGGAAAGCTCGTGAAATAAAGTCCCGTAGGACATGTATTTTTTAACCAACATTTTGGCTTGTGCGGGCACCAATATTTGCTCGGCCATAGGCTCTAGGATGAGGTCAAATTTTGCGCCCAGCACATTGTTCAAGATGACTTTTTTAGCCCCTTTGGCCTCGCGTACCAATTCATCATTGGGTAGGTTGAAAGCAATGGTTTGCACCCCCGGCACATTATCGCCTCCGCCGCGTATCTGATAGCTGGCAATGATCGGACTTTTAAAACCACGGTTAAAGTTTTTATAGCTCTCCTCGACGGGCAGGTTTTTCTCCATATCCACCAACCAGTTTTTGTACTTAGCCAAAGCGGCGCTTTCTTTAGGGTTTTTGACCGTGATAAAAGCCTCGAACGCGGTTTTGATATTGTAGAGCTTGTCTGTGTAAACTTCATAAGGCCCAATCACGACTTCGATCGGTGTGTCTTTCAAGTCCATCCAAGCCATCTCGCTGGCAAAATAATCATCGTCGCCAAACGCTTTGGCGCGCAGGAATAAGAATTTTTTCAAAGACGGGTTGGATGTAAGCGCGGCAGCCTCGCGCAATTTTTCTGCAGCCGGAACTAGCCATGCGGCGTAAGCCTTTGAATAAGGTTCGGCAATCAGACCGCCGTCCTTGCGCTTGATTATTGTGTACCACGAATTAAATGCTTTCTCGTCCCCCGGGTTGGCTTTGATCCAGGCGGCAAATTC
>Ga0256839_1000797_pt1 | contig 40323 bp, 45 predicted proteins | sample 354166metaG_FD_185968 | JGI IMG/M metagenome (GOLD analysis project Ga0256839, IMG submission 185968) | Hydrothermal vent microbial communities from Mid Atlantic Ridge, Atlantic Ocean - 354-166 | ecosystem: Environmental > Aquatic > Marine > Hydrothermal vents | place: Atlantic Ocean: Mid...
ATGTTTTGTCGTATTCGGGGCTATTTATCCACTTGTCGAAAACAAGGGCTGAGTGCATCCGATGCGTTGGCGTTGGTTTTTGCGGGAAAATTACCCCATTTTGATTTAATGGGCTGAGTAGTTACCCGGAATCGATGCGCGAATACCCGGAGTCAATTCACACTGCGCCATGCACAGCATCGCGCCACCATGAAAAACTGGCGTGAACCTCAGTCCAAAGTAAGCATCATCACTGCAGCATACCCTCCCGAATTTCATGAATCTCATCGCGCAGTCTGGCCGCCTCCTCGAATTCCAGATCGCGGGCATGACGATACATCTGCTCTTCCAGCCGGGCGATCTTTTTCGCCGCTTCGGCAGGGTCGACGATATCGTAGACCGCCCTGCTCTCGGCAACCTTGCGCGTGGGTGCCTTGCCGGGAATCGGCACATGCGCCCCTTCCAGGATGTCGGCTACCTTCTTGCTGATGCCTTTGGGGACGATGCCATGCTGCTTGTTGAAGGCGAGCTGTTTTTCCCGTCGGCGGTTGGTTTCATCGATAGCACGCTGCATTGATCCGGTGATCCGGTCGGCATAGAGAATGGCCTTGCCACGCAGGTTACGCGCAGCCCGGCCGATGGTCTGGATCAGCGAGCGATCAGAGCGCAGAAACCCTTCCTTGTCGGCATCGAGAATGGCGACCAGCGACACTTCCGGCATGTCCAGCCCTTCCCGCAACAGGTTGATACCGACCAGCACATCAAACTCGCCCAAGCGCAGATCGCGAATGATCTCGACCCGTTCCACGGTATCGATATCCGAATGCAGATAGCGCACCCGCGCGCCGTGCTCTTGCAGATACTCGGTGAGGTCTTCTGCCATGCGCTTGGTCAGCGTCGTCACCAGTACCCGCTCATCCCGGGCAGCGCGTTCGGTGATTTCCGACAACACATCGTCAACCTGCGTATCGACCGGACGGATCTCGATCTCCGGATCGACCAGCCCGGTGGGGCGCACCACCTGTTCGACGACGGCTGCGGCATGTTCGGCTTCATAAGGGCCAGGTGTCGCAGAAACGAAGATGGCCTGCGGCGCAAGCATTTCGAACTCATCGAAACGCAGTGGCCGGTTGTCGAGCGCCGACGGTAGCCTGAAACCATAATTGACCAGCGTCTCCTTGCGTGAGCGGTCGCCCTTGTACATGGCACCGAGCTGCGGAATGGTGACATGCGATTCGTCGATGATCAGCAAGGCGTCATTCGGCAAATAGTCGAACAGACAGGGCGGTGGCTCGCCCGGCGCTCGCCCGGAAAGATAGCGCGAATAGTTTTCGATACCGTTGCAATAGCCCAGTTCGACGATCATCTCGATATCGAACTGGGTGCGCTGTGCCAGACGTTGCGCTTCGACCAGCTTGTGCTCCGCCTCCAGCACCTTCAGACGTTCGGCCAGCTCGTCCTTGATCTGATCGACAGCGTTCAGCATGATTTCGCGCGGCGTGACGTAGTGCGTTTTGGGGTAGATCGTCACCCGCGGCAGCTTGGCCGAGACCTCGCCCGTCAGCGGATCGAACAGGCTGATGTTCTCGATTTCATCATCGAACATCTCCACCCGAACCGCTTCAGCCTCTTCATCGGCCGGGAAGATGTCGATGACCTCGCCGCGCACGCGGTAAGTGCCTCGACGCAGATCGAGGTCATTGCGGCTGTATTGCAAATCCGCCAAACGACGCAGCAGCTTGCGCTGGTCGATGCGGTCACCACGATTCAGATGCAACACCATTTGCAGATAGGATTCGGGATCGCCCAGGCCATAGATCGACGACACCGATGCAACGATGATGACATCCCGCCGCTCGAATAATGCCTTGGTTGCGGACAGCCGCATCTGCTCGATATGTTCGTTTACCGACGCATCTTTCTCAATAAAGGTGTCGCTGGATGGCACATAGGCCTCCGGCTGGTAGTAGTCGTAGTAGGAAACGAAGTACTCCACCGCATTGCGAGGAAAGAACTGTTTCATCTCACCATAGAGCTGCGCCGCCAGTGTCTTGTTGTGGGCGAGGATGATCGTGGGACGCTGCACCCGATCGATCACATTGGCCATGGTGAAGGTCTTGCCCGAGCCGGTCACCCCGAGCAAGGTCTGCCATGCCAGCCCCGATTCGAGACCATCGACAAGCGCGGTAATGGCTTCCGGCTGGTCTCCGGCCGGCTGGTAGTCGGTCACCAGTTGAAACGACTTCGACATGTTTGCGGAATGTGTGAAAATGGGCACTCAATCTTACACGACAAGCGGCCTCAATCCGGGAAACCTCCATGATCATTGACCTCTCCGAACGTATCCAGCGAGTCAAACCCTCCCCCACCCTGACGATCTCTGCCAACGCAGCCAAACTGAAACGCGAGGGTGTCGATGTCATCAGCCTCGGCACCGGCGAGCCGGATTTCGACACCCCCAAATTCATACAGGATGCGGGAATTGCGGCCATCCGCGGAGGACAGACCCGCTACACGGCAGTGGACGGCACGCCCGAGCTGAAGGAAGCCGTGATCGCCAAGTTCAAACGCGACAACGCGATGGACTACGAACCCGATCAGATTCTGGTATCGGGCGGGGGCAAGCAAAGCTTCTTCAATCTCTGCCAAGCCTTGCTGAACAGCGGGGATGAAGTCATCGTGCCAGCACCCTACTGGGTGTCGTACCCGGATATGATCCTGCTGGCCGATGCGGTGCCGGTGATCGTCGAGGCTTCACAGCAGCAGAACTTCAAGCTGACACCAGAACAGCTCGATGCAGCGATCACGCCCAAGACGCGGCTGCTCGTCATCAACAGCCCATCCAATCCAACCGGTGTCTGCTACAGCAGTGACGAACTGCGCGCGCTCGGCGATGTCCTGCTGCAGCACCCCCACGTACTGATCGCCACCGACGACATGTATGAACACATTCTCTTTGGCGACAGGCAGTTCACCAATATCGTCATGGCCTGCCCGGAGCTTTATGAACGCACCATCGTGTTGAACGGTGTCTCCAAAGCCTATGCAATGACCGGATGGCGCATTGGCTACGCTGGCGGCCCGAAACCGCTGATTCAGGCAATGAAGAAAATGCAGTCGCAGAGCACATCAAACCCCTGCTCCATCTCCCAGGCCGCCGCAGCCGCCGCGCTCAGCGGTGACCAGAGCTGTATCGCCGACATGGTCGCGCAGTATGAAAAGCGCCATGATTTCGTCTACAAAGCGCTCGATGCCATACCCGGCCTCAGCTGCCTGCCATCCGATGGCACCTTCTACAGTTTTCCCAATGCCCAAGGTGCCATCGAAGCGGTCGACGGTATCGACAATGACGTCGTACTGGCCGAGTACATCCTGCAGGAAGCCAAAGTCGCTGTCGTCCCCGGCTCCGCCTTCGGCCTGCCCGGTCATTTCCGCGTCTCCTATGCCACCAGCATGGAAAATCTGCAGGAATCCTTGAGCCGAATCGCAAAACTGTTCGCCAGCTGAAACGAGTGTTGACCATCGCGAATCCAATCTATATTATTCGCGCCTCAATTCCCCGATAGCTCAGTTGGTAGAGCAGTAGACTGTTAATCTATTGGTCCGTGGTTCGAGTCCACGTCGGGGAGCCAAATATACGCCCGGAGACGTTCAGCTTCGATCTAAAGCCCTGATTTCAGGGCTTTTTTTATGCCTGTGTGTCCGTGCTTGTACGGCCCAATCCTTTGACAACCGGGGCAACCCGGGGGCAACATTTGGCCTAGTTGCCCCCTCGCCAAAGGAGTTGCCCCCAAAATGGCCCTTACCAACGTCTTTCTGAAGAACGCCACCCCCAAGGGCAAGCCCTACAAGGTTTTCGATGGTGAAGGGCTCTATATCGAGATTCGCCCGAATGGGGGCAAGTGGTGGCGGCTCAAGTATCGATATGGGGGCAAGGAGAAGCGCATCTCCCTTGGCACCTACCCGGAGATCAGCCTGAAGCAAGCCCGATCAGAACGCGCCAAGGCCAAAGACCTGCTGGCGCGGGGCGTCGATCCCTCGGAGGACCGCAAGCTTTCCGAGAAGGTGGAATCCGGCGAGAACAGCTTTGAACGTGTCGCGCGGGAGTGGTTCAGCAAGTTCAGCCCCAAGTGGTCAGACGGCTATGCCAACAAACTGCTTACCCGGCTGGAAAAAGACCTGTTCCCCTGGATAGGGGCGACCGACATTGCCGACATCACACCACCTGAACTCCTCAAGGTGTTGCGAAGGATAGAAGCGCGTGGCGCGCTGGAGAAGGCGCACCGGGCGCGGAACGACTGTAGCCGGATATTCCGCTATGCCATCGCCACCGGACGCGCTGAACGCGACGCCGCCGCCGATCTGAAAGGCGCTATTGCCCCAAAAGTCACACGGCACCACCCCACGATCACCGACCCCGTGGAAATCGGAAAGCTGATGCGCGCCATCGACAGCTTCGAGGGCTCTTTCGTCGTGCGCTGCGCCCTGCAACTGCTTCCCATCCTCTTTGTGCGCACCGGTGAGCTGCGGCATGCCGAATGGTCAGACTTCAATCTGAACGAACAACTGTGGTGCATCCCGCCCGAGAAGATGAAGATGCGGGAAAAACACATCGTCCCCCTGCCGCATCAAGCTGTGTCCATCCTCGAAGAACTGCATGCCCTTACCGGCTGTCATGACCTGGTGTTCCCCGGCGCACGCTCCACCTCACGCCCCATCAGTGAAAACACTATCAACGCCGCGCTACGCCGACTTGGCTACGAAAAAGGCGAAATGGTCGGCCACGGCTTCCGCAGCATGGCATCCACCCGACTGAACGAGTCAGGGCTGTGGCATGCAGACGTGATCGAGCGCCAGCTTGCCCATGGCGAGAGAAATAGCGTGCGGGCAAGTTACAACTACGCCCAGCACCTCGAAGAACGCAAGCAGATGATGCAATGGTGGGCCGACTACCTGGACAAACTGAGAAGCGGCGCGGAGGTGGTACCTATCCGGCAAAAAAACACGAATACGCGGGGGTAAGCACGCAACAAAACCCCCAAAACCCGAGAATCAGTAACTTATAGACGCCCCGGGAAGGCGCGGCAACGCCAGACCGGGACTTTCACAACCCAAGCCTGAATAGGAGGCTCAAATCATGACGATCCGCATTATAGACGGCAAACGCTACAACACCGAAACCGCCACACTCGTGGCGCGGTGGTCGAACAACTACCCACCTAGCGATCTCCAGCATTGCGCTGAACAGCTCTACCTTACCCTGCGCGGCAACTGGTTCACCGAAGGCAAAGGCGGCCCGATGAGCAAGTATTCCCGGCCTGCCTTTGGTGGTGGCTGGACCGGAGATGCCAATGCAATCACCCCACTATCGCCCGACGAAGCCCTTGCATGGCTCGAAGAGCGCAACGAGGTTGACGCCATCGAGCGCTATTTCAGTGGCAACGTGGAGGATGCGTGATGAGCTTCCTGATCAATTGGCGCGATGGCACCCGTGAAGGGCGCTGTATCTCCATGCCAGACGAATATCACGGCCTGGTTACTGAGGTGGACGCCGACCGGATCGCGCAGCAGCTGCGCACCGAACAGGGTAAAGAGCCCCACCACCAGAGCATACGCGGCCGCCTGATTCGGCTTGCAAAACAGCGGAGGGTATCGAAATGAGCGCGACACTTGGAAAGGTTCAGCTTGGCGCCAGGCAATACCGCTACGAACTGAGCGACGCCGACGCCCTGATCAGTGCGGCGCTGAACTGTATCCGGGAGAGCTGCCACCGAGAACCCTACAAGATGGTCAATCCGGGGATGACCGGGCGATTCTTCCAGCTGAAGCTTGCAGAGAAGAAGCAAGAGGTATTCGCCACTGCCTTTCTCGACAACCGTCATCGCCTGATCGAGTACCGCGAGCTGTTTTTTGGCACCATCGATGGTGCATCCGTTCACGCGCGGGAGGTGGTGCGCGTGGCACTCGAACTGAACGCAGGTGCGGTGATAATCGCCCACAATCACCCAAGCGGTGACCCTTCACCCAGCATGGCAGATGAGCGCATCACCCGTAGGCTGGCGGATGCACTGGAATTGGTAGATGTTCGTGTGCTGGATCACATCGTAGTTGGCGCAGAAGGTTTTGTATCGCTGGCCGAGCGCGGCATGCTGTAACCCGTTTGCCACACCTATCCCGACGGGGAGAAAAGCCGGTCCACCTTCACCGGCCTGGTGTGGCGTCTTATTGAGGGTTGGTGCAGAAGGTACGCTATGCCCCGCAGACAAGAATTCAGTGAGTATGTCCCGGAACACATCAAGGCCATGATTATTGCGTGGAGGTGGGTGAAAGACGGCCAATGGCTGGCCCCCATCACCGGGCAAAAGAAAATTGCAAAAACGCTATGCCTCAGCACGACTGATGAAGCCCGGCAAGCATGGACTTTCTTTTCTCCAAAACACTACCAGCTCACACTAAATGGACGTACCGTAGAGGATAAAACTGCCTCGACACAGGCTGCACAGCAGTCATTCGTCCGCTGTCTTTTTTTAGCAGATATTGCGCTGAATCGCTGGGATGAGCGTTCAATCATTACGCCCGCGCGGCTGGTACAGATTCAGGAAAAATCGGCCGAACTATCGGAACTGATTTCGGGTATCGAAGAGAAGATCCCACGCGAACCTAAGGGATGGCGACTCGTAGATGATCGCAGAGAAACGACTTATCGAAACGGCTTTGATATTCAAGGGGGGTTAGCGCAATTGCACCGATGGGCACAGGACTATACCCCGCCAGATAACACCCTCGCAGACCCGGCATCTTCCAAGATAAAACGATTGGACCGCCTGAGGTGGTTTGCCAGACAAATGCTGAATGGGAACCCAGCACAAAAAGCAACGTCATTGGCGGCGCTGACCAATCTCGTTTTTTCGGATGAGCCGGAATGTGCCAACGGTGGTATCTCCAAGGAGATCATCCGCAAGGGAAAGCTCTAATGCCGGCATGTACAAAAAAAGCGATTTTGTACACGCGGGATAGTTCAGGGGAGATATAGGGTTCGCCCACATGAGGCGGACGCAATAGAACCCAATCTAACCGCCTCACCTTCAACCAACTCGAAAGGTGAGTGATGAAAAACTGTGAGCAAGGCGCACCCGCAGCGCCATCCATTCCAGCCCTGCCAGAAACGGGCTTTGTTCGACTTCCCCAAATCATCGGCGACAAGCGCCAGCCTGGTGTTTTCCCCATCAGCAAAACAACCTGGTGGCAAGGCATCAAGGACGGTATTTACCCGCAGCCGGTCAAGCTGTCGGCTCGCTGCACCGCATGGCGCGCCGAGGATATCCGCACGCTGATCGAGCGTACAGGACGGGATTCCAATGCCTGAAATTCACAACCTCCCGGAAGCCGACTATCACGCCGACCCGGCCCTGAGCTGTTCAAAGCTCAAGCCACTGAGCAAAAGCCCGGCACACTTCCTGCACGCGCTGGAGCAACCGCACACAACCACACCGGCCATGGCCCTGGGCTCCCTGCTGCATTCGGCGGCACTTGAAGGACCGGCGAGCATTGCCCGTCACTATGCGGTTACGCCGCAGGTGGATCGCCGCACCAAGGCGGGAAAGGCCGAATATGCGGAATTTCTCGAAACATCTGAAGGCAAGACCATCGTCACGGCCGAGCAAATGGAGCTGGCCGAAGGCATGGCGGCAGCGATTGCAGAAAACGCGACGGCCACGAAGTTACTGGAGCAGTGCGCCACCCGCGAAACTTCCTTTTTCTGGCAAGCCGATGACGTACGGATGAAGGCGCGCCTCGATGCCTGTTCACCCGACGGGATTATTGTGGACCTGAAAACAATCGGCACGCCCATCGACCAGTTTCAGCGCCAGGCATATAACCTGCAATACCATTTGCAGGCCGCGATTTATTCGGAAGCTTACCGGGAAGTGCGTGGCACTGAACCCGAGGCATTTGTATTTATCGTGGTGGAATCCGCCCCGCCCCATGGCGTCGCCTGCTTTCTTGCCAGTGCCGAACTCATCGGCGCGGGAGATACTTTGTTTGGTGAGCTTTTGGACACCTACAAGGCATGCACCAAAAAAGGAGAGTGGCCCGGCTATCCCGATGAATTGCGGATGCTGGACCTGCCCGCTTGGGCGAAGGGAGGGCGGATCAATGACTGATCAGCACATCATCAAACCAGCAGCGGCAGAACAGACCCCCGCGCCTTTCTCGAACGATCTGGCCCTTGAATCCAGCATGCGGGCAGCCAAGGCGCTGAACAGCAGCTCAATCGTGCCGGAGTCGTTTCAGGGCGCGCGCAACATGGGAAATGTATTGATTGCCCTGGAGCTGGCGCAACGTCTTGGCACCAGCCCTATGGCCGTCATGCAAAACCTGCACATCATCCACGGCAAGCCCGGTTTCAGCGCGCAGTTCATGATTTCTGTCGTCAACAGCTGCGGGCGATTTTCGCCATTGCGCTTCCGCATGACTGGAGAGGGTGACGGGCGCCAGTGCATCGCCTATGCCACCGACCTGGAATCAGCTGAAACCGTGGAAGGACCAGCCGTATCAATTGCCATGGCAAAAGCCGAGGGCTGGCTGAATAAATCCGGCAGCAAATGGCGCAGCATGCCTGAACTGATGTTGCGATACCGCGCCGCCGCCTTTTTTGCCCGCCTCTATGCGCCCGATCTGATGATGGGCTTCATGACCACAGAAGAACTGGCCGACATTCGCGCACAGAACAAACGCGCTGCGGCTGACGCCCTGATGAAAAAGCTTCAGGGCAAGGAGCAAGAAAAATGATTCCACCAAAAGAAAGCCCGGCAACAAGGGCCGGGCGCAGTGCAGTGGTGTCGCGTAACAGTGAACATAATACCACCGCCCCGGGAAAATTCGATATGGACACCCTCAAGGCGAGAATCGACGCACTCGAATTCTACCGCTCCCGCAATGGCACCATGCCCCCTACCCGCAAACAAGCGGGATGGGTGGACGGTGGGCTATGCCCCTTCCATGCCGATCAGAAGATTGGATCATTCAAGGTGAACCTCGACACTGGCGGCTTCCACTGTTTCAGCTGCGGCACAAAGGGCGGTGACGTGATCGACTACGTGATGCAGCGTGATGGCCTGGACTTCCTCGCAGCCGTCAAGCAGCTGGCCCCTGACATGGAAATAACCGCCACCCGAGACGGCAGGCCACGGCTATCACTGCGCGATGCGCTGAACTGCCTGGAATACGAATCGACCCTGGTCATGGCTGCCGCTGGCGCACTGGCCCGGGGTGAACAGCTGGACGCCAAGGAGCGGCGCCGCCTGGGTATCGCGTACCGACGCATTCAGGCGGTGAAAGAGGTGACGCAATGAGAAATCCCATACAGGACTACGAGCGCTCCCTTGCAGCCGTTGATCGCCACATGCAGGCGAATTCGCCAGGCGCGCCACCAACAGACTGGCCCGACCCCGACCCGCTACCGTCTGATCTTCCCGAAGTGGCGCAGTTCACCGCCAAACTGTTGCCCGAGTCGCTGCGGCCCTGGGTGATGGACATTGCCCGGCGGATGCAATGCCCGCCAGATTATCCCGCTGTGGCCGCCATGGTCGGGCTGTCTTCCGTAATTGGCCGCAAGGTGGGGATTCGACCCAAAGCGCGTGATGACGGCTTCGAGGTGATCCCCAACTTGTGGGGGTTGCTGATCGGGCGACCATCAGAACTCAAAAGCCCGGCCATGGCGGAAGCGCTCAAGCCGCTGAAACAGCTGGAAGCCAAGGCGCGTGGACAACATGAGCAGGATTTGCAGCAGCACGCCATCGATACCCAGCTGGCGGAGATGCGCAAGGATGAGGACACCAAGGAGGCAAGGCGCGCCGTCAAGGAGGGCAAGAACGGTCTGGCCCGCGACCTGCTGCGCCAGGCACAGGAGGCAATCCCGGAGCAGCCAACCCGCCGCCGCTATATCGTCAACGATGCCACGGTGGAGAAGCTGGGGGAGCTGTTGAACCAGAACCCGACCGGCCTGTTGCTGGAGCGTGACGAGATATCAGGCTTCCTTCGTGGGCTGGATCGGGAAGACCGCAGCAACGACCGTTCCTTTTACCTGGAAGCCTTCAATGGGCGCGGGGGTTACACCTATGACCGCATTGGGCGCGGCACCATCGACGTGCCGGCCGTCTGCCTGTCGATCATTGGCACCATCCAGCCCGGCAAGCTGATTCCCTATGTGGGCAACGCAGTACGCCAGGGCATGGGGGACGATGGCCTGATTCAGCGCTTTCAGCTGATGGTCTACCCGGATAGCCGTAAGGATTGGGCTTACCGCGACAACTTCCCGGCGCATGAGGCGAAAGCCATGGCGCGGGAAGTGTTCGAGCGGCTGGCCTGCATGGAACCACCGGCACCCCTTGAAGGTGATGATGTTTGGTTCATCCGATTCGACGAAGAAGCACAACAGCTGTTCATCGATTGGCTGACCGAGCTGGAACGCAAGATCAGGGAACCGGACATTCACCCGGCCATCGAGGCACACCTTGCCAAATACCGCAGCCTTGCCCCATCGCTTGCGCTGGTCATCGAGCTGGCGGAAGGAGACGCAGAGCAAGTATCAGCCACCGCTTTTAGGCGCGCAGCTGCCTGGTGCGACTACCTCGAATCCCATGCCCGGCGCGTCTATGGAATGGCAACTGATACAGGCATCACCAACGCACGAGCAATCCTCACCAAGATCAAGCTGGGCCAACTACCCCGACCATTCAAGCAACGCGATATCCAACGGAAAGACTGGAGCGGGCTTACCTCAGCAGAGGCAATCCGCGACGCCCTGAGCAATCTTGAAGACTATGGGTGGATTCAACCGATAACTTCCCGCCGAGCCACTGGCGGCCGGCCATCGACCGAGTACCACGTGAACCCAGCGATTGATGGAGGCGAGTCATGACAAATTTCACGAAAACCCCTTACCCGTGCCCCGACAAAACCGACAGAACCCCTTTTGTAGGTTTTGTCGGTTGCTTACCCCCGCGTATTTGGAAAAAAAGGGGGGTGGATCATGGGTAAGTGGCTGGAGATGCTGGAGACCGAAAGCCCTGACAATGCGGCCGATACCAAGGGCAACACCCACTCAACGGGTGCAATCGTGATTCCCGTGAACCCCGCCACCGGCATCGAGCTGGACGAGCCGGCCATCATGCAGGCAATGGAGCAGGCTTGTATCGGGCTGGCGATCCTGCCCCAGGAGTTCAGGGCAGTCATCGATGACGACGAAGCCATGTGGTGCGCTACCGGGCGAATTCCCGCCAAGACAGCCAGAGCCTACGCTCGCCTGTTCGCGCAACAGCTGGCACAAGACCCCGCCCACCCTTCCAGCCATGGGAAGGTGACCTGCTGGGCTTGCCGCCACTATCGGGCGCGGCGCTGTCTGCGCTCCAGCACTGCAAGCCCTGATCAGTGGATCGAGTGCAGCGATTATCGGGGGGTTAGGTAATGGGCGCCAGCAGCAGAACCAAGGGCGCCAGTGGCGAGCGTGAGTTTGCCGGGCTGCTCCACGATCATCTTGGTGTGCGCCTGGTGCGCAATCTCGAACAATCCCGCAGCGGAGGGCATGACCTGATCACCCACCCGGATGAAGCTGGCCCCGTTGCCGACATGCTGCGCCGCTATGCCATCGAGGTGAAGCGTTACAGCAAGCCCACTGATTCACTCATTGGCCGCTGGTGGCGTCAAACCGAGCAGCAGGCCCAAGAGGTGGGCGCGTTGCCCTGCCTTGCCTACCGGGGCAACAGAGCAGCGTGGCGCGTTGTCGTGCCACTGGCTGCACTGATGGACACCATCACCGACGACGGGCTGACGTATGCGGCAACCCTCAGCCTGGAAGGCTTCTGCGCCCTGGTGCGTGAGGGATGAAAGGAAAAGGTACTGGGAAGCCTATGCGTGTTTCGGCTGGGTGACGCGCGAAATACCCCTAGAGATCAACCCGGAGCCATGGTTGACAAATGACAGATGCAGCCAGCTTTTGCGGATGACTGCTTACCCCCTCACCCGGGAATGAACCGGACTGACAGATGACACGCCAGACAACATAAATGTAAATCGGAGACACAGACAATGATGACAGCAAGCATATACGGCCGCCTTGGCCGTGACGTGAAAGAGATTCAGACCAAATCGGGCAAGGCAATGGCGGTGGTGGGTGTCGCCGTCGATGTTGGCAAACCAAGCGAGCAGGAAACGCTATGGCTCGATCTGGTCGCGTTTGGCACCATGGCGGATAGACTGCTGCGGCACCAGAAGTCAGACATGGTGGCGGCATCAGGGCGAATCACCTTGAACCACTGGACTGACAACCAAGGCGAGGATCGGGAAACGTGGCAACTGATCGTCGATACGCTTGTAAGCGCAAGAACAGTCAGGCCGGGCATGCACAGGCAAAACCCCGTGAGCAATGACGTACCCGGCGCCCCCCTGCCGTTCGATCAGCCGCCACCAGTCAATGAGCAGCGACCGCCCCAAGGATAAGCAGCGAAGTGAAAAGATACTGTTGGGACTCATTCGCAGTCGGAGTGCAACGGCCAGCCGGCCTTATCAGATCGGCAGCAATTGCCGGACAATGAATGCGCAAGTTCAAATTTTTTGAAGCGTTAACCGGCCCAAATCATTCAGGGGGTAGCACAATCAATCCGGGGGCAACTTTGGGGGCAGCCGAACAGAGAGAAAACACTATTTTCCTTTACTATCCGTTACCTATTAACTTGATTCGAGTCCACGTCGGGAGCCAAATTCCGGTTCGGTGTTGCCGCAACCATAAAAAAAGCCCTGATGTTCAGGGCTTTTTTTATGTCTAGCTATTCTGTTCCAGCTATTTGTATTCGATGATTTCGAAGCTGTTGCGGCGCTTGTCGCGATAGTACTTCATCAAGCCGATGACATTCGCGAACTTGCCAATCAGCGTGTACTTGGCGTAAGTCATTGCATGCTCTGGCGTATCCCCCTCACTGAGACGATAGCGGTACATCCGCCATGCCAATACCGGATAGCCGAGCAGCAGCAGCAGGCTCATGCCGTGGGTTGGCAGCGCCAGCAGCAAGGCGGTTGCTGGAACCAGCAAGCCCCAGAACCAGGTGCTGAATTCCTCACGCAGCGCTTCACGGTCACGTCGGCCTGGATTCAGGTTGGCCCAGGCGCCGATGGCGTGCCCTGCCCTGACAGCACGTGTCCACCACTGCCGAAAGGTGCTGATTTCGGCGTCGTGGTAGGCCATCGCATGATCGAGCTTGTGAATGCTATAACCCGCTTCCTTGATACGCGTGGCGAGTTCAGGTTCTTCACCAGCGATCAGGTCGGGGTTGAAGCCGCCAACCTCATCAAGCACGTTGGCGCGAATCATCGAAATGCCACCAAACTTGCCGATATCGGTGATTTCACCCGCCGCCGACTTCCACTCCAGCGCACACATGCGGTTATAGATCGACGCATCCGGTTCCATTTCCTGTAGATGGCCGGTCACCGCGCCGTAGTCCGGATTGTTGCGCAGGCTGATTTCGCCAATCTCCAACCAGCCGGGAGCCAACTTGCAGTCACCGTCGATGAACTGGATATATTGGACCTGCGGGTTGCGCTGCCGCAGCCGCGCGTAACCCTCATTGCGACCACGCGCAGCCGAGAAAGGGATGGCAGGATCGAGGTTGACGACATCGACATTGTGGGCCGCGGCCAGCTCCGGGCTGCCATCGGTAGAACCTGAGTCGACATAGACCACCGGCACACGCAATTCAGCCAGCGATTCCAGACAGGCGCGCAGGCGCTCGCCCTCGTTTCTGCCGATAACAACGATGCCGGTGGAAGGTTGTACCTTACTCATCTGAATGCGACTGCTCCTTGATCGTGGGATAAGTCTACCGCTTGTCAACACGATGTTCAGCTTACCAATGCTCAAAACGCCATCAGCCTGAGCAAACTAACCAAGCTGGTTCTGGTGACAGCAGCTCTGCGGCATAATAGCGGGCCCAGTAGCGTAATCGGCCTTTTCCATGACAAACAGCACACCACAAACTTGTGACACCCCGATGAATGGCATGATCGATGCCGACACCGCGCTACAACGCTTGCTGGACGCCGCTCATCCCGTTTCCGAAACAGAAACCGTGTCGATTCTGGATGCACTCGGGCGCACCGCTGCCGAGGATGTCGTCTCGACCATCGACGTCCCGGGCCATGACAACAGCGCGATGGATGGCTACGCTGTGCGATCTGCTGATATCACGGCAGCAGGAACTATGCTGCGGGTTACCCAGCGGATTGCCGCAGGCAGCACCGGCTTACCGGTTGAAGCGGGCACGGCTGCACGAATTTTTACCGGTGCGCCCATTCCAGCCGGCGCCGACGCCGTTGTCATGCAGGAAAACTGCGTACTTGACGGGGATAGCGTCATCATCAACCAGACCGTGGAACCCGGCCTCAATATCCGGCCACAAGGGAATGATATGGCAGTTGGTCAGACCGCCATCGAAACCGGCACACGGATTGGGCCGGCGCAGATGTCGCTGGCAGCAGGTGTCGGCGTGGATCAGCTTGCCGTTTTCCGACGTCTGCGGGCAGCGATTCTCTACACTGGTGATGAAATCATCGAGCCAGGCCGGCCACTCCAGCCCGGGCAGATCTACAACTCGAACCGCTACGCCCTGCGCGGACTGTTACAGGCGCTCGGTATCGACGTCACCGTGGATCAGCATGTGGAGGATGATTTCGAGGCCACCCGTACCGCGTTTCTGAATGCATCGAAGCAGGCAGATTTGATCATTTCCAGCGGCGGCGTATCGGTTGGCGGCGAAGATCACGTCAAACCGGCCATCGAAGCCGAGGGAACGCTCGACCTGTGGAAGATCGCCATGAAACCGGGCAAACCCTTGGCATTCGGTTCCATCGGTGATGCCACCGTGTTTGGACTGCCAGGGAACCCTGTCAGTGTTTTCGTCACCTTCCTGCTGTTTGTGCGCCCCTATCTATTGAAAACCCAGGGCTGCAGCGATTACCTGGCCGAACCTATTCCCGTGAAGGCGGGATTCGACTGGAACAAACCGGGGATCAGGCGCGAGTTCGCCCGCGCAAGGGTTTCCGTCAATGCCGACAATATGCTCGAAGCCGTGCTGTTTCCCCGCATGGGATCCGATGTATCCAGCTCCGTCGCGTGGGCGGATGGCCTGGTAGTGATTCCTGAGCAGCAAATTGTTGCTATTGGGGACACGGTCGATTTTCTGGGGTTTGCTGGACTGATGGCGGGCTTCTGAGCCCGGAGGTTGGCAGGATGGCATCCACCTGTTGCACAAGCAGTTGCAACAGGTGGATGCGAACAGATCAGTCTTTCAGACCCATCTTGCGCAGAATACTGGCCAGCGGACAGAAGCCGGTAAAGCCCGACTGAAACAGATTGAACCCGACAAAGGCAGTCAGCCATAGCCAGCTCATTTTGGTGATGTCGATCTGCCCCATCATATGCGCCAGCGCCAGGCTGAGCATGACCATGAATCCCGCGAAAATCGTGACTACTCGATTGACTGTCATATCGTGTTCTCTCTGGTTTGTTTGAATTACTTGGGAAAATTTCCCGATATTGAAATGAGGAGCGCCGAGATCAGGCGCCACACAAGTTGAATTGCACAGTATTCTAGCGCGGATACTGCGCCAGGATGCAACAAGCTGCTGCCGCCGGCTGATCACATCATCCCGGAATCGTCCAGGGCAAAGCTTTTTACAATGCAAGGGTATTTTTGTACTATCGATACCGATAGCGATCCTGAAGCGATACGCGAAGAATCCGCAGTATCCCCCAGCAGCGTTAGGAAAATCATAAAGACCCTCCCGGTCTGCAACTGAAAGTCAACGCTGGCGTGATTCGCTTCACAGCAGACATGCCCACAAGTATTAGCGCCCCCGGGTTGTGACAGCAACACCGGATCCGGCGATACAGACGGCCTTCGCCCCCCTTTCAGACCACCACCCATTGGGTGAACAGGGAGTCCGGGCACTGGCTCAACAACAGATTCTTACCAAAGGCTCAGCAATGATGGATTACGACTCCCCCCCGACAAAGCGCAGAAAGCTTCCCTGGATCCTTCTGGCACTGGTATTTCTTGGCGGCATCGTCTTCGCTGGCGCCTTTAGTGCCGGGCTGCATTACACCAATGAAATGGAATTTTGTACTTCCTGCCATTCGATGCAGTGGAATCTCGAAGAATACAAGGAGACCGTCCATTACAAGAGTGCATCAGGCGTTCGCGCGACTTGCTCTGACTGCCACGTGCCGAAGGAGTTTGTTCCCAAAATGATTGCCAAGGTCTACGCCGCTAAAGACGTTTACCACGAGATACTGGGCACCATCGACAACAAGGAAAAATTCGAGCAGCACCGCTGGGACATGGCCAGCCGCGTATGGGCCAAGATGAAGGCAAATGATTCCAGAGAATGCAGAACCTGCCACGATTTCGAGGCCATGGATTTGAGCGAGCAGGATCGCAGCGCCCGGAAAAAACATGCCAGCGCACCAGACAAGGGCAAGACCTGCATCGACTGTCACAAGGGTATCGCACATGAGGAACCCGACGAACCCGATGAAGACGAGGACGCAACCTGAAGCAGCGGCGCATGACAACGGTCATCGCGGTAAAATCCCATATGAACTATGCTGAATTCAATTCAATCTATTGCCAGGCACCAGCCATGAAGCACTTGAAGATAGCGGCTCTGTTGCTGCTCGCCCTGTTCGCACTGCCGCTGATCGCTGCAGAGAAATCCATACTGGAGGCGCAGCTTCGTGCTGCGGCGGCCGATGGCGATGTCGAGACCGTCGCCCGACTACTCGATACCGAAGACATCGATATCAACAGCCAGAACAAAGCCGGCGTAACCGCACTGATGCTGGCATCGGGCGAAGGCCACATCGATGTTGTCAGCGAACTGCTTAATCGTGGGGCGAACGTCAACATCCGCGATCACGATGGCGAGACGGCGCTGACTTTTGCCGCAGAAAACGGCCATTTCGTCATTACCGCGCTGCTACTGGAACGCGGCGCCGACCTCTATGCGCGTACCCGGGCCGGCTGGAGCGCACTGATGCTTGCGGCCAACTACGGCTTGGCGGACATGGTCGAGCAACTGCTCTACAAGGGCGCGGATTTCCGTGCCGCTGACAAGAAAGGACGCACTGCCAGCCTTCTCGCTGCTGAACAGGGGCATACCGATATCGTCGCCCGCCTGCTCAAAGCGGGCTCCCAAGTGAACTGCCGAGACAATCATCACACCACACTGTTGATGGTTGCTGCTGGAAAAGGCAACACAGAACTATGCAAGTTGCTGCTCGACAAGGGCGCTAATGTGGATATGCAAGACATAGACGGCGCCACCGCCTTGATCTGGGCTGCGAGCGAAGGCAACAGCGATGTCGTCAAGATGCTGCTCGACTACGGTGCCAACCCTGATATTCAGGATGCCGACGGCACCACGGCGCTGATGGAGGCCGCCAATGCGGGCAATGCCGATATCGTGAAGTTACTACTTGAGCACAAGGCCGATCCAGCACTTAAGAACAGTGCCGGCAAAGATGCATTGGCCATCGCAAAGAAAAAGGGGCATGACGACATCGTCAAGCTACTCACGGAAAAAACACCCGCCTCGTAATACCGAAGCTCTCGCACTCAGCAGGAGTGGTGCGGCACCGTGACCCCCGCTGGAAACGGTAATCCAGTCACAGAGATGTGGAGCAATGGCATAAGCTGCCCTCTCTGATGCTGGATTCCGGCGTCAAACCGGAATGACAGGGAGCATGTAGTTGAGGTGGTGTACCTGTTGATTCGGTGAAATCTGAGCAGTTACGGCTCTATTTCTCTACCTGCTGAATAGTTACTCTGAGACTCTACTTAGTGCCATTTCCTCTCGCGGGGCTTTTCCATTGGAGGAAACCAACCGACGTACCGTTCCCGCAAACGACTCCGGTTAGCGAACGTACTCTGGAAAATCAGGATTCTTCCAACCGGGTGCCGCTCGCTTCTCCTCGGGAACAGGCAGACGCGAGGCATAGTCCATGACGGCTTTCAGGTCGCGCTCACTGAATGTCTTTGCTTGCTTCACCATCTTCCGATCTGCATTTCGCCGCTTACCGTCACGTATCCACTCATACTGGCGAACCATATATTTGTAGTGTTGGCCGTACAGCGATGGTACAAGATCTTCTGGGTCTCCCTCGCCTTGCTTGCCATGACATTCGGCACAGTGATCCTCGTACATTTTCTTGCCGTGTTCCAGATCCTCCCCACTACCATGACCAACGTCCGTCGTCATCGGCAGTTTGGCGATATAGCCTGCGACATCGGAGATGTTCTGCGGCGTATCGAGCATCTGCCCGGTAGCAAATGGAAACATCGTCGGATTGTCCCGATTGCGTGAACGAATATCTTCCAGCTGCTTGATAATCACGCCACGCAACTGACCGGCAATCTGGGGGTACTGACCATCCTTCGTGCCCCAGCCTTCCGGCGCATGACAGACGACGCAGACCTTGTATTCCTGCTTGCCATGTTCCAGGTTACTTTCGAGCCCGATGGCTTCCGCATACATGTGCAGATCCCGTTCATGGCCATCAGCCAACACATGGGACGCTAGCGACACCAGCAAAGCACCGGCTATTGCCACTGCCAACCGTCTGACCGCCCCAACTTGCGGCTGACCTGAAGGCTGATTCAATTCTGCATGTTGTTTGCGCATATCCGGCACCCTGTGAGTTTGGCTAAACGTTCGAGCCTTTAGTGTACCCGAATCCCAAATAAATCCGAATCGGGAATTGATCTGGCCCTTCTACCCAACGCTCTCCCTGTACGCGGAAAGCGAGTCGAAAAAACGGCGAAAATTGAGAAGGCAACGGGACTATGAATTTCTGTGCCGAGATGGCCAAGACAGGCTATGATCCCGGCCATGAAAATTCTGCTGTTTTCAGACGTGCAGGCCAATGTTCCGGCAATGGAGGCGATGCTCGAAGAAATCGAAGACTGGAATCCGGATCTGGTGATTTTGGATGGTGATCTGATCAACCGTGGGCCTTGCAGCGTCGCCTGTCTCGACCTGTGGCAGCAGCTCGCGGCCTCACGGCGCTGCCACGCCTTGCGCGGTAATCACGAAGACTTCGTCTACTACTGCAGCCAGCATCCCCCCGCGTCACCCGGCGAAGCCGCGATCCGTGCATTTACCGACTGGACGGTGAAACAGCTGGGTGAACGTGTCGGCGAATGCCGCCCCTGGCCCGATCATTTGCTGCTCCATGCACCGCGGGAGATGACGCGCTGGATTCATGTTACCCACGGCACACTTCAAGACAATCGTCACGGCATTCGCAAAGAGATGTCCGATGAGGAGATTGCCGCCGTGATCCCGCAGGGCGTCGACTATTTCTTTACTGCCCATACCCATCGCCCGATCTACCGTGAGGTCGGTCAGACGAAAGTGCTGAACATTGGTTCGGTTGGCTCACCCTTCGATGGTGACCCTCGTGCCAGCTACGCCCGCCTCGTCTGGACGGGATCAGCTTGGCAGGCTGATATCAAGCGCTTCCCCTACGACCGCGACCGCGCCAGACAAGACTATTTCAGCTCCGGATTCTACGACGAGGGCGGCCCCATTGCCCGGCTGATCTACGAGGAATGGAACCGCGCACAAAGCCTGATACCCTTCTGGCACCAGCGCTACCGCGACGCCGTGTTGCGCGGCGACATTTCCGCCGAACAGGCAGTCGATGAATTCATTGCCAACCTCTGATTCAATCCAATAATGCACCCAGTCGCCAAGCGTACCGACTCACCACCACTTGCCAACAGCAGCTGGACCAATATCCGCAAGATGCTGCCCTATATCTGGGACTATCGTGGGCGGGTGTTGCTGGCGCTGGCCGCATTGGTCATCTCCAAGCTGGCGATGGTCGGCGTGCCACTGGTGCTGAAGGAGATCGTCGATACGCTCGATGGTGCCCCCGAAAAGATGCTCTATCTACCGATCGGCCTGCTGCTCATCTATGGTGTTCTGCGGCTGATCAACAGCGCCTTCAACGAGCTGCGTGACGTGATCTTTTCGCGTGTGCGCTACCATGCCATGCACCGGCTCTCGGCCGAAGTCCTGAGCCACCTCTACGAGCTGCCGCTACGCTTCCACCTGGAACGCAAGACCGGCAACATTTCGCAGGATCTCAACCGCGGCGCCCAGAGCGTCAGCTCGATACTGAACTACCTGGTGTTCAATATCGTCCCGACGGCAGCCGAGTTCCTGCTCGTCGCATTCATTTTGCTGAGCCGCTATGACGTGGTCTTCTCCATCGTCACCTTCGCAACCGTTGGCCTCTACGTCGCTTTTACGCTGGGCATTACCAATTGGCGTATGCACTTCCGCCATGAGATGAACCGGCTGGAATCGGAGGCCAATGGCAAGGCGATCGACGGCCTGCTGAACTACGAAACCGTCAAGTATTTCACCAACGAGGCACTGGAGCTGAAACGCTACAACCACACGCTCGATCGTTGGGAAGACGCGGCCATCAAGAGCCAAGCAACCATGTCGCTGCTCAATGCCGGTCAGGGCGCCATTATTGCCATCGGTGTTACCGGTGTGATGGTGTTTGCTGCTCGTGGGGTAGTCGATGGTGAGCTGACGCTGGGCGACCTGGTGCTGATCAACACCATGATGCTGCAACTGTTCCTGCCGCTGGGCTTTCTTGGGGTCATCTATCGTGCCTTGCGCTATGCACTGGCCGACATGGACATGGTGTTCAGGCTGCTGGAACAGAAACCCGAGATCACTGACGCCCCCGATGCCAAACCGCTACAGGCAAACGGCGGCAAGGTCGAATTCCGCCATGTTGATTTCCACTACAATCCGGATCGCCCGATTCTCCATGACATCGACTTCACCGTGCATGAAGGCGAAAAGGTGGCCATCGTCGGGCCTTCAGGCTCGGGAAAATCGACGCTGGCGCGCTTGCTGTTTCGCTTCTACGATGTCACCGGCGGCGCCATCTGCATCGACGGACAGGATATCCGCGAGGTGACGCAGCAAAGCCTGCGCAAAGCCATCGGCATCGTGCCCCAGGATACCGTGCTGTTCAACGACACACTGCTGCACAACCTGCAATACGCCAACCCCGATGCGACGCTGCCAGAGATCCACGCAGCCGCACGCATTGCCGATATTCATGATTTCATCATGTCACTGCCGCAACAGTATGAAACCATCGTCGGCGAACGCGGGCTGAAGCTCTCCGGGGGGGAAAAACAGCGCATCGCCATCGCCCGGGCAATCCTGAAAAAACCCCGCATCCTGCTGTTCGACGAGGCGACGTCCAGCCTCGACACCCAGTCTGAACAGAACATACTCACCGCACTGGAGCGGGCTTCAAAGGGCACCACCACACTGATGATCGCCCATCGCCTGTCCACCATCGTCAACGCCGACCGGATTCTGGTCATGCAGCAAGGACGCATTCTTGAACGCGGCTCCCACAGTGAGCTACTCGCTGCTCAGGGCTTGTATGCGCAGCTCTGGTCGATGCAGCAAGATGAGAAACAGTAGTAGTTGATCCGGGCACGAGAAAACCCTGTGCGGCCTCCCTGCCCCGGAAAAGTGCCCAAGTTAGCTGTCTTTCTCGATAACGAACCCAGGTCAATGATTATGTTATTATTTCGGCATTATTGGATCTCGTTGGAAACATGATGTTCCCCAAGCGCCCGTTGACCCGTTCGCTGGTTCTCTCCCTGACGCTGGCAATGCCTTTCCCACTCCATGCGATCGGTGTGGGCGATATCGATATTCAGTCGCATCTGAATCAGCCACTGTTGGCGCAAATCAGGATCCTCGCCTCCAAGAGCGAGGGCATTCGCGCCAGTGATCTGACTGTCCGCGCCGCCAGCCGGGCACAACACAGCAAATACGGGCTGGACTATCCATCCACCTTGAGAGGCGCGAAATTCCGCGTCACGCAACAGGGCAATGGCAACTTTCTCGTGCGCGCAACGACCAGCTACCCCATCAAGGAGCCGCTGCTGAATTTCCTGCTCGAAGTGGATTGGGGCAAGGGAAAACTCTACAAGGAAGTTGCACTGCTGCTCGACCCGCCTGGCTACCAGCAACTACCCGTCACCCCACCGAAAGCCGTTGCGAACTCCGTCCCGGCAACACCGCTGCCAGAGCCAAACCAAGTTGCCGAATCCTCCTTCGCCGAAACCGACAGCTACCAGCCGATTTTTACCGGCACACCAACGCCGGTCTCACCAAGCAGGTCACTCAATACCGATGTCTACGATTTAGCACCGGACGACCTTGCACCAACGCCTGTAGCAAAGACGAAACCCAGGAAAAAGACTCGCAAGAAAGTTGCCCGTGCCAGAACACAAGCCGTCCACAAACCCGCACTGAAAGACGGCCAATACGGCCCCGTCAGAGCCGGTGACAGCCTCAGCAAGATTGCGCGCCGGGTGGCCGGCCCAGGCGCCAGCAAGGAAACCGTCAAGGCCTTGATGGATGCCATCTATGCGGCCAACCCACAGGCGTTTGCCGGCTCGATGGATGCGCTGGAAAAAGGCACTTATCTGGCAATCCCGTCAGAGACGGATATTTCTCTCGGCGCAAGCTATCTCGCTACATCGGCAGCGATCGGCATTAGTGATTTCGTCGTTACCGTGGATGGCGATAACGATATCGTCATCGATGACAGCGTGACCACGCCTGCCGCCGCCCCAGCAACCGAACCCAGCGCCAACCAGCCAGAGGAACCTTCACCGACACCTCCAGTTACCGTAGCAGAATCACCCCGCGGCGAGCTGAAAATTCTGCCCCCAGACGAGACCGCCGCCGCCATTTCGCGTCGCATGTCGGAGCGGATGGCAGCACTCGATCGCAAGGCCGATGCCAGCAAGCCGGTAACCGAGCCGGTCGAAACAGTCGACAACGACCCATCGGTCGCCGAAACCGTCACCATCGCGTCAGACCAAAGCAGTGGCAACAAGAATGATCTTGCGGGCAGCATTGCCGCGCTACGCACTGAAGTCGCCAGCCTGAAGGCCGAACGCAACAAACTGCTCGATCGCGTAGCCACGACCGAAGCCAAACTCGAAGGCACCGAAGAAGCCCTGCACCGACTGGAGCTGAAAATCGAGGCACTCACCAAGGCGCTTGGCGATCGCACTACAAGCGACTATGGTGCGCTGCTGGCCAAATGGCTCCCCTGGCTACTGCTGCCGCTACTGCCATTGCTGCTTTTTCTGGCTTGGCGCAGACGTCGCGCCGAATCCGTCGATGAAATCGCCGCGCCGGCCACGCCAATCCCCCCTGCGGGCAACGGCGCTGTCAATAGCGAAGCCCCGGCAGATATCCTCGGCGACGACATAGAGACCGTAGAAAGCGCCTCGCGTGGGATTGATATCGACGCACTGGAAAACCCGGTGCAATCTGAGCTATCGGAACCCACCACCACAAGCAGCGACGCCAGCCAGGCAGAGCCGCAAGATACCTTGACCATGACCATGGGCGCCGCACCACCCCCTGACCAGGTCCAGGCCATTGCCTCACCCTCACTGTCGGCTACGGAACCCGGATCACTCGACGGCGATCTGGACTCACTGCTGCGACCTGCACTCGATGAGATCGATCACGCACCGGTGGCCAGCGATACCCAGGAGACCATGCGCCCGCAGCAAGGTGACGCAGAAAATGAAGCCACCCAGATTCTCAACCTCGATAGCGGTGACGACGCTCACCTCGATAGCGCAGAGGAAGCAGAAATCTATCTCGCCTATGGTCAGTTTTCGCTGGCGGAAGAAACCATCAACAAGCTCCTCGCCAAAGATCCCGACAACGATCGTCACAAACTCCTGCAACTAAAATTGTTCGCGGAAACGGGCAGAATGAACGAGTTGCAAACACTCACGATCGACCTGCTGCAAAAGTACCCTGACCCGGACAACGGCATGCATCAGCAGGTACAGAACATTTCCAATCAGGCCTTCACGAAGAAGGCGATGCGGGAGAAAACCCTCAGCGACCAGGATGCTGTGCCCGTGCAGCCGGAATCAACGCAGCAAACACCGGCAGCTGCCGATCCCACCCTGGCACAGATGTCGGTCGAGGCAGACAAGCTGAGCGCGACCTATGCGGACGATATCGTCGACTACATGTCTGAAGAGACGCTCCCTGACCTCGACCTCGCCAGTCTGGACGAAAACCTCGAAGAAACCGTTTTCGAAGATCCGCTGCGTGATACTTCCGATACAGCCCCCAGCCTGGAACTGGACGACGAGGACTTGACTGACTCCGATCTTGATTCATTGACGGTAGACATGGAGCTCAGGCAAGCAAAACTCGAAATCGATACCGAAGGAGACGACAAGACCGTTCACGAAGACCATATCGAGGAATTTTCCGACACCGATCTACGGCTCGAACCCATCAACATCGACGACCCGGAACCCGCTGGCGACCGACTCGACATCAAATTTGACCTCGAATCCGAACTGGACAAGTACGACACAAAGGTTAACCCGAAAGACAAGGAATGATATCGGGCAAACCCACCCGCTTGTCTGGCCGTATCCCTCAGTTACTTGTAGAATCGAGCGACTGAAAAGCAATTGTCCAAGTGGGGGAACAATTCAATGAGTCTGCTGGAAACCATCATCTCCGCCCAGGGCGGCGCACTGGTCAAACAATTGGCCAACAGCAACGGCGTCGACCCTGAATCCGCGCTCAATATTCTTGCCAAGCTCGTCCCCGGGCTGACCCAGCAAATGAAAGCCAACAGCAGCGCGCCCAAGGGACTCGAATCGCTAATGAAAGCGCTGGAATCCGGTAGCCACCAGCGCTATCTCGAACGTGAAACCGAAGCCTTTACACCGCAAGCCATTCAGGACGGGAACGCCATTCTTGGCCACCTGCTGGGCAGCAAGGACAGAAGCCGTCAACTCGCCGCAGCCGCCGCAGCCGAAACCGGCATTGGTGACAGCATCATCAAGAGAATGCTGCCACAGATTGCCACCATGGTCATGGGTGCAATGAGCACACAGACCCGTTCCAATGGCGGCGCCCTGAACGATCTGCTGGGCATGCTCGGCGGTAGCGGACAGGAAAAGCAGGCCATGGGCATGCTGGCATCCTTTCTCGATCGCGACAATGATGGCTCAGTCATCGACGATGTCATGGGCATGGCCGCGCGGATGATATTCAAATAACCGGAAACGAAGTCAAGTTAAGCAGTTTCCATAACGACACCACACTCAGAGGAGCAACACCATGGGACTTTTCGATTTTGCGCGCAACATGGGCAAGAAGCTGTTCGGCGGCGATGAAGATCCAGCAGAAAAAATCAAGGAACATATCGAAGAAGACAACCCCGGCATCGATGACCTGGAAGTCACTTACGAAGGCGGCAAGGTCGTCATCGCCGGCAACGCAAGCTCGGCTGACGCGCTCGAAAAAGCCGTGCTGATGGCCGGCAATATTGAAGGCGTCGAAGCCGTCGATACCAGCGCCGTGACCGCACCCGTGCAAACTATAACCGTCGAGTTCTACACCATCCAGAAAGGCGACACGCTCTCCGCCATCGCCAAGGCATTCTACGGCAAGGCGAGTGCCTATCCGAAGATATTCGAAGCCAATCGCGAGGTCATCAAAGACCCCGATCTGATCTACCCTGGCCAGGTCATCCGGATTCCGGAGGAAGACTGAGTAGCGCTAATGGCCTGGCCACGCCAGGCCATTTATTTCGATGCCTAAAGAAATCTCTCCTGCCGAGCTACAACAGGAAGCCCGAGCCTTTCGCGATGGCTTTGCCACCGTACTGCTGGCCACCAGCGATGATAATGCGCTTCCGGATGCCAGCTACTCCCCTTGCATCGTCGATGCAGACGGCCGAATCGCCATTTTCGTCTCCGAGCTGGCCAGCCACACCCGTAATCTTTTCGCCAACCCACGAGCCAGTCTGATGTTCATTGCCGATGAATCAGCATCACGCAACCTGTTTGCCCGTCGTCGGCTGATCCTTGCAGCGACCGCAGAACATCTTTCACGCGAACACGAAGACTGGGCTGCGCTGATGACGCAGATGCGTGAACGCCACGGCAACACCATCGACTTGTTGATGTCGCTGCCCGACTTTCACCTCTTCCGCTTTTCCGTAAACGGCGGTACCTGGGTACGCGGATTCGGGCAGGCTTTTACCGTTTTGAACAGTCAGCTGGAGATTTCAGCTGAACGGCGGACTCGGTAGAGGACGGTGCTACACCGATATGCCTGCCGATCAAACCGTCAGCCAACACCAATAAATTCCAGCGCATTCCCGTCCGGATCGCGACAGAACAGCGCCTGACGCCCGGACCGGCTGCGCGTATAAGCAACCCCGGCATGCTCCAGCCGTTCAGTCAGCACATCAATGTCAGCCACCCTGAAAGCGGCATGCTGATCGCGGCCACCATGTTCCGGGCGTATCGCCCCGGCGCAGGGGTTTGGTAGTACCAGCAGATGAATCTGCTGGCCATCACCCACCTCCAGCCAGGCGCCATCGAACACCAGTTCGGGGCGATCCGCTGTTTCCATGCCAAGCACAGCGCAGTAGAAATCGAGCGCACGTTGAAGATCGTCCACCAGCAGGCTGACATGGTGCATTCCAAGATAAAGACTCTCTGGCATTTCGCCTCCCCACGGCAGATATGCTGATATAATCGGCGGCTTCATTCTAACCCCTGCTCGCCGCATGAACCCAGACCTGCAAAAATTGCAGCCCTACCCTTTCCAGAAACTGGCGAGGCTGTTCGAGAACTGTGAAGCACCGACCGACAAATCCCCGATTCGTCTGTCGATTGGCGAGCCCAAGCATCCAACGCCCGATATCATTCACGATGCTATCATCGAACATTTGCAGCAGCTCTCCAGCTATCCGCTGACGATCGGCATGGCGGCATTGCGCGAGGCCATCGCCACTTGGCTGACGCGGCGCTTCTCCCTGCCCGACGGCAGCGTCGACCCCGAGCGCCATGTACTGCCCGTCAACGGCACTCGGGAAGCACTATTTGCTTTCGCCCAATGTATCGTCGATCGCAGCACCAGCGATCCCGCCGTGCTGATGCCCAATCCGTTCTACCAGATCTATGAAGGCGCAGCCCTGTTGGCGGCTGCCAGGCCGGTATTGCTGGACTGCACCGCTGAGAATCACTTTATTCCCGATTTCGACCGTGTCGATGCAGCACAGTGGCAAGACTGCCAGTTGCTCTACCTCTGCTCACCCGGCAACCCTACCGGCGCAGTCATCGATGAGCAGACGCTGCAAAAATTGGTCGCACTGGCGGAAAAATACGATTTTATCATCGCCAGTGATGAGTGCTATTCCGAAATCTATTTCGATGAACAGCGGCCACCGGCCGGGTTGCTGGGCGCTGCTACTGCCATGGGTAATACCGACTATTCACGCTGCGTTGTCTTTCATAGTCTGTCGAAACGATCCAATGCACCGGGCTTGCGCTCGGGTTTTGTTGCCGGCGATGCCGAGGTGCTGAAGAAATTCCTGCTGTATCGCACCTATCATGGCTGCGCCATGTCACCTGTTGCGCAGTTCGCCAGCATCGCTGCATGGAACGACGAGACACATGTCGCCGATAATCGCCGACGCTATCGTGAAAAATTCGAGGCCTTCAAGAATATTCTGGCAGATACCCTACCGTTGCAGATGCCCGATGCCGGTTTTTATTTCTGGGCAAAGACGCCGATCGACGATAAGGAATTCGCCTGCAAGCTGCAGCAACAACAAAATGTCACCGTATTGCCTGGCAGCTATCTGTCACGCGATACGGTCAACGGCAATCCGGGACACGGATACGTACGTATGGCTCTGGTCGCAGGGCTCGATGAATGCGTAGAAGCCGCTCACCGAATCAAGCAAACGATTGAAACCTTATAACGGAGAACAAGCTAATGAGTGATTTGCAAACCGTCATTGAAGAAGCCTTTGAACGCCGCGCCGATATTACGCCGGCCAATGTCGACGCACCAACGCGCGCTGCGGTAAACGAGGCGATTGCCATGCTCGATAGCGGCGTCGCGCGTGTCGCAGAAAAGAAGGATGGTCAGTGGGTCGTCAACGAATGGCTGAAAAAAGCGGTGCTGCTGTCATTCCGCATCAACGACAATCAGGTAATTCGCGACGGCTACACCAATTACTACGACAAGGTCGCGCCAAAATTCGCCGACAAGACTAGCGAGCAATTCCGCGCCGAAGGCGTTCGCGTGGTACCACCTGCCGCCGCCAGATACGGTTCCTATATTGCGTCCGGCACGGTGCTGATGCCGTCCTATGTCAATATCGGTGCCTATGTCGATTCCGGCACCATGGTCGATACCTGGGCAACCGTGGGCTCCTGTGCTCAAATCGGAAAAAATGTTCACTTGTCCGGCGGCGTCGGCATCGGCGGTGTGCTCGAACCCTTGCAGGCATCACCGACCATTATCGAAGACAATTGCTTTATCGGCGCCCGCTCCGAGGTCGTTGAAGGCGTGATCGTCGAGGAAGGCGCTGTCATCTCCATGGGCGTCTATATCGGCCAGAGCACGCGGATTTATGATCGCGAAAAAGACGAAGTCATTTACGGTCGTGTCCCCGCGGGTTCGGTCGTCGTATCCGGCAACCTGCCATCGAAGGATGGAAAATACAGCCTCTACTGCGCCGTCATCGTCAAACGCGTCGATGAAAAAACCCGCTCGAAAGTGGGCATCAACGAACTGCTGCGCGACATCTGAGGCTGATAAACATGGTGACGGTATATGGCATCAGTAATTGCGATACGATCCGCAAGACCAGGAAGTGGCTCGATGCACATGGCGTCGAATACCGTTTTCATGATTTCCGCAAAGATGGCCTCGCACCCGGGCTGCTGACGGCATGGGTGGACAAGCTCGGCTGGGAAGTGTTGCTAAACAAACGAGGGATGACCTGGCGGAAACTCCCGGATGATGAAAAAGCCGATATCGACGCGGCCAAGGCAATTACACTGATGCTGAAATACCCGGCAATGATCAAGCGGCCCGTCATCGACACCGGAGACGGGCTGATCGTCGGGTTCGATGAGCAAAAGATCAACGAAGCGCTTGGCGCACGAGGAAACCCGGCATGACAAAAACCCTGGAACTGGCACAAGCGCTGATATCACGCCCTTCCGTCACACCCAACGATCAAGGCTGTCAGGATATCTTGATCGAGCAACTCGAGCCGCTCGGGTTCACGCCAGAGAAAATGCGTTTTGGTGATGTTGACAATCTCTGGCTGCGTTTTGGTGACAGCAAGCCTTTGTTCTGTTTTGCCGGCCATACCGATGTCGTTCCCACCGGCCCCGAGAGCAGCTGGCGCTTTCCCCCCTTCGAGCCGACGATTCATGAAGGACAACTCTATGGCCGTGGCTCGGCTGACATGAAGGGCAGCGTCGCGGCATTCATCACGGCGGTGCAACGTTTTCTCACCAACCACCCCAACCCGCGCGGCTCTATCGCAATGCTGATCACCAGCGACGAAGAAGGCCCGGCAGTGGATGGCACGGTGAAGGTCATCGAAACGCTGCAAGCACGCGGCGAAAAGATCGACTGGTGCCTGGTCGGTGAACCGTCGAGCACCGAGCGCCTCGGCGATGTCATCAAGAACGGGCGCCGCGGCTCGCTCGGCGCTGTGCTGACTGTCATCGGCAAACAGGGGCATGTCGCCTATCCTCACCTGGCGGAAAATCCCGTACACATGGCAGCATTTGCGCTGGCCGAACTGTCGAATACCCTGTGGGATGAAGGCAATGCGCATTTTCCGCCGACCACATTCCAGATTTCCAATATTCATGCTGGCACTGGTGCAACCAATGTCATCCCCGGCGAAATGGAAGTCCAGTTCAATTTCCGCTTTTCCACCGAACTCAACCCGGAACAGATCAAGCAGCGCACCGAGGAAATTCTGCGCCGCCACAATGTGAATTACCGTATTGAATGGAACCTCTCCGGCATGCCATTTTTGACAGCGGAAGGAAAGCTCGTTGACGCTGTTTCCGCAGCCATTCGTGACGAAACGGGTTTCGACACCGAACTCTCCACCGCCGGCGGCACATCGGATGGTCGATTCATCGCGCCAACGGGTGCCGAAGTCGTCGAACTCGGCCCGCTCAACGCAACCATTCACCAGGTCGATGAACATGTCAGCGTAGACGATCTCGATCGTTTGTCGTCGATCTACGAAAAGACACTTGAGCACTTGCTCGGATAGCAGATTCCCATGATTCTCGCGGGCGACATCGGCGGCACAAAAACCTTGCTGGCTCTCTACGAGCCAGGCACCAAGCAACTGAACGAAGTCGTCTGCAAACAGTATCCCAGCGCCGACTACGCAAATTTTTCCGATCTGTTACAGACATTTCTACACGCTACCAATCCACGCAGGCTCGAGGCAGCCGCCCTCGGCGTCGCCGGCCCGGTGATCGACCAGCACTGTGTCACGACCAATCTGCCATGGGTCATTTCTACCACTGAACTGCAACAGTCGCTTCAGATCGACAAGGCATATTTGCTGAATGACCTGCAAGCAACGGCCTATGGCATGCTTCATCTGCCCAGCAACGACTTTTGCTGCCTGAACAAAGGCAGCAAAGTGAGTGGTAACGTCGCCGTCATCGCAGCGGGAACCGGACTGGGCGAGGCAATTCTCTACCATGAGGGAGAAGATCGCTGGCACCCGATTGCAACCGAGGGTGGACACTGCGAATTTGGCCCACAAAATGCGCTACAGGACCGTCTGTTGCAGTGGCTACGAGACCGCTACCCAGAACATGTCAGCATCGAACGGATCTTGGCGGGTCCCGGCATCAGTAATCTGTATCAATTCCTGCTAGAGGAAAAACGGGCGACGCCTGGCGACGATCGACCGCCGCTGCCCGATGCCAAGACAATCAACGAACTCGCCTTCAAGAAAGACGACCCGATTGCACTGGAGGCCCTGATACTGTTTACCGAGATATACGGCGCCGAAGCTGGCAACTTGGCGTTGAAAAGTTTTTCCCGTGGCGGTGTCTTCATCGGCGGTGGCATTGCACCAAAAATCCTTCCGCTGCTGCGTGACGGCCATTTCATGCGGGGATTCAGCAAAAAGGGACGATTCAGCGCCGTCCTGCAAGACATGCCGGTCAATCTCTCCTTGAACGAACTGACCGGCCTGCTCGGCGCCGCCTGGTTCGCATTCAATCATCGCTAGCGACGCATTCGATGACTGCCTGGTACGTCTACATGCTCCGCTGCAGCGACGGCTCTTTATATACTGGCATCACCAATGACGTTGCACGCCGGGTGGCGGAACATGCAAACGGCAAGCGAGGCGCACGTTACACGCGGGGCCGCAGACCGGTCACGCTGGTTTATCAGGAAGCCTGTGATGACAAATCAGCGGCATTGAAGCGGGAAATCGATATCAAGAAACTGTCGAAAGATAAAAAGCAGGAATTGGCACGCACCACGATAATGCCCAGCTCGTAGGGGCAGCGCCACTTCAAGGTGCTCGCCAACTGGCGTTTGTGGTGCACCCTACGAAAAGGGCTGTGGCTCAAGCTACGGGCTTGTAGCGAATTTCAACAATCTCGTAACTGTGCAGCCCGGAGGGGGTGTGTACTTCCACCTCATCGCCTTCATATTTTCCCATCAACGCCTTGGCCAGGGGCGAATCCATGCTGATGTATTCCGGCTGATGATCGATCTCGTCGGGGCCGACAATGCGGTAGGTAACTTCCTCACCGTACTCATTGGCCAGGGTTACCCAGGCAGCGAAATAGACACGCTCATTGCTGGCTGGTGAGCGATCGACGACCTTGAGTATCGGCAGGCGCTTTTGCAGGTAGCGAATACGGCGGTCTATTTCACGCAATTCCTTCTTACGGTAGATATATTCTGCATTCTCTGAGCGATCACCTTCGGCGGCCGCCGCCGACAATGCGATGGTCACCTCTCTGCGGCGCTGCCAGATCGCCTTTTCCTCTGCCTTCAGCGCAGCGAAGCCTTGCGGGGTAATATAGGCGGACTTTGGCGGCGCTGGCGCACGATAGCGGCCCATATCAATCCTGTTCGATAAACGCCTTCCATGCCTGCAACGCCTTCAGCACGGTAGCTCGGCGCAGCCGGGTTTCTTCCGCGTCTTCCAGCGCATGGCACAATAATACTACGTCGTCGCCATCAAACGACATCGCAAAACTGTTGCCAACAAAATCGTAGCTTTCCCGGGTGTTTCCCTCTGGGTCCGCAAGTATCTCCACCAGTTCGTCACAGGTCTCCAGGTCATCCTGAATATCCGATTCCAGAAATTGGGCCAGGGTTCGTGTGTCTTCGCCCCGTGCACGCGGTGCGCCATCATTGTCACGATAAAAGTCGATTACCATCATTTTTTTCGATCACGTATGTAAATAGGATAGGCGGTATTGATCTTGCCATTTTTCAGCAGATAACCCTCGATGGAGAAACCATGCCCGGAAGGCCCGCGCCACGGCGTTGTCTTGCCTTTTTCACGGTGCTTGTAGGCATGGAGTACCGCCTTGATGATGGTTTTGGGCGCCATGTCATCAGGGAACATGGAAGAAAACTTTTTTTTCCACTTTTTTTCCCGGCGATCGTAGATCTCGACCTGTGCGGTGTAGACACCTGCCTTGTTGGGCTTCGACTTGATGCGGACGATTCGCGCCGTTTCAACAGCCTTGCCGTCGAACAGTGCATGAAAGCCCACCGGCTTGCCGCGCCGATTGATCTCACCCTGAAAAATATGCGTTACATTGACTGGCGGTTTGGTATTGCTCCAGATCTTCTTCTCTGCCTGCGCCAGTAGCGGCAGCAGCAGGAGTATCAGCAGAAGCAGTTTCGACAGTTTTGTCATGAATCTCGTCATTCCTTGCATTTGGAAATCTCGACCTGAATCGACTGCGTGTCATCCGCCAGCCAGATCAGACCATCCTGGATCGTGCATTGTAGCCGCATTGTTCTTTTTGTTAAATCAACAAGTTGCTGGCTGACATCGTCACAAATCTTCACGATCTCAAGGTTGTCATAGCGCCGCAGCTTGTTTTTCACCTGTGTCCACCACACATCGCAGGCACGGCTGCTGTAACAGTAGACCTTGACTTCCCTTGCTCGACCACAGGCTTTGCGAATGCGCTTTTCGTCAGGTTGCCCCAGATCGATCCACAGCTCGATCTCATCACGGTAGTTCTTCAACCAAAGGTCGGGTTCATCCTCACTGCTGAGTCCGCGGGTAAACGTGAGATGTTCATCGGCATTCAGCGCAAATACAAGCAAACGCACCATCATGCGCTCATCGGTCTCCGACGGGTGCCTCGCCAGGGTCAGATTGTGAGTCTGATAATAGTTGCGGTCCATGTCGGAGATAATCAGCTCCGCCTTGAATATCGTCGAATTAGTCGCCATTGGGCGTCACCCTTCCGCGTAATTTTTTTGTCTTTCCCCGACGTGTCTTGCTATCCCCCGCCTGCGCTTCGCTGCCTTGCCGGGTCGCGTCGGAATACGTTTCTTGCGTGTTTGCGCCGCCTGATTGACCAGAGCCTGTAAGCGCTGCAAGGCCTCGTCCCGGTTTTTCTCCTGGCTGCGATGCGTCTGCGCCTTGATGACGACGATGCCGTCTCTGCTGATCCGCCGATCATGCATTTGCAGCAGCCGCTGCTTGAGCGTTTCTGGCAATGACGATGCACGTATATCAAAACGCAGGTGGATCGCGGAAGAGACTTTATTGACGTTCTGGCCACCTGCACCCTGGGCACGAATGGCGGTGATTTCAACCTCATCCTCGGGAATCTTGATCTGCGGCATCATCGGCTTACAAGCTCTCGCAGCAGCGCCGTCGCATAGCTGCCCGGCGGCAGCGAAAACGAGAGCGCGAGTGTTTCTTCATCCAGCCATTGGGATTGCAGCTGTTGCGGCATCACTCTCAGCGCACGTCGGGATGCCGCGACGCGTTGCTTGCTCAATCCTTTCACGATAGCAGCATGAGCCTCCAGCACGAGCTGCTCCAATTCTGCGGCTTCGCCTGTCGTCTGTGTCTTTCCGGCCGTGCCTGGCAGTGGGTCCGACGGATGAATCTCACCCTTTTCGGCGCGTTGCAAGAGGGCATCATCGACCGTGTCGACAGAGAAAAGGCTGTTGCTTTCTCCGAGCAGCATTAAATCTCCCAGTAATGGGCGATACCAGTTACCCCGTTCGACGCGCAATGCCAGCACATCGTTGAACACCAGACTGCGTGCCGAGGAAATCAGCAGGCTACGTTGTTCCCGATCCTTCACCCGCCGCTTGCCACGCAGCATCTGCCGCGCCTTGGTGATATTCGCGCCATCCCTGCCAAAACGCTGCTCGCCAAAATAGTTCGGAAATCCCTGCGCTTGCAGCCGAGCCAGCGTTTTCGCGACGGCTTCGTGATCGCCACGACACTGCCGCAACACGATCTCAAACCGGTTGCCTTTCAACGCACCACGACGCAGCTTGCGTGAATGGCGCTGCTGGTCCAGCACTTCAACTCCGTCGGCAAGTACCTCAGGCAATCGCGGCGTTTCACGGCCCGGCAGATGAATGCTGAACCACTGTTCCGTAACCGCCTGCCGATCCTTCTGGCCAGCGTAGCTGACATCCCCCTTGCGCGCTCCCGTCGCGCGTGAGAGAAGGCTCGCCACACCGACGGTGTTCCAGCCGGTCTTGCGAATATTCACCCACAGGTGCTCCCCTTCGCCCTCCGGCAGTAACAGGGGTAACTCGGTAACACGAAAATCGGCGGGGGTTTGCTTGATCACGCCATGATCAAGCGGGGGTTCCGCCGTGCATGGCCATGTCGGCAGCGGTGAATCAGACGCGAAACCGGTCGCGGCTAACGCCAGACGCTTGTCAACCACGACCCACCTCCGACCACGCATTCAGTCAATGTCTTTCGATGTACGCTTTTCAATGTCAGAGCCCGAAACGAGTAAGCGGTAGTGGTCGGGATTGTAACACTTGCCAGCGACCGACAATGCGAATGCGAGCAATGGAGATTCACGCTAGTGGAAAACTATCATGCAACGATGGCATGCGAATTTCGGTGTTTCGCAGATGGGCGGCCAGAGCGGTCATCGATGCCTCTTCACCATGAACGAGATAGGTCGTCTGCGGGCTGCCGGTTTTTCTGTGCCACGCGACAAGATCCTGCTGATCAGCATGGGCTGAAAATCCGCCAATGGTGTAGATCTCTGCATTGACGCTGATCTCTTCACCGAAAATTTTGACGGTTTTCGCGCCGTCAATGATTCGCCTTGCCAACGTCCCCTGAGCGGCATAGCCAACGAATATCACGCTGCTGCGCCGATCCCAGAGATTGTGTTTCAGGTGATGCCGCACCCGACCGCCGGTACACATGCCTGAGCCAGCCATGATCACGGCACCGCCGTCGATGCTGTTGATGGCCATGGACTCTGCCGTTTCCCGGGTAAAATGCAGACCCGGTAGCCAGAACGGATCCTGCCCATTACGCGTCAGCGCCAAGGCTTCGTGATCAAAACACTCGGGGTGGCGGGAAAATATCTCCGTCGCGGATATCGCCATTGGCGAATCGAGAAACACGCTGATATGTGAATGGATTTTGTGCTGTTCTACACCTTCGCGCAGAAAATAGAGAATCTCCTGCGCTCGCTCCAATGCAAACGTGGGGATGATAACATTGCCACCACGTTCCATCGTCGCATTGATGGCGTCATAGAGTTCTGCCACCGAAGGCTGCAATTCCTTGTGGTTACGATCGCCGTAGGTTGACTCCATCACCACCGTATCCACGGGTGGTGGTTTATCCGGGTCACCGAGAATGACTCGTCCGTGATAGCCAAGATCGCCTGAAAACAGTGCGCGATGCTGACGGCCCTGCTCTTCAAGCGCCAACACAATACTGGCAGAACCAAGAATATGCCCGGCGTCGAGAAAGGTGGCACTGATGCCGTCCGCAATCCGCAGCGGTTTGCGGTACTCGGCATGACGGCCAAAAACCTCGAAACTGTTGAGCGCATCCAGAATCGAGTACAGCGGTCCCACCGCTGTGGAAGGCTTGCGCCCGCTACGGCGCTTCAATTTCCGTTGCCGATAGCGCGCCTCCTCTTCCTGCAGGCTTGCTGAATCGAGTAACACCAGCCGCGCCAGCTCGAACGATGCTGCCGTGCTGATCACTTCACCCTTGAAGCCCTGTTTGGCCAATAGCGGAATACGGCCACAATGATCGAGATGGGCATGGGTCAACAGCAAATAGTCGATTGAAGATGGCTCGAAGCCGAATGGTTGTGCATTCTCCTCGGCCAGTTCCCGCCCGCCCTGGTACATGCCACAGTCGATCAGAATACGTTTGCCACAACACTCCAGCAAATGACAGGAGCCGGTTACACCACGGTCGGCGCCGTGGAACGAGATTTTCATGTCACACCCTCCTGTCTCAGCAATAGTCAGATCGTTACCGGAAAATCATAGCTCTCATCGGCACCGGCCCAGCGGATTTTTATCAAGCATTGTTCCACCTCTTCTGCGTCGCAATGCAGGAGCACCACATAGGCGCCCTCCCCAACCGCATTCTCTATCCCATGCAATGCATCGCTGGGAATGCCCATGCGATGAAGTGCGCTGGCCAGGCCAGTCAAGGCGGCCGCGCCCGCCATGGCGCTCCCCGTCAACACCCCGCCGGCAACGGCCCCAGCGATCGCCTCGACGATCGGCCCTGCTGCCAGCAGCGCCCCGACACCAGGAAGCACGAACATTCCAGTCGCCCCAGCGAGCAAGCCCCAGATCGCTCCCCAGAATGCACCATGCTCACCCCACACCTTGATACGCTCATTGTCGCTGGCATAAGAAATTCCGAGCATGTCATCGCCGCTGCCACCAGAACGATGCAGCAGCGATATTCTGTCCGGCGGAAAATCATCTGCAATCAGTTTTTCGACCAGCGCAGTTGCCTTATTGCTTTCACGGAACACACCAATGGCCAGATGCAAGCGAGCCTTGTTATCTGTTTCTGTCATTTTCTACCACCTCTTATCTCTGTCAGTCGAAATGTCATCATTCGGCAGGAGCGGAAGCAACAATTATCATGGACATCGCCACCAGTTGCTTGCAATCCTGCCACCCTACCCCCATTAATCAGGCAACCCAAAGAAAAATTCAAGGAGAACACGACAATGAGCTTGACAGTCAATGGCAAAACCATCGCAACCGACGAAGAAGGCTATCTGCTGAATCCTGATGACTGGGACGAAGATGTCGCCAAAGCGTTGGTCTGTGCGTATGAGGAAGAAGGCAACCCAAAAATCACTGCCGAAGGATGGGCGCTGATCCAGTATTTCCGCGACTACTATGAAGATCATCAGGTTCATCCCACCATGCACAAGATGCTGCGGGAACGCGCCAAAAAAGAAGGCAAGGATTTTCACGAGGAAGAGGCATTCAGAGACTACCTCTATCAACTGTTTCCGAAAGGCCCGGTTCCCACGCTGTGCAAGTTGGCGGGATTGCCGAACCCGAAAGAGGAAATTGAAACGTAGTTTTACGGGATTGGTGTCGCCCTCCTGCTACGGAGGGCGGCTACTTCCCCCCGCCTCATCGCATCATCTGCATCTTCGTTTCAATGGTGTTTCTGCGCAGCGATCGGTAGCCTAACCGGATGAACTGGACGATAACTGCCGGATTGATCGCACTGGCAATACCATTACTCGCCATCCTGTTGCTGCACTGGTCACTCGGCGCACGCCGCTTGCGCTTGCGCCAGCAACCCGCAGACTTCAGTCTTATTGCCGACAAACTGCACATTCCTCTCGGGAAACGGCACAAACTATTCGCCTGGTGGATTCCCGCCAAAGATTCACGACGCACTGTGATCGTCTTGCACGGCTGGGGCAGCAGTGCCTCCCAGTTGCTACCACTGGCACCACCGTTTCATCGGGCCGGCTTCAATGTTCTGCTATTCGATGCCCGAAATCATGGCCTTAGCGACAGCCATGGCATTTCTTCGATGCCCGCATTTGCCGACGATCTGGCGCATGTGCGGCACTGGATCAGTCACGCCAGGCCAGACGCGACACAGGCAATTTATCTGATTGGCCACTCGGTCGGCGCCGGTGCCGTATTGCTCGAAGCAGCACGCCACCCCAGATATCGCGCTGTCATCAGCCTGGCGGCCTTCGCTCACCCCGATCTATTGATGCGCCGCTACCTGCACCGATTTCACCTGCCGCGCTGGCTGGTGTCCGCTATCCTGAAATACATCCAGTGGGTCATCCGGCACGACTTCAATGATATTGCCCCGGTCAATACCATTCGGCAGGTCAATTGCCCGGTGTTACTGGTACACGGCAAGGCGGATACCACGGTGCCTTACACCGATGCGGAGATGATTTTTTCGTCCTGCGCAGAGGGCCAATGTCAGCTGCTGCTGGTCGACGATGCAACCCACGAGTCAATCGACAAGATCGAAGAACATGGTGACAAACTCGTGGAGTTTTTCTGCAGAAAAAACCAATGACGACCTGAGTTATCAAATCATCAACAAACGGTCAGGAACAAGACTGCTCGCCAGCATGACGCGATTGATGTCAAGGTGCTCGCGCCAACTCGCTGCACGCTGATTGCCGGATGCAAGCCAGAACGCTTCAATATCGGTATGTAGCGGCGCAATCCGCATGAGGAAATCACGTTGTTTGTCGGCTTGATCTGCTTTTGGCACATATTCTGGATGCGCTGCCACTGCGTGGAAAACCCTGTCGATGGCTTGCAAGCCAATCGCAAGCCCGAGTTCGCGAAACGCAAGCCGGTACTCTGCAGGAAGCGCCAGCGAATTTTCCCGCAGCAATTGCTGCACACTCCATGTAATGTCGTCGATTAGCCGGGCAACGCTGAGCGCATCGGTTGACACACCACGTTGGCGTATTTGCAAATATTTCCAAGTATCCGCAAGCAGGCCGCCGATACCGAGCGCATCCGTCGTCGCCCAGGACTGACCGGCACACATCAATTCAAGCGCCGCAATTTCTGACGCCAGTGTCAACCCAGCATCTTCGGCTTCACTGCGATTGCATTCCAGTTCGAGAAACGTGAGCAAGCCATCGAGGGGATCATGTTGCCCCATCGACGGGACGAGCGGGCGGGAAAGATCCACGCTCATTTTCCAGTACATTCGTTTCGGTTGCGCAGGCCCGACGGAATAACTGAAAGCCGCAAAGGCAGTGTGGGCCAGTTCCACGGCCCAGCGCAGAGAATCCGGATTCCCGGTCTCCTCGAAGGCGACATTCAGCGCATGCATCCATTTCGTCAGGTAGTGAAAATACTGACCGTCACGATCCCATTCGCGTTGTTCATCGAAAGGCTCGCCGATGCCGCGTTCATTCAGCTTTTTTCCAATGCGCAGCCCGGCAATGGTGGGATGCTGTCTTGCTTCGCCATTATCGAGTCCACTGAGCCAGCCTTGTCGGTCACTGTCCGGATGGTGTCGCCCTAGCACATCGTGGACCTGATCGATCAGCGCCAAGGCCAGGGTTCGATAGTGTTCGTCGCCGCTCGATTTTGCCAGCTGAAAGAAATTGCAGACCGCGAATGCGTCTGTCCACAAATAGCGCCTTGGTGTTTGTGTCGGATCGGAAAGCCCCGTATCACGCGCGAAGCTTTCCATGATTCGAACGGCGTGCTCTATTTGATCGTTCAACGCGCTGCGTCCTCAGCGTCACGCCAGCCCGCCTCACCCACCAGTGGCACGAACCGGACACCACCGAGATCGTCGTACTCGAAACGCTCCTCATCGATGCGCCGGATGCGAAGCAACGTCTGGCTGTCGAGCGTCGCACCAACGGGAATCACGAGCCGCCCGCCAATGCCGAGTTGCTGCTTCAAAGGCTCCGGCACTTCGGGCGCGGCGGCCGCAACAACAATACCATCGTAGGGCGCGTGCTCCGGCCAACCAAGCGTCCCATCCCCGTGTCTGACATGAACATTGTCGTAACCCAACGATTGCAGTCGCTCCCGAGCGCTATCAGCCAATTCACCAAAGCGCTCCACGGTGTAGACTTCGGCACAGATCTCGGCGAGCACAGCCGCTGCATATCCTGAACCCGTGCCAATCTCAAGCACACGGTCTTGCGGTCGCAATTCGAGCGCCGCAGTCATCAACGCCACAATATAGGGCTGGGAAATGGTCTGCTGAGCCTCGATCGGCAATGGCCGATCCTGGTAAGCATAGGGGACAAGTTCTTCGGGGACAAATGCCTCTCGCGGCACGGACGCCAGCGCATCTAGCACACG
>Ga0256839_1000798_pt1 | contig 40300 bp, 35 predicted proteins | sample 354166metaG_FD_185968 | JGI IMG/M metagenome (GOLD analysis project Ga0256839, IMG submission 185968) | Hydrothermal vent microbial communities from Mid Atlantic Ridge, Atlantic Ocean - 354-166 | ecosystem: Environmental > Aquatic > Marine > Hydrothermal vents | place: Atlantic Ocean: Mid...
CCGCGAGGGTGGACCCGTGCGGTTCGGGAAGGGACACGCACCGTCCATTATGGCACCGGACCGGTCGATCCGCGAAATGCGCGCGCGATTTGGCGCGCCGCCCCACCGTCGCGCAACCCGAGGGTCCGGCGGTGGGGTCCCACACCGAACCGGCCGGGCGCGGCGGGCACCGGCACGGGCGGTTCATCGGTGGGCGCGAACCGGCGACCGGCGCGATCGACGGCGGCGAAACGCCCATTCGGCGGTGACCTCGATCCCCGAGGCGATCTCGAAGCCGCCGGCCCGCACCCGGGCGCGGCTCCCGGCATGCTCGAACGAGGGCACGTGCGCCCGGCCGCCGGCGAACGACAGACCGGCCCCGAGCTCGGCATACGGCCCTACGCGCACCCGCCGGCCGGCCCCCTCGAAGACCCAACTCGCCGCCAGGCGCACGGCGCCCCCGACGAGCCACGGCCGCCGGCGCTCGCCGCCCCGTGTCGCGGGCGCGACCCGCCCAGCCACCAGGGGCACGACGGGCTCGGCGTACACGAGGCCGGCGGCCGCAAGCACGACGTCCCGCACGCGCGTTACGGCCCCGAGTCCCACGTCCGTGCGGATTCGCAGGACCCCGGCCCCGGGACCCACGTCGCGCCCGGCCAGCCGAAGGCCGAGCCGCGCCGACAGGCCGTCCGGGCGAAGCAACCGCAGGGCCAGACCGCCGCCGGCCGCGGCGAACACGTCCCCGCCCGCCGGGCGGCCCGGCGCCAGCACCGTGCCCCCGGAGACGGCCAACCCGACCCACGATGGCGCGGGGCCGGAGGAACGCGCGCGGGGCTTCGGGGCGGCGAGGGTCGGGGTGGCGGCCGGTGGGGTCAGCCCCGGCTTCGGCGGTTTCGGCGCATCGCTCGCCGCCACGGGGGTTTCCCGGCCCTGCTCGATCCCCAGGAGCAGGTGGGCGACGGTCATGGCCGCCAGGCGCTCGGGCTCGTCGGCCCCGTCCGGTGCGACGGCCCGCTCGTACCGGAGACCGTCGGGGGTGGTCACGCGCACGAACAGGGGATCCGGCCCCTCGAGGGCAACGATCGTCGCCCCCTCCCCTCGGGGCCGCGCGGCCGCCGCCTCTCCCCTCGGCATCAGGGTCACCGTCCGGCCGCGCAGGCGAACCGCCAGGGCCTGCTCGAGCCGCACGGGGTCGAGCCCCTCGGCCGCGACGACCACCCGACCGAGGCGCGGGGCCGGGTCACGGCCGGCGGCACCCGCCCGCCCGGGGTCCGGCGGCGACGGCTCGACCGGCGCCATGGCCCCGACCCCGACGAGGAGGGCGACAGCGAGGGCGGGTGGGGGCATCGTGGCGCCCATGGTGCCCGATCGGGACCCCGCGCCATAGGGCCCGCGCACCGGTCCCACCCGTCACGGCACCGACGGTGGACCCACGCCCGCGCCGCCCGCCGGCCTCGCGGGACCTCCAACGTCGCTGCGGCCAGGCACCGTGCGAGCGCGGCGCACCCTCCCGGATGCAGTTCGGGGTCGATCCACGAGGCGTCCGGAGCACCCGTCACCCCGGGGGGCACACGGAGCTGGCCACGCACGCCGGGCCGGCCCCGGCGACCTCGCAACAGCTTCGGTCGCCGCAGGCCTCGCACGGACACGCCCCGCAGGGGGCGGGCCACGCGTCGCGGCACGTCCCGCCGGCGCACACCTCGCCGCCGTCGCACGGCTTCTCGCACCCGCCGCAGTGCAGGGGGTGGCCGTCCGTTCGCACGCAGGCGCCGTCGCAGTCGGTGTAGCCGCTCGGGCAGGCGGCCTGCGTGCACGCGCCTTCGAGGCAGCGCTGGTCGCCGCCGCAGGCCTGCCCGCAGCCGCCGCAGTGCTCCGGGTCGCTCGCCAGGTCGAGGCAACCCTCGCCGCAGCGGGTAAGCCCCGGCCGGCAGGTGCACACCCCCGCGTCGCAGACCTCGGTGGCCTCGTCGCAGCCCCCGTCGCACGGGTCGGTGCAGCCTCCGCCCACGCACGCCGTCCCGGCCGCGCACGCCCGGCCGCAGCCGCCGCAGTGCAGGGGGTCGGTCTGCGGGTCCACGCACACCCCGTCACACGGGAGGCGGCCGTCCGCGCAGGCCGGCCCCCCCGTGGTGGCCGTCCCGCCGCCGCCGTCCTCCCCCCCGATCTGGTAGACGGCGCCGCAGGCGGCGGTCCACACCAGCGCCACGAACGCCGCGAGCCGGCCGACCGCCTTCACGGCGCCTTCGCCTCCTTGATCGCTCGGCGCGCCTCGGCCACGTGGGCGCCGCTCGGGTGCCGCGCCAGGTAGGTGCGCCAGCACGCCGCGGCCTTCGGCGCCGGGGCCAGGCGGCACAACCCCGCGCGGGCGTCCGAGGCGAACCGACCGCGGGGAAAGCGGGCGAGGTAGCGCCGGAAGGTCGCCTGGCGCCGGGCCGGCGACGCGCCGCGCTGGTCCGCCAGCAGGAACAGCTCGCCGAGGGCGATCTCGACGCGCGGGTGACGCCCCCCCTCGGCCACGAGCCGGCGGAACAGGCGCTCGGCCCGCCGCAGCTCGCCAGCACGCCAGGCCGCTCGGGCCTTGCGATCGAGCGCGGCCAGGCGGGCGTCGAGGGCGGGGCCGGTCGGCGGAGCCGCATGTTCCGGGGGTTCCGGGTCGGTCGCCTGGGCCATGCTCGCCGGCCCGGGGCCACCGTCCCCGCCCGAAGCGGTGGCGACCCCGTCGCTGGTCGGCGCCGGGCCGACGGTCTCGGAGCGCCTCACCAGCCCCGAGCCGCGTTCCGAGTCCGCGGCCGGAACGGGCGAACCGCCACCGGCTCTCGCCACGGCCACGGCGGGCGCAGCGCGGCGTACGGCCTGGGCCGGTGCGGAACCGGCGGAGGGAGCGAGGATCCGCGTGGCGGCAAGCGCCCCGGCCCCCACGAACAGCAGCACGGCCGCTGCCGCGGCGACGGCGCGAGCCGGACGCCACCGCCCCGAACCGCCGCGTCGGACCTCGGGCGGGGGCGCGCCCACCGGTCCGAGTGCGCGCTCGGCGAGCTGGTCGTCGAGGTGCCGCCGGGTCGCCTCGACGAAGACGCCCAGACGCTCCGCACGCGTCCGGGCCGCGGCCAGCGGCACCACCGGCGCGAGATCCCGGGTGGCGGCCACGAACGCCTCGGAGACGGCGCGCGGGTCGAGGGCTCGGGCGCGCTCGGCCACGGTGACGGGGTCGGTCGCCGCGTCGGCCCGCGCGAGACGGCGGTCGAGCTCGTCGCGCAGGGCCTCGCAAAACGGCGCCAGGGGCGACGGTTCCTGCGGCGGACGGGAGGCGCCGCCGCTCACGAGGCACCCCCCACGTCCCAGCCCAGCCCGGCGAGGCCGTCGCGCACGCGCCGTCGCGCCCGGCTCGCGCGCACCCGCAGCGTCCCCGGCCGCACACCCAGGAGGCCGGCCGCCTCCTTGGGGGGCACGCCGCGCAGGTCCACCAGCACGAAGGCCTCGCGCAGGACGGGCGGGAGCGTCTCCAGCACCGCGAGCAGGGCCTCGGCGCGGCGCTTTGCGAGGTGGTCGGACTCCACGTCGGCGCCCGCCGGGGGGGCGAGGCAGCTGCGGACCTCCCGCAGGCGCTCGAGGGCACGGCGGCGCCGGCCGCGGGCACGGTAGGTCTTGCGCGCCAGGTTCAGCAGGATCCCGCGCAGCCACCCCCCGAACCCGGCGCGGCCTTCGAAGGTGTGGATCTTCGCGAGCGCCACGGCGAAGGCCTCGTGCACCAGGTCCTCGGCTTCCGTCACGTTGCCCAGGAGGTACGTGGCCTCGCGGAGCGCTTCATGGAAGCAGATCTCGTACAGCCGCGCCCACGCCTCGGCGCGCCCGGCCCGGGCCCGCTCGACGAGGATGGCCTCGAGAGCGCCTCGCTGCGCGCGGGGCTGGGCGCCCGGGTCGGGGCCCGTGTCCATCGTCGCCCCGGACGCACGCCGCGGACCGGCCGCGGGTGCCTCGGAGGGACGGGGCCCGCCCATCGCTACCCGCGCCTCCCCCACCCCGACGCCGCGCGGGCCGACCGGCCCCGGGTCGCCGTCGGGGCTACTTGCGACAGTCGCCTTCCACGCAGTTCTCGCCGGCGTCGCACGGGTCCCCACAGTCTCCGCAGTTTAGCGGATCGGTCTCCAGATCGGTGCAGCTTGCGCCGCACTGGTCGGGAAAGCCGTCACAGCTTCCGACGCACTGGCCGCCGCCGCACACCGTATCGGCCGGACACGCGTTCCCGCACCCACCGCAGTGGTTCGGGTCGTTTTGCGGGTTGACGCAGCGGTCGCCGCAGCGCACGAAGCCCGGGCGACACTCGCAGCTTCCCATGCTGCAGACCTCCGTGCCGTCGGCGCAGTGCACCCCACAGGCCCCGCAGTTGTTGGGGTCGTTTTGCAGGTCGGCACACTCCCCGCCGCACAGCTCGGCGCCCTGGGCGCAGGTGCACTGCCCGCCGACGCAGGCGCCCCCATCCCCGCACTCGACGCCACAGGCCCCACAGTGGTCGGGGTCGGAGTTTACGTCCACGCACCGGTCGCCGCAGCGGGTCAGCCCCTCGATGCACACGCAGCTCCCATTCATACAGGACTGACCGAAGCCGCAGTCGTTGCCGCAGCCGCCGCAGTGGAGGGGGTCCGAGCTCGTGTCGGGGCAGGCCGCGCCGCAGGGGGTGGTCCCGGCGGGACACATGTCGGTGCAGGTGCCCGCAGCACACACCTGGCCCGGTGCGCAGGCATTGCCGCAGCCGCCGCAGTGCTGCGGGTCGGATTCGGTGCTGCGGCATTCCCCGGCGCAGAACGTGGCGCCCTCGGGGCACTCGGACAGGCAGGTCCCGGCCACGCAGGTAAAGCCGTCGCCGCAGGCGTTGCCGCACGACCCGCAGTGGTCGTCGTCGTCGGACAGGTCCACGCAGGCCATGCCGCACAGGGACTTGCCGGCGCCACAACCGCCGCCGGCCGTGGCGCCGCCCGAGCCGCCGACCCCGGCATCGTCGCCGCACCCGGCGGCGAGGAAGGCGGTGAGCAAAGGGACAAGGAAGGGGACGAAGGTGGAACGAATGGGTCGCATCACGTCTCCGTGGCTGCTCTCCCGTGCCCGATCGTCGGTCGATCGTTACGTCGCGCAGATCGCGCCGTCACCCCGCCACGGCGCACACGGCCGCCCCCGCGGTCTCCAATGCCCCCGATCGTGCCGTCGGCCGGCGCGGGCCGAGGGCCGCCGCCCGCGGTGGAACTCGCCGCAGGCCGGTGGGGGCGGCTCCCCTGGCGCCTCGTTCGGGCGCCGTCCCAGGGGAACGCGGCCGGGGCGCCGGGCCGTGTTCATGCACCGGACGCGGCGCCGAGCACGTGGCGCCGCGCCGTGTCGGGATCGTGCGTCACCACCACGTCCACGCCGTCGGCCCGGGCGTGCCGCGCCACCTGCAGGGCCCCGACCCGCGTGCGCACCAGCACCACCACCCGCGACCCGGCGGTCAACAGCCGCCTGCGAAACGGGATCACGGCCTGCTCGTAGGCGTCGTCGTTGCGACCCGGCGCGTCCCGAAGGTCCACGAGCACCCCGGCCGGGCGGGTCGCCTCGAGGTACGCGAGGATCGGCTCGTAGGCCCGGGCCAGGTCCGTCACCTCCATGCGCGTGCCGGTCCGCCGCACCACGACCGCCGTCTCGTCGAGCCGTTCGACCTCGAACCAGCGCGACGGCGACGGCAGCGCCGGAGCAGCGGATTTGGGCTCGGGCTCCGACACGATGACGAACATCGTATGCCACCTTCGGCCCCTTGAGGCCAGCGCCTCGGTCCCGTCGTGGCACGGCCCGGCGCGACCCGTGCGAACCCGTCCCTTCCCGGTCCGGCAGGCGTCAAGCGGGGAAGGCCGTCTTCTCGTGAGACCACCCGCGCTTGCCCAGCCACGCAGCCACGGGTCGGACGGCCGTTGGCTCGAATACCTCGCGCGCGCCCGGTGCCCGCGGGGACGCGCATCGGACCCCGCGCTCCCGCATCGAGCCGCCGGGATCCGTCTCGAACGCGCTCGATGCCCCGGTGACGCCCGGGCTCGAATCGCCCGTAGATCCACCCTGGACCGACGCGCGTACCGCGTTGGCGGCCGGCCGCGGGCGCACTACACTGATGGCGAGAAGGTTTCCATGCCGACCCGCCCCCACGAGGAACACGAAAGCGGCGTCGCGGTCCGCGAGAAACAGCGGACGCGGCTGCGGCGCCCGCGGATGTACCGCGTGCTGTTGCACAACGACGACTACACCCCCATGGACTTCGTGGTGGACCTGCTGCGCAACCTCTTTCACCACGACGAACCCTCAGCCACCCGGATCATGCTGCACGTGCACCACAACGGGGTGGGCGTGGCCGGGGTCTTCACCCACGAGGTCGCCGAGACGAAGGTCCTGCAGGTGCACCTGTTGGCGCGCAAGAACGGCCATCCGCTGATGGCCTCGATGGAACCGGAAGACGACGAGGACGACGACGATGCTCAGTGAAGATCTCGAGCGCACGTTCGAGGCGGCGATGGAGCACGCCCGCAGCCGCCGCCACGAGTACCTGACGCTCGAGCACCTGCTGCTGGCGTTGCTCGACGACCCGGCCGCCAAGGAGGTCCTCGTCGGCTGCGGCGCGGACCTCGAAAAGCTGCGCGAGGACCTGTCCGCCTTCCTGGAGCGGCACATGAGCCCCGTGCCGGGCGACGGGGCGTTCACCTGCTACCAGACGCTCGGCGTGGGCCGGGTCCTGCAGCGCGCCGAGCTCCACGTCCAGGGGGCGGGCAAGCGCGAGGTGACCGGCGCCCACGTGCTCGTCGCGCTGTTCTCCGAGCCGGAGTCGTACGCGGTGTACCTGCTGCACGCCCAGGAGATCCGCCGGCGCGACGTGACCCTGTTCATCTCCCACGGGATCGGCCGTGGGCGCGCCGGGCCGCTGGTCCGGCGCGCCGGCCCCGCCTCCGGCGACGAGCCGGACGACGACGAGCGCGACGTGGCCGACGACCCGCTTTCGGCCTACGCGGTGGACCTGCGCGCGCAGGCGGAGGAGGGGCGCATCGAGCGGCTCATCGGCCGCGACGCCGAGGTCACGCGGGTCATCCAGGTGCTGTGCCGCCGCCGCAAGAACAACCCGGTGCTCGTGGGGGAGCCGGGGGTGGGCAAGACGGCCATCGTCGAGGGTCTGGCCCTGCGGATCGCCGAGGGGAAGGTCCCCGACGTGCTGTCGGACGCCCGCGTCTACGCCCTGGACATGGGCGCGCTGCTGGCCGGCACGAAGTTCCGCGGCCAGTTCGAAGAGCGCCTCAAGGCGGTGATCAAGGCCATCGAGCAGGACGAGGACGCGATCCTGTTCATCGACGAGATCCACACGGTCGTGGGCGCCGGCGCCACCAGCGGCGGCACGATGGACGCCAGCAACCTGCTCAAGCCCGCCTTGAACCGCGGCCGCTTCCGCTGCATCGGCGCGACCACCTACCGCGAGTACAAGTCCGCCTTCGAAAAGGACGCCGCCCTCGCCCGGCGCTTCCAGAAGATCGAGGTGCTCGAACCCTCCGTGGAGGAGACGATCAAGATCCTCCAGGGCCTTTCGGACGCCTACGAGGCGCACCACGGCATCCGTTACACGCCCGAGGCCCTGGAGGCGGCCGCCCGGCTGTCCCACAAGTACCTGCGCGACCGCCACCTGCCCGACAGCGCCATCGACGTGATGGACGAGACCGGCGCGGCGGCGCGGCTGGGCCTGCCGGGCGCGGCGGAGACGGCCGACGACGGCAAGAAGGTCGTGGGCGTGGGCGCCATCGAGGCGTGCGTCGCCCGCATGGCCCGGATCCCCCCGCGGACGGTGTCCACGGACGACCGCGACATGCTGCGCCGCCTCGAGGAGGAGCTCGGCCGCGTGGTCTTCGGCCAGCAAGAGGCGGTGCGCACGGTGGCCCGGGCGATCAAGCGCGCGCGCGCGGGCCTGGGACGCGAGAACAAGCCGATCGGGTCGTTCCTGTTCGCCGGCCCCACCGGCGTGGGCAAGACGGAGCTTGCGCGCCAGCTCGCGCGGCTGTTGGGCCTGCCGTTCCTGCGTTTCGACATGTCCGAGTACATGGAGAAGCACTCGGTCAGCCGTCTCATCGGCGCGCCGCCGGGCTACGTGGGCTACGACCAGGGCGGGTTGCTGACCGACCAGGTGTCGAAGAACCCGCACAGCGTCGTGGTCCTCGACGAGATCGAAAAGGCGCACCCGGACATCTTCCAGGTGCTGCTGCAGGTGATGGACAACGCGACGCTGACGGACACGCAGGGGCGCAAGACGGACTTTCGCAACGTCATCCTCATCATGACGAGCAACGCAGGCGCCCGCGAGATGGAGGCGCGGCCCGTGGGCTTTGGCGCCGAGGACAGCTCCCCGGGGGCGGCGGACAAGGCACTCGAGCGCGCCTTCACCCCGGAGTTTCGCAACCGACTCGACAAGATCGTGATCTTCGCCCCGCTGCCGCGCCCGGTCGTGGCCCGCGTCGCCGACAAGATGCTGCGGGAGCTGGAGCTGCAGCTTGCCGACCGGGACGTGCGCTTTACGTGGACCGAGGCGCTGCGCGACCTGGTCGCCGAGCGCGGCTTCGACCCGAAGTTCGGGGCGCGGCCCATGGCGCGGGTCCTCGACGATCTCATCAAGACGCCGCTTACGGACGAGCTGCTGTTCGGGCGGCTCGACGGCGGCGGCAGTGTCCACGCCGACGCCGAGGACGGCCGGGTCGTCTTCACCTTCGACGCCGACCGCGTCCTGCCCGACGGCGACGACGAGGGCCCGCGCGGCGCCCTGCCGCCGACGGTGGAGGCGCCCGCCTAGGGAGGGGCGAGGTCCAGGGGCCGGGGGTGTCCGTCCACGCCGGCCGGAACCGGCACGGCGAACCGCGCCGCGAGCGAGGGAGCGAGATCCACCGTCTCGAACCGCCCGCCCGCGCGGCCGGGCGGGACCGTCGGGTCCAGCACGGCGATGGGCACCTGCCGGTCCCAGGGGTACGGGGTGCCGTGGGTCGTGCCCGGGTAGTCGATGACCAGGCTGCCGCGGGCGGGCCGCACGAGCAGGTCGGGTGAGCGCGCGGGGTGGAAACTGCGGGCGAAGGCGGCGCCGAAGGGGCGGCTCGGGGGCTCGGCGGCGGCCAGCTCGTCCGACGTGAAGACGTCCGCCACGTCCGGCCGCGCCCGCAGGGCCGCCGCCGCCGCCGCGCGCACCCGGGCCCGCACCGCAGGCGGGGTGTTCGCCGAGAATCCGAAGTAGACGCCGTCTTCGTAGGCCACCTTCGGCCGCGGGATCCCCTCGAAGGCCCCTGCGGGGGCGAAGCCGGCCTCGAGCGCGCGGCGCACCTGGGCGACCAGTTCGTCCGGGCGGATCCGGCGCCCGCCGGCGCGTTCCGGCAGCGGCGTCACGCCGTGGTCGCTCGCCAGCACGAGCACGTAGCGGTCCCGCCCCACGTGGGCGTCGAGGGCGTCGAGCAGCCGCCCGAGGTCCGCGTCCAGGCGGTCGTAGGTATCGACGATCTCCCGGCTGTCGGGCCCGAACCGGTGTCCCACGTAGTCCGTAGACGAAAACGCCACGCACAAAAGGTCCGGCACGTCGTCGCGCCCCAGGGGACCTTCGGCGATCACGGCCACGGCCAGATCCGCCACGAGGGTGTTGCCGAAGGGCGTGGCGCGGATCGCCGCCTCGACCGTTTCGTCCCAGCGCAGCAGATCGGCCGTGCGGTGTGGGAAGGTCACGTGCACGCCGTCGGCCTCCGCCTCGACACGGTCCGGCACCGGGTCGTCGGCGCCGCCGCGGGCCACGTCCCACGCCTCGCCCAGCAACGCGCGGGCGCGCCGGGCCACGTCCACGGCGGACACGAAGGCCGGGAGGGTGTCGGCGTACCAGGTGGAGGTGACCCACCGGCCGGCGTCCCGGTCGAGCCAGACGGCCAGGTCGGGGTGTTGGCCGCCCAGGGCGATGACGGCCCGATCCTTCAGTCCCAACGACACCGTGTGTGCCCGCGGGTCGGCGGCCTCCCACCAGTCCGCAAGCCCCGGGCGCAACAGGTGCACGGCCGACCGCGGCCCCGCGTCCGGAGCGCCGACGGGCGCGGCATCCGGGTCCGCCACGGCGTCCACGGACCGCCAGTGTTCGCGGTCCCACCAGTGGTTGGCGACGAGGCCGTGGTGGGCCGGGTCCGTGCCGGTGGCGAGGGTCCCGTGGCCGGCCGCCGTGAACGTCCCGGCGTGCCGGTGCCATCCCTCCAGGGTGGAGGCCCCCTGCGAGAAGATCCGCGCGAGACCGTCGCGCCAGCGGGCCCGGTCGCGCTCGACGATCCGCGCCGGCATCTGGTCCACCACCACCAGAACCAACAGCCGCGGCGGCATCCGGCGCGGGGTGTCCGCCCCGGACGTGGGCGGCGCCTTCGGCCGGTCCTCCGGGTGACACGAAAGCGCCGCCAAGAGCGCCCCGACGCCCGCCAGCCGCCCCACCACCCGCGCCATCCGGGGCAGGGCGCGGGTGGAGCGGCGGGGCATCGGCCGAAGCTATGGCCGATGCGCGACCGATCCGCAAGGGCCCGCGGCCCGGCGCCGGCCGGGCTATGCGGTGCGGGCGGCGCGGCCCGTCTTCGCCAGGAAGTCGTCGTAGGGGCCCGGGAAGAAGTCGAACCCCGCCTCGCCGCGCAGCTCCAGGATGCAGGTCGCCACCTCGCCGATGAGCGCCTGATCGTGGCTTACGAGCACGAGCGTGCCGGGAAACTGCACGAGCGCCTCGGTCAGCGCGCGGATCGACTCGAGATCCAGGTGGTTCGTGGGCTCGTCGAGGACGAGCAGGTTCGGGCCGAGCAGGGTCAGCTTCGACAGCAAAAGGCGCACCGTCTCGCCGCCCGACAGCACCTTCACCGGCTTTTCGGCCTCCTGGGACGGGAACAACATGCGCCCGAGCAGACCGCGGACCTCCTGCACGGTCACCTTGTCGTCCCACTGGTGCAGCCACTCGTGGGCGTTCTTGTCGAGGTCGTCCCCGAGCCCCTCCGCGTGGATCTGCGGCATGTACCCGACGCTGACCTCGTGCCCGAGCCGCACCGCGCCCCTGTCCGGCTCGAGCTCCCCTGCGACGATCTTGCACAGGGTGGACTTGCCGATCCCGTTCGGCCCCACCACGGCCATCTTGTCCCCCCGCGTGAGCGTGAAGGACACGTTCGACAGCACGGTCTGGTCGTCGAAGGACTTCGACAGGTTCTTCGCTTCGAGCACGAGCCGACCGCTTTGGGTGCGCGGCTCGAAGCGGATGAACGGGCGCTGGATGTTCGAGCGCTTGAGCTCGGCCAGCTCGATCTTCTCGAGCTGGCGCCGCCTGGACTGGGCCTGGCTCGCCTTCTTGGCGTTGGCCCCGAAGCGGCGGATGAAGTCCTGTAGCTGGGCGATCTTCTTTTGCTTGGCCGCGTTTTGCCGCTCCACCTGGGCCCGGTACTGCACCTTCTGCCGCAGCATGTCGTCGTAAGCCCCCGGGTAGACGATGATGTTCTCGTAGTCCACGTCGGCGGTGTCCGTGCAGACGGTGTTCAGGAAGTGCCGGTCGTGGCTGATCACCACGAGCACGCCGCCGAAGCGCTCCAGGAAACCCTCGAGCCAGCGGATCGAGTCGATGTCCAGGTCGTTCGTGGGCTCGTCGAGCAACAGGATGTCGGGGTTGCCGAACAGGGCCTGCGCCAACAGCACGCGCACGCGCAGCCCCGGATCGAGCGCGCGCATGGGGCGCTCGTGCAGGGCCTTGGGGATCCCCAGCCCTTCGAGGATCTGCTCGGCCTCCGGCTCGGCGTCGTAGCCGTTCTCCTCGGCGATGACGACCTCCAGCTCGCCCAGGCGCATCCCGGTGGCGTCGTCCATCGCCCCGGAGGCGAGGAGCTCTTCCTTCTCGACGAGCGCGTCGTACAATCGGCGATTGCCCATGATCACCACGTCGCGCACGCGGTCGTCGGCGTAGCGGTCGTGGTCCTGGTGCAGCACGCTCATCCGCGCCGTGGGCGGGTAGGTGACCTGGCCGGTGTCCGGCTCGATCTCCCCGGCGAGGATCTTCATGAAGGTGGACTTGCCCGCACCGTTGGCGCCCGTAAGGCCGTACCGCCGCCCCGCGTCGAACGTGGTGGTGACGTTTTCGAACAGGGTCCTTCCCCCGTACGACTTGCTGACTTCTTGAACGGTGAGCATGGCAATCCTCCCGGGGGCCTGGGTGCGCGTTCTTCGCATCCCGAGCGCGCCCGTGCACCTTGTAGGGCAACCCGGCCCGATGCGCCACCGCGCGCCCGTGTGCGGCGCCCGGGCCGCGGCTGATAGGCTCGTTCCATGCGCTCGTCCCCCCTCCTCGCCGCGGCGATCGCCGCCGCCGTGTTCGCCCTGCCCGCCCCGCGCGCTCGCTCCTGCTCCTGCCTGCCGCCACCGCCGCCGCCGCGCGCCCTCGAGCAGGCCGACGCCGTGTTCGAGGGGCGGATGTTCGCGCAGGCCCCCGCCGGCAACCAGCAGATCCGCTTCGAGTTCGAGGTGCGCCGGGTGTGGAAGGGCGAGGTGCCGGAGAAGGTGGCCGTGCTCAGCCACGAGCACTCCGCTACGTGCGGGCGACGCTACGAGACGGGGGTCACCTACCTCGTATACGCCCGCCGACGGGACGGCGCGCTGCATGACGGCCTGTGCAGCCGCACCCGCACGATCGACAAGGCGGACGAGGATCTCGCGGCCCTCGGGGAAGGCCGCGCGCCGAAGGCCGGGGGATCGGACGCCGCGAGCGGGGGCGCGCCGGTCGAGGAGCCGCCGCGCGTGGTCCCCGAGCCCGCCCCGGCGGGCGACGACGCCCGGCCGACGCCGCCGGCGCGCGTGTCCGACGAGCCGCCGCCGGCCGACGCCTCGCCGCGGGGCTGCCGCGTGGGATCGCCGCGCCCCCGCCCGGCCACCGTCCTCGCGGGGCTTGCGTTGCTCGGCCTGCGGCGTCGCCGTCGTTGAACGCCCCAGTCACCCGAACACGTCCCACTCGTAGCCGCCGCGCGCCATGGCGTGGTCGGCGAGCGCCTTGAGGGGCTCGTCTTCGTTCTCGTCCACGTCCGCGAAGTTGCGCGCGATCCGTCGCTGCGCCGCACCGGCGAAGACCTCGAGGATCGCAAGGTCCTGGCGCGAGGCCGCCTCGCCGCGGCTGCGGATCCGCCCGTCCACCCGCGCCAGGATCGCGGCCAGCACGAACAGGTCGATCATGATGTCCGCCAGCCGCCGCGTGGCAAGCTGCTTCTCCACGATGTTGCGGCCGTGCTTGCGCAGGAGGCGATCGACCACCTGCGCCAGGATCCGGACGTCGCCCTCGAACTGCGAGGCGACGCGGTCGAGGCGGGGGTGGAGCTGGGTAAAGCGCGACCGTCCCGCGCCGGTGGCCAGCGACACGTGCTTGCGCGCGTACTCCGACAGGACGCCGAAGCCCTTGATCGGGTGCAAGAACACGTCCTGCAGCGAGGCAGCGAGCTCCTCGAGCTGGGTCCCCACGTCGTTCATGGCGTTCAAGGCGATGAACAGGCGCAGGATCTCGTTCGTGCCCTCGAAGATCCGGTTGATCCGGCTGTCGCGCAGGAACCGCTCGTAGGGATAGTCGCGCATGTAGCCGTTGCCACCGGCCACCTGCAGCGCCTCGTCGGCCGTGCGCCACAGGGCCTCGCTCGCGAACACCTTGCCGATGGCGGCCTCGACGGCGTAGTCGTCCGAACCGGCGTCCACCCAGCCGGCCACGAGGGTGACGACGGCCTCGGCGGCGTAGCAGTCCACCACCATCTGCCCGATCTTCTGCTTGACGAGGCCGAACTCACCGATGGCGCGGCCGAACTGGCGGCGCTCCTTGGCCTGCGTCGCCGCCAGGCCGATGAGTCGCTTCATGGCACCGACGGCTCCGCCGCCGAGGCCGCTGCGGCCGCTGTTCAAGATCTTCATCGCCACCTTGAATCCCCCGTGCAACGGGCCGAGCAGGTTCTCCTTCGGCACCTTCACGTCGTCGAAGAACACCGCGTTCGTGTACGAGGCCCGCAGCCCCATCTTGTCCTCGTGCGGGGCGACCGACACACCGGGCATGTCGCGGGTGACGATGAAGGCCGACAGCTTGCCGCGGCTGTCCTTGGGGCCGGTCTTGGCGAACACCGTGAAGAAGTCGGCGATCTCGCCGTTCGTGATCCACAGCTTGCTGCCATTGAGGCGAAAGTGGTCGCCCTCGTCCACGGCCACGGTCTTGATCGAAGCCGCGTCGGAGCCGGCCTCGGGTTCGGTGAGACAAAAGGCGGCGATCATCTCGCCGGAGGCGAGCTTGGGGTAATAGGTGCGCCGCTGCGCCTCGGTGCCGAACAGCAGCAGCCCACGCATGCCGATGCTGTTGTGGGCGCCGACGGTCACGGCCACGGAGGCGTCGTGGCGGGCGATCTGCTGCAAGGTCCGCGAGTAGGCCAGCGAGCCGAACCCGAGGCCGCCGAAGGCTTCGGGCACCACGAGACCGAACAGCCCGAAGGTTCGCAGCTCGTCGATGAACGAAAGGGGCATCTTCCCCTCGGCATCCCACGCCCGAAAGGCGTCGGCCTTCGGGCCGAGCAGGTCGTCGATGCTGTCGAGGACGGCCTTCAAGGTCTCGGCGGTCTCGCCGCCGATCCGGGGAAACGGCAACAGGAGATCCTCCTCGACGATCCCCAGACACAACGAACGCATGAAGCTGCGGTTTCGGTCGGTGGGCACGGACGCGGAGGGTAGCCCCATTCCGTCGCGTGCGTCGCGCCGGGAGGACGGCACGCCGCGCGCGGGCGCGGCACCCGTGCACACCAAGGCCACACCGTCGGGCTGCTAGACTCCGCCTCGCCCGTGTGGACCCCGCCGGAGAAGATCCGCCACGCCCCGCCGCCGGGGGACTGGCCCACGGCCGAGGAGGCCGCGCGGTCGCGCCTGTTCTCCCCCATCGACGTGGGCCCCGTGCGCCTTCGGGAGCGGACCTGGGTGCCGGCCATGGTGCCGTGGCGCGCGAGCGAGGACGGCTTCGTCACCGAGCCGGTGCTGGCCTGGTACGAGCGCTTCGCACAGGGGCAGCCCGGCGCGATCGTGGTGGAGGCCACGGGGATCCGCGACGTGCCGTCGGGGCCGCTGCTGCGGATCGGCGACGATCGCTTCGTTGCGGGCCTGGCCACCCTCGTCGAGCGCGTGCGCCGGGCCAGCGGCGGGCGGACGCGCCTTTTCATCCAGCTCATCGACTTCCTGCGGATCCGCCGGCGGCCGCCGCGCGAGCGCTTCCTGCGCGCGTTCTTGCGGATCACCGAGGGCCACCGCGCGGCGACGGGGGCCGCGGACGACGAGGCCGTGCGCGAGGCGCTCGTGGCCATGGACGACGACCGCCTGCGCGCGGTCCTGTCGCCGCGCGAGTGGGAAGCTCTGACGATGGGGGCGCGCGAGCGCGTGACCGACACGGACCTGCCCCACGTCCGCGACCTGCCCCGGGTGCTGCCCGGGCTGTTCGCCGACGCCGCGCGCCGGGCGAAGGCCGCGGGTTTCGACGGCGTGGAACTGCACTACGCCCACGCCTACACGATGGCCTCGTTCCTTTCGCCCACGAACACCCGCACGGACGGCTACGGGACGACCCTCGAAGGACGCCTTCGCCTGCCGGTCGAGGTGTTCGAGGCGGTCCGCGCCGAGGTCGGGCGCGATTACGCCGTGGGGTGCCGGTTCCTCGCCGAGGAGTGCATCGACGGCGGGGGTACCGTGGAGGACGCCGTCGCCCACGCCCGGGCCTTCGCCGCCGCCGGCATGGACTTCCTGTCCCTGTCGCGTGGCGGCAAGTTCGACGACGCGAAGCAGCCCAAGGTGGGTGAGGCGGCCTACCCCTACACGGGTCGCTCGGGCTACGAGTGCATGCCCACGGTGCGGTCGGACGCCCGCGGTCCCTTCGGCCGGGCCGTGCCGGCCGCGCGCCGGATCCGAGCGGCCGTCCGCGCGGCCGGCTTCGACACGCCGATCGTCGTCGCCGGGGGGATCTGCGCCTTCTCGCAGGCCGAGGCGATCCTGGCCCGCGGCGAGGCCGACATCGTCGGCGCCGCCCGCCAGAGCCTCGCCGACCCCGACTGGTTCCGGAAGATGCGCCTCGGCCTCGGCGCGCAGATCCGCCGCTGCCGCTACACGAACTACTGCGAGGCCCTCGACCAGAAGCACAAGCCCGTCACCTGCCAACTGTGGGACCGGATCGACGTGGAGGCCTGTGCCCTGCGCAGCCCCGACGGCCGCCGCCGCCTGGTCGCCCCTCCCTGGTCGCCGCCCGCCCCCTGACCCCGCAACGCCGCAAGGGCCCGCGGGCCCCCGTTCGGGGCCGCCGCCGGCGCCCCGTCACCGCCGGTGCCCCGCGACGCCCGCAACGCCGGCGTCCCCCGTCGGAAGGCCCACCAAACGACGCGGGACGGTTGCGTGACGCGGCGGAGCCCGGTTGAAAAATGCCTCCTAGCCCGCCGCACCGCGGAAGGCGTCGATGGCGGCGCGGATCTCGTCGTCCGCGAGGATGTGGTCCGTGCGCTTGGCCAGGTCGAACAGGTGGCGCACGAGGTCCGGCGCCGGTTCGTAGCCGTGGGACGTCAGCCAGTACACCACGTTCGATTCACCGGACATGAACCCGATCTCGATGGCCTGTTCCTTGCCGAACCAACCGGCCGGCACGCCCGAGTAGACCCGGTCCGCCAGATCGCGGTCGCCCTTCTTGATCGCCTTGATGACAGCCGCCGCGTGCACGCCCGTGGCCGTGCGGAAGGCGTCGTCGCCCACGAGCGGGTACTGCGGCGGGATCGGGACCCCCACCGCCTCCGAGACCTTGCGGCACCACGGCACGAGGTTCGTAAGATCCCGATCCGGCAGCGCGCCCAGCAGCTTGAGGTTCATGAGGGTCAGGTCGAGCGCGGCGTTGCCCACGCGCTCGCCGATCCCGAGCGCCGTGCCGTGGATCCGGTCCGCGCCGGCCTCGATGGCCCGCAGGTTGTTGATGAGCCCCAGCCCGCGATCGTTGTGCCCGTGCCAGTCGATCCCCACGTGGGGGGCGTCGATGGACTCGAGCAGCAAGCGGGTGAAGTTCACCAGGTCGGCCACCCCTTCCGGCGTGACGTGGCCCACCGTGTCGCACAGGCACAGCCGGGTCGCCCCTTCCTCCACCGCCGCCCGAAACAGCACGTCCAGGATCTTCGGCGGCGTGCGCGTCGTGTCCTCGGTCACGAAGGTCATGGGCAGCTCGTACCGGCGACACAGCCGCGCCGCCGTGGTCGTGCGCTCGACGAGCAGGTCCAGGTCCCAGTCCTCCGCGAACAGCCGGATCGGGCTCGACCCCAAGAAGGCGTAGACCGTGATCTTCGTGCCGGTGGCGTCGGCGATCCGGGCAATCGCCTCGATGTCGGCCGGGTGGGTCCGCGCCGCGCACGCAAACTCGATCCCAAGGCGCTCCGCGAGGGCGAACTCCACCAGGCGCGTGACGTCCTCCACCGCGCGTGGACCGGCCCCGGGCAATCCCAGATCCACGGCGTCGATCCCCAGCGAAGCCGTCAGGCGCAAGATCTCCAGCTTGTCGTCGATGCTCGGATCGCGTACGGACGGCGACTGGATCCCATCCCGCAGCGTCTCGTCGAAGAACGAAAGGGGGCGTCCGGTCGCCGGGATCGAAAAGCGCCGCCCGTTGCGGGTGTTCCAGTCGTAGATGAGGGAGCCGGTGTCCACGGTGCGGTCGGTCATGGGGAGCCTCCGACCGGCGATCCTACCCCAAAGCCCCCGTGCGCCCGGCGCGGCGCCCGAGGCTGCGGCGGCGCTTCCTCACGCCCCCGGTGTTCCGACCCGGTTCGGCGTACCATCGCCGGTGATGGCCGCGCTGGCCCCCCTCGTGCTCGTGGCCGCCGCCGGCCTCCTCGGCCCCCCGGAAGGGGCCCCCGGGCGCCGCGACCCGGCCGCCTTCTCCGGCCCGCCGCCCGCGCGCGGCGCGACCCGGACACACCCGCCTTCGGCGTCCACCGGCCCCCGGCCCGCGCCCGACCGGCCCCGCCCCCCCCGTGCGCCGCGGTTCCGGCGCTACCTGTCGCGCCCGATCCTCGAAGGCCCGCACCACCTGCCGCACGGGGTGCTCGAAGCCACCGCCTCCGCCGGCGTCCCGCACGTCTACCAGGTGGGTCTCGGCCTCGGGTTGCTCGATCACCTCACCGTGCGGTTGCGCGCCCACGCCTGGCCCGGCCCGCGGCCGGTGCGGATCGCCCCCGACGTGGCGCTGGCGGTGCTGCGCGGCCGGTTCGTGGCGGCCGGGCTGCGCTACCACATGCAGATCGAGCGCCCGCCGCCCGCCGACGGCGACCCGGACACGCCGTCGTTCGAGCGGCGGATCCACGTGCTGGCCGCCACGTTCGCCGCCGGCACGCGCTTCGTCTCGGCAGGCGTGGAGGTCGGCTGGGCGCGCGGGCGGATCGTCGATCCCAAAAGCCCCACCCCCGAGGCCCTCGTCCAGCGCCCCGTCACCGTCGATCGCCTCGCGGGCGGCGTGGACCTGCGGGTGGGCACGCGGCGCTTCGGGTTCTTCGCCCGGGCGCTGTTTCCCTTCCTCGTCGTGGACGCCGGGATCGACCTGCGCTTCGGCCTGTTCGAGGTGCCCCCGCGCAGCCGCCGAAGACGACCCGAGCACCCGGTCCGCACCACCCCCCGCTGGTGGCGGCGCTGAACCTCCGCCCGAGCCCCCTGGCCCGCGCCCGCCGCTCGGGTACGCTTGGCCGCCATGGCACGCCGCCTGTTCTTCGCCGTGTCCGCCGTGCTCGTGCCCGCCGTCACGGCCTACGCCTATCTGTGGCCGGGCGCGGTACCGCTGGCGGCCTTCGTGTGGTTCCTGTTCGTCGTCGGGATCTACGACGTCGTCCAGCGTAAACACGCCATCTTGCGCAACTTCCCGGTGGTGGGCCACGGCCGGTATCTCCTGGAGACGTTCCGGCCGGAGATGCACCAGTACTTCATCGAGTCGGACACGAACGGGGAACCGTTCTCGCGCGAGATCCGGTCGCTGGCGTACCAGCGGGCCAAGCAGGTGCGCGACACGCTTCCCTTCGGGACCCGGCGCGAAGTCCACGAACCAGGGCACGAATGGGTCGAGCACACGTTGGACCCACCCGCCGAGGTGGAGGAGGACCCGCGCGTGCGCGTCGGGGGGCCGGACTGCACGCAGCCCTACGACGCGAGCGTCCTGAACATCTCGGCCATGAGCTTCGGGGCGCTCAGCAGCGCGGCGATCCTGGCACTGTCGGGCGCGGCCAAGGACGGCGGCTTCGCCCACAACACCGGCGAGGGCGGGATCAGCCCCTACCACCTCGAGGGCGGCGGGGATCTCATCTGGCAGATCGGGACGGGGTACTTCGGCTGCCGCAACGCGGACGGCACGTTCGACCCGGCGGCCTTCCGCGACAAGGCCGCGCTGCCGGCCGTCAAGATGATCGAGATCAAGCTGTCCCAGGGCGCCAAGCCGGCCCACGGGGGGATCCTCCCCGCCAGCAAGGTAACGAAGGAGATCGCCGCGATCCGCAGCGTGCCCCTCGGGCGGGACGTCCTGTCCCCGCCGAAGCACTCGGCCTTCGAGGGCCCGAAGGGCCTGCTCGAGTTCGTCGCGCGGCTGCGCGAGCTGGCCAGCGGCAAGCCGGTGGGTTTCAAGCTGTGCGTGGGCCGGCCCATCGAGTTCATGGCGATCTGCAAGGCCATGCTGGAGACGGGGATCCTGCCCGACTACGTCGCGGTGGACGGCGGCGAGGGCGGCACGGGCGCGGCCCCGGTGGAGTTCGCCAACTGGGTGGGGGCGCCGCTGTACGAGGGGCTGCCCTTCGTCCACGACATGCTCACGGGGATCGGGGTGCGCGACCGCGTGCGCGTGTTCGCCAGCGGCCGCGCGGTCACCGGCTTCCACATGGCGATCCGGCTGGCGCTCGGCGCCGACGTGATCTACTCGGCCCGCGGCATGATGTTCGCGCTGGGGTGCATCCAGGCGCTTCGCTGCAACGCGAACACCTGCCCGACGGGCGTGGCCACCCAGGATCCGGCGCTCGTCGCCGGCCTGCACGTGGGCGACAAGCGCGCCCGTGTGGCCCGGTACCACGCGAACACCGTGCGGGCGCTCGTCGAGATCGCCGCGGCCGCCGGCTGCCGCCACCCCATCGAGCTGCGGCGGGCCATGTTCCGCCGCCGGATCTCCCGCACGCAGGTGCGCACCCTCGAACAGATCTACCCATCGCTCGCCCCCGGCGCCCTGCTCGAGCCGCCGTTTCCGGAGGCCTACGCCGCGGACTGGAAGGCCGCCCGGGCCGACGCCTTCGTCCCCCCCTGCATGCCCGAACGCGACGCGACGCGGTTCGCCTGAACACGGCCGCCCGGTGGTCTTCGGCCGGCGCTACGAGGTCTCCTGCGTACCGAGGGGCACGTCCGCCAGCACCGCGCGGCATGGGGCGTTCGGGTCCGGAAACACCCGCGCGGCCTTGCGCCGAAATGCCGCGGTGAAGCGGCTGTCGTCGAGGACCAGGGAGTAGTACAGGCGGCCGGGATTGAAGCCGGCGTGGTAGCGGGTCTTGCCCAGGGCGCGCTGGAGCTTGTTGAGGGGCCGCAGCAGGGGGCCGGGGACGCGGCGCAGCGGGATCCGGCGCTCGGCCAAAAACTCGGAGATCGGGCCCACCCGGGGGCCGGCGACATTGTAGACACCCTTGCCGTGCAAGAACGCGGCGAGCAGCAGATCGCAGACCAGGCGATCCTTGTTCGTGGGGTTGATCATCGGATCGAACCCCACCGGCAGCAGGGGCGGGTCGCTCTCGAACAACAGGTTGATCCCCGAGATCACCCCACCGCCGAAGACGCCGCTCGGGCGCAGCACCATGACCTCGCACGTGGCGCTGTCCATCTTGGCCCGGCACAGGAACTCCGCGTCCAGCGTGTCGCGCAGGATCGGGTGCGCCTTCGGGTCGAGGTTGAGCTCGGCGTCCTCGCGCACCCGGTAGTCCGTGCGGGGCCCCAGCTTGTAGACCGCATCGGACGAAAGAAAGATGAATTTTCCGACCCGGTGGCGCAGGCTCGCGTCGAGCAGGTGCCGCGTGGCGTGGATGTTGAACTCGTGGCCCTTGAGATCGTAGCCGAGGGGGTTGCCCTGGAAGGCCAGGTGCACCACCGTGTCGATGGGGTCTTCGCGCACGAACTCCGCGAGGAACAGGTTGTCCACGGCGCGACGCTTTCGCAGGTCGGCCGGAACGTAGGAGAAGCGCGTCGGGTCGAGGCCGTGGAGGGCGACCGGGCACGGGCCCTGGTCGGCCGCCAGCACGCGGGCAACGTCGTCGCGCTCGAGCAGGCGCGTGACGAACTCGGGCCCGAGGCGGCGGTGGACGCCCGTCACGAGCACCGAAAGGGGGGTCGGTCGCAGGTCGTGGTCCGTGTGGTCCCTGTCGTCGTCGGTCATGATCGTCCTTGGGCGGCGGCGTCGCGGGCGGCGAGACCGCGGCGGATGAGGTCGCGGACGGCGGTCCGCACGCGCTCGACCTCCCGCTCGCGCACACGTACGCTCGACAGCACCGCGCGGTCGATGGTGATCGGGGCGCCGTACTCGATGAAGTAGCGCACCGGCTTGGGCAACAGGCCCAAGGGGCCGAGCCACGGGAACGTGGTCGTGACGGGCACGTACGGCAGGCGCAGGAGCTTCGCCAGCGGGGCGAGGTTCGCGATCATGTGCTGCTGCTCCTCGGCGCCGACCAGTCCGAAGGGCACCACCGGGACGCCGTGCCGCGCGGCGAGTTCCACGTGCCCGTGGGAAAACGGGTACAGCTCGTAGCGGCGGTGCGCGGGTTTGCCGAGGGCGGCCGCCCCTTCGGGAAAGACCCCCACGACGTGCCCCTCGCGCACGAGGCCGTCGAAGTTCGCGCGCGTGCCGGGCACCTGCCCCACCCCGCGGAAGAAGACGCCGAGGTAGGGCACCCGGTACACGAAATAGTCCACCATGTACCGAACGAGACGCGGGGGCCACGTGTTGCGGAACACGTCGGTGGCCACCATCATGGCGTCGAAGGGAAGTACGCCGCTGTGATTGCCGGCGAGCACCGCCGCCCCCCGGGTGGGGATCGCGTCGTGGCCGGTCGAACGCACCCGAAAGTAGTAGCGGTGCAGCAGGTACCCCAGGGCGTAGGCCGCGGCCAGGGCCTCCTTGCGCGTCCCGAAGGCGTCCGTGCCGAGCCCGGCGTCCTGCAGGGCGTACGCGGACAGGCGCACCCGCTCGGAGGCGGGCAGGATCCGGGCGGCCAGGCGGCGGCCGAGATCTTCGGGGACGTGGAGCAGCGCCTCGGGCACGGGGACGGTCGGGGGTCAGTAGCGCGTCGGTGGGCCCTTCGGGGCGGGCGGGGCGATGCGGCGGGCGCGGCGCACCTCCCAGTCCGCGGCGGGCACCGGGCGAAGGTAGACGGTCGTGGCGAGCGTGCGGCGGTCCAGGTCGCCGATGGGATGCGCCCAGTGCTCGACGTCCACCACGGTGTGCGGCACGTCGTCCACCACGACGATCTCGCCGATCCGGGGCAGGACGCGAAGGTGCGCCGGATCGACGCGGAAGAGCACGGCGCCCTCGCGGGCAAACGCCACCTGAGCCATGGCAGGCCGCAGTCTAGGGGAATTGTCCCCGGGGCGGCGGGCCGGCCCCGCGCAACGGGCCCCGGCCCGCGTGGGCTTGGCGGGCCCCACCGGTTTCTGCTAGCATCGGCGCCCCAAAACCAGGAGAGGTGTCCGAGTGGTTGAAGGTGCCAGACTCGAAATCTGGTGTGGCCGAAAGGTCACCGTGGGTTCGAATCCCACCCTCTCCGCAAGACGGACGCCGGGCGCGGGCCTCGCCCCGCCCCGCGCGCTCCCCCCAGCCCCGAGGTGCTCCCTCCACCCCGTATCCCCGAGCACATAGCGCATTCTGCGCAGTATCGTCCCTCCTGGGGAGGTGGCCGAGTGGTCTAAGGCGCTGGCCTGGAGTGCCAGTGTGGGTGCTTCGCCCACCGTGGGTTCGAATCCCACCCTCTCCGCAACGACATCCTCACCAAGCGCGCCCTGCGCGCCTCGTGCCCCGAGCGACGGTTCCCCCGTAAACCCCGTCAGGACCGGAAGGTAGCAGCGGTAGCGGGGGGCCGGGTGCTCGGGGCTCTTTTTTTGGGGCGCCGTGCGCCCGCCTGCGCCGACCCATCGAGAGAACTCACGGGAACGGTCGCAAAACATCATGTTCCTGCATGGTAAGGCAGGATCGAGTGGTCCCCTCGTCCGTCGAGACGGCCGGCGCGGGGCCGCCGAACCCGTTTCCACGACCAGGAGCCGACCCATGCCCGACGAACAGCCGAAGATCGCCGCCCGCACCCCCGCCGTCCTCGAACTCGACCCCGGCACCTACGCCTGGTGCCGCTGCGGCCGGTCGTCCAACCAGCCGTTTTGCGACGGCTCCCACGCCGGCACGACGTTCACCCCCTTGGCATTCGAGCTGGACACGCGCAAGAAGGTGGCGCTGTGCCGGTGCAAGCACACGAAGCACCCGCCGTTTTGCGACGGCTCCCACAAGCGCCTCGCAGATCCGACCGGTGGGTGAGCTCGGCGCAATGCTTGCGTGACCCGAAGGTCGTCCGTGGTGCGCGGTCGCCCTGGACCGAGGAGGAGCGCGCAGGGCCGTGATGGTCGCCGGGATGCTCCTCGGCCGGGGCGGCCTGGCCGCCGCCGCTGTGCTCGCTCCCGGCGACACGACCCCCGTCGCCGGGCTCGCCCCTGGAGACGCCACCCCCGCCGGCGCACCGAGCCCGAAGGGCCCGGGGCGCACCGCGCCCGGATCGGCCCAGGGGGATCACCCCGCGCCCGAACGTCCCCCTCCGGCCTCGTCGCCGCCCCCCTCCGCCGCCGTGCCGGCCGACCCGGCGCCGCCCCTGGTGGAGACGGCGCGCCCGAGGCCCGAACCGACCGCCCCGAACGCACGAGCCGCCGGCACGCGCGCCGCCCGGACCGGGCCGCCCGGCGGCGCCCCCCACCCGCTCATCCGGGACCGCCTCGCCGGCACGGCGCGGCTGGTCGGGGCGTACCTGCACGTGCCGGACCTCGACCCCGGGGACGAGGCCGTGGCCTCGGCCGTGCTGCGGGCGGTGGGCACCCTCGACCTCGGGCGTTCCGTCCATACGGAGATCAACCTCTTCGCCCGGTTCGATCGGACCCCCGCCGCCCCGGCCCTCGCCAGCGCCTTCAACACGGGCGCCGTCCTCGGCAGCGTCTACCGCTACCCGAACGCCTCGGCCGAGTTCTGGCGCGACGGCTCGGTAGTGGGCGAGGTCGGGGTGGATCGGTTCGCGGCGAGCGTGACCGCCGGCCCCGTGGTGGTGACCGCGGGTCGTTTCGCGGCCGGCCACTCCGTCATGACGCTCGCCACGGTCAACGACTTCTTCGCGCCGTTCAACAGCACGTCCCTCAACCCGCTGTACAAGTCCGGCGTGGACGCGCTGCGCGTGGCCGTCGGGGTGGGGGCGCTCGGCCAGGTCGAGGTCTTCGGCGCCCTGGGATACGACGGCGCCCGCCCCGTGGCGCGACGAAGTGCACTGCTCGGCCGTGCGAGCCTGACGGCCTGGAACGTCGAGTGGGCCGTGCTCGGCGGCCGCGTGGCCGAGCGGTTCGTGGCCGGCGGGTCGATCCAGGGAGATGTCGGCCCCGTGGGCGTGCGCGCCGAAGGCCACGTGGGCGTGCCCGACCGCGACGGGGACGGCCGCAAGGACGGCGGCGAGGCGGTGTACGGGCGTCTTTCGGCCGGCCCGAACCTTCGGTTCGACTGGCACGACGTCGCCCTGTCGGCCGAGTACGTCTACCTGTCCGACGGTGCGAAGGGCGGCGCGCAGATCTTGGCGCGGGCCGGGCGCTTCTTCCCCGACGACCTGCCGTACCTCGGCCGCCACTACGTCGCCCTCGCCGCCTCGATGGAGCTTACGGGGCTGTTGCGCATGGCCCCCTTCGCCTTCGTCAACGCGGGCGACGGGTCGGGGATCGCCGGCGACGTGCTCACCTTGAGCCTCGGCGACGAGTCGGAGTTGAACCTGGGCGTGTACGTGCCGTGGGGCAAGGCGCCTCGTTCGGAGACGGGCGGGGCCCTGCCGGCGCTGCGCAGCGAGTTCGGCGCCGTGCCGCTGGCCGCGTACCTGGAGACGCGGGCCTACTTCTGATCCCGCCGGGCACCGCCCCGGCAGTCCGGAAACGAGGCCTCGAACGAGATCTCGATCTGCCGGTCGAGGACGTCTGCCGGCACACCGTCGGGCCGGGGGAAGCGGGCGCGGTACACGGCCCGGGCCCGGTCGCACGCCCCGGCGCGGGCGAAGCACGCGGCCCCCGTGTGAAACAGCGCCGCAGCGCCCCCCTCGATCGCCGGGTCCTCGCGCTCGGCCTCGGCGAGCCGCGGCAACAGGTCGTCTACGAGGGCCAGCAGCGCGTCGCAGTGCGCCGGGCCTCGCGGGTCGAGGTAGGCGGCGCGCGAAAGGTCGAAAAACGCCGTGCGCAGCCGTTCGGCGGGGCTCGCATCACCGCCGCGGCAGTGCAGGGCCGCGAGGTTCGCGGCGACCTGGCGCGCGCCTTCCTCCGACATGCCGCCGTAACGCACGTACCAGGCGGCCGCCATCGCCTTGCCCTCCGCACAACGCCCGGCCTCCATCGTGCACTGGGCGCGCACGACGGCGTAGCTTTCGGCAAGATCCGGCACCTGGGCCGCAAGGGCGTCGAGGTCGGCCAGGCAGCCCGGGCCGTCGTGGTGTGCGAGGCGGGCCTGGGCCGACAGGGCGAGCGACGCGACGGCGCCCAGCAGGGTCCGATCGTCGTCCGGGGTTCGGTTTCGCCGCGCACCGCCACCTGCGGCCCCTGCCATCGAACCCGGTTCGTGGGCCATGGCGTGCGGCCGCGTCGTCGGAGCCACGCCCGCAGGACAGCCCGCGCCGGCCAGGCACGTCGCGGCGACTACCGCGCGCTGGAACCGGTTCCCTTGCATTTTCGTACGATCGCCTCGAAGCCGCCGCGCAGGACCGAGGCGCGCTGCTCCTGCGCCACGTTCGCCACGGTGTCGGCGGCGACCTCCTGGTAGGCCTGCCACGCCTTGTCGCAGTCGCCGGCCCGCTGGTAGCAAAGCGGCACCACGGTCACGAGAGATTTCTTTGCGTCGCGGATCTGCACGTCGTCCTCGTCGCGCGGCTTCGCCCGCGGCAACAGGCGTTTGACCGCGGCGTAGCGCTCGTCGCAAAAGGCCACCGTCTTGCGGCTCGTGAACGCGGCGTCTTGCAGCTCCACCAGCGCCTTGCGCAGGGCGTCGGTCGGGTCCATCGCCCCCTCGCAGTACTTGGCGGCATAGGCGTCCACGGTACGATCGATCTTCTCCGGCCCGGCCTGGGCGAAGGCGGGCTGTCGTTCGAGAGTCTTGCGCATCTGGACCTTGCCGGCGTTGCACTTGCCCGCCTTCATCACGCACATGGCCCGCGTGATCGCGAAGGGCGAGGCCGGATCCGTGGACTTGTGCTTCGGGTCGAGCCTGTCGTGGGCGTCGAGCTCACGCAGGCACCCCGCGCCGTCGCCCGCGGTGAGTTTGGCGCTGGCCGCCTCCACGCGCGCCCGCGCCTCGTCGCTCATGGCGAGCTTTCGATCCACGATCGCGGCGGCCGAGAGCGTCTTCGGCGTGTCGGGAGCATCCATGGCGGCGGCCTCCGGCGAGCGGCCGGAGCGGATCTTTCGCAGGTGGAGGCGGATCGGCGCCTTGCACCCGGCCACCTCCGTGGCCGCATCGGAGCGGCAGGCGGACAGGTCACCACCCTGTTTGTCGGCGCGATAGTGACTGTGGCGGCTGCCGCCCGCCCCGAAGCCGTAGACGCTCCCCCCGGCGCTGGCGTCGAACTCGTTGGCCGACCCCAACGAGAAGGCGCCAAGGTTGTAGGCATAGACGAAGTGCGTCGCGTCCTCGCAGCCGTAGCGCCCTTCGAGGTCCGCGGCATAGACGGCGTCCCGGCTGGCATAGCGGGTGCCGGCCACGTAGTACTCCATGCGGAAGCGCTCGCCGCCGGCCACGCGCGCCCCCAGGGTCGCCTTGCCCAGCGGCAGCTTGGCGTAGAGGTCCCCCTCGTTGGCGATGTCGATGACCTCGAGCTGGCCGGTCGTCCATTCCACGGGCTTGTACGCCCCCTGTTCGCCGCGGATGCTGTCGTTCTTGCACTCGTCGAGGATCGTCAGCGAGCACCCCTCGTAGTGCACGAAGACGATGTCGCTGGCCGCCAGCGACTCGAACGAGGACATCTGCGTGGCGTCCCACTCGATGACGAACGGCTTGTCGTGCCCGTCGGGGTTGCAGCGGTTCTTGCCGGCGTAGGTCTCGTCCATCAGGCGCGACTGCCCCGACGCCCGCAACCCCGAGGTCTGCTTGAGCTTGCAGCCCGGGGCCGCGGCGACGCACACGAGCACGCAGGCGGCGAGCACGAGTTCCTTCCATGCGTCCATGCGCCCGCACGATAGAGGGCGACCCCCGCCGCGGCAACCGCCCGCCCCGGCGTCCCTGGAGCCAGGATCGTCCCGGGCCGCGGCCGCAGCGGGGCGCGGCGGGTCCGGGGTCAGGCCGGCGGCGTCCCCACGCCCGCCGCCTGCAGGGTTGCCCGATCCACGCCGCGACCGGCGCAACAGTCGGCCAGCTTGCCGTCCACGACGACGGCGGGCACGGAGTGGATCCCGAGCTGCTTGGCGCGCGCGGCCACCTGCGGGTCGCGCATGTCGAGGACCTCGACGGTGCAGCCGCTGCAAGCCAGATCCTGCACCAGGTCGATGGCCTCGTCGCACGCGGGACAGCCGGCGCTGAAGATCTCGATGGTACGGGCTGCCATGATGTCGTTCCTTTCTTTGTTTTCTATTCGGGGTTCGGGTCGGACGGACCGCCGCAGCAGGGCGCGGCGGGGGCGGAGGTGGTCGCCGGTGCGCAGCACGGTCGGACGGCGATCGGCGGCGCAAGGCCCCCGCGCGGCCACGCGTTCCAGACCGACGCGGCCATCAGCAGCCCCACGCCGGCGAACATCGCGGGGTCGCTCTCGAAGTGAAACTTGCCGACGAGCAGCACGGCCGACGCGAGGCTCCCGAGCACCAGGGGACCGTAGCCGTGGCGGCGGTCGGCGCGAAAGCCGAGGAAGAACAGGGCCACCACGAGGAAGGCGGCGGTCCAGGCGAACAGGATCCGGCTGTCGATGAGGAAGCCCACCCCGAGGGAGCCGAGGAAGCCGGCGTAGGCGGGCCAGCAGGCCGGACAGGCCACCTTCGGCAGCAGCCCGATCCCCACCGCCGGCGCGGCGGCCAGGACGCTCTGCCAGCGGGGACGCGACGGGGGCGGCGCGCCCGCGGCGGTCGCCCCCGCCCGCAGGGCCGCGGCGACGGTCTCCACGTCGGGCACCCCGGCGAGCGTGCCGTCGGCCCGCACGTACGTGCGGCAGGCCTCGCCTTGCGAGGGCGGCGCGGCCGTTGCGTCCCGCCCGTCCACGAGGATCGCGGGGGAGCCGAACGCGGCGTACCCGGGCGGGCAGTCGGGATCTTCGACGCACCACTCGGTCCACCGCACGGGCAACCCCACGCGGCGCAGGGCTTCGACCAGCACGCGCCGGGTCGGCTTGACGTTCGGACAGTCTCGGCTCCAGACGAACTCAACGTTCATGATCGGATCCTCCTTCGAGGGCTGCGAGGATCGGGCAGTCCCCGACCCCGCCGTCGCCCGGGCACGCGCGCGCCAGGGCCTCGAGGGTGCGCTCGATCCGGCGCAGGTCCTCGATCTTGGCCCGCACCCCTTCGAGCTTGTGCCGGGCCTTCGCCCGCACCGTGCGGCACGAGCCGTCCGGGTCCGCCCGTAGTTCGAGCAGCTCGCGGATCTCCCGCAGCGTAAAGCCGAGGGCCTTGGCCCGCGCGATGAAACGCAGCCGATCGACGGTGTCCGCCGGGAACCGGCGATAGCCGTTCGCCGGGTTGCGCGCCGGCGGCGGCAACAGACCCTCGCGCTCGTAGAAGCGGATCGTCTCCACCCCGACCCCGGCCGCCCGCGCCACGGCCCCGATCGTCATCGTGTCCCGACGGGCCACGTCGCCGGAAACGGGGCGGCGGGCGCTGGCGGGGCGGCTCCTCACGGCGTCTCCCAGTCTAGACCCCGTAGTTGACTACGGAGTCAAGAAAAAAAACGAGCGCCGTCGAGGATCGGTCTCGGACCCGCGCGTGTTCCGGCGGCGCGCCCGGCGCGGAGGGAAGAAAACGAGCGCCGTCGAGGATCGGTCTCGGACGGCGGCCGGGCGGCCGGGCGGCGCGCCCGCACGCTCGCCCGGCCGCGCGGAGATGGAGACCCCTCGAGGCCCGGGGACGCAGCCGGCACAGCGGGCCCAGATGGCTCGCTGGCCGGGGGGCCGGCCAGCCTGGCTGGAAGCCGCGCGGGATCGGCGCGCACGACTGGGCGCAAAGAGCGCGGTTGCGCGGGTGCGCTTCGTGCGTAGGTTGGGGGGGACATGCGCTGGTCCCGAAACGTCGGCCGTTTCTTCGGCATCGACGTCGATGTCCACCTCTCCTTCCTCCTGCTGCTGGCATGGGTGGGCATCGGCGCCCTGGTCGATGGCGGCTCGCTCCTGGCGGCGGCGCTCTCCGTCCTGTTCCTCGTGGGCGTCTTCGCTTCGGTGGTGCTGCACGAGCTCGGACACGCGCTGACCGCCCGGGCCTTCGGGATCCGCACGCGCCGGATCCTCCTGCTCCCCATCGGGGGCATGGCCCAGCTCGAGCGCATGCCGCGCTCGCCCGTCGTCGAGCTGGTGGTGGCGCTGGCCGGCCCGGCGGTCAGCTTCGCCCTCGGGGGCGTGCTGATGCTCGCGACCGGCGTGCTGGGTGCGGCCTCCGCCGGCGCCTTGCCCCTCGTGCGCATGTTCTTCGACTCGCTCGCCTACGCGAACCTCGTGCTCGGCGGCTTCAACCTGTTGCCGGCCTTCCCCATGGACGGCGGCCGCGCGCTGCGGGCCTTCCTCGCCCGGCGCCGCCCCTACCTCCAGGCGACCGAGCTGGCCGTGCGGGTGGGCAAGGTCGTGGCGGTCGTCCTGGCCTTGGTCGGGATCTGGACGAACCCATGGCTCGTCGCGATTGCGGCCTTCGTGTGGATCGCCGCCTCCGCCGAGCTGCGCGCGATCCGGATCCAGGCCGCCGCCGAGGCCGCCGCCCGGCGCATGTTCGCGCTCCTCCAGTCACCCCACGGCCCCGTGTACGTGGACCCCTTCTGGGGCCCGGTCCCCCCCGACGCCACGATCTACGACACCACCGCCCGGCCCCGGCCGCCGCCGGACCTGCCGTGACGCCGGCACCGGAGGCCTCGCCCGCGTCCCCACCGTCGCAGACGCCCCGGGTGAACGCGGACCCCGTCGCCACACCCACGGCACGGGTCTTCCCACCCGCGCCGACCACCGCCGCCGCAACCCGGTACCGCGCCCGGGCTCGGTCAGCGGCCCCCGATCGGGCCAAAGGCGGCCCTGCCGCCACGCGCCCGCCGCGCGGGCTCGGCGGCCCGTCCCCGGTCGAACCCTGCGGCCGACGAAGACACCGCGCCGGCCGGCGCCCACGCCTCGATCCGAAGCGCCGCCTGCACCACGAACAGCGCGAGCACGCCGCCGAGCAACACCAGCGGCAGGCCGCGGCGCTCGAACCACGCCGGCCCCAGCAGGTCTTCGTCGGACACGTGGGGCAGCGGACCCGTCCGGATCCGCGCCGGTCGTCTCGCCTCGAGGGATCGCGCCGCCACCTCTTTCGGTGTGACCGACCGGCGCGCCACCGGCAAGTTTTCGGCGCCCGCGGGCCCTGGATCTGGAGCCAGAAGGTGCGAAGGACCGTTCGCGGCGCCCCGGGGCCGGCACGCTACGCCGGCGGTTCGGAACTCGTGCGGGCCAGGTTCACGGCCGCGAGCACGGAGATCCCCCGCACCCCCTTGAGCGCGGTCTCGAATCGCCGGACCGGATGGGCCGCCGCGAGGGCCGCCACGGCGGGCCGGTCGAGGGCGCTGGCGGCCAGCACGATCTCCCCGGCGCGCGCCGTCCCTTCGAACCGCGCCGCCAGGTTCACCGTCGTACCGAAGTAATCCACCCGCCCGTTGGCATCCACGACGAGCATGGGGCCCTCACAGACGCCGGCGCGCACCGCCAGGCCCTTGTCGGCGAAGCGCCGCCGGGTGTCCCTCACGATGACCTCCGCCGCGGAGACGGCCTCCTCCAGCCGGTCGAACGCCGCCATCACGGCGTCCCCGATCGTCTTGACCACGGCCCCGCCCGCCGACTCGACGGCGCTCTGGGCCGTGTCGAAATGGGCCTGCACCACCTCGAAGGCGGCGGCGTCTCCGATCCGGTCGTACAGCGCCGTCGATCCGGTAAGGTCCGTAAAGAGGATCGCCATCCGTCCCACATCGAGGGAAAGACCCGCACGCGCGGCCTCGGCCCCGAACAGGCCGTAGAACGCCGGCACCGTGGCGACCAGGCGGCCCGTGGCCCGTTCGGTCCCCGCGTGGACCGTCTCGACGAGTAGCACTTCGTCGCGCGGTCCGCCCTCGAACGAAAGGCACACGGCCTCGTCCGCGGGAGCCTCGGCCACGACGGCTTGCAGCGCATCGGCCCCCACCCGCACCACGACCTGCGCCGGCCGCGAGGCGTCCACCTCCACCGCGCGGGGGCGCTGCATGGTGCGCACGCGCAACCGGCCGGTCCCCGACGGCCGGACGATGGTGCGCCGCCCGCCGGCCGGGACCCGCACCTGGGCGCGCACGTGGGGACGAAAGGCCGGCGACGAGGCGCAGCGCACCGCGAGCCGCTCGGGCCGCACGGCGGGGTGCGGGCGAAACACGGCCTCGACGTGGTCGGCGAAGTCCACCCCGTAGGAGACCTCGCACACCTCGCAGTGGACCGAGCGGCCCACCACGCCGAGATCGTCGGCGTGCGCCGCCGCCACCTTGCACGCGGGACAGTCCACCTGCCACGACAGGACCACGAGCCCCGCGGTCGTGGCGACGAGCAGGTCCGACAGCGTCGCCTTCGTGGAGACACCGGCCGCCGCCGCGAGCACGTGGGCGCGAAGGGGCGCGACCCGTACGTCCGGCCACGTGGCGATCGCCGCGACGAGGGTGCGGACGACCGCCTCGGACGCCCCGGCGCGCACGGCCTCGGCGGCCCGCCGGTCGAGGGCCTCGCGATCGACCCGGATGCGCTCGGCCGCCGAGGCGACCGCCTCGGCGGCCTCGGTCAGGGCGCGGGCCGAGCCGCCCGCGGCCGCCTGGAGACCGGCGAGCAGCCGCCGCAGCCTCCGCCGCGTGTCCCGGGCGAGGAGCGGACCGGCCAGGCGCAGCAGCCAGGACCGCGGGCGCCCCCACACCGCCAGCGCCACCTCACTTTCGCCGCCGGGCGCGGGCTCGACCCGCACACACAGGCCGCCCTCGGCCACCGGCCCGGCGCGAAACCGCCGGCGCCCGTACAGCCACCGCGGCGCGTTCCACTCGTAGGGCGGCTCCTCCCACACGAAGTGCACCGCTCCCATCCGCGCTCGCCCCACGCGCACCGGTAGACCGTCGGCCCCGCGCTCCGTGGCGAACACCGCGGCCGGCAGGCCGAGCACCCGGTCGAGCCGGTCGCTGTCCCCGAGCGCCTCGAACACTGCGGCCGGCGGGGCCGCCACGCGGCCTCGCACCACGATGGCGCCGGGCGGAACCTCGGGCGCCTCCACCGGCGTGATACGCGGCGCGGCACCCATGGGATCCTACGACGGTGCCTGGACGGAAACGGCGGCCGTTTCCCGGGCCGGGCTCGCGGTGCCCGCGGCGTCGTGCGCCCCCAAAGAGGCCAGGTAGCGTGCGCGGACCTCCTTGCGCAGGCGGCGGGCCGACGGGGGAAAGTCCTCGGGTTGGATGATCTCCCGCACGGAGATCGACACCGTCGGGGTCGCGTCGGGCACCTCGTACCAGGGCTGGCCCTTGAGGAGGATCGGCGGCTCGACGCGGATCTCCACGCACACGAGCGGCACCTTCGCCCGGATCGCCGCCTCGAACGCCCCCCGGTGGAACGACCGCAGGCCGTGGGGCGGCGAGCGGGTGCCCTCGGGGAACACCACCAGGTTCAGGCCCTCGGACAGGCGCTCGACCATCGCGTCGAGGACCGCGCGGGATTCGGCCACGCCGTCCGTCCCGGGCCGGGCGCCCGGCGCCGGCACGTGGCCGCCGAGCCGGAGGATCGGGGAGATCAGGGGGTTGGCGAACCACTCGGCCTTCGCCAGGAAGGTCGCCTGGGGGATCGTGTGGACGAGCCAGAGGATGTCGAGCAGCGCGGGGTGGTTGGCGATGACCACCGCCGGCCGGGCCTCGGCCAGGACCGGAGGCAGCGGTTCCGGCTTGTGCAGCCGAAACAGCCCCACCCGCCGCATGAAGCCGATGTACACGCCCGTGGCCTTGTGCAGCGCCCGCTGGGCCTTCTTTCGGCGCTCGAGCGGATCGGTCACGCCGAGGACCGAAAGCGGCAGGATCACGTAGGCCACCAGCGCCCCGAAGGACGAGAACACGAAGAAGGAGAACCCCGTAAGGAGGATGCGGAGGACCTTGGGCATCGGTGCGGTGGCGGCGCGCCGTTTCAACGCTAGCAAACGCAGTTTGCCCGCAAAAGACGCCGGCCCTACACGGCGGCGAGGACGAGCGACGTGTTGATCCCGCCGAAGGCGAAGTTGTTGTTCATGATGCGCTGCGGCCGGGCACGGCGCACCTCCCCCGTGAGGTAACGAAGCGGCGCGCAGCGCGCGTCCACGTGCTCCAGGGTGCGGGTCGGCGGCAGGAAGCCGTGCTCGAGCATGAGGATGCAGAAGATCGACTCGATGGCTCCGCACCCGCCGAGGGTGTGGCCGGTGTAGCTCTTGGTGGAGGAGACGGGAACCGCGTCGCCGAAGACCTCGTAGGTGGCCTGGCTCTCGGCGATGTCGCCCACCTCGGTGCCCGTGGCGTGGGCGTTGATGTAGTCGATGTCCCCGGGGCCGAGCCGCGCGTCTTCGAGGGCGCGCTCGATAGCCCGCCGCATCCCCACCGGGGAGGGGGTCGTCAGGTGGGCGCCGTCGCAGTTGCTGCCGAAGCCGACGATCTCGGCCAGGATCGGCGCGCCCCGCCGCTTGGCGTGCTCGAAGGACTCGAGCACGAGGGTGCCGGCCCCCTCGGAGATGATGAGGCCGTCCCGGTCGCGGTCGAAGGGCCGCGGCGTCCGGTCGGGGGCGTCGTTGTAGCGCTGGGAGGTGGCGAGCATCAGGTCGAACACGCCGGCCACCGTAAAGTGCGACTCCTCCGCGCCGCCGGCGATCGCAACCGTCTCACGGCCGGCCCGCACCGACCAGTAGGCCTCGCCAATGGACTGGCTCGCGCTCGTGCAGGCCGAGCAGATCGGGACGACCCGCCCGGTGATCCCGAAGATCGACGCGAGGTTCGCGGCGCACGTGTGGCTCATGAACTTGAGGTACGACGACGCCAAGAGCCCGTGGAAGCTGTCCGTGGTGTAGAGCCTGCGGTAGTACTGCTCGGACGCCTCCGTCGAGCCGTCGGTCGAGCCGTAGAACAGACTGACCGCACCCGAGCGCAACAGGTCCTCGGACAGCCCCGCCATCGCCACGGCGTCGCGGGTGGCGGCGGCGGCCAGCTTCGCCACGCGCCCCATGGCCCGCAGGTGCTTGCGCGAGACGAAGCCCACGTCGAGGTCGCGCACCAGGCCCCCCAGCCGGCTCTCGATCCCCTCGTACCGCTCCCACGCGGGGACCCGGGACAGCCCGTGCCGGCGCGAAACGAGCGCCTCGCGGACGGTCGCGAGATCGTTGCCGATCGGGGAGGCGAGCCCCACGCCGGTCACGACGACACGGTGGTCGGCCATGGCGGCGCCATCTTCGCAGCGCAGGCCGCGGCCGACAATCACCGCCCGGGTCATGGAGCCAGACGGGGGTGCCCGGCGCCGCCCGTTGGGGCACCCGCGCCGGGTTTGCTAGCGTGCGGCGGATGACCCGGCCCCGCGTGCTCGTCCTCCACGTCGGCGGCACCATCGGCATGGTGCGCACGCCCCGGGGCTACGCGCCGGACCCGGGGTTCCTCGCCGCGTTCATGGCGCGGATGCCCGAGCTGACGCACCCGGACCTGCCGGCCTGGGACCTGGAGGTGCTCGAACCCCTGCGGGACAGCGCCGACTTCTCGCCGGACGACTGGCTGCGGATCGCCAACGCGGTCGCCGCGCGGGAGGGCGACTACGACGGCTTCGTCGTGCTCCACGGCACGGACACGATGGCGTACACGGCCTCGGCGCTGAGCTTCCTGCTCGACGGCCTGTCCAAGCCGGTGATCTTGACGGGCTCGCAGCTCAGCCTCGTGCACCCGCGCAGCGACGGGCGCGAGCACATCGTGACCTCGATCCTGCTGGCGGCCACGTGCCGCGTACCGGAGGTGACGATTTACTTTCGCTCGCGCCTGCTGCGGGGCAACCGCGCGCAGAAGATCCAAAGCGACGACTTCCTCGCCTTCGACAGCGGCAACCTGCCGCCGCTGGGGCAGGTGGGGGTGTCGATCCGGATCGCCCGCCACCTGGTGCGCGCCCCGGGACCGGGCCTTTCGGCGCCGATCGTGCTCGACCGGCGGCCCCACGTGGTGGCCGTGCGGATCTTCCCGGGGATCACCGCGGAGGTCCTCGACGCGATCCTGGCCCCGCCGACCGCCGGAGCCGTCCTGGAGACCTACGGGGCCGGCAACTTCCCGAGCGCCCAGGCCGACCTGCTGGCCGCCGTCGAGCGCGCCGTGCGCCGCGGCGTCGTGGTGGTCAACTGCTCCCAGTGCCACGGCGGCGCCGTGCGGCAGGACCTCTACAGCACCGGGCGCGCTCTCGCCGAGGCTGGCGTCGAAAGCGGCCACGACATGACCCCGGAGGCCGCGCTGACGAAGCTCTACTACCTGCTCGGAACGTGCGACGACCCCGGCGCCGCCCGCGACCGCCTGGGCCGCGACCTCGCCGGGGAGCTTACGACCTCCACCGCGGCTTGACGCCTGGCGCCGAGCCGTCACGATCACCCGCGTCCATGGTCCGCCGCGCTCTGCTCGCCGTCCTCGCCGCCGCCCCCGCCTGCCGTGCGTCCGCCTCGGACCCGGCGCCCGCACCCCGCGGCGACGAGGCGTCCCCCATGGTCGGCTACGACGTGCGCGAGCTCCGCCCGCGCGACGGCCACCGGCTGGCCGAGGACTTCGAGCGCCTGCGGACCCGGGCGGTCGCCGAGGGCAAGCACGTGGTGGCCTACTTCTCGGCCGACTGGTGCGAGGCGTGCCGGCGCCTCGACCTGGAACTCGGCAACCTGCACCCGGCGGCGTCCATCGGCCACGTGCGGATCTTGAAGATGGTCGAGGAGCCCTGGGAGGCGGCCACGCGCATGAACGAGTTCAACGACCTGCGCACGCGCTTCTCCCCCGCGGTCGGCACCTACCCGCTGTTCGTCCTGCTCGACGACGACGGACGGCCCGTCGAGGAGATGCGGGAGGCCAAGGCGCGCCTCGAAGGGTTGGGGCTCGAACCCACCGTGGCGCTGTGGTTCGAGTCGATTGCGGCGCAGGACGCGCAGTAACCCGCCGCGGGCGCGGACGGGTCGGCGGCTTTGACCGGTCCGGGCCCCCTGCTATGCCATCGCCGTGGCGTCCCGCACCCCCGCCCGGCTGGGCCTCGCCGCCCTGCTCGCCGCCTGCTCCGACCCCACACCCGAACCCGAGCGCGCGGACCGGCCGAGCCCCGCGCAGGCTTCGGGCCCCGCCTCCGCCGCCGAAGCGGCGCGCCCGGATCGGCCGCCGCGGGACGAAGACGCCGGCACCACGGACGCCGCGGCCCCGCCGGCGGCGGAGGCGGACGCCGCCGAGCCCCCGCCGGACTACGGCGTCCTCCACCCCCCGGTGCCGCCACCGGCCGACGAGGCGCTCACGATGCACGGGCTCGCCGGCTACGAGGTCGTGGCGATCTACGCCGAACCCGACATGGCGGCCCGCAAACTGGGGTATCTGCGCCTCGGCCAGCGCCTGCGGGTCACGCCGAAGGTCGAGCGCAAGGACGGCGACGACGGCGGCTGCCCGAAGGGTTGGCACCACCTCGAAGGCGGGGGCTTCGCCTGCGCCAGCAAGGGGCTGGTGGTCGGGACGCGGCCGCCGTACATGCACCGCGAGCCCCTGCCGCCGGCGATCGACGACCCAACGCCCTACGCCTACGCCTACGTACGGCGCTGGAACAGCCCCATGTTCTGGCGGATCCCCACCGCCGAGGAACGCCGCGAGGCCGAACGGATCCGCGCCGAGCGCGAGACGGCCCGCCTGGCCGCGGAGGCCGCCGCCCGCGGCGAGCCGCCGCCCGCCGACCCCGCGTCCGGGGGAACGAAGCCCGCCGACCCCGCGTCCGGGGGAACGAAGCCCGCCGAGTCCGCATCCGCCGGGACGAAGCCCGCCGATCCGGCAGGCGCGCAGGACGGCGGCACCGAGCCCAAGAAGGTCGTCGCCGCCGAGCCGGCCGGGACCGAGCCCAAGAAGGTCGTCGCCGCCGCCGCGGCCCCCGCCGATCCCAAGCCGGTCGTGGCGCAGGCGCCGGCCGGCGAAACACCCTCCGGCGGCGACGAGCCCCCCGCCGAGGAACCCGAGCCCATCGTCCTGCCGCTCAACCCGAGCACCCCCTGGCTCGAAAAAGGCTTCTTCGTCAGCCTCGCCGAGAAGGAAAAGGACGATCACGGCCGTACCTACTGGCGCACGGCCCGCGGCGGCTACGTGGCGGCCTCGGACGTGACCCCGTACAAGGCCAAGGACTTCCGCGGTCAGGTCCTCGACGGCCTCGAGCACCCCTACGGCTGGGCCATGGATCGCCCGACCACGATCTATCGGCTCGACGACCAGGGGCGCCTGCGGCGGTCGAGAAAGGTCGAGCAGCGCACGTTCCTCGACCTGGACGAGGCCGTCGAACACGGCAAGAAGACGTACTTTCGCCTGCCTTCGGGCGAGCTGGTGCGCGCCGACCACGTGCGGGTGCCCGTGCTGCGCCCCCCGCCGGAGGGGCTCGCGCCGTGGGAGAAGTGGATCGACGTGGACCTCGGGCGGCAGATCCTCGTGGCGTACGAGGGATCCACGCCGGTGTTCGCCACGCTCGTGTCCACGGGCCGCAAGGGCACCGAGGAGGAGTCCTTCGAGACGCCCACCGGAACGTTTCGGATCCGCAGCAAGCACGTGTCCACCACCATGGACGGCAACACCGCCAGCGACGGCAACTACTCCATTCAGGACGTGCCCTGGGCCATGTTCTTCGAGGGCAGCTACGCCCTGCACGGGGCCTTTTGGCACCGCGGGTTCGGCTACCGCCGCTCCCACGGCTGCGTCAACCTCGGCCCGAGCGACGCCAAGTGGCTCTTCTTCTGGACGACCCCCTACCTGCCCGAGCGCTGGCACGGCGTCTTCGCGCAGCCCACGGTCCCCGGGACCACCGTGGTCGTCCACGAGTGACCGTGGGCTAATCGGTCGAACCGACGGGCGCGGTGCCGCCGTCGGCCAGGCCGGCCGCGGCGTCGCGGATCTGCCGCTCGACGTCGGCCACGGCATCGGGCACCACGAGGTAGAACGTCACGACCGCCCCGTCGTCCCCCACCGCCACGGTCGGCGCCCGTGCCACGGACACGGCGTGATGCTCCGAGACCACGCGGGCGAGCGCCCTGCGCGTGTGGGTCGGATCGACGTGCTCGGGCAGCGCCACGCGCACCACGTGGGCGCTGACCTCGTCCTTCGGCGCGCGGATCATGGGCACCGTCACGAGCCGCCGGTGCGGCACGACGATGCGCTCGCCCCCATCCGTTTCGAGGTGCAGCGTGCGAAGCCCGACGGCCACGACCTCGCCGGCGATGTCCCCCACCCGGATCCGATCCCCCACCGTACAAAGCCCCGACACGCGCAGGACGACCCCCGCCACCAGATCCGCCACCGCGAAGAACCCGGCCACGACCGCCACCGCCATCACCGCCGTCACGGCGACGCGCGCGAGCACTGGATCCCACGAGAACAGGGCGTGCGCCGCCCACAGGCCGTAGACGACCGCGGTGACGGCGACGCTCAAGGGGAGCCAGCGAAGCAGCACCCGGCGCACGCGCGCGCTGCGAGGCAGGCGGCGGGCAAGGTCCCGCGCGCCGAGGTGGGCGAGCACGAGCGCGACGCCGACGAGCAGCACCCACAGCCAGGGCGTCGAGGGGACGTCCACCCAAGTTACGTCGTTCACGGCAACACCCCCCGCTCGGCCAGGTGACGCACGACCTCGTGGCGCACGAAGGGATCGATCCGGTAGCCGCGCTCGGGCGTGCCCACCACGAGCCCGGCGCGCGCGAGCACCTGCAGGTGTTCGGCCTCCGCCGCGCCGAAGCCCCGCAGGGTCCGGGCACGGGTCAGGTCGAGCTGCTTGTGCAAGACGACCTGGGACAGACACGCGTCCCACGAAGGCGGCAGGTCCGCGAGGGCCGACAGGCGGTCGGCGGCGGGCACGGCCACGTCGAGCGCCTGGCCGTCGAGGTTCGTGATCGAGGCCACCCAGGCGTGCAGCGCGGCCGCCATGTTGCCGCGGCTGCGGGCGTAGATCGCCGAGAACAGCCGCACGCGGGACAGGGCCGCCACCTGCCGCTCGTCGCGGTCACCGAGGCGGAACGTGCACCCGCTCGACCAATGCCGCAGCAGCACCGCCCGCTCGACGGCCTCGACGCCCACCGGCCCGCACTCGACGATCTCGACGGCGCGGTCGCGCAGCCCCACGCCGCGGTCCACCGTGTCGAGTGTGCGCCGGTTGAGCGCGGCGAGGACCAGGAGCTGGTCGCCGCGCCGGTCCACCAGATCCGCGATCCGTTCCAGCACGGCCCAGCCGCCGGGACCGCGCGTCCACCAGGCCTCGAGGTCGTCGAGCACCAGCACTGAGGGGTTCGGCAGGGAATCCAGTACGGCGTCGATCTCACCGAGCCGACCCGTGGCGCTGCGCACGGCCGCCTCGAACAGCGCCGCGGTTCCACCGCGCCCCAGCGGCGCCTGCACGCGATGGACGGCCCACCTGCGTTCGAGCCGCTCGGCGACCCGGTCGAGCAGGGCGGTCTTGCCCGTCCCGGGGTCGCCGGTGACGAGCAACATCCCCGCCCGGCCGCGGGCGAACCGGTCCACCGCCCGGTCGCAGGCCGCCTCCAGCGCGGGCCGTGGAATCCAGAAGCTCTCACCCGGTGGCGATCCAGATAGAGA
>Ga0256839_1000799_pt1 | contig 40295 bp, 28 predicted proteins | sample 354166metaG_FD_185968 | JGI IMG/M metagenome (GOLD analysis project Ga0256839, IMG submission 185968) | Hydrothermal vent microbial communities from Mid Atlantic Ridge, Atlantic Ocean - 354-166 | ecosystem: Environmental > Aquatic > Marine > Hydrothermal vents | place: Atlantic Ocean: Mid...
CCTTTTTTACAACCCAAACTGGGAATATGGGTTTGAGCTGGCTCGAAAAAAACGATAAAGTAGCAACACTCAAATTTTCGGTGTATAAAAACAGTAATTGGTTGGCATCCAAAACCTTGGTGTCAGGCAAGGGTGTGTTAACCAATTGGGCCGACTTTCCGGGTATTCAAACCAATGGTAAAAACTGGGTAGCGTGGTTTTTACAAATGAACAACCCCGATACATTTGCTTATGATGTAATGGTGATGCAATCGGCAGATGAGGGGGGAACTTGGACTACCCCACAACGCTTACATAGCGATAGTACCCTTACCGAGCACGGGTTTGTTTCAGCGGTGCCTGCCAAAAACGGATTTCAATTAATGTGGTTAGATGGCCGTTTGGCCACAGAAGACAGCCCCATTTTTACAGTACGATCGGCCCATTTAGATTTTGATGGCAGTATTTCCAATCGTGCTATTTTAGACGATAATACCTGCACTTGCTGCCAAACTACGATGCTAAACACGGGCAACGATAATTTTATTGCCTTATACCGAGATAGAACCGATGAGGAAATAAGGGATATTGCAGCCGTTAATTTTAATAATGAAGGAACACTCGTTCAGCCTCAAATTATATTTGCCGATGAATGGCATATTCCGGGTTGCCCGGTAAATGGGCCACGTGCCATTATAAATGGAGAGGAGCTTGGCGTGGTTTGGTTTACCATGAGCAAAGAAGGCGTTGCTCAAGTGCAATTTGTTACTTCTGCTGATGGAGGTAAAACGTATAGCAACCCCTTATTAATTGATGAAAATAATTTAGGCAGGGTAGATATTATTGCCTCAGAGGGGGCTTATTATGTAAGTTATATGGATGAAACCGAAGAAGAGGCAGCATTAAAGATTGTTAAAATTGATGGAGGAAAAATTAGTAGTAGCTCCGCAGTTACAAAACTGACTTCTTCTCGCAAAACTGGCTTCCCACGGATTATTTTGGCAGAAACTGGTGATGGTATTTTCATCACTTATACCGATGTGGAGACTAAGAAAGTTGTGCTGGATTATATGGCATTATAAATACTGACTTTTTCTTGCTGGTAGGCGATAAGCTCGTTAATACTTTATGTTTTTTGTGCCCTTGGTGGTTAAAATGAAAAAGTTCTACTACTGATTAGGTTGATTTTGTATTTGATTATATTTATAGTAGAAGTAACCAGTAGTAGAAAATATTAAGTCAAAATACAAAGGCTATTTCGTTTGAGACGGGAACTCGTATTATGGATGATTTCTCCTCTTATTTACCTTCTCAATTCAAAAAAACCATTGAGGGTTTGTGTAATACCGCTCGGGTAAAGGTATGTTACCGTATAATAATAGGTGCCCGTAGGCAGTTCTTTTGAGCCTCCAATATTAGATACACCAGTAAAGATATTATCATTATTATTATAGCCTTCTATTTCAAATACAATATCTCCCCACCGGTTAAATACCTTAACGGTATTATTAGGGTAGGCTTCTATGTATTGAAACTCTAAGAAATCATGTTTACCATCCCCATTAGGGCTAAGGGCATTAAATGCTACAACAGGCAGTGCTTCAACATTAATAAAAATACTGGCCGTAGTACAAGCCCCATCGGCATCACACACTTCAATTACTACTTCATCTACTCCAAAAAATATCATTCCAGTGTAATCAACCACTAAATTATTGCTGGCATCTAAGGTGGCAGGAGCGCCACTGGCAGGTTGTTGAATTATTTGGATGGATGATAAATCTATATTACCATTTAAATCGGTAATTAAATCAGTAATATTAATGGTTATAGGTACACCAGGTATGGTGGTAGCGTTGCCATCATTAAAACTTGGAGGTGTATTAGGAATCGTGATTGTTACGGTAGCGCTTGCTGTTTGATTGCATTGGTTTTCAATTTGAAAATCAAATGTATCGATTCCTACATTTCCGGTTGAGGCTGTGTATTGAATAGTGCCATCCGTATTAATTGTTGCAGAGCCTTTTTGTGGTTGTGTACTAAGGGTTGTTGTAATTACATCTCCACTATTTACAAAGCCTCCGTTAAAAACATCAATTATAGCCGATTCGGTTATGTTTATAGTATCTGATTGATTTATAACGCTAATGGGTAAATTGATAGTCACTTCCATTGGGTCACTTGCATTGGGGCAATTTGGTGCTGAGCTTATAAGAGTTAATGTTACTGAGCCTAAACTCCTATCATTAGTGCCTAGGTTATAGGTAGTATTTTTTAAATTCACATCACCAAATGTTCCATCTCCAGAAGTTGTCCAGTTATTGGCATTAGCTCCTCCACCTATAATGCCTGATAAGCTAATGATGTCGGTGCTACAAACAGTTTGATTTGCTCCTGCATCGGCAGTGGGTGGATCTTGGCAACCAGCAGCTGGTTGAGATACACCCAACGCAATATAAAGAGGGTAGTTAAGATTAGGAAAATCTGATTGTAGTACTATTTTATTACTCCCATCTACATCACTACTATTAATAGTTGATGGTGGAAAATTCATATACTCAGCATTATCTGTCCAATAAATTTTGTTGTTTTTCACATCTACATCAATACCAAAAGGTAAATTATTAGCAACAGTTATTGAGTTTATTGTTCCTGAAACATCTGCTAAGTCGCCTACATAAATATTTCCATTTGGGTTAAATATATCGTTGTTCGAGGCTGTCCAATAAATTTTGTTGGCCACTACATCAATCACCACATCGTTATAAGTAAATTGCTGACCAGTGAGAGTTTGAGTAGATAAAATATTATCGTTTGTGCCATCAATATTTACCTGGTGTAACGAAGCTATATTATCTCCAGTAGATGTATCAATAATATTTTCTGTGTAGTAGAGGAAGCCCCCTATTGGGTCTACCGCAATGCCAATAGGGTTACTAAGCCCCGTTACTATGTTAGTTGTTGTAACATTAGCGGGGTCTAGTTCAGAAAGGCTTGCTGTTTTAATTATATTATCGTACACACTAATCCAATATATATTGTCTCCTGCTACATCTAACGCCAACCCTGCCATCATTCTAGGGGCATCAATTCCATCGTTTATAAAATCATTTACGTCAACTAATCCAGTAGCATCTATCTTTCCTTTTTTAATCTGACCCCAATTATTACTCCAATAAATGATTTGATTTAAGGTATCAACTTCAACTCCTCGAGGCTGATAACTCGTTTCGGTATGGTATTGTTGGAAACTGGATCCCTCTAAATTAGATCGGTTAATTTCATTATTATCACTCCAATATACCTTAGGTTCATCAGGGTCTATAATATTTCCTACTAGAAAAAAGTCAAAATTAGGTTTTGAGTCATCATCATTTACAATGGTAATTACCTCGTTAAAAGAACCCGGTACAATTCCTGATAAAACAATCTCGATTGTATCTACATGGGGGGTATTATCTATCATTGCCGGAATTGTGAGGTTAGACACCGAAACAGAAAAAGGGGCATTTACCTGAATGTTTGAAATGGTTAAATCTGCCAGCCCGTAATTGGCTATGGCTACCTGCCGTGTTATGTTTGTGCCTACAAGAGCAGATTTAAAGTCGATAGAATACCCTTGTCCCACATATATTGGGGGGTCGGAATAAATATTTGGCCCATCAAATACATTAATATCTGGCCCTAAAATAGTGCCCGCAAGGTTAATGGTAAAGGTAGGCTCAGTACTATCATTATTATTAATAACTAACTCATCGGTAAAAAAGCCTGCTGTGGTTGCATCAAGGGTTATGGTATAAGTTAGCGTAGAATCTACTGGCAGGTTGGTAGCGGTATTAGGTGCAATGGAAAATTTTGAACCTGTTGGTAATGAAAAACTGCTAATTTTGAGTGTGTCAGATCCTTTATTTTCTATGGTAATTTGGGTAGTGGCATTTGTACCCTTAATGGCATCAGGCAACGATAAATTACCCGAATCTACAATAACATTGCCTGCCGTAGTATTTCCTTCAAAAACGGCAATTTCAGGTTCAGAGCCTGCTGTTACAACCCCAGTTATATCAAACGTAAAAGTATTGCTGAGTCCTGCAATTGGATTGTAGGTAAATGTTACCGTTTCGTTAAATACATTTGCCATTGAGGCAGAAAAATCAATAGTAATAACCAATGGGTTGCCAGGGGTAATGGTTGTAGAGGGAGAGGTTGCGCTAAAAGCTACTCCTGAAATTGAAACATTAAAGTTGGTAATATCAGTTGCTAGGCGGTTTTCGATAGTAAAGCTTAATGATTTGGTTCCGCCCATATTTATTGATCCAAAGTCGATAACTTCGGGTTGGGTATTAAATATTTGAGACCCAGTTGTATCGTTTCCTTTAAATACAGCAATACAGCCAGTACCTGCATCGGTTATAAACCATCCTTGTGTAACTAGTTGAGCTCGGGCTCCTTCTCCAGCGCAATAATATAGGCCACTAGCACCTAAGCTAACGTTAGGGTTAACCGCTTGTGCCGCCCACCCAATCAACAAATTGTCATAATTATCTACAGACAACCCTGAGTTATTAAGCATACTGGCCATGCTGTTAGATGTAATGTTGCTCACATCCCATCCTCCTAAGTTTTGGTTAAAGGAATACGCCCCTGAAAACATTACTCGCATATCGGTTGCACTGCTTACAACCCACTCCGAAATATCTTGGTTAAAGGCAGTATTATTTTCGAACATACCATTAAAACTACCTACGCTGCTCACATCCCACCCCGATATGTTGGGGTTAAAGGTTGAATTTGAAAACATATTTCCCATATCTGTAACATTGCTTACATCCCATCCGCTTAGGTCTTGATTAAATGCTGTGGCACCATCAAACATTTGGCTTAAATTTACCATGCTACCTATGGTAGTATTCCATGCAGATAAATCTTGATTAAAGGCAGTAGCATCTCTAAACAGCCCTCTTAAACTTGTTACATTAGTTAAATCCCATCCAGTAATATTTTGGTTAAACGAATGTGCGCTTGCAAACATGGCACCAAGATCGTTCAGGTTACTTGTATTCCAATTGCCTATGGGTTGGTCAAAATCTTCAGTACCAGCTAACATTTGATTCATATTGGTTACATTGGCTGTGTTCCAAGCATCATTTCCATCATTTGCACCGCCTGGCTTAAAGCTTATATTTTGGTTAAAAACTGAAGCACCTGCAAACATTAACCTCATATTAGCTACATTGCTAACATTCCACATTCCAATATCTTGGTTAAAGGTAGAGGCAATAAAAAAAAGCTCTACCATAGATGTAACTTGCCCTACGTCCCACAAATTGAGTGGTTGGTTGAAATTGCTTGCACCTCTAAAAAGTTCATCCATGAGCTGTACATTGCTTACATCCCAACCATTTAATGGCTGGTTGAAAGAGGAAGCTTCTCTAAATAAGCCAATCATATTAGTGGTATTAGAAACATTCCAACCATTTAAGTTATCATTTAATGCTTCACATTCTCTAAACATATAGCTCATATCTGTTACAGCAGATAGGTTTGGCGTATCACTGGCATTAACTCTTAGATTTGTACAGCCACTAAAAGCATTGGCCATAGATGCCCAGGCATTAGTGCCCCATTGCTCTATGGTTAAAATTTTGCCATAATCGGTATTGCTCCCAAAAAAGCCGCCTGCATTAAAATAAATGCGTGGAAAAGTTCCGGTAATTTCAACTGTATATGTTCCGATAGTTGCATAGCTATGTGTAATATTTCCAGTAATGCCCGTGTCATTTGTGCCATCTCCCCAATCTACATTATAGTTGTAGCCTGCTCCAATTGTGGGTATAGTAATTTGATTATTATTTGAGCTGCCTAGGTTATCTGTTTTCCAAGTAGTTATAAATTGGGCGTTTGCTAGTGTACTTATAAAAAAGAATAAGGTTGCCAAGTGTATTTTTATATACTTCATAAGTGCTTAAAAAAAACGTTGAAAGATTGATTGATGACTAAAAAGTGCCAAATCGGCACTTAGCATTAGTTCGTGGGTGGGCAAACCGTTGCCTGAAATGCTTTTACCTAGCACTTCGTACGAATACCCAATTTTATAGGCTTGCATAAATTCGAACTGCAACATACCGCCAATGGTGTTAAGGTTACGTGTAAATGCGCCTACCCAAAATTTGTTCATTATTAAGGCACTCATATTTACATCTATCGAAAGTGGAGCTCCCTTTACTCCTTTTAATAAGACCATGGGTTTAAGCTTTACACTAGGCGAAACCTGCCATATATAGGCGCCCGATAGGTAAATATGCCTTTGGTACACAAGGTTTATATTTCCACTTTCGAACTTGCTGTTCATTAGCCTTGGCACTGAAACCCCAATAAAATAATTATCGGTCATAAACGAAACGCCTGCGCCAAAGTTAACTTTGGTTGCCGATTCTACATTTCCTTGAAAAAAGGGGTCGTCTGCTACTTTTAAATTTAGGTCGGTGTCATCAACCCTAACATTCATTATGCCAGTTTGTAAACCAAACGAAAAAGTTTTATCGGCTTGCTGAATTTTATAGGCATAACTAATCTGGGCTTGAGTGTTGGTATTTGCACCCAGCTTGTCGTAAATAATTGTGGTGCCTAAGCCCACTTTACCATCTAAAATAGAAGTTGAACCACTAAAAAACTGCGAACTTGGGCTGCCTTCGAAATTACTTCCCCATTGATTTCTCGAATTAAGTGAGAAAGTGGCAACGTTGTTAATACCAGCATAAGATGGATTAAAGACCAATTGATTAAACATATATTGGCTCATGATTGCATCTTGTTGGGCTTTAGCCAATGGAATTATTAGCCATGTAAATGTGGTTAATAGGGCAATGCATCTAAATTTACATTTCATAGTTTTAGCGGTATAGAAGTAATTAGTAAAAATACGTAGTTTTTATGCTAAAACATACAATAAAAACAATAAAATATTTGAATGTTGCTACGTGGAGCTAAAAGGTGCTAATTTTTGATAATTTTTCGGTGGTAAGTAGCTTTATCCGTTACAATTTTTAAAATGCGTACGTTGCTGGTTTCCTTTAGTTCCACCAATCAATGTCAACGGTAACTTTTATAGTGGTAGTAATAGCCACAAAAGAGAACCAAACATTTTGTATGATTTCAGCACGAACCAGCACTAAGGTCTGGTGTAGCGGCAATAGTAGTATAGACTGTGCATCACTGGAACAACTATTAATAATACCAGGTACGTCTATCGCATCTGCAAAATTATCGTTTGCAGGTTGAGCATAAATTGGTAAAGTTCCTGCAAAAAGCAGGAATAACAGGATAGATGGTTTCATAAATACTAAGCTACTAATTTTAAATTAATGGCATAAAAACAGCAATTGTAACCTGAATGATAGCTTAATGTATTAGTTACTGCAATATTTCAATTTCTACCCTCACATTTCTAGCTGCAAGGCGATCGAACTTATCATAAATTGGCATTTTACCTCCAAAGCCTTTAACTTCCATTCGGGCTGCTGCTATGCCATTATTGATAAGGTATTTTTGAATAATTTCGGCTCTTTTTAAAGATAATTTTTTGGCGGAGCCATTCTTTTCTTTGGTGGCTTGGCTTAGTGAGAAGTACTCGGGTACTTCACTGTCTATTTCAATTATTTTACCAGAAGCATTGCCATTGGTATGGCCACTAATCCTAATATTATAACTAGATTTTTCTTGCAATAACTCGAGTAAACTATTTAATTCAAATTGAGATTCAGGTTTCATAATGGCTGCATCTTTATAAAAAAATACATTATACATAATGGCTACATCTCCTTTTTCATATCGTTTAAGAGGAAAATCCATCACAAGGGTATCTCCTTTAACGTGCAAAAAAGCTTTCGTGTCGTCACTCATTTCTTCGCTAAGCTTTAAATCGTGTTGTGCTTTTTTATAGCCAAAAATATCAGCTATAAATTCAAGAGAGTTCGATTGGTTATGCGGCTCGTTAACATAGGTAACTTCATGGGCTCTTGCTAACCGAATTATTTTTAAACGGTCTGGGTCTATAATGTTTACTTTACCAGTAACTTTTGAGAGCGTTACAAAATTAAAGGTGTTAAAAATAATTTTGTATTGGTTTTTATTTGTGATAAATAGCTCAGGAGCGTATTTTTTTAGTTCAACTTCCTGTAGTTCCACCTTCGTTTTAGGGGTATCTGATGATAAGATAGCTGGGCTTACAATCGCAAGGTCTGTACTTGCTACTTTTTGATTGTGAGAGGCGAACTCTTCTTGACCGTCCTCTTCCTCTGTATTTTCATTGGTTGGAATGCTGCTTATGGCTGTCATTCCTGAGTTGGGCGAATACGCTAGCACCCAAGCATCGGCAAAAGGCGTATTTTCTCTTGTGGGTTTCACCATAGGTATGGCTTCATCTACCGATTTAAAAGATTTTATATGCACATAATAAAACCTTGTTTTGTCTGAGAAAGATATTTTTGCATCCCTATCTTGCTCTTTTAGTTTATTTTTAAAATTTAAGGCATTAGTTTTATTTTGAAATGAGCCAACAACAAGGTAGATGCCTTTTTCCAGTGTTAGTATTTCATTCGATTGCGCATAGGTAGTGTTAGTTAATACGGTACTAACTAAAGTAACTAATAGAATCCACTTTTTCATAGAATAAATTTTGGTTTATGAGCCTCTTTTGTATGTTTGACCATAGAAAGGGTGACTTGATGGTGTTGGAAAAGTAATATTTATCTTAATTTTTTGCAAACACTGTATTAACAAAAGGTAATTAAATCATTATAAGATTATAAAAAAAGCAATTTGTGTCGTTTTATTTTTTTAAAATTGTTTAATTTGCTGTAAATAGACTAGTTATGAGGAAAATAATATTGGTATTATCGTTATTGAATATAACGATAGCTTGCAGCCTTAATTCTAAAAAAAATAGTTATAATATTGATATAGAAACGGTTAAATCGCAAACCATAGAACTGCACGATAAGTTAATGCTTGATATGGGTAAATTGTTAAAAGTAAAAAAAACGTTAGAGGTGATGGCTAAAGATAGCAGTGATACAGCTCAATTATCTAACACATTAAATGCAATTAATCAACTGTATTCTGCTGATAAAGCGATGTGGGATTGGATGCATAATTTCGACATCGCTTATCGGGTTGAGCAGGATTCGATAACATTGCTATATTTTGATTCGCAACTAAGAATGATTCAGGAAGTAGATTCGCTTTTTGAAACTTCAATTGCTGAAGGGCAAAAAATAGTGTCGAAACGAATGGATTAATAGGGATTTTTATTAAAAATAATTTATTCTAAAAGGGTAGAAACATACTTTCCATCCACAAAGCCAAATTCATTGCCCCAGCTATTATTGATGTAGGTCATTAGTTCAGCTATTTCAAGATTGGTTAAATGAGCGTGCGCAGGCATCGTGGGGCTGTACGAAATTCCATTAACAGTAATGGGTGTCGTTGAGCCGTTTTTGATAAGCAGTGCTGTTTGCTTTTGGTTAACCTTAAGGTAATCCGATCCTGCTAGGGGAGGGATTAATTTTTTAACTCCTAACCCATCTGCTTGATGGCAGAAAATACAATTGGCTTTATATAAGTCTCGCCCTTGGATGATGTATTTCTGAAATTTGTTTTGCTCTTTGGTTGAGAGTTTTTTAAAAGCTTCGTTATTACGTGCTGGGCTACAGCTTATAAAAAAAAGAAATAGGAAATAAAAAACAAGAAAGTTGAAATGTGAAGGTTGAAAAGAAAACCTGTTAAATTGATTATGGGTTAATGTGATTGATTTCAAAAGGGAGTTCATTTTAAAATTATTTTTCTTTGTGCCTCTCCGTGCTTCTTTGAGAACCTTTGTGCAATAGCTATTTTACTGAGTTACACAAAGAAAAACTAAGTTTTACAAAGTATTTAACCAACTAATCTTTTATTCTGCTAAACCTTAAAGCTTTAAGCATAAAATCGGGGAGGGGCTTTAGAGGGTCTCTGTTTTCTAAGTTTAGGAATATGCCTAGCTTCTCAATAATAGGAATCTTATACACTTCAATTAGCTCAATTAGTGTACCATCAGGGTCTTCAATATAGGTGCAGTGCACGCGGGTAGTGCCGCCCATATCTAACGTATCTTCGGTATCGCAGGTAAAGCCAAAGCCTTTTTCGGCTAAATCCTTGCCAAGTGCTTTCATTCCTCGCACATCAAACCCTAAGTGAACAAACCCAATATCACCCCATAATCTATCAGCATAAATCTTTTTGGGCGTATAATCAATAGCTTGAGCTAACTCAATGTAAGTATCGGCCATTACTTTGGCAAAACCGCCACCTGGGTTATTACTTTGGGTTAACCGCACACGTCTAAATGTTTTGTTGCCCCCGGGTATGGTATTTTTCCAATCTTTAAATACACCTGTTTTGTCAAATATAATTTTGTCATATCCTAATAAGTCTGCATAAAGTGTAAGGGCTTTATCAATATCAGATACCCCCACAGTACTGCCTACGGGGCCGCCTGTTACGTGGCGTAATTTGGTGTACCAACCGCCACCGGGTATTATTTGGAATAATAATCCATTGGGGTCTTTTAGGTAAAAGGTTTTTCCTCCGTAAGGTAATTCTTGCATTTCGCCAATAATATCTGCATTGTTTTCTTTAAACCATGCAAAGGTTTTCTCCACATTGGGCGATTTTATTTGAGCAATGAATATGCCTAAATCGCCTAATTCAAATTTAACATCGGCATTGGTTGCTGTAAACGAAACAGGGCTAACTACCTCCATAGCTAATCCGCCTTGCAGGTTTAAAATCATAGCTGCACGTTTATTAATAATGTCGCCTTTGGTATAAATTTGCATTAATGGAGCTTCGGCCTCACCATTAAACATGGCAATGTCCATTCCAAAAAATTTACGGTACCATTTCCAAGAGGCTGCGTGGTTGGGCACACCCACTCCCACATGCTGTAGGCCATTAATTCGTTTGTGCATATTTATTTGCTATTGATGTGCAAAGTTAAGAAAACATTTTAGCTCGTTCGCGTCTCTTAATATTTAAAATTCAATGACAATTCTCATCCGCCTATAACTTTTCAAGCATTAGCTTTGCCCAGCATTTTAAATTCTGTAAAAAATGAACTACCAAAACCTGGAACAGTACATTCTTGAACTTAAAGAGGAAGGAAAAAAGTACTTTATCACCTCTTCATTTCAATCGCATAGTTTGGTGCTTTTGCATATGTTGAGCCGAATAGATGCTCATACTCCAGTTATATTTATTAATACAGGTTACCATTTTCCTGAAACTATCAATTTTAGAGATGAAGTAATGCAGGCATTTGGAATGGATAATTTAGTCGATTTAAAATCGCAATTACCCAAATCGATGCAGGTGGATGCAGGGGGTAGGCTATTGTTTACCTCTGACCCCGACCATTGTTGTTATATTAACAAAACACAACCCTTAGATTCTGTTTTAAGAACCCACGATGTGTGGATAAATGGGGTGCGTGCTGACCAGAGTGCAACACGAAGCCAGATGAAAGAAACGCAGGAAGCACCACATAATACAATGCGTCTTCACCCAATGCTTGACTGGTCGGCCAAGCAAATCTATGACTATCAACAAGCCCATAATTTACCAAAGCACCCACTAGATGCCCAAGGCTATATGAGCATTGGTTGTGAACCTTGTACGCGAAAATTCGATTTGGATATGCAAGAACGGGAAGCCCGTTGGTATGGCTTAAATAAAACCGAATGTGGACTGCATACTGATTTGATTAAATAATTGAGCTAATGGATGGAATGATGCAATGAAACAATGATTGAATGCGTGAATCGTGCAATATTCTATCATTGTTTCATTCTACCATTGTTTCATTCTATCATTGTTTAAAGAGTTAAATTACAAAATAGAGATTGACATTTACCTTCAATTTAAAAAAAACGAATGAACATATTAATAATAGGAGGCGCAGGCTATATTGGTACTGCTTTGGTGGAGCGGTTGGCTCAATTAGCTACCGTTAGTAAAATTGTTATTTATGATAATTTAAGTAGAGGAAATTATAATTTATTTCTTGGGGATAAGTTAACAGAACACGTTTCAATTTCCCTGATTCAAGGAGATATTTTGGACACACGCTCGCTCAAAAAAGCGATGAAAGGGGTTGATGTAGTGTATCATTTGGCGGCCAAAGTTACCACACCTTACGCTAACCTAGATCCTCATATTTACGAGCAGGTAAATCATTGGGGTACTGCTGAGGTGGTATCGGCTGTGGAAGAATCGGAGGTAAAGCAATTGGTGTATTTAAGTAGCACGAGCGTGTATGGCGCCTCTGAGCAAAAGGCAAATGAATCGACTGCTCCAAATCCTAAAACATTTTATGGAAACTCTAAACTAAGAGCCGAGCAACATGTACAGCGATTGGCGGATAAAGGAAGAGCGGTAATTATTAGGGCTGGAAATGTGTATGGTTTTAATCAGTCGATGCGGTTTGATGCTGTGATTAATCGATTTGCGTTTGAAGCGAACTTCTCTAAAAAAATAAGCATACAAGGTAGTGGTAAGCAATCGAGGGCATTTGTGCCTATTGAGGCTATCGCTCAGGTTTTGAGTGTGCTTCCATTCAAAGCTGTGCCCTCTGGTACTTATAATTTAGCGTTGAGCAATTACTCAGTACTCGATTTGGTAGATGTGTTTAAGGAGTTGATTCCTGACTTGGAGTTTATTTTTATTGATCAACACCAAGACCTTCGTAATTTTGAACTGGATACGAATTTGAAGCTAGCACAGTATATTAAGTTGCCTAAGGGGAGAGAACTTAGAGATGAATTAAAGGAATTTTTAGAAAATTTTAGTTTTTAAAAAAACTACCGCAAAGACGCTGAGGAGAAGAACCGCAGAGATGCAAAGTCTCACATTTCCTATTTCACATTTCCTTTACCCCATCATCATACCCACAATAGTGGCCGACATAAGCGATGCTAATGTGCCTGCCAATAATGCTTTTAATCCGTATTTAGAAAGCAACACTCGTTGGCCGGGAGCCAAACCGCCAATACCTCCAATTTGAATACCAATGGAAGCGAAATTGGCAAACCCGCAAAGCATATAAGTAGCCATAATAATGGATTTGGTGGAGGTAAACGAACCCGTTGCTTTCATTGTGGCAAGGCTTTGATACCCCACAAACTCGCTGGCTATTAGCTTCTCTCCTAGTAGCTGGCCAACTAGTGTAATATCTTGCGATACGATGCCAATCAACCACATAATAGGGGCAAATAAATATCCTAAAATAAATTTAAGCGAAAGTGAACTATACTGACCATCCGTAAATCCAGCAATGGCATCATTTAATCCTGTAACTGAACCCACTTTAACAAAAATGTAATCGAACATAGCTATAAAGGCAAAAAACACCATTAACATAGCTCCCACATTAAGGGCAAGCTTTAGTCCTTCGGAGGTTCCATTGCTCATAGCATCTAAAAAGTTGCTGCCTACATTTTGCTTACTTATTTTAATATTAGAATCAATTTTTTCCGTTTGCGGTACCAGTATTTTAGAAATAACAATGGCTCCCGGAGCTGCCATAATGGAGGCTGCCAATAAGTGCTTGGCAAAAATGAGGCGCTGCACGGGGTCGTCACCACCTAAAAAGCCAATGTAGGCGGCTAGCACACCACCTGCTACGGTGGCCATTCCGCCCGTCATTACCAGTAGTATTTCCGACTTATTCATTTTTTCTAAATAAGCTTTAATAAGGAGGGGAGCCTCTGTTTGGCCTAAGAAAATATTGCCTGCTACTGAAAGTGATTCTGCTCCTGATATTTTAAGTGCTTTGGTAAGTAACCAAGCCAAGCCATACACTACTTTTTGAATGATGCCCAAATAGAATAATACACTGGTTAAGGCAGAGAAAAAGATAATAGTAGGTAATATTTGGAGGGCAAAAATAAATCCAAAGGAATCTATATTTAATAATCCTCCAAATAAAAACTCACTTCCGTCTCTGGTAAAATCAAGCACTTTGATAAATATTTTGCCAAAAAACTCGAAGGTTGCTCGCACCCAAGCCAAATTTAAAATACCGAAGGCAAGTACTAACTGTGTGCCTAAGCCCACAAATACCACTTGCCAGGAGATGGCCTTGCGATTACTGCTAAACAGATAAGCGATTAAAATTAAAGAAGCCATTCCTAGTAAGCCTCTGGGTATGGATATTAATAGGTTTGAGTCTTCGGAAAGTAGTTTCTCATCTACCTTTTCTTCAGTAGGTGGGGTAGTAACGCCTTTTTGGGCTTCCTCAGAGGAAGTAGTAATTTGTACAGGAGTTGCATTGCCAGCAGTTGAATCTTGCGCAGATTGTGCAATACTTACAAATGAAAACGCAATGAATAATAAGGTAAAAGAGAGGCGTAAAAAATTATTCATAGGTAAGGGTTATGCAAAATTTTAAAATCAAGCTAAAGAACGACTAATTTATCACTTAGCAAAACGAACAGCCATAGGATTGCTGCTTGCAAAAAAACGAGAATAAAAAAGGGATAATCATTATGAGTATCCCTTTTTTGTTTTGCAATAAACAAAGATTAGCGCATTGTGGGAGCTGCTGCTAAAAGTTCTTCTGAGGCTCCTTCAGCGAACTTTTCAAAGTTTTTATTAAACTGGGCAGCAAGGTCATACGCTTTGTCATCATATTCATCTTCGCTCTTCCATGTTAGTCTGGGGTGGAGTACATCTGATGGTACATTAGGGCAAGTAGCTGGCATTTTTAAACCAAATACTTTGTGGGTATTATAATCCACATTTTCTAAATCGCCATTAAGAGCTGCTGTAATTAATGCCCTGGTTATTTTTAAGCTCATGCGTTTGCCAACCCCGTAAGGCCCGCCTGACCAGCCCGTATTTACCAACCACACGTTAGCTCCTGACTCTTGCATTTTTTTGCTTAGCATTTCGCCATATACTGTGGGGTGCAATGGCATAAAAGGAGCACCAAAACAAGCCGAAAAGGCTGTAACCGGCTCCGTAATGCCTGCTTCGGTGCCTGCTACTTTGGCCGTGTAACCAGATATAAACTGGTAGGCTGCTTGTGCTGGAGTTAGTTTAGAGATGGGAGGTAATACACCAAAGGCATCGGCCGTTAAAAAGAAAATATTTTTAGCACCAGAGCCAATCGAAGGCTCTGCAATATTATTAATATGATAAATAGGGTAACTTACCCTTGTATTTTGAGTAATTGTACTGTTTTCAAAATCAACCTGATTTGTTCCTTCTTTATAAACCACGTTTTCGAGAATGGCGCCCGATTTAATTGCCTTAAAAATGTCTGGTTCTTTTTCGGCTGATAAATCAATTGTTTTGGCATAGCAACCGCCTTCAAAATTAAATACAGTAGTATCAGACCAACCGTGCTCATCATCTCCAATCAATTTTCGGTTAGGGTCGGCAGAAAGGGTAGTTTTGCCTGTGCCTGATAAACCAAAAAACAGGGCGGTGTCACCACTCTTACCAATATTGGCTGAGCAGTGCATAGGTAGCACATTTTTTTGATGAGGAAGAATGAAGTTTAAAGCAGAAAATATACCTTTTTTAATTTCACCTGTATAGCCAGTGCCACCAATAAGGGCGATTTTTCTAGTAAAGTTTAAAATGGCAAAATTGGCTTGCCTTGTGCCATCTACTTCTGGGTTGGCCATAAAGCCTGGGGCATTAACAATCGTCCATTCAGGCGTAAAATCCTCCAATTCTTCTGCAGTTGGCCTTAAAAACATATTGTACACAAACATATTCATCCAAGGCAGTTCTGTAACGGCTCTAATGTTGAGCTTATAACTTGGGTCGGCACAGGCGTAGGCATCTCTTGCATATACATCTTTATTAGATAAATAAGCGACAACTTTGTTGTACAAGGCATCAAATTTGTCCGAATCAAACGGGATGTTAATATCGCCCCACCATACACTATCTTTAGTGATGTCGTCTTTTACAATAAACCTGTCCTTGGGTGATCTGCCAGTGAATTTACCGGTGTGCACATTTAAGGCACCACTGCTGGCCTTGGTGGCCATTCCTTTATCAACAGAAATAGTAGCTAGTTTTTCTGGTGAGAGATTCCAAAAAACGTTAGAATTTTTAATACCCAGTTCTTCCAAAGAAGAATCCATGGGGTTTGCTTCAATTTTTAACATATTACTTGGTTAATTAATGAGTTAAAAGTTGCCCACAAAGCTAGTACTTAAATATTTGATTAGACCAAATTTAATCACTAAGCTTTCGGTTTAATGCCCACCTAAATATAATTTTAACACCCATCTAAATATAAATATTACAATATTATACCCTGACTATTATATCAAATGCCAAACATCATGTTTGTGCTTGCTTTAAAAAAGTTAGCGTAGTATTTTGGGCTTTTTAAAATTAAACCTGACAAACAGGACTAAACTAACTTAAACTATATGAGTACTGAAAGTAATAATGCGGATACGATATTCGGCCACCCTAAAGGGTTGCTTGTGTTGTTTTTTACTGAGATGTGGGAACGGTTTAGTTATTATGGTATGAGAGGTCTTTTTGTACTTTATCTAGTAGCTAACATTAACGAAGGAGGGTTTGGATGGACAACCGTTGAAGCACTTTCTTTATATGGAACTTATACAATGATGGTATATCTAATGAGCATTCCTGGAGGTATTTTGGCTGATAAATTTGTGGGTCAAAAGAAAGCGGTAATGATTGGCGGTTTTCTGCTAGTTTTAGGTCATGGCATAATGGCCATACCAGGTCAATCTTATTTCTTTATAGCCATTAGCCTAATTGTACTTGGGGTGGGAGCTCTAAAGGCTAATATATCTACGATGGTGGGTGGCTTGTATAAGCAAGGCGATATCAGAAGAGATAAGGGGTTTGTTATCTTTTACATGGGCATAAATCTCGGCTCTGTATTGGCCGGCCTTATTGTAGGATGGGTTGGTCAGGTATATGGTTGGCATTATGGATTTGGACTCGCAGGTATTGGAATGCTATTTGGTCAAATACAGTTTATGGCTGGTCAAAAGTATTTAAAAGAGGTGGGTAATTTTATTAAGCCTGAAGTTGTGCAAGATGATAACTCAGAAGGGCATATTGATCGATTGTTAAAAGCACCACTTGTACTTATGTTGAGCGCAGCTATTTCAATTTATGGCATATACCTTGGGTATTCGGGGTTTGCAGCGGCCAATTGGAGTTATGTGCTTTATGGCACTCTTATTGTCATTACTGGGCCTATTTTAGGTATGGGAATTAATATATATCGTTTAGAGCTAGACAGCAAAGAGCGTGATAGGATTATTGTGCTGCTAGTCTCATTTTTAATAGTGATTGCTTTTTGGGGAGCATTTGAGCAGGCTGGAGGGCTAATGAATTTATTCGCTGAAAATAAAACAGACAAATTAATTTTTGGATTATGGGAAGCTAAAGCCTCGCAGTTTCAAAGTTTGAACCCTGCTTTTATTGTAATTTTTGGAATTGTAGTTGCCAATTTTTGGATACAGCGTAGAAAATCGAATAAAGAAGAGTCGGCTATTTTTAAGATGTCCGTTGGAAATATTATAATGGGGTTAGGCTTTATCGTTATGTTTCAAGCATCAAAATTAGCTGGTCCTGATGGTCAAGTAAGCTATTGGTGGCTAGTAATTGCTTATCTACTTCATACCATTGGTGAGTTAAGTTCATCACCTGTTGCATTGTCATTTGTAACAAAACTAGCACCTGTGAGATACGGCTCTATTATGATGGGCTTGTATTTTGCTATGACGGGCTTAGGAAATAAAGTAGCAGGTTTACTTGGAGAGTCCTCAGCCGAACATGGCGAAACACAAGTGTATGCCGGTATTGCTATTTTCTCCATCAGTTTTGGATTACTCCTATTAGTACTCCTTAAAAAATTAAAAAAATTAACACACGGTGCCGAAGACATTGTGTTGGAAGGAGGACATTAGTGTTCTTAAACTTTTAAAAGAGCATCATAACGAGTGCTCTTTTATTATATTATTAAAGCTAACTAACCAAGTATGAACACCAACCAAACCCCACAACTCTTTGGGCATCCCAAAGGTTTATTTTACCTTTTTTTTGCAGAGCTATGGGAACGCTTTTCTTTCTATGGAATGCGCGCCTTGCTCATCCTTTATATGACGGAGGAAATTTATAAAGCCTTAGAAAATAGAGATATAATTGCTTCGACCATTTATGCTTCGTATGGAGCCTTAATTTATGCCACACCCGTAATAGGAGGAATGTTGGCCGATAAATTATTTGGGTTGAAAAGGTCGATTTTGCTTGGGGGAATTCTGATGGCATTTGGCCATTTTGTATTGGCTTTTGATACAGAAATGCTCTTTTTTATTGCACTCGGCTTGCTTATAGTTGGCAATGGCCTTATGAAACCCAATATTTCTACGTTTGTAGGAGCACTTTATGAGCAAGGAGACGACCGAAGAGACTCTGGTTTTACCATTTTTTACATGGGCATTAATATTGGTGCGTTTGTAGCCCCACTTTTTTGTGGCTGGTTGGGCATAACTTATGGCTGGCATTACGGCTTTGGTGCTGCTGGTATTGGTATGGTATTGGGTGTAATTACTTTTTGGCGTGGTATTAAATCCGGTATTTTTGGCGACCATGGCAATGCACCAAGCGAAGCAGCTTTGGAACACAAAAAATTTGGCATAAAAATAAAACAGTTAGTACCAATCATTTCATTTGCAATTGTTCCTTTAATTGCGCTAATGATGTATTATGGGGAGATGACCATTCCGTTTATTGGTACAATAAACTATGAGGCGCAATTGGTTGACTATGCGTTTTGGTTGATTCTAGTGGTAATACTTTACGTAATTGCTAACACCATGATGAAAGTATCGAAGGTAGAAAGGCAGCGTTTAATGGTTATTGTGGTGCTTACCATGCTTATGACGCTCTTCTGGGGGTTTTATGAATTAGCAGGTAGTACACTCACACTATTTGCCCTCCGTAATGTTAATTTGGTTTGGATTAATGCCTCGCAAACCAATGCGATTACCGCTATGTTTATTATTTTATTTGCCATGTTATTTTCGTGGCTATGGGTCTATCTTTCTAAAAAGAAGATGAACCCACATACCCCTTATAAATTTGCCTTTGGTTTGCTTATTTTAGGTGTAGGCTACATAATTTATGCAATGAGTGGCAACGCAGCAGATGCCTCTGGCAAGGTGCCGTTTATTTATATGGTATTGGGCTATATGATGTTTTCTACCGGGGAGTTATTTATGTCGCCCGTTGGCCTCTCAAAAGTGACAGAATTGGCTCCGGCCAAAATTGTTTCGTTTATGATGGGCGTTTGGTTTTTGTCTTCAGCCTTTGCGTTTAGGCTTGTGGGGTTAGTTGGTAGCTTATTGGCGGTAGAAGGCAGTGCTGAGAATGCCGATCCAATGGTATCGTTAGCTATTTACACCGATGGGTTTTGGCAAATTGCCTATATAACGCTCGGTGGGGCAGCATTGGCTTTTATAATAGCACCTCTCTTGAAAAAATGGATGCACGGTATTCATTGATTTTGATAAATGTTAGTACTCGAAATTAGATTTTACTATTTTAGCAGTTTTTAAAATGTGGGCGAATTGGTGGGCTTGTTAAGTTGAATGTTAACCATCTAATTATAAGATAAATGGAAAATTTTTTTATAAAAGGAACCGATAGAACCCCTGAAGTTGATTTTAACTTTACCTCGGGTGTTATGTCTATTTTTGGTCGTTCTATTACCGAAAATCCAATTAGTTTTTATAAAAAATTGGAAGATTATATTATTGAATACGGTAAGAAACCCCCAAATAAAACTTTATTTACAGTAACCTTAGAGTACTTTAATACCAGCACAAGCAAATGCTTAGTTGATATTTTTAAACTGCTTGAACAATTTCATTCAACCCAAAACGAAGTGTTAGTTGAATGGTATTACGAGGAAGACGATGAAGAAATTAAAGATGCTGGCGAAGACTATAAAGACATAGTTGATATCCCATTTGAGATAAAACTATTAAACTAATAATGTTTGCCTATAAACCCGATAGCTATCTGCTCCAATAAACAAAACTCAAATAAGAAATAAATCTCAAAAAAGAAAACATCAAACCATACAAGTGTTTGGTATTTAGGAGATTGAAATTTGAGATTTCAGCCAGTCGGCAGACAGGTATTTGTTATTTGAATAGTGTCATTTGTTATTTCTGAAAATACTGACATTATGGACAGACCCTAAATGACCTGCACAAAAAAACCTCTTCTAGAAATAGAAGAGGTTTTTTTATACCAAAATGGAATTTACATCATGCCTGGCATACCACCGCCACCCATTGGAGGCATAGGGGCTGCAGCTTCATCCATTGGTTCATCTGCCACTACAACCTCGGTAGTAAGTAGCAATGATGCAATAGAAGCAGCATTTTCAAGTGCTAAGCGTGTAACTTTTTTAGGATCAATTACACCAGCAGCAATTAAATTTTCGTATTTATCATCTTTGGCATTATAGCCAAAATCAGCTTTTCCTTCTTTTACTTTTTGTACAATTACAGAGCCTTCAAGTCCCGCATTTTCAACAATTGTTCTTAAAGGAGCTTCAATCGCCTGACGGATAATATTTACACCTGTAATTTCATCAGGATGGGATGTTTTAACCTTATCAAGAGATGGAATAGCTCTAATGAGTGCAACACCACCACCAGCAACAACACCTTCTTGTACGGCAGCTCTAGTAGCGTGCAAAGCATCATCTACTCTGTCCTTCTTCTCCTTCATTTCAATTTCGGTAGCAGCACCAATGTAAAGGATGGCAACACCCCCCGAAAGTTTTGCTAATCGCTCTTGAAGTTTTTCTTTGTCGTAATCAGAAGTAGTGTTTTCTACTTGTTGCTTAATTTGATTAACGCGAGCTTTAATATCCTCTTTTTTGCCGGCACCATTTACAATGGTGGTATTGTCTTTATCAATCAATACTTTTTCAGCAGTTCCAAGGTACTCGATAGTTGCATTTTCAAGCTTGTATCCTCTTTCTTCAGAAATAACAGTACCACCTGTAAGAATGGCAATGTCTTCCAACATTTCTTTTCTTCTATCACCAAAGCCAGGAGCTTTTACAGCCGAAATTTTTAAGGTTCCTCTAATTTTATTAACCACTAGTGTAGCCAACGCTTCCCCGTCAACATCTTCAGAAATAATAACTAAAGGCTTACCTGTTTGCGAAACCGCTTCTAATACCGGCAGCAATTCTTTCATCGAAGAAATCTTTTTATCGTAGATAAGGATGTAAGGTGTTTCCATCTCCGCTTCCATTTTGTCAGTATTAGTAACAAAGTATGGAGAAAGATACCCTCTGTCAAACTGCATCCCTTCCACAGTTTTTACTTCAGTTTCGGTGCCTCTTGCCTCCTCAACAGTTATAACACCATCTTTACCCACTTTATCCATGGCATTGGCAATCATTTTACCAATGGTTTGGTCGTTATTGGCAGAAATAGAACCTACTTGAGCAATTTCGTTGCTGTTAGTGATATGTTTCGCTTGTTTTTCAAGATCCGCTATTACTGCTTCAACCGCTTTATCAACACCCCTTTTTAAATCCATTGGGTTGGCACCAGCCGCTACATTTTTAACTCCAAAGGCATAAATCGATTGTGCCAAAACAGCGGCAGTGGTGGTTCCATCACCTGCATCATCCGCAGTTTTAGAGGCCACTTCTTTTACCAACTGAGCTCCCATATTCTCTACAGGATCTTTAAGGTCAATTTCTTTTGCTACAGAAACCCCATCCTTAGTAATGGAAGGAGCTCCAAATTTTTTATCAATAATTACGTTTCTACCTTTAGGGCCCAGTGTTACTTTAACCGCATTGGCTAGTGCATCAACACCAGCTTTTAATTGCCCTCGGGCTTCGCTTTCAAATACAATATTTTTTGCCATAATAATTTAAATTAATGTTTTTGGGATTTAAACAATTGCTAAAATGTCAGATTCTCTCATCATTAAATAGTCAGTGCCATCTACATTTAGCTCAGTGCCTGAATATTTACCATAAAGTACGGTGTCTCCAATTTTTACCGTCATAGGTTCATCTACTTTACCTTTACCTACGGCAGCAATAGTGCCTCTTTGTGGCTTTTCTTTAGCTGTATCAGGTATAATGATTCCCGAAGCTGTTTTTTCTTCTGCAGCTTCTGCCAATACAAGTACTCTGTCAGCTAATGGTGTTATTTTAACTTTAGACATTTTATATAAATTTTGATTAAAACTCTAGTTTGATTACTTCCGCTAGTTATCATTTAATGTGCCAAAAATAAAATATGCCATAATTACAGTTTTTTGTAGTTGTTAAGGGAACCTCTATTAATTCATTTCTTTCAAAAAACAAAAAGAAACAATGAGTTGCAAGGCATATTTTTTTTGAATAGCCAAAGCTATTGAAAAAAAATATAACGCACGCAAATCGTTGTTTATCTTTGTTCCCGTAGGGTTTTCATAGTGTTTCGCATGCTTCTTCTAATTTTTTTCATAGTATCCCGATAGTATTTCAATCCCGAAAGTTTTCGGGAAGTATTGCCTGCAAAACACTATGAAAATTTTGATGCGAATCAATTAATAGAGGCTCCCTTAGGTAAAAATATGCCATAAAAAAAGGGGCATTTTGCCCCTACATATTATTTATAGAATACCTCTATTAATTGCTTGTGTCCTCTGGTATTTTATTACTCTTCAGCTGGCGGCTCTTCTTCTAAAGGAGCGGTATCCGTAGAGCCTGCATTATCATCGTTGGTATCTAAGGCAGGAGGGAGGACTTGTTGCTCTCCAGCTCTCTCTAAATTAGGGCTAAGGTCTTCGGTGGCAGATTGCGTATTCATAAGGCTTTTAGACCCTAAACTTAATACCACAATAGCAATGGCAAACCCCCACGTTAGCTTTTCAAGTAAGTCACTCGTTTTTTTTACACCTATGATATTGCTTGCTCCAGAACCACCAAACTGGCTCGATAAGCCTCCACCTTTAGGGTTTTGGGCTAACACAACTAAAATAAGCAAAATAGCGGATATTAGGATAAGAATTAATACAAATAATAGCATTACTTTTTCTTTAATTTTTCAATTTGAGCTGCAAATAACGCCTTTTTTTGTGGAAGTTTCCAAATTAATTTTTTATAAATATCAATAGCCTTCTCAACCTTGCCTTGTTTTACATAAATTTTTGCCAAAGATTCGCTAATTACATCCTCTCTCATTTTACTACTTTGCTTAGCCATATCTACTTTGGAGTCGCTAGGCTTTGCATTTTTAGTAATTCTTGGCTCTTCTTTAATAAATTTTTCGATAATTTTATCTTGCGATTTAGGTGCAGTAGTTTTTTTTGTAGCCTTTGTGCTTTTTGCTACTTTTTTAGTGGCAGGCTTCTTTTTTTCTTTTGGGGGTGTTGGCTGCTTGTTTAGCCAAATGGTAGCTTCTTTTTTTATTTTTTGCAGCTCGGCTAAGTGTTTTAATACATTTTCGGCCAAGCCTTCTGTATTAACCGATGATACTTTGGGGGTGTGTACAACAGGTTGTGTAGGTTTAGTTATTAGCGATGTTGCGGTAAATGAATTTGACTCACTAGGAACTAAATTATGTTGAATAAGACTTTTAACAATGCTCCGGTCGGTGGCATAAAAGGCTGCGTTTTTAAGCGATGGGCTAAAGTCTTTATCTCCATTGTTTTTAGATGAATTTGCTAATAGCAAATGTATGATTTGGCTAAAAGGATAATCTGTCGCTAATTTTTTTAAAGAACCTATCTCCTCAGTAGTAGATGAGTTGCTGGTTACAATTTCTTTGAAGCGTTCCTTTTTCACAATTAGTTAAAATTATTGGGGTTAGATAGTTCTCCCTCAAAGTAAAGCTATAAAAAAATTACCAATTGGCAACTGTGCCATTAAATATATCTAATATTATTTGGTCGTAAATTTCTTGAATCAGTTGATCTTCTACGGCTGTTAGCCCTAAATCATTATCAAAATCAGCATAAAAAGAAAATGATTTTTTAGTGAAATTCTGCTCTTCATCCTCTAGATTTATAAAGTCAACTTGTACGGTTATGGTTAGTCTTGTTAAATTGGCTTGGTCGTTTATTTGGTCGTTGGCTGCTGCTGAAGGCGCTACTGGGGTAAGTCTATAACCTGTAATAGCACCTTCAATCTGCAATTCGCCCCCTTCGGTAACTTGCGAAAGGCTGGTATTTTGTTGGTAATAATCTCTAAGGTTATCGGTAAAGGTAACGGCTAAATTAGCTGGTCCATTATTGGCATCGTTATAAAAAGTTTGGATGGATAATGTTTCGGCTGTTATGGTGGTGCCAGTTAAACTATACACTCCGCAGGAAGTACTTATTAATAATGGCGTAAATACTAACAGGAAGGTTGAGAGGTATTTGAATTTAAACATCATATTGTTTTATTTTTCGGTATAAGGTGCGTTCGGAAATGCCCAAATCTTGTGCCGCATATTTACGTTTATTACTATTTTTTCGTAAAGCCTTGATTATCAGCTCTTTTTCTTTTTTCTCAATCGACAAAGAATCGTCATCTTCCAGCTCATGAGAAATATCTTCTATTTTACCGGCCTGGTTGTACTCTACAGGAGCAGTGGGGTTTGTGGGTACATCTATTACATAAGGAGTAGGTGTTTCAACCCTGGGTGGCTCTTTAATTTGTTGAGCTGTGTCAGTTTTTAATAATCGGTTGTGCTCATCGGTCATTTTGGGGTGAATTTGCCCGTCATTTTCAATTATTTCGCTCACTAATTTTTTAAGGTCGGTTACATCGCTTTTTAAATCGAACAGTACTTTGTACAGCAAATCACGCTCTGATAGGCTTTCACTTTCTGTATTGCCTTTGTACAACACAGGGTGGTTGGGCCTAGTACTGGGCAAATATTTTCGCATTACATCTGCTTCAATTGTTTTTTCAAACTCGAGTACTGACATTTGTTCCACAATATTTTTTAGCTGCCTTATATTGCCTGGGTAATTATAACTGTGTAAAACAACAGTTGCTTCAGGCGTAAGCTTTAGAGGTTTAGTTTTGTATTTATCACTAAAATCTCCCGCAAATTTTCTAAAAATTAGTTCTAAATCATCTCCACGGTCTCGGAGGGGAGGCACAAAAATGGGTACCGTGCTAAGCCTGTAATACAGGTCTTCTCTAAATTTACCTTTATGCACCGCTTCTTCTAAGCCCACGTTGGTTGCGGCCACTACTCTAACATCCGTTTTTAATACTTTGGAGGATCCTACTTTAATAAACTCACCAACTTCGAGTACTCTTAATAATCGTGCTTGGGTGCTTAACGGAAGTTCGGCTATTTCATCTAAAAATATAGTGCCTTTATTAGTTACCTCAAAATAACCTTTTCTGGCATCAATGGCACCCGTAAAAGAGCCTTTTTCGTGCCCAAATAATTCGGAGTCTATGGTGCCTTCTGGTATTGCTCCACAGTTAACCGCTATAAATGAGCCATGTTTACGAGCACTTAACTGGTGTATTATTTTAGAGAAGGATTCTTTACCACTCCCACTTTCGCCCGTAATAAGTACGGTCATATCGGTTGGGGCTACTTGCATAGCTACCTCTAGTGCGTGATTTAGCAAAGGAGAATTGCCAATGATGCCAAAACGCTGTTTTATTCTAAGTATTTCTGATTCATTCATAATGTAGAAATTTCTTTTTCAACTACTTTTCCCAACAGTGTGCCTGAGGTGCAATCGGTTATTAAAACATATACATATTCGCCAATAGTTAAGGATTCCGCAGGAAAGATGACTACTTTATTGCTGTTTGATCTTCCTTGAAAATCTTTTTTAGATCGCTTAGAGTAACCCTCAACTAGCACTTGCTCAATTTTGCCTACATTTAATGTGTTTCTGTACAATGAGTGTTCTCTTTGCTTTGCTATTATTTCGCTTAGTCTTCTACTTTTTACTTCGGCAGGTACATCATCGGTAAGTTTTTTAGCCGCATGGGTTCCTGGCCTTTCTGAATAATGAAACATATACGCAAAATCGTACTTTACATAATCCATTAACGATAACGTTTCCTGATGTTCTTCCTCCGTTTCGGAGCAAAATCCGGTCATCATATCAGACGAAATTCCACAATTTTGCCCTAAAATAGATTTAATTGCCTCAATTCGGCCCATATACCATTCCCGGGTATAAGTTCTATTCATTAACGCTAAAATCCGAGTGTTTCCACTTTGTGCAGGCAAATGAATATTATTGCAAATGTTATTGTACTTCTTCATGATATAAAGTACTTCGTTGGTTAAATCTTTAGGGTGCGAGGTTGAGAATCGTACCCTAAGTAATGGATTAATTTTTGCCACTAATTCAAGTAATTCTGAAAAAACAACTACCTCAGATTCTGCTGCTTTCTCGATTTGTGCTTTGCCTTTAAGTGCCTGATTAGCAGACCATTTGTAGGAATCCACATTTTGTCCTAAAAGAGTAACTTCTTTATAGCCTTTAGCAAACAACTCTTTTGCTTCGTTTATAATTGACTGAGGGTCTCTGCTTCTTTCGCGACCACGTGTAAAGGGAACCACACAAAAAGTGCACATATTGTCGCACCCTCTTGTTATTGATACAAATGCTGAAACCCCATTGGAGTTTAAACGAACAGGATTAATATCAGCGTAGGTTTCCTCCCTTGATAAAATGGTGTTTGCGGCTTTTTGTCCCCCATCTACTTGGTCAACAAGGTTGGGTAAATCTCTGTAAGCATCAGGGCCTGCAATTAAGTCAACAATCTTTTCTTCTTCTAATAATTTGGTTTTAAGGCGTTCTGCCATGCACCCTAATACCCCCACAATAATTTCTGGCTTGCTTTTTTTAATGCCATTAAATTGCCCCAGTCTATGGCGTATCGTTTTTTCTGCCTTATCTCTTATGGAGCAGGTGTTTAAAAGTATAACATCGGCCTCTTCTAACTTTAAAGTAGTTGTAAATCCATTATTCCCCATAATGGAGGAGACTACTTCGCTGTCGGCAAAATTCATTTGGCAGCCATAACTTTCGATGTAAAGCTTTCGTTTATTGGCCATATTTTCATCTTTAGAGATGTGTACTTCTTGAAGTAAAGTATCAGTATCGCTATTTATAATGTTTATATCTTTAATAATTCGGGTCATTTTTTACTAATTGGGAGGCAAAGTTACTAAGACCTTTGCTAAAATGACATAATGGCAGATAATTAGTTTTTTGAATTTTTGAGTCTCATTTTTGCTTTTTAATTCATAAAATTTAAGAAAGAATGGCGCTGATAAAATCTGTGCAAGGCAAAACACCAAAGTTTGGGAAAAACTGTTATTTAACTGAAAACGCAACGATTGTGGGCGATGTTATTATGGGCGAAAATTGCAGCGTTTGGTTTAATGCGGTGGTTAGGGGCGATGTTAATTCCATTATAATTGGTAATAACACCAATATTCAAGATGGAGCCATCATTCATTGCACGTATCAAACTGCCAATACAATTATAGGAGATAATGTATCAATAGCCCATAATGCTATTATACATGGGTGTACGGTGCACGATAATGTTTTAGTAGGTATGGGGGCTATTATTATGGATGATGCCGTGATACACTCAGGTTCAATAATAGCTGCAGGGGCAGTTGTGCTAGAAAAAACCATTGTGGAACCCAATAGTATTTATGCTGGCACCCCTGCAAAAAAAATAAAAAATGTTGGTGATGACAGGAAGGGTGTTTTTGAGAGAACCGCAAAAAATTATATTATGTATAGCAAATGGTTTAAAGAGGAATAGGATAATAGCATAAGCAATATTTTTTCTTACAAAATTTGTTTTGTAATTTTCTGCCACCAAACTGGCTGTTATGACAACACTAAACGAGGGGTTCGACCCCGTTATTATTAAAGAGTATCGTTCAAAAATGAACGACCAAGGATTTATGCTTACAGAGTCGGAAGACAATGGGGAAGAGTATGTAAATTTTATGTTTGTTGGTAAGTATAAAAACAAAGAAGTTATTTACGATGCCGTTATTTATACTTTAAGGCTTAACCATCATAGTGAGTTATACGAGTTGGCCGAAGAACGTACTTGCCAAAAATACCCCGAATTTAATGCCATGACCTATTCGATGGATGAGAATGGAGATCTTAGTAATTTAACTGAAAAAGAAGAAGAAATAGGATTATATATGACCGAACTAATTCTTGAATTGGAAGAAGAAGGGGAAGTTAAAGTAAAGGAACATATTGAGGTAGATACAAGCTTAGACTTTGGTGTGGGGTTAGATGTAGGCTTAAATGTAGCCGAAGTTACAGCCGAAGTAATAGAAAAATTTATTGCCAAATTTAACTCGAATACACTCAAATTAGATAAAACCCTGTACAGCTTTGAAACCGAAGAACTAGACAACTTTTGATATCTATACCATAATATATCTGATTTCTCTTTTTGGTTAAGCATCAAAACTGTTTATTTGCCAAAATTTTGAATTATATTAATCAAAGATGAAGACAATATTAATTGTATTACTAGGAAGTTTATTTGCTTTTACTTCGTGCGAAATGAAAGAAGCAACTACTGGAGAAGCAGAAACTTCTGCTGTAACTAAAACGGGTTTAGCCTTGGCGTATGTAAATTCTGATTCGCTAGCTGCAAACTATCTATATTTTGCCGATGTAAATAGCCAGTTAGAAGAAAAAAGAGCCAAGTACGAGAAGGAATTTGCCAATAGGGCAACAGGCTTACAACGCCAAATCGAAGATTTTCAGAAAACAGCCAATAATATGACGCTGGCGCAAGGGCGTGCTGTAGAGGAAGATTTGACAAGAAAACAGCAAAATTTGCAGCAATATCAGCAAACATTAACCCAAGATTTACTAAAAGAAGAAGCCAAACTAAATAAGGAATTATATGAGAAAGTGGCTAAATTTCTTGAGGATTATGGAAAGGAGAAAGGCCTCGATTTTATTTTTAAACACTCCGCAGGTGGAGAAATTTGGTATGGAGATAGTTCGTTAGACATAACCAGCAACGTAATTGAAGGGCTGAATACTGCTTATAATGCAGGTGATGTAGAAGAAAATATAGCTGAAGCAGATTCAACTTCTGCTGAATAGCAACTTCTGCGAATCAATTACTAGAGGTTTCCTTGTGCAAAAAACACCCAAAGCTTCGATAATTATCGAGGCTTTTTTTATGCCCCCCTGTTACTTTAATAACCTATTTGTTGTAATATCGCCTTACCAAACCAATTTTAATCTATGTTTAAGCTCATTAATAAAGCTTTAAATGTAAAACCAGAAGAGCAACATTCGGTATTAATACTACTGGGCTTTGGGTTTTTTATGGGCATTTTTCTGGCAACTTTTCAAATTTCGGCAGAAACATTATTTGTAACGCAGTTAGGAGAAAAATACATTAGCTGGGGTATATTTTCGGCAGGGCTTGCAGGTGTTTTTTCTACCGGCATATTCGTATATCTTCAAAATAAATTAAGATATGCGGTGTTATCGTTTCTTAACCTTACCACCCTATTTTTAGTTACCATTGGCTTATACATTGCTTTTAAAGTAGTACCTGATGAATACAGTGATGAACTTGCCTTTATTCACTTTACTCTAATGGGGCCATCATTTGCAATGTTCCTATTAAATTTTTGGGGCATTTTTGGTAGAATATTTGATTTAAGGCAATCAAAAAGGATTATAGGCGGCATTGATACAGGTCAGCTTTTTGCAGCCATTATAACGTTTTTTATTGTTGGTTCCGGAGTGTTGGTTTTTCAAGACACGTTCGATTTTTTGTTAGTTGGAGCGTTTAGTATTTTTGGTTCACTTATATTTTTAACCATTGTTTTAAACAAGTATAATCTTGAGTCGGTATTAACAGGTACAGAAGATAAAAAAAATGTTCCGATTAAAGAAATGTTTAAAGATAAGTATGTGGTTCTCTTAGCCTCATTTATTACACTTTCAGTATTTGCTTTTTTGTTGGTCGAAAATACCTACTTAACTGTTTTAACCATTCAATACCCAGATACCGCAGAAGGTAAAATTCAACTCACTCAATTTTTAGGTTGGTTTAATGGGGCCATTCTGGTGCTTAGTTTTATTTTTCAAACCTTTTTTAACGATCGAATAATAGCGGATTATGGACTCAAAGTGTCGTTAATGATTTTGCCTATTATTTTAGGAGTTATTACCTTAATAATTATTGGCACCTCATTTATTGTAGGCTTTGATGTGGGTAGTAGTGGGTTTTATATATTCTTTATTTTTGTGGCCATTAGTAAATTGTTTGTTACCTTTTTGAGGGAAGCACTGGAGAACCCTACATTTAAAATCTATTTTATGACCTTAAAGTCAAATATTAGATTCGATATTCAAACAAAAATTGAAGGTGTTGTTAATGAATTTGCAAAGGCACTAACAGCTTCGGTAATACTACTTGTAGGTTTTTTTACTTTTTTCGATACTATTTATTTTTCGTATTTAATTATACTGGTTGTTATAGGATGGGTGTTTATGGCTGGCAAACTGTATGCAGAGTATAGAAACAGGTTGAGAGAAAACTTGGAATCGAAACATATTAATATTGAAGAAATCGATGTTTTGTATGAGTCCGTGGTTAGTACTATTCAAAATAATTTGTTAAATGATGAACCATCTTTATCGGTGTTTTCATTTAAACTATTAGAAAAAATTAACCCTAATTATGTAAACAGCTCTCTTAATACATTAATGAGGCATCCTAAACCAGTGATACGAGAGTTTGCTCAAGAAAAGATGAATTCTATTAAAGGATTATCTGTTTCTGATAAATACATTATAACCTCTAGTGCAAAAGAGGCTGAAGAAGGGAGAAGTAAACTGTCATCCCTAGACTTAATAAACCTATTGTCAAGCGGAGATATATCAGTAAAAAGAATTGCCAGCCTATGTAAATCTGAAAATGCACAAGATAGGCAGTATGGTGCAGAGCTTATCGGAAATATGGAGTCTGATAAAGCTGTTTTTTATTTAGTGGAGCTATTAACCGATTTTAACACCAAAGTTAGAATAGCCGCTATTAAAGCAGCCGAAAAAAAATATTCATACGAAATATTATTGGGGCTTATTAATAACCTTACTTCTTCAAGGTTTTCGAACTTTGCTAAAAGTGCTTTGGTTAGAATCGGCAATGATGCGCTTAAACCATTAGATAACAGTTTTTATAAATCTGGGCAAGATGCAAAGCTTATGGTTAAACTGGTTCAACTAATGGGCAGGATAGGAGGAGGAGAGGCTGTTCAACTATTATGGCCTAAAATTGATTTTCCGGATAAGATTATCTCATCTCAAGTAATTATTTCGTTGAGTGAAGCGGGATTTAAAGCAGATATTGGCCAAATGACAAGGATAAAATATGCCATTGAAAGTGATATTGGAGATATCGCTTGGAACTTAGCTGCTTCATTAGAAATACCTCAAGATAAATATGCTACGTATTTAAATGAATCTTTGTACGAAGAGAACGTAAATGATATTAAACATATTTATACGCTTTTATCTATGTTGTACGACCCAGCTTCGATACATCTAGTTAAACAAAACCTTGAGAGTGGTACCAGTGAAGGAATAACGTTAGCAATTGAAATGCTTGACGTGCTTCTTTCTGAAGACCTTAAAAACAAAATAATTCCTGTACTTGATGACATTGCAGCTGCTGAGAAAGTTAAAAAACTCGAACTTTACTACCCTCGAGTCGATTTGAACCCGATGCAAGTGCTTAAATTTTTACTTAATAGAGACTTTACCCAAAGCAATAGGTGGACAAAATGTTGCGTACTATTTCACATGGGGTCACTAAAAAGAAAAAACTACACCAACGATATTATTGCTAATTTGTTTAATCCTGATAATATGATTAGGCAAATGGCCGCCTGGGCTTTGTACCAAGTGAGCGAAGACTTATACCATGAGCATGTCCAAAGAATAGGAGGTAACTTTCAACAAACTTGCAATGCAAGATTAAAAGAAAACTTTACTTTGGGCAAAGGCTCATTGGTTTTTGAAAAAACGTTGTTTCTTAAATCAATGCATATTTTCAATAAAGTGTCAAGCCTAGATTTGAGTTATATGGCAGACTCAATGGAAGAAAAAGCCATTGATATTGGCGATACACTTAGTTTAGGAAAAGAACTAGCCAACTCTTTTATCATAGTAGTTACAGGCAATTTAAGTTATTACCAAGAGGGCGAAGTGAAAACTAATATTGGTGAAGGTGAATTTATAGGTGAGTTGGTACTGGATGAGAAAGCATTAGAATCGGCCATAGTGGTTGCTAATCAAAATACTAAATTGTACATAATAGATAAAGATTTATGGCATGATTTACTAGCTGATAACATAACTTTTGCCCAATCTGTTTTTAGTAATTTAACTGCATAATTTCCTAAAAAAGCTTCATTATTATTATTTTCTAGCTATTTTATTTAGTTTAGTACTTAAATAACCAATCGCATCAAACTTAACCTGCGTGTTAAACTACAGTTTACATAGATCGGAAGCGGAAGAAGAGTTGTTTGAATCTGAGTTATCAGCATCAAATAATTTTAAAAACCCTTTTCCTGGGCTTCGCCCATTCGGGATTGACGAATGCCATTTATTTTTTGGTAGAGAAAATCAGGTTGATGAAATTCTGTTAAAACTTTCTCAAAATAGATTTATAGCTCTATTGGGTTATTCGGGTAGTGGCAAGTCATCATTAATGCACTGTGGTGTAATACCTATATTGTACGGTGGGTTTATGACCAACGAAGGGCCTAATTGGAACGTGGTAGTTTCGAGGCCAGGCGGAAGCCCTATCGAAAACTTAGCGGAGGCTCTTTTACAAAAGGCTTTAGCTACTCCTAAAAACGAAGAAGACCATGCCATTAAGCATAAAGTTATTTCAGCACTATTAAAAACAGGCTCTCAAGGCTTGGTTGACATAGCTAAGCATTATAAGGCAATTACAGGCGAAAATTTATTAATACTTATCGATCAATTTGAGGAGCTATATAGATTTGCTGAACAAAATTCTGAAAATAAAAACGAAGCTTCTCAGTTTATTAATCTACTAATAGATGCCGTAGAACAAAAGGAAGTACCTATTTATGTAGCCACTACTATGCGCTCGGATTATATTGGTGAAAGTGCGCAATACACTCGTTTAATTGAGCATATCAATAAGAGCAGCTATGTAATTCCATTAATGTCGAGGCAGCAAAAAAGAATTGCCATAGAAGGTCCTGTTGCCGTGGGTGGAGGTCGAATATCGGATAGGTTAGTTAATCGATTATTACAAGAAATTGGAGATAACCAAGACCAATTGCCCATTATGCAACACGCCCTTATGCGTACATGGGAGTATTGGATTGAGCATAGAGAATCTGGCGAAGAGATTGACATCAGGCATTATAACGCCATTGGAAAAATATCTGATGCACTCTCACTTCATGCCGATGAAGCTTATGACGAGCTATCGGATAAAGGGAAGCGAATAACTGAAGTATTATTTAAGGCTTTAACCGAAACTGGGGAAGATAACTTTGGTATTAGAAGAAGAAGTTCGATTAACGAGATTGCCTCCATTGCCTCAGTATCGCATTTAGAAGTAATAGAAATAGTAGAGCATTTTAGAAAACCTGGCAGATCCTTATTAATGCCAGCTTTGCCAATTGAGCTTACTTCCAGTTCTGTACTGGAAATTTCGCACGAAAGTTTAATGCGAATATGGACTAGGCTACGCATTTGGGTAGAAGAAGAAACCGATTCTGCAAAGATGTACTCGCGTATTTCGGAAGCAGCCGAAATGCACCAGGTGGGCAGGAGTGGTCTTTGGCGACCACCAGATTTACAGCTTGCTTTAAATTGGCAAAAAAAGCAATTGCCAACCCGCCAATGGGCCGAACGCTATAATACAGCTTTTGAAAGAGCCAATGTTTTTTTAGAAACAAGTAAGGTTTCGTACGAAGCAGAACAAAAAAGCATTGAACTCAAGCAAAAGAGAGACCTAAAAAGGGCTAAAGTGATGGCCATGATTTTAGGGCTTGCAGCTATTATAGCCATTTTTATGTTTGTTTTTGCCATCACTCAAAAAGTTTCTGCAGAGGCAGAAAGAACAGCTGCTGAAGCTGATAAACTAAAGGCTATTTCTGCCACAGAAGAAGCAGTGAGAGCATCTAAAAAAGCAAATGATGCGCTTACAGAAGCAAAAACGCAATCAGAGATTGCTGCTAATGCAATCAAAGAATTGCAATTAGCTATTGCGAAACTAAATCAGTCTTATAAAGCTGCAATTGCGAGTGAAAATAAAGCAAAGGCTGCCTCAATTGAAGCCCAATATGAACGCAACATATCAATTTTAGAGCGTAAAAAAGCAGATTCTCTATCAGTAGTTGCTACTGATAAAACGAGTGAGGCCAACTCACTTTTACACCTTGCGGTGGCGCAATCAATGACTACCAAATCGTTGCAAGAACCCGATAATAACCTAAGAGGATTGCTGGCACAACAAGCTTACCAATTTAATAAAGCCTACGATGGAGCCCCCTACGATAAATACATTTATGATGGCCTTTATTATGCCATGGCTAAGTTTGTTGGGCCTGGGTACAATACTTTTAACGGTCATAGAGGAGCAGTAAAATCATTAGCCTTTGGAAAAGCAAATGAATTTTATTCGGTTTCGAGTGATGGGTCAATTAAAAAATGGGATTTAACAAAAGAAAAGGCAGGTTTTGTAAATGTAGGAACACAACATAATTATCCACTTCGAGGTATTAGTATTAGCAACGATAACCAATGGGTGGCGGTAACAAGCGATTCTTCTGCAATTGAGTTATATAAAACTAAAGATTTTTCTGCTGCCCCCACAAAAATAAAAGCGCACAAAGGATTAGTGTATAAAGCACAATTTGTTGGCGAAGGTAAACTGGTATCTTTAGGGTACGAAGGCGGTATTAATGTGTATGATGTTAATGCCAACAAAAACATTCTGTACAAAATACTTGGTGTTAACTTAACAACCTTTGATGTAAGCGAAGAGGGTACTTGGCTAGTGGCAGGCACAAAAGATGGCCAATTAATTCAATTTAATTTGGTTACTAAAAAACAAAAAATATTACATCAATTACCTAGTGGCTTACCAATCCACGATGTTAAAATTAGTAGTGGCGATTTCTTTATTGCGTTTGGAGGCGAAGATGAAAATGTATATTTATGGAGTGTGCAAAACAATAAAATATTTAGAACACTAAGAGGCCACACTTCACGAATCAATGCCATTGAATTTTCGCATGATGGCAACTTTCTTGCAACGGCAGGGTTCGATAATAAAGTGCAGCTATGGAATATGTTTAACTTAAATAACTTGCCCGTTGTTATGAACGATAACTTTTCTGCCTATGCATGGGATGTTGCCTTTAGTGAAAATGATGAATACTTAATTGTTGGCACTCAAAACGGAAAAGTTAAAAAATGGGCTCTAAATGCGGAACAAATGGCTGATGAGATGTGTGAACATATACAACGAAATATGACGATGGAGGAATGGGAGAGGTATGTGGGTAATAATATTGAATTTAGAAATACCTGTATTAATTTATTAATTAAAGAAAATCCATAGCATTTTTTTGATGAAGAAAACCTTACTATTTTTTGTGTTTGTTTTAAGTATGCTCTTTTCGCAGGAAGGAAGTGCGCAGTGTGCTAATAATTTAAAAACAGCACAAGCTAATTTTAACGAAGGGCATTTATACGCAATTCCATCATTATTGGAACAATGCTTACAAAATGGGTTTTCCAAACAAGATAAGATTGAAGCATACCAACTGCTCACTTTAACTTACCTATATATTGATGACCCTATATCAGCAGAACGTAGTTTTTTAGACCTCTTAGCATTAGATCCAGAACATAGGGTTGATTCAACGCATTATATAGAACTGCTCCACCTGAGTAAAGAATATATTACCACACCTATTATTTCTTGGAGGGCTCGAGGTGGGGTTAATTTTACTAATGTCTCGGTAGTTGAACTAAGTGGTTCCCATAACCTAAATGATAATAAGGAAGTTTATAGGGCAGGAGCTGGGTTTTCATTTATTGGCTCGTTAGATATACATTTTAGTAGAAATATAAGCTTTAGCATAGAGTCTGAATTTAGTTATAACACCTTTAAATATGAAAATACAGTATTTAATAAAAATGGGGTTTCCAATGCCAAAGACCTTATTACCCTAAAAGAAAAATCCTATAATGTAGGGCTACCTCTTATACTTAGCTATACACTTTATACCAATAAATTTTACCCATATATCTATGCTGGTTATAGCCCTAACTATAATATGCTAACTAACACCAATGCGTTATCTATTAATAGAAGCGGAGAAGGGCTCTTAATTACTGAAGACAATAATATTAATTTAACATCTATAAGAAATCAATTTATACACTCAGCAGTACTGGGAGTAGGGCTAAAAAGAAGATATAATTACAATTATTTTTTTATTGATGTTAGATATAAAATAGGGCTATCTAAACGGTTAAATAAAGATACTCAAAACAACTTTGAATCTGAGCCGAGCATTAATACATACACATTTGATTATCAGCAACAAGATAATGATTTTAGGCAGAATGAATTAAGTATTACACTTGGCTATGTATGGCCTAAATATAAACCAAGAAAACGAAAATCAGTTACAGCTAAATTATTTATCGGTGGTATTTTTAATAAGAAGGAAGATGAATAGAGCCATAATATTTCTGCTGCTTTTCACATTTGTTGGTTGCGGAACCAATAATATTAGTCCGCTAGGAGAAGACTACTTTATAAAATTCTATGGAGCTGAGGGCTATCAACAAGGTGTTTCTGTGCAATCAACACCTGATGGAGGCTTTATAATAGGAGGTAACTCCATACCAGTGTTTGGAGGCTCTTCAGATTATTTACTTATTAAAACGGATGCCTTTGGCAACCAAGAGTGGCTGCAAACCTATGATTTTGAAGGTACGGGAGGGAATGATTTATTAACCGATGTGTTGGTGGAAGATAATAGCTATGTAATTGCAGGCACTTCAGCAATTAATGGAGTAGATAAAATGGTACTCCTTAGAATTGATGTAGATGGAACATTACTCAACTCTTCCATTATTTTTCCGTTGGCGAATAATTCGTTTAAAACCAACGGAATATCTCCTTTAAGCGCTGGTGGGTATTTAATTACAGGCCCTATTGTGGCCGGAGATCCGTCTCAAACAGGAAAATCCCTCATTTCAGTTGTTAATTCAGATTTTTCCATAGCTGATTCACTCTCATTTCCATCTGTTGCACCTTCTGTAGGCAATGAAACCGTTTTTGTGAAAGGCTTGGAGGTTATCAATCATTTTGACCCTGCTGGTACAGAAACAAATAATTATTTAATTTTTGGTTATGTAAATTCCGACCAAGGACCCAAACTCAATATATTCCAGTTTCGAGAGTCCTTAGGGTCAGCAATTACAACACCAACTGCAATAGACTATAATAATTCAATTATTACTGATGTCTTACAAATAAGTAATAACGCTTATAAAATGTTAGCATCTACTGATAATGAAACTTATATGATTAATGTAACTGAATCTCCTTCTGTGCAAGCATACACCTTAGGTTCAGACCAAATTCTGAAATCAGAAAAATTTGCCCAAGGGGTAGGTTTTAAAGGTGTAAGTTTTACCTTAACAGGCGGCAATGATTTTGTAATTGCATCGAATACGATGCCTGAAAAATCCACCATTACTTCATCCACCATTGTAGAATCTTCTCCGGCAGGTACCATAAATTGGGGAAGAGTTTTTGGAACAGAGATATCCTATACATCGGGTAAGGTAATTACACTTGGCAATGGCGCAGTCGTATATACCGGTACTGCAGGGTTTAAAGGGCAGGATAAAGTCTTTTTAATAAAACTAAAAAGTAATGGAGAAATGAAATGAAAGATTTAAATTGTATAATAATTGGTTACTTTTTAACCTATTTACTATATTAAAATATTACCTAACCGAACTAGCCTAGTTGGCATGAATATACTTTACAAGTTTTTATTTTTTTTACTACTTATTAAAGCACCTTTTGCTTCATTTAGTCAAACAATTGTTACTCCAGCTACAGGTGGTGGGGCAATTTGTTTAAATGCAGGCCCTGCAACTAGTGATTATCATAACCTTACAGATATAATAATTGCCGAACAAAATGTGACAGATTTTGCTTCGCCAGGTGGATTCCGCACGTATGTTTTAGGGTTTATTGGTGGGGCTTTCGAATTTGAACCAGGTGTTGGTAATGTTACTGTTACAGGATCGGGAGTAAGTTTAGGAGGGACACCTATTACAATTACTGCTAATAATATCACCATTATAGTTGCCTATTCTAATCCATCTGATGCCGTTATTAATAGCATTATTATATCAGGAATTCGAGTGCGATCTACTGCTGCAGGAAGTGGCGAAATTAGACGTACCAGTGGTTCTATTGTTATGAACGCTAATTCGGTTGGAGATGCGCAAAATCATGCAACTTTAATTTCAAATAACCCTCCAGTCTCAACCATTACATCCAGCGATGGAGACAATATTATATGTACCTCTGAACAAATAACTTTTACAGCTACTTTGGGTGGTATGGCTAATTATGAGTTTGTAAGAACTAATAATACGCCTACTTCCCTTCAATCTGGAGCTTCCGATACGTATGTAACTTCAACCTTAAGTACAGGTGACGATATAGCAGTAATTGTGACAGATGCCAATGGGTGTACCAATCAAAGTGCTGGAATTACAACTATTGTAAACCTTGGTTTTTCGGCTTCATTATCAAGTTCGGCTACTGCAAATACCAGTTGTGACGGTGAGTCGGTAACTTTTACAGCTGCTTATGGAGGCTCGCCAACTTTACCTGTTACGTACGAATTTTTTGTTAATGGAGGGTCTGTTCAAGGGCCAGGTGCTGCTAGTACCTTTATGGTAACTACACTTAATAATAGCGATCAAGTGTATGCAATTGTGTATGAAAACCTCCCTGGCACATGTTCGGCTACATCCAATTTAATTACACAAACAATTATACCGTTGCCCTCAGCTGGTTTAAATGTAGTTCCAACTACCTCAACAATTTGCTTCGGAGAAACAGTAGAAATTACGGTTTCATCTAGTGAACTTAATGTGCAATATCAGTTACAAGATAATTCAAACAACGACCCCTTAAGTTCTATATTTGTAGGTACTGGTACTGATTTAGTATTAACAAGCTCAGCATTAACCGCTAACTTAACGATTAAAGTAGTTGCTTCCAGTACATTAACCCCCAACTGCGAGGTTAATTTGGGTGACACTGAAGCAATTACTGTCCAAAGTTCCTCACCACCTGCCTCTACAAGCCCCGTTCCTATTTGTGTAAATGACCCCATTCCTGCATTAACGGCTACAGGTACTGCAATTATATGGTATGATGACGTTGCACTAACCAGTCAGGTAGGCACCGGAAGCCCTTTTACTCCTTCCTCTTCAGAGGTTGATAATACCACTTCCGGTACCTATAGATTATATGCCACACAAACAATTGCAAGTTGCGAAAGTGGGGCTACTGCAGTAGATGTAGTAGTAAATCCATTGCCTAATATTGGGTTAGCGGTTACGCCAGCTACAGCAAATATTTGTAACAACACTTCGGCTATTATCACTGTTGGGTTAAGCGAAAATAACGTAAACTATCAACTCTTTGATGGAGCTTCTCCAATAAGTGCTGTTTATGTTGGAGATGGAGCTAATTTGGCGCTTACTTCAAATGCACTCAGTAGTAATACAACCATTACGGTTAAGGCAACTACCCCCAATCTTTGTACAGCTAATTTAACAGGTACAAGTGTTGTAACTATCGATGCAACTCCCACCTCTAATGCTGGTGCTAATGATGCTGTTTGTTCAAACCAAGTAACTTATTCCATTTCAGGAAGCTCCAGTTCAAATGGTACTATTATTTGGACAAGTAGTAGCCCTGGTAATTTTGCGGATGCCACAATCGATAATCCTGTTTATAATATCCATGCCAATGATATTGCCAATGGTACAGTTACGCTTACTAAAACTGTAACAAGCTCTGGGTCTTGTGTGGATGCTGTGAGTAATATGATTTTAACTGTTGCACCCACGCCCACATT
>Ga0256839_1000800_pt1 | contig 40276 bp, 28 predicted proteins | sample 354166metaG_FD_185968 | JGI IMG/M metagenome (GOLD analysis project Ga0256839, IMG submission 185968) | Hydrothermal vent microbial communities from Mid Atlantic Ridge, Atlantic Ocean - 354-166 | ecosystem: Environmental > Aquatic > Marine > Hydrothermal vents | place: Atlantic Ocean: Mid...
AATGGTCGAACACCATAGTGATGATACGCAATGCCTACAACACTGCAACCTATTGATTTTAATAACCAAAACTAACAACACCCTAGAGCATTTGTAGCGCTAAGTTCACGTTATAAGACGAGCATGAGCTGGCCTCTAGCGTATTTTTGACAACAACGCTTTAGCTTCTGCCGCTTGAGGAAAATCACTATATTTCCCCAGCAACATCTCAAGTTCATCTCGCGCTTTTTGCGTTTGTCCATTGCGCTCCAAAGCCACCGCATAATGAAACTGAACTTCCGCGACATCCGGGGCTCCTGCATAGGCTTTTTGTAAATACTCCAACCCTTGTTTTAGCTTTCCATTCTGGAGCAACAACCAACCATAGGTATCATTTACCGCCGGATTATCCGGCACCTGCTCAAATGCCTTTTGTGCATAACTCAATGCCTTTTTGTTGTTACCCACGTCATAAAGCAGCAAGGCAAGGTTGTTAAGCGCAGCCACATTCTTTGGGTGTAATTCCAGAATTTTTTCGTATTGAATTATAGCTTGCCGTGTATCGGCTGCCCCAGTGTAAGCCTGAGCCAACGCCATGCGCGCTCCGCTATCCTGTGGGTTTTGTTTCAACCATTCCAACAACAGGGTTTTGTCCGCTTTTTTTGCCTGATACGCATTTTCCGCCTGGAAATGTTTTACGGCCAACACACCACTGGATGCCTTAGCAAAACCCGTCGCATAAGCTTTTGCTGCCGCCGAAAAATGCTTGTTATGCATCTGAAGATCGCCTTCCAGCTGATACCCGATAGCCAGGTCAGGTTGTTGCTTTTGAAGGTTTTTGGCAATACGCATTGCCTTACCTAAATCGTCATTTTGAACCGCCAATTGAACCAATGCCTGTTGTGCAGGCACAAACTTGTCATCCAGTGCCAGCGCCTTGTTGAGATGTTGCTCTGCCAGCATAAAGTCACCTGTTGCCTGATAAGCCTTGCCACGGAGAGTATGTGCCCCCGCAACGTTAGGGTAATGTTCGGTAAGACTGTTAAATGTCTCAAGGGCGATATCTTTTTGTCCGGCTGCCAGCTGGGCAAGGCCATAAGCTCTCAGTGCCGTAAAGTTTTCAGGGTGTTGTGCCTTCATTTCTTTAGCAATATCAACCGCTTTGCCAAAATCACGACGCCCCATCCAATAGCGAACAAGTAATGTGCCTACCTGCAAGTCACCGACATTTTGCTCTCGAACCTGCTTTAACCATTTATCTGCTTCACTTCGGTTTCCTGCCTGTTCTGCAATGCCTACCAGCGCCAATATCGCTTTAACATGTCCTTTATCTTGCTTCACGATGCGCTCAAATCTAATCTTGGCGCTTTTTGAGTCCCCCTCGGTCTGATCCAGTTTCGCCAGATTCATTGCCGCTGGCACAAAATCCGGTTGGACTTTCAATGCTTTCTCAAAACTCGCCCGTGCCGCAGACAAATCTTCAAGACCCGCATATGCAGCCCCGGCAAGATTGTCCGGGATAGCGCTATCCGGGAGTTTTAACTTCAACTGTCTGACCTTATCCAGAGCTTTGCTGAACTCTTTAGCACGTAAGTGCGTAAGTATCAGTAAAACATCGGCTTGGAATACGTCCTGTCCAAGCTGAACCGCAGTCTCCAACGCTTCTACAGCTTCTGTGGTTTTCCCAGATGCCAAACGCCCCAGCGCCAACTGTGTCTGAATCAAGGCATTTTTCGGTGCCTGAGCCACTGCGCGCTCAAGATATTCCGTCCCTTTGACCGTGTTTTTGTTTTGCATATAGGCACCGCCCAGCAGGGCCAGCAACTGCGAGTCCGCTTCATTAGCAGGCAATATTTTTTCCAACACCTGAATAGCTGACTCTGGACGTCCCAATTTCAACCAAGTACTCGCCAGCAATTTGCTCACCGCGATATCATCAGGGAAAACATTGAGAACCGTTTCCAAAGAAACTCTGGCTTGTTCGAACCGTTCATCCGTAAAATAAATACTGCCCAGCATTTGATGGCTAGGCAAGTGTCCTGGTGCAACGTTAAGCACCTTCTGCAAAGCCTCTTCAGCAGCGTCAGCCTTCCCCTGCTTATACAAAACCACTCCCCGCACATAGTATGCAAGCGGATTCTGTGGTGAGCGCTTTTGTATTTGTTCGGCGTTCTGTAGTGCTGCCTGAAAATCCTCCATTGCAACATTGATTCCCGCTTGACTCAGCAAAGCCGGTATATGCATCGGCTCTAACTCCAGCACTTTGGCATAATGTTTCCGGGCAGTCGCAAAATCACCTTCCAGCCGTGCAATTTCTCCCGCAATCAACCATGCCTCAAGATTATCGGGTTGCTGTTTGATAACCTGATCAATAAGCTGCTGCGACAATTCCAAGTCTTTCTGCATAACGGCGACACGCGCTTTGACCAATAGCGCCGTTAACGATGTCGGATCCTTTTCAAGAGCACGACTCAATAAATCACTGGCATCATTCAAACTGCCTAGTGCTGCATGAGCCTGCGCTTTTACTACGAACACCTCCGCACGCAATGAATTTGAAAACCCCGGCTCTGACTTCAGTTCTTCCAATATTTTTTCGGGTTTTTGCTGTATCAAATAAGCCTTAGCCAATGGAATCACAAGCTGGTCTGACGACAAACCAAGCCCCTGAGCCATGTTAAATTCTTTTTCCGCTCCGGCTCCATCCCCCATCCTGATATAGGTTTTACCCAGCAGGTAGCGAGCCTGGATATTTTTAGGGTCCTGTTGAAGGGCGTTTTTAAGGTTAATAACAGCTGTCTGAAATTCATTTTTCTCAAAATTATTCTGAGCCTTTTTCAGGTATTCATCACTACTGACTTTGGAGCATGCACTGATAAAGCCAAACATCAAAGCCATAGCTAGCATCAGAGTCAATGCCTTTATAGTGTGACCCTTAAAACAAAATTTTATTTTCATAAACTGGGTTGCCTGTCGATAGATGACCATAAAAACCGATTAATTTAGATTTAAACCGGATGATCGATGAAGTATTTTGGTTAATATCAGAGCCTCTTGCAAAACTATTTCATGACAATCAACAATCAATGGGTTACACCCGATACATCACCGTAAGCCATTGATATTTGCCTCGTGTTTGGAGTTTTGCAAGAGGCTCATCAGTATTACTATTTTCAGAAAAATAATATCTTATTTAATGTTGTGTTTTTTCATCAAATCATAAAATGTGGGCCGGGTAACATTCAGCATCACCGCAGCCTGAGTCACATTATCATTCGCAATAGCCAAAGCACGCAACATGGCTTGTCGTTCAGCCTGTTCTCTGACTTGCCTCAAATCAGAGAGAACAGGTGTGTTTTCAAGATCGCTTCCAAGTTCCAGGTCGGCTGATTCAATAAAGGCACCTTCGGCCAAAATAACCGCACGTTTAATTTTATTTTCCAGTTCACGCACATTACCAGACCATGAATATTTTTCCATTGCAGAAACTGCCAATGCCGAAAACCCCTTAAAGACATTCTTGTTTTCTTTGGAAAAGCGATTAAGGAAAGCTCGCGCTAACAACAACACATCCCCTTCACGATCACGCAAGGGGGGAATATCCAATGTGATTTCACTAATACGGTAATACAAATCCTCGCGAAATTTCCCTGCCTCAATCAATGCTGGCAGGTTCTGATGTGTCGCACAAATCACCCGCACATCAACCGGAATTTCTTTTCTGCCTCCCAAACGCTCCACCACACGTTCTTGAAGGAAACGTAACATTTTGGCTTGCAAAGATTGTGGTAAATCACCCACTTCGTCAATAAAAAATGTACCACCTTCGGCGAGTTCAATTTTACCCGGAGTGGTTTTATTTGCGCCAGTAAAGGCACCTTTTTCATAACCAAACAGCTCACTTTCCAACAGGGTTTCTGGAATTGCTGCACTGTTAATCGCAACAAATTTTTTATCGTCACGAGTACTGAGCTGATGTAAAGCCTTCGCCAAAACCTCTTTCCCTGTACCGCTTTCACCCAGCAACAGCGTCGTCGCATTCGTGGGTGCCACTTTTTCAATCATGCGGCACAGTTTAAGCATCTGTGGACTGGACGCGATAACGCCGTCTAGCGGAGACGATGGCTGCTGAAGTAATTTCCGGTTTTCGGCTTCCAATTCATGAAGCGCATAAGCACGTTCAATAATCAACGAAAGAATATCTGGTTCAATAGGCTTTTGATAAAAATCATAAGCCCCCATTCCGATAGAACGTACCGCATTTTCTCTGTCATCATTCCCCGTCACCACAATAATCTTGGTGTGCGGTGCCTTTCCCAATATTGCCTCCAGTGTCGCTAACCCTTCCGATGCATTGGCTGGATCTGGCGGTAAACCCAAATCCAGCGTAACAACCGGCGGTGCCAACACCTCAACAGCCTCCAGAGCAGATTTTTTGTCACCTGCAACGGTGACATCGAACCCCTCAAAACACCAGCGTAATTGATTTTGTAGCCCAGGGTCATCCTCAATAACGAGTAACGGGCGTAATTTTTTGGTTTTTCCCATAATTAATGATTCATTGTTGAAAGTGATAACCCGTTTGAAGCTTGGCTGTCTATATCTGCAAGTTTCAAACGAATAAAAAATGTCGTTCCTTCCCCTACTGCACTATACACATCCAGTTGCCCACCAAGGCTATGAATAAACTCCCGGCTTTCATAAACACCAATCCCCATTCCGGCATTTCCCTTCGTCGTATCAAATGGCCGAAACAACCGTTCACGTAAAAAAGTCTTATCCATCCCGCAACCATTATCTTTTATCAGCAAAAGTGCATGATCACCCTCCTGACAAACACTAAGGCGCACAAACCCATCGTTAACAGTCGCTTCTTGTGCATTTTGAATCAAATGACCAATCACCACAGAAAAACGATCCGCGCTGGCGATTATAGTCATATCATTTCCAGTAGATACAAACTCGGGAACGGGGTATTCTCTCGAATGATTTTTTACAACCTCTGCGAGAGCGGTATTCAATTCAACGTGAGCATTATCACGGCTATCCATACGTCCTTTCCGTAATTGCGATAACATACGCTGCATTTTCTCCACTGTATTTTCAACCGTAGAAAAAGCATCATCAACAAAAATCGGGTTTTCTCTATGTCGTTTGGCGTTCGTCACAATCAACGACAGTTGCGCGACAATATTTTTTAAATCATGTACAACATAGGCAGACAGCCGGTTAAAGGCCTCAAACTGTCGCGCATCCACAAGGTCATCATTCGCTTTTAACAAGGCTAAGTATCCCGCACACTGCCGCCCTATCGTTAATAATAAATCCCGAACTTCCCAGTTAATCTGTAATTTTGCGCGTGGACGCCCGAGTATAACAAACCCCATCACAACGGGAGATGACGTTCTTTCACCTGAAATAGACGGCGACACTTCATCACCCATAAAAAGTGGTACAACCAACCAGGCATCCGACAACTGAGCTAACCACGGAGGCACAACCAAACCTTGATACGATTCCATCTCTGCATCCAGCTCATCAAGATCCACCACCCATTTTTTCTCGGATAAAAAATTCACTAACGAAATATTTTCACTTTGCCGAAAAGAAACTTCATCCGGCATATTCCAACCCGCCTCCAGGTGATAACCTCCAGAATCCTGAAGCAACCATAACATGCCACTGGGACTTTCAACGATTTTTGCCATGGCACTGATGGCTGTTGTTTTCAGGTTTGAGTCAAGCCGAGCTTCCGAGAGACTCTGGATCAAGCGCAACCATTCTTCACGGTAATCATAACGATAATTAAAAAAATGTTTATTTAAAAAAACCCGAAAACGTGCTCGCATATGCCCTGAAAACAGGGTAGTTAACAAAACCAGAGTAGCACCAAAGAAAAAGACAAGCTGGCCAAGACTGCTCCAATCACCACCAACATTTTTTATGTAATAACCACCAGCCGCCATGGCTAAAAGATATATCCCGCCAGCCATCATTGCCGAAGAATGAAACACAAAACTTCGCGACACAAAAACATCCAGGGACCATTGCGGGTTACGCGCTGCCGAAACCGCAATCAAGGGCATGATGATGGCATTGATATAACCCCGTGCCCCCCAGATTTCTTCATCAAGGCTTTTTAGCAAAAATGCATCCGAATACAAATAAAAATCATAGGCAAAAAGACCGCCCAGCCCAAGACAAAGATATTTGATCGTCCAACGAGATTCCAGCGGAGTATTTCGGAATATCTGTTCAACCAGCACCAGACCCAATAATGCCAACATCAAAAACAAAAAAACCTGTAAGTCAAAGCCTGTTCCCGCCGGGATACTCTGCCCACCCAAAACCACATAGCCCAAAATCAACACCACCGCCAGAATCAGGGTGCCCCCGATCCACAACAATAGACGCGCTACACTCTGCTGATGGGCTTTAACCATGATTAGCAAAAGAAAACCCAACCAACCCACATTCCGCAATATTTCAGCGACCAGCATATAAAGAGAGGAGTAATAGCCCAATGAGGCTTGATAAGCCGCACCGCCGGCCCAAACCGCACTCAACACAGCTGCCAATAACAACATGCCACCTTCCGGGCGACCACGCCACGCCGTAGACAGCAAAACAACCAACATCAGGAAGGCAAACCCCGCCACTGCATAACCGAAGGTGACCGCCCCGACCATTTGGCTATCGCCTCGGCACAGTTTTTCGACGCGAGAGCTTCATCGCCCCCCCTTCCCGGCAATGACCGAATGAGCCGTTTGTAAAATAATCACCAGATCAAGAAACAAGCTGTAGTTTTTGATGTAATACAAATCGAACTGTAATTTTTCCAACGAATCTTTTTCTGAAGCACCGTAGGGATAACAAATCTGTGCCCAACCGGTAATTCCCGGCTTTACGCGATGCCGCTCGGCAAAATAAGGGATTTGTTCAGACAATTGTGTAACAAACTCTGGCCGCTCCGGGCGTGGCCCAACGAAACTCATATTGCCCTTTAGCACATTAAAAATTTGCGGCAATTCATCGAGCCGTGTCTTACGGATAACCCTCCCTACCCGTGTAACCCGGTCATCATTTTGCTTTGCCCATTGAGCCTTACCACCTTTTTCTGCGTCTTCACGCATGCTTCTGAATTTATATACATTGAACAACTGCCAATGCTGTCCAACACGTATCTGGCGATAAAAAACAGAGCCCCGCCCTTTGCCTTCTATTTTTATGGCCATCGCCACCAGTAACATGAAAGGCCACGCTATCCCCAAAAGCAGCAAGCTCACGATAATATCAAAAATACGTTTTTGCGCATTCAAGCTTTTACTCTGATTGAAACCATCAGAAAAAATCATCCAACTCGGGCTTAATATATCCAGTTTGAGCTTCCCGGTTTCGCGCTCAAAAAAACAAAGCAAATCAATAACATCAATACCGCTCAATTTGCAATCAAGTAAATCATGCACAGGGAAGCTCTTACGCCGCCTTTCACCAACGGCAACCACGACCTCATCGACGTTCAACTCCTTGGTCAACGTCAGCAGCGTCACATCCGGTCGAATCACCAAAGATTCATCCACCACATCATGTTCACCACGTACATGAACATGCCCAACAATAACAAAGCCTTGCTGATCTACCCTGCGTCGAAGCTGTCGTGAAATTTGCGCCGCATTTTCGCCAGCCCCCAACACTAAAACCCGTCGTTTAAGTTGATCCCGGTTCATGGAGCGCACAAACAGAAACCGGGTAAAAACAAGCAACAGTGCCGCTATCAGAAAACCAAACGCCAACACGCCTCGGTCTAAAAACAGATCGGGCACGATATAATACAATAGGGTCAAAGCCACCGCAGTTACGGCAAGACTGATGCCAATACGTAATATCATGCCTGCCAGACCAAAACGAAAGCGCCGCTGATATAAGCCCATCGACATCTGCGCCAGCAGGACTATCGCAGCAAAAACAAGGGCCTTTGGCCAAAGAGGTATACCCGTTTGAGTGATCTCGGTATTCCCGAGAAAACCCCACAACACCATCCCCAAATAAATAGAGGACACCAGCAGCAAAAACTCTACCAATCCAAGTATAAGGAAAGGAATAGGAATATATTGTCGAAAAATTCTAACCACTTAGCGGTAACATCCTTCTTTGAACGTAGGATATTCAGGATACCCTGAATATGTGTTGCAAAATGAAATTGCTGCTAAAAATCAACCCATTATAGACGCTTTGATATATTTGGAATGAGTTGAGCCGCAGGGCAGACATTCTAGTGACTTTCCTCAACGCTAACCAGCAAAACCGACGGAAAGTAACTACCCCCCATATTGGGCTACTGGCATGATTCCGGAAATACTGTTTTTCAATCATTTACAACCGTATAATGCGCCGAATTCCTATAAAAACTTGTCGTAAAAATAACCAAACCACAAAGAAATGCGGGAAAACGTACTTAATTTCGGCAATATTACCTGTTTGCAAATTCAAATCTGTCCACACAGGCCAGTACAATAAAATAATTTAGTCTAAGGGAGCCTAAATTCATGAAAGTCACCATCTACGGTTCAGGCTACGTCGGCCTGGTCACAGGCACTTGCTTGGCAGAAGTCGGGAACGATGTGCTTTGCGTTGATATCGACCACGCTAAAATTGACATGCTGTTACGCGGTGAAATCCCCATTTATGAGCCGGGTCTCGATGCCATGGTCGCCAAAAACATTGCCTCCGGTCGTCTGCGCTTCACGACTGATGCCGCTGAAGGCGTAGCCCACGGTCTATTTCAGTTCATCGCAGTAGGCACGCCTCCTGATGAAGATGGCTCCGCCGATCTGCAATACGTGCTGGCTGTTGCCAATAGCATCGGCGAACACATGTCGGAATACCGGGTAATTGTGGACAAATCAACAGTACCAGTAGGCACTGCCGACAAAGTCAGCAAAACCGTGAATGCCGCATTAAGCAAACGTGGTGCCGATGTGGAATTCGACGTAGTCTCCAACCCTGAGTTCCTTAAGGAAGGCGCGGCACTGGACGATTTCATGAAACCTGACCGTATCGTCATCGGCACCGATAATCCACGAACCACCGAGCTGTTGCGCGAACTGTATGCACCGTTCAATCGCAATCATGATCGTTTGGTGAGCATGGACATCCGCTCCGCCGAACTCACTAAATATGCAGCCAATGCCATGCTGGCTACTAAAATCACCTTCATGAATGAGCTATCCAATCTCGCCGATTTATTAGGCGCAGATATCGAAAATGTGCGTCTGGGCATTGGCTCCGATCCGCGTATCGGCTACCACTTCATTTACCCAGGTTGTGGCTACGGTGGCTCCTGTTTTCCAAAAGATGTGCAGGCGCTGGAGCGCACTGCCAACGAAATTGGTTATAAAGCCGAATTACTCAGTGCCGTGGAAGCCGTAAACCTGCGCCAGAAACAGATCATGTTTAACAAAATTCGCCAACATTTCGGGCATGATCTGGCAGGTAAAACCATCGCCCTCTGGGGGCTCGCCTTCAAACCCAACACCGATGACATGCGCGCTGCGCCCTCGCGCACATTGATGGAAGCTCTATGGGAGGCTGGTGCCAAAGTGCAGGCTTTTGACCCTGAAGCCATGGATGAAGCGAAACGCATCTACGGTGAACGCGATGACCTGACCCTGGTCGATTCTCCGGAAGCTGCACTGGTTAATGCCGATGCTCTGGCTGTAGTCACCGAATGGAGTGCCTTCCGTAGCCCGGATTTCGAGCTGGTCAAAGCCCGACTTAGCCAGCCCACTATTTTTGATGGTCGAAACTTGTACGACCCCGCACGCCTGCGAGCCGATGGTTTCAATTATTATTGCATTGGCCGACCATAACGGCATTACACGACAAAGCAATACGTGCCGTAATTTTAGATAACCGCTTTAAATAATAGAAGGATGATCAGATGTTTGATTTGAAAGACACCCGTATTGGCATCATCGGCCTGGGCTACGTTGGCCTGCCACTGGCCGTTGAACTTGGCAAACACTATCCCACCAAAGGCCTGGATATTAATGCACCGCGTGTGGCCGAATTGCAGGCAGGCAAAGACAGCACCCTAGAAGTGGAACCTGACGAACTCAAGCTTGCCACCCAACTTACTTATACCAGCAACCCGGATGACCTGGCAGACTGCAATGTCTACATCGTCACTGTCCCTACCCCCATCGATTCAGCCAAACGCCCAGACTTGTCACCACTGATCGGTGCCAGCCATACCATCGGCAAGCTGCTTAATAAAGGCGACGTGGTAATCTATGAATCCACCGTTTACCCCGGAGCCACCGAAGAAGTCTGTGTACCCATACTGGAAACCGAATCCGGCCTAACATTCAATCAGGACTTTTTTGCTGGCTATTCGCCAGAACGCATCAACCCCGGCGACAAAGAACACCGGGTCACGACCATACTTAAGGTCACTTCCGGGTCAACACCCGAATCTGCTGATTTTGTGGATGATTTATATGCCAGTATCATCACCGCTGGCACCCATAAAGCCAGTTCCATTAAAGTGGCGGAAGCAGCCAAAGTCATTGAAAACACACAGCGGGATGTCAACATCGCGCTCATCAACGAACTGGCGCTGATCTTCCACAAACTGGATATCGACACCATTGAAGTACTGGAGGCTGCGGGCACCAAATGGAACTTTCTGCCCTTCCGCCCAGGACTGGTGGGCGGACATTGTATCGGCGTCGATCCTTATTATCTCACTCACAAAGCACAGGAAATTGGCTATCAACCGGAAATGATCCTGGCCGGTCGGCGCATCAATGATGGCATGGGCAGTCATGTCGTCGAGCGCGTCGTGAAACGTATGACACGAAACCGTATCCATGTGGTGGATGCCAACATACTGGTCATGGGGTTCACCTTCAAGGAAAACTGCCCGGATCTACGAAATACCCGTGTCATTGATATCATCGAAGAATTACAGACCTACCATGCCAACGTGGATGTTTACGACCCCTGGGTGGATCCTGATGGCCTGGAGCACGAATATGGTATCCGTCCCATTCCTTCATTGGCAACAGGAAAATATGATGCCATTATTCTGGCTGTGGCACATGACCAGTTTAAAGCCATGTCTGCGGATGAAATCCGCGCCTTGGGCAAAAATGACTGCGTACTGTTCGACGTTAAACATATCCTGCCTGTCGATAAAGTAGATGACCGACTGTAAACTTCATCCTGACCAAGGTTGAAAAAACCATTTAGCAATAACAAGGTTCAAACATGAAAGTACTTATCACTGGCACTGCCGGTTTTATTGGTAATCGTCTGGCTGAACGCCTGCTGGAGCGCGGTGAAGAAGTCATCGGTGTCGATAATCTTAATGACTATTACGAGGTCACACTCAAAGAAGCCCGGTTGGCTAAAATAAAAGATCACCCCGGTTTTACAGAGGCACGCCTCAGTATCGAAGACCGTCCGGCCATGGAAGCACTGTTTGCCAAACATAAACCCGATAAAGTAGTGAATCTGGCCGCTCAAGCCGGTGTCCGCTACTCACTGGAAAACCCGCATTCCTACGTGGAAAGCAATATCGTGGGATTCATGAACATCCTCGAAGGTTGTCGTTACAACGGAATCAAACACTTGGTATACGCTTCCAGCAGCTCCGTCTATGGTGCCAATACCAACATGCCGTTTTCCATCCACAACAATGTGGATCACCCCTTGAGCATGTATGCCGCCACCAAAAAAGCCAACGAGCTGATGGCACACACCTACAGCCACCTCTACGACTTACCCACTACGGGCCTGCGTTTTTTCACCGTTTATGGCCCCTGGGGTCGCCCGGACATGGCGCTATTTCTGTTCACCAAAAAAATCCTCGCGGGCGAGTCTATCGACGTCTTTAATTACGGCAAGCATCGCCGTGACTTCACCTATGTCGATGATATCGTCGAAGGCGTGATTCGCACCCTGGACCATACTGCCCAACCCAACCCTGACTGGTCTGGAGACAACCCTGACCCTGGCACAGCCAAAGCACCCTACCGCCTTTACAATATTGGTAACAATTCACCCGTTGAGCTGATGCACTACATCAAAGTGCTCGAAGACTGCCTCGGCAAAAAAGCCGAAATGAACATGCTTCCTTTACAGCCTGGCGATGTACCCGACACTTACGCCAATGTGGAAGACTTAGTAGCCGATGTCGATTACAAACCCAACACCAGCGTGGAAGACGGTATAGCCAATTTTGTTAACTGGTATAAAGCATACTATTCACACACCTGATTAAAACACTATCAGGGCTTGACCAATAGACTTTGGTCAAGCTCATTACCGCCTTCCTCTGATTCCCGTATCCCTGGCTCCCAACTAAAGTTTGTCACCCATCTGACGTTACTCCCTGTAGCCTCTGTCTCCCCATCGCATTGGGCAACCTGAGCAGCAGGAGCAAATATGTTACGTGCCATCCTTAAAAAAACCGCCATCTTTCTATGTATTGTCCCGGCAGGTAGTCTGCTGCTCCCTGTCGGCGCATGGGCAACAACCATACCAGAGTCCATTCATGGCACGATCAAAGTCAACGCCGAAGAATTTATCGAATTAGTGGAAAACATTCCCGAACTCATCATCATCGACACTCGTATCCGGGGTGACCGTGCGCAAGGCTTTATTGAAGGCTCCATCAACCTGCCAAACATCAGCACCACCTGCGAATCCTTGTCCAACATTATCAGTAAAAAAGAGACCGCAAGCCTTTTTTACTGCAATGGTATTAAATGCGCCCGCAGCAGCAAAGCCATTAAAATAGCCCTTGATTGTGGCTATACCAATATCTACTGGTTCCGTGGTGGCTTTGGAGAATGGCTGGACAAAGGCTATCCCTACGTACAGGAATAATACACTTGGACTCCGCAATCAATCACTTAAAAGGAGTATTAACATGTTAATAAGCATTGTATTTTATGAGCCAACAAGGCTTCTCAACAAATTCTAGGGGTCTGTCAGACTTAGGGAATCGCAGCAAAGGAAAGCCACTTTCAGTTCATTTTTTGATCATTTGAGGCGAATATTAAACATATTCACCGAAAAAAATCTAAAAATGAACCAAAAAAGTTTTTCCGCAGTAAATTCACCCTAAATTGACAGCCCCCGAGGATATCCGCCAGGATCGCCAGAAAAAAATTATGTTCAAACTGCAATCATCCATGCGTACTAGCCTGGGGCTGACTGTCCTGATCATGGGGCTGCTAGGCATGGTATTAGCAATAGCCACAGGAGAAGCTTACCAGCGATTAGCGCTGGACAATCAACGTGAGTCTTTTATCGCGCTGGCAAAACTCAAAATTCAGGAAATCATCGAAGACCTAGCACAAGACAGCGTGGAACTGGGACTCAATACACAAGCCACTCCCGGTTTTCATCAGGCCGTTATCAGCAAAGACCCCACACGCATCAGCCGACAATTAGATGAACATTTTCAGCGCGCCTTCGTCACCCTTGGTCGCGTAAAACTCATCAAAATGTACGCCTATGATAAAGAATTTAGGATTATCGCCACATCAAGTAAAGGAGACCCAACCCTGTTGGGTAATAAACCTATTTGCAGCACACTCTTAAATAAAATTGCCAATCGCAGCAAAACGGCACGCCTGAAACCAGATTCAGAACTCTGCCGCATTGGTGTGCGGCCTGTACTGACCACCATTGTTCCAATTGGAGGCCTGAAAATAAAGGGCTATTTACAGTTGATCATTGATCCAACACCTAATTTTTCAAAAGCTGATAGCGGCCTGGGCACACCACTCAGACTGACTGGAACCGATAAAACCGTATACTATCGATCCGAAAATTGGCCAAAAATACTCAATAAAAACATCCTGTTGGCAAAGTATAGTTTATTCACCTCTCAAAATAAGCACTTTTTTGATTTAACTTTTGCATCCAATATTGCCGAACTGAGAAAACAACTTTCGGCAACCCGTAATTATATTTTTTCCATCGCCGCCATCATCATGTTAGGCACAACATTGATCGCATTATTCATGCTACAACGCACAGCATTGAACCCCCTCAGCACCCTAACCAAACACCTACAGAGAGTACAAAAGGACAAAACCCAGTTAGGCACAAAAGTCGTTGTCAGTGGCAATAGTGAAATTGTCGAACTGGCTACCGACTTCAACAACATGAGCGGTGAACTCAGCACCCTGTATCGTACCTTGGAAAACATGGCATTTACCGATGCACTAACCGGCATGCCAAATCGAGTCCTATTTTATGATCGGCTTGAACAAATAACAATGGTGGCATCACGCTATAAAGCACAATCAGCCTTAATGATGATGGATCTCAATCGCTTCAAAAACATTAATGACACTCTCGGCCATCACATCGGAGACCGATTATTAAAAACTGTAGGCGAACGTCTACAAACAATATTACGTAAATCAGATACCGTTGCCCGTCTAGGTGGCGATGAGTTTGCCGCATTACTCCCCGCCATTGATCATGACGAAAGTATCACCATTGTGGCAGAAAAAATCATCAACGCACTTAACAAGCCTATTACCGTAGAAGGGCATAGCCTTTCCATTGGCATCAGCATCGGCTTAGTACGCTGTCCTCGTGATGGCGACAAAGCCACACTGCTCATGCAACGTGCCGATGTAGCGATGTATCATGCCAAGCGTGAGGGACTCGGTTATGTGTTTTATGACAAAAACATGGACAGCAACAATTTATTTGAGCTCACCATGGAATCTGAATTACGACAGGCTGTTGAAAATAATAATTTTGAACTGTACTACCAGCCAAAAATTGACCTTCAACATGGCCATATCGTCGGCGCTGAAGCACTGATTCGCTGGATACATGCTGAGCATGGGTTTATTTCTCCCGAAAAATTCATCCCGCTCGCTGAACAAACCGGTTTGATAAAAACATTAACCGAATGGGTGTTGAAAAAAGCCTTGACACAATGCGCCACATGGCATGCCAATAACATCAACATTGGCATCTCAATAAACCTTTCAGCATACAGCCTGAATGATATCGACTTGATCGATACAGTGCATCATGCCCTTACTGAGACCGCAGTAGACCCACACTGGTTAACTTTAGAGCTGACAGAAACCGCCATCATGTCCGATGCCAATCGTGCATTAAATATTTTATCCCAACTCAATGCTATGGGCGCACGTTTATCTGTTGATGACTTTGGCACTGGCTACTCTTCTTTAGCCTATTTGAAACGGTTCCCCGTCAATGAAATAAAAATTGACAAATCGTTTGTGATCGACATGTTAAATGATGCATCCGACGCAGTCATTGTCCGCTCTACCATCGATCTTGCCCATAATATGGGCATGAACGTCGTTGCCGAAGGTATTGAAAGTCAGGAAGCTTGGGACAAACTTGCCGAGCTAGGTTGCAATTTGGGACAGGGATACCACATGTGCCGCCCCTGCCCGGCGGAAGAGTTCCAAGAATGGGTGTACAGTTCCGGCTGGGGACTGAGTCACATTAAAGCCGTGAGTTGAAAAATATTCACGACATACTCAATTTTCACCAAAAAAAGCTTGATTTCAAGTTACGTAAACTGACAAAATAGTCAGCTGTATTGTTGATCGTCTTCTCGTGAATATTCCATCAGCTAAAAAAATAAAAACATTATGACTATGGATGAATTAGTTGCACAAATAAAATCACAACCGGAAACAGTGGAGTTTCAGGATGTGATCGACTGTATCGATGAACATTTCGAGTACACACCTATGCATTTCATCAATGGCCGCGGCCATGATCAGGTGGTCAATCAGGCAGGCAGTAACGAGGGTTCCTGCAAAATTTTTGCTTTTGCCACAATAGAAGGGCTGACTGAAGAAGAAACCCTGAGCTGCTTTGGAAAATATTACCGGGAAGATGTGCTACAAAACCCGGAGGGTAACGACCACGAAAATATTCGCACATTCATGCGACAGGGCTGGAGAGGAATCCAGTTTGAACAATCAGCACTCATGCGCAAATGAGTATTGCGATACACCCAAAGCAATTCAAATGGACTTATTCCTGACGTTCAACGTCTTCAACAAAAAATGTATACGTTTCCGAACGTAAACTGATATCCGTATAATTTAGATCATCTCGCTCAAGATCATCATAAACACCTCGCCAATCCCCAGGCGGTGAAATTTTCTCCACTCTCAACTGTGACCAGACATCGAATTCCACCTCATCCGGCTCGCCATCAAGATAGTGTATTTCAATAATGCCTTCATCCTCATCCAGCGCCACCACTTCAAACTTCAGTTGATCTACGCCCTGATACCAACTTCCCACTACCGGAATAATTCCAATGGCCATGTGAACCTCCTGCTATTTCTTCAAAAATACAGAATAATCCTGGACTCCCTCGCTAACGCTTTCGAAAGCGCAATAAAACAGTTGCTATCTTACCGCATATACACTAGAAGATAGCAGCAAATTCCGGTTTGTCTTTCTCGAGAAACAGAAATGGCAAAATTAACAAAAAATCAGTTTTTCTCAAACAGAGCAATAGATTCTACATGCGCAGTGTGCGGAAACATGTCCATAACACCAGTACTCATCAATGTGTAACCGTGCTGCCTGACCAAAATCCCCGCGTCACGGGCAAGCGTGGCAGGATCACAGGAAACATATACAATACGTTGAGGCAGGGGCTGCGGGAGTTTTTCTACCACCACGGATGCGCCACTGCGTGGCGGATCTAATAATAATTTGTTGAACCCTTCGCCATACCAAGGCTCGGCATCGAGCTCACCATTGAGGTCAGCTACATAAAATTCAACATTACTGATGCCGTTGTTTTGCGCGTTTTCACGCGCCCTTTCCACCAAACTGGCCTCGCCTTCTACACCAACCACGGCACCCGCTCTGCGCGCCAGTGGCAAGGAGAAATTACCCAGCCCACAAAATAAATCCAACACACGGTCTTCTGCCTGCACATCTAACAAGCTCATTGCCTGGTCGATCATGGCACGATTCAGTTCAGCATTAACCTGAGTGAAATCCGTAGGCTGAAATTGGATCTCAACATCATAGGCTGGCAATTCATAGTGAAGCTTGAAATCACTTTTTGCTTCCGGCCACAGACGGCGAATGGTTTTTGGCCCTTTGGACTGTACAAAAATACCAAACTGCTGCTTCCTGCCAAATTCAGAGAGTTGCTGCTCATCATCTTCGCTGAGCGGCTCCAAATGACGGAATACCAACGCTGTATGGACATCACCCACCGCCACCTCAATCTGTGGAATTTTGTCGCGCACCGACAACCCGTTCACCAGCTCGCCAAATGCACCCAAACGGGAAGCAATGACATCATGCAGAACATCGCATTGTTTAGCATCCGTAAGAAAGGCACTGTGTTTTTCCCGAAAGCCAACACGCACCACTTGCTCACGCCGCATGTACTTCACCCCCAGGCGCGCCTTGCGACGGTAACCCCAAGGCTCAACAATCAATGGCGGTAACACCTCACCCGGAATCACCTTTCCCAAGTGCTGCAAATTTTCCAGCAAACGTGTTTGCTTAGCCGCAATCTGATCAGCTGGACTCAGATGTTGCAAACTGCAACCACCACACACGCCAAAATGCAGACAACGCGGTTCTATGCGTTGCGACGATGCATGCAGCACTTCGATGGCATCACCTTCATCAAACTTACCGCGTTTTGAGGTGTAACGACACATCACCTCTTCACCCGGCAATGAGCGAGCGATGAACGTCACCTTACCATCGATATGACTAATACCACGTCCGTCGTGGGATAGACTTTCGATGGTGGCATGGATAGGTTCACTCGGAAGTTTTTTACGGCGACGTCGGGACATAGTGATATAGGTCTGAAATAAGTTAAGCGTCATTCCGACACGGGCCGGAATAGCGAAAATAAAAACGGGGGTTACATATGGCTAAATAAACATTGTGTGATATTTTTCACGCTGGAAACACATCAGTAGAAAGATACCGGTCACCCCGATCACAAATAATTGCCACGATCACCGCATTTTCCACTTGCTTCGATAACTGCAAGGCCGCAGCCACTGCACCACCGGAAGACACACCGGCAAAAATGCCTTCCTGTGCAGCCAACGCGCGCGTGGTATTTTCAGCATCGTCCTGTGAAACATCCATAATACGATCTACCAGGGTTTGATCATAAATCGACGGCAGATATTCTTTCGGCCAACGTCGAATGCCGGGGATAGACGCGCCCTCAACGGGCTGTACGCCGATAATTTCGATGCCCGGCTTCACCTCTTTAAAATAACGCGAGCAACCCATAATAGTACCTGTGGTTCCCATAGCGCTAACAAAGTGGGTAATGCGGCCATCAGTCTCGCGCATAATTTCCGGGGCCGTGCCTTCGTAATGTGCTCGCGGGTTATCCGGGTTGGCGAACTGATCCAGTACCCTGCCTCTGCCTTCATTTTGCATCTGCAAAGCGAGATCACGCGCGCCTTCCATGCTTTGTTCTTTGCTAACCAGCACAATTTCTGCACCAAACGCTTTCATCACGCCGCGCCGCTCCACACTCATGTGTTCCGGCATAATCAGCACCATGCGATAACCCTTGATAGCCGCCGCCATGGCTAAAGCAATGCCCGTATTGCCACTGGTGGCCTCAATCAACAGATCACCGGGGGTAATTTCGCCCCGTGCCTCGGCATGCTGGATCATGCTCAATGCTGGACGATCCTTCACTGAACCCGCAGGATTGTTTCCTTCGAGCTTAACCAGCAAGATATTGCCAGACTCTCCAGGCAAACGCTGCAAACGCACCAGCGGCGTATTGCCAACAAAAGATTCGATAGTAGAGAAACTCATAAACCAATGCTCTTAAGCGTAATAACGTAGAAGACCTAATGTACCGATTTAGCCCATTTTATCAAGTGCCCCACCTAAAAACCTGTTTCCCCAAGGGTCTGGTAGAATGAATTCAGAACTAACAAACGACCCTGTGTTGGTCTCTAAAAAAACCAGTACACCGCCAAGGCCATTTTATCGGGTGCAGTGTTACAGTAGACCCCGCCACAGCATCGCCTAAAGCGGCCTACTATTGGTTCAACTGTTAACAAGGGCTACAACCATTGCCTGCAAGCTATGCCTTGTGACGAAATACCACTATAACGCTGAACCGACAATATAAAGTGGTTACCAGATAACCCCACCCAAATGGACATAAATACTGGAACATCAATGAGCATTCCAACCATTAATTTTCGTATTTTATTGCTCGCGGTGCTTCCATGCACCATCGTTTCCATTATTTTTTTCGGTTATTTCGTCAAAAAACAAATTGACAACATAGAAACCCATTTTGTTGATAAGGGGGAATCCTTAGCCGTCCATCTAGCAACCGCCAGTGAGTACGGTGTATTTTCAGGAAACATGAACATCCTTGCACCTCTGCTTGAAACTTCATTTATAAAGAATGATGTTATTACTATCAGCATCACCAATAACCGAGGTATCCCGCTAATACAAAAAACCAGGGGCAACAATAACCCGCTACTCTCCGCAGAGCCAGAAGACGTACACAAACATATTTTCAGTCAACCGATTATTCAACATACCGTGGATATCAATGACTTTGAAAACATAGACAACAACATACCACCGGTTATTGGTTGGGTAATCATTGAACTATCCGATGAAATTACGCAACAACAAAAACAGGACACAATATTCCAGGCACTATTAACCACCCTATTGATTCTTATAAGCAGCATTTTCCTGACCACGCGGGTCAGCCGCCATATCACAAAAACCATTTCAGCCTTGAACAACGCCGTTAAAAATGACAACCTGGGTGTAACTGTCAAAGCACACGAAACCGGAGCCCTGCCAACACTTGAAAAAGAAACGGATGGAAAACCCATTGAATCATCGCACCAAACAACACAAAATGCCCTTGAGCAAGCGGTAAAAAAGCAAAAACCACTGAACAGCGCTTTAGGTTTTGTCACACCATCGAAAAACATCCAGTCAACTCAACAACAAACGCATCATCTTCACACAATTAAACCATCCACCAAAAATCTGTTAAATATCACCAATAATGTTCTGGACTTTTCCGAAAATGGGATAGAAGAAATACCCGTTCACAACGCTCATTTCAATTTAGCAAAGTGTATCGAAGATGTACTGATCCTTATCGCACCTGCTGCTTATGAAAAAACCATTGAAATCTCTTCATTATATTACGATGACACCCCCAGAGAATTGTTTGGTTCGGTCAATCACATACAAAAAATCCTCATTAATCTTATTGGTGATGTCATCAAATCCTATGAACAAGGAACAATAACCGTTCGCACCATGCTGGAATCGCAAAAGAAAAGCGCCGCACACATCAAAATCAGCATTAGTCATCAAGGGTCAGGTAGCTCAAAAAAGGAAAAAACTACTCCTTTTTCGATCTCTAGCCAAATTAAGAATGAGGGCATTCATCATCAACACAGTAAAAATGGGCTGAAACTAACCACATACCAATCATTCATCGAGGCTATACACGGAAAAATCAGCATTGAAAACACTGAAAATAAAGATTTTACAGTTTGCTTTACATTTCAATGTCAATCCAACAACACCCTCAAGCCAACCAATAAAAATGACCCGTTACCGTATACCAATAAGTCAATCACGCTATATGATGCCAATGAACTCACCCGAACATCACTGATCCACACTTTCCGGCACCTGGGTTTTGAGGTAATGGAATGTTCAGACATTGAAACCCTGTACACTTCAGCAAAGGCATCCAATATGCCAGATATTTGTGTCCTCAGCATCAATGCTCGTGAAGCTAACGCAACAACAACTCAACAATTTTTAAAAACCCATCGAAACAATACACATTCAAAAATATTGGCCATCGTCAGTCACTCAGACCCTTTAATCTTAAAAACACTACGTGACTGGGGAGCAGATGCCTGCTTGAGCAAACCATTTCGCCAAACCGATTTTGAGAAAAAACTGGCGGCTATTTTTCGTGACCCGAAAAATATTTATCACCCGACAACCAAAACCACACACGCACCAACGACCTTTACACGTCTGGATGGACTGAGCATCCTCGTTGCAGAGGACAATGCAATCAATGCCACATTAACAAAAACCATTCTACATCGTGCCGGAGCAATACTGCATATTGTCGATAACGGACAAAAAGCGGTCTCTGCCTTCAACAACGATCAGTTTGATATCATTCTCATGGACATTCACATGCCAGAAATGAACGGGGTAGATGCGACGCGAAAAATACGTGAAACCGAAACATCTTCGACACGCATAGCGATCATCGGCTTAACAGCAGCAAGCCAAAGCAAAAATGGGCCGCTTTCCCAAAACCCGGACTTCGATGAAATCCTGGAAAAACCCATCGCCGTCAATACACTTTTAAACGCAATCAGCTATTGGGCACAGATACGCCAATCACCCGGCAAGAAAAACCAAACAAGCCCAAATACCACAAATAAACTCGGCATCGACACCGGTTTGTCGTTAACTTTAAACGAAATGTTATTACAAGAATTACCGGGAGTTACAGAAAAATTACAGACTGCTTACCATTCAGCGAACCACAACATCCTGCGCAGCGAAACTCATCGCTTGTTAGGTGGTCTGGCATATTGTAATTTTACCGAACTGCATCAACTGACATTACAATTTCAGACAAGTCTCAAAGCGAATAAAGACAGCATGGACGAGGACTTTCAGGCAATGCTCACAGAAATCAAGCATGTGACCAGCACTAAAAACATTTAACCGCATTTTTAGTACTACGCTCCTTCACGCCTCTTGCGGCAAAGCACTCACAAAAAGCACTCTTTATTTTTCTGGCAAGCAATAACTGCGTAGATACCCCAGAAATTCTTTTCTCAGGGTCGGGTGTTTAAGCGCATACTCTACTGTAGCCGTTAAATACCCCAACTTACTGCCACAATCGTAACGCTTACCGTGAAATTCATAAGCCAGTACATCCTCCTCCACAAGCAACGCTGCAATGGCATCCGTCAGTTGAATTTCTCCACCCGCTCCTTTTCCGGTATCTGCCAATATGTCGAAAATACGTGGTGATAAAATATAGCGCCCCACTACAGCCAGATTGGATGGCGCAACATCCGGCTTGGGCTTTTCAACAATCTCCTCGATTTTACCTAGGCGCGTTTCGCTCGCTGCGGTTTTCACCACGCCGTACTTATCGGTATACTCCGGGTCAATACGTTCAACTCCTAACAAACTGCATTGGTGCTCCTCATACAAAGCCGTCATTTGTGATAAACAACCAGAACTATCATCATCAATCAAATCGTCAGCCAAAATGACAGCAAAGGGATTATTTCCCACAACATTTTTTGCACACAAAACTGCATGACCAAGCCCCAGCGCCTCAGGCTGACGTATATAAACACAGCTCACGCCCTTTGGCAGAATTCCTTTCACATCCTCCAAAAGCGCATTTTTACCGCGTGCTGCTAATGTGCTCTCCAGCTCAAAATTTCGATCAAAGTGATCTTCGATAGCGCGCTTACTGCTACTAGTTACAAATATCAATTCCGTGATACCTGCTGCAATAGCTTCTTCAGCAGCATACTGAATCAATGGTTTATCCACCACCGGTAGCATTTCTTTAGGATTGGCTTTGGTTGCCGGTAAGAAACGGGTTCCCAAACCAGCCACAGGAAATACCACCGTTTTAATTTTTTGGCTCATCATAAGGGTAATAAATTCCTTTTCTGCCTTTGACTAACGGCTTACTAAAAATGATTAAAGGTTCGATTAAGCCGAAACAGTCTAACAGAGAATACTAAAAAGGGGCCAGCGGCCCCTTTTTAGTACTACATTAACTCAAAGTTGCAACACCGTTACTCTGCACCAACCGCCTTCATGCTCAAGCGAATCCGGCCCTGCTTGTCAATCTCCAGCACCTTCACTTTGATGACATCACCTTCGGACAGTTTATCACTCACATTCTCAACACGTTCTTCGGAAATTTGTGAAATGTGTACCAGCCCATCTTTACCTGGCAGGATAGTCACAAAGGCACCAAAGTCCATTAGCTTAGCCACCTTACCTTCATAAATCACACCAACTTCAACATCAGCAGTAATTTGTTCGATTAACTTCAGCGCCTGTTCACCCGCTGCACTGTCAACGGAAGAAATTTTGATGGTACCGTCATCTTCAATATCCACGCCTGCACCGGTTTGCTCGGTAATGGAACGGATGGTTGCCCCACCTTTACCAATCACATCACGGATTTTATCCGGATGAATTTTAATGGTGAGGTAACGCGGCGCGAACTGTGACATCTCCTCACGGGCTTCCGCAATCACTTTGTTCATTTCATCAAGAATAAACAAACGGCCATCACTAGCCTGACTTAGCGCCTGTTCCATAATTTCGTGGGTAATACCGGTAATTTTGATATCCATTTGCAGTGCGGTGATACCATTTGCGGTACCAGCCACCTTAAAATCCATGTCACCCAAGTGATCTTCATCACCGAGGATATCGGTCAACACGGCAAACTTGTCACCATCCTTAATCAGCCCCATAGCAATACCAGCAACGGGTGCCTTCAAAGGCACACCGGCATCCATCATGGACAGACTCGAACCACAAACAGAAGCCATGGAGCTGGAACCATTGGACTCGGTAATTTCAGACACAACACGAATCGAATACGGAAAATCATCAATGCTTGGCATTACCGCTGCCACGCCCCGCTTTGCCAGACGACCATGACCGATTTCACGACGTTTGGGACTGCCGACAAAACCGGTTTCGCCGACGCAATAGGGAGGAAAGTTGTAGTGCAGCATAAAATGCTCACGACGTTCGCCTTCAATGGCATCAATCAATTGTGCATCACGCGCAGTACCCAGCGTGGTAACCACAATGGCCTGGGTTTCACCACGAGTGAACAGGGCTGAACCGTGGGTACGTGGCAATATGCCGGTTTTCACCGCTATCGGACGAACCGTGCGGGTATCGCGACCATCAATACGCAATTCCCCAGCCAACACACGACCACGCACCACGCTTTTTTCCAGTTTGCTGATGGCGTCTTTCACATCACCAATAGCATATGTGCTGTCATCGCCTTCAGGACAAAGTTGTTCAACAATGCTGGTGCGCAAATTGCTCAACTCGGTGTAACGTGCCTGTTTGTCACTGATTTGATAGGCTGCATTTAATGCAGATTCACCTGCTGCTGCCACCGCAGTCGCCAGTGCCTCATTACTTTCCGGTGCAACCCATTCCCACGCAACGGTGTCTGCTTCAGCAACCAGTTCGCTGATGGCGGTAATCACCGTCTGCATTTGCTCGTGGCCATAAGTCACCGCACCCAGCATCACGTCTTCGGCCAGCTCCTCGGCTTCGGACTCCACCATCAATACAGCATCGTCAGTGCCCGCAACCACCAGATCCAGTTGCGAAGTTTGTAACGCAGTTGCGGAAGGATTCAATACATACTGGCCATCGATATAACCCACGCGGGCACAGCCAATAGGCCCGGCAAACGGTACACCGGACAGGCTAACCGCAGCAGAGGCACCAATCATTGCCGGCACATCAGGATCAATTTCCGGATCCAGCGACATGACAGTGGCGATCACCTGTACCTCATTAACAAATCCTTTGGGGAACAGCGGGCGTAATGGGCGATCAATCAAACGACTCGTTAACGTTTCTTTTTCGCTCGGGCGACCTTCTCGCTTGAAAAAACCGCCAGGAATTTTGCCCGCAGCATACGTGCGTTCCTGATAGTTGACCGTCAGAGGAAAAAAGTCCCGGCCCGGTTCTGCTACTTTACGGGCAACGCAGGTCACAAACACTGCGGTATCTCCCATACTTACCATCACCGCACCACCCGCTTGGCGGGCGATTTCACCCGTTTCCAGCGTAAGTGTATGCTCGCCAAACTGTACGACTTTTTTGATCGCCATTTTTGAAAAGTTCCTGTTAATGAGTTGTTCTGATGTTGTTGTCAGTAAATGGCTGACAATGGAATGACTTAGCGGCGTAAACCAAGCTGTGCAATTAGCTCACGGTAACGCTCAACATGCTTGTTTTTGAGATAATCCAACAACTTGCGACGACGGCTCACCATGCGTAACAGACCCTGGCGTGAATGGTGATCATGAATATGGGTTTTGAAATGACCGGAAAGATCATCAATTTGCGCAGACAATAGCGCAACCTGGACTTCCGGGGAGCCTGTGTCAGCTTCAGCACGGGCATATTTTTTAACGATCTCTGATTTCTGTGCAGCATCTAAAGACATGAGTGTCTCCTAGTGATAATAAAAAAGTAAGTTAACCTGAATTTATGTGCCACGGGCCAGCTACTAGGTCCAGCTCCGTGAGCGGGCGAGATACTACCCTATTTCGTATGAATTCACCATGTTATTGAATCAAGGTATTCGAAGACCAAATGCGAGCACACCTTTGTTTTGTTGTCCGATCAGCGATTTTATCGCATTTCGCATTAAGGCATCGCCTCGTGCTCTCTTGGCAAGAACAATACCAACGGTTCAATGGCACTTTCGACGATGCCGAGGCGCAATGGAAAGAACAATAGTCTGCCTGATACGGCAACTCCGACCGTTCAACTACGGATTCCAGATTAAATATAGGCAACAAGAAAAACTCTCAGCTTTCACCCAAAAATCACAGCTTATTTATTCTGTAAAATGGGGAAGAACCAGAGTGTTCCTTTATGCGTCCAAAGCGATTAGGATTCGGCGCTAGATTCATATTTTACGTTTGGACACTTCGCAATGCCCCAGAAAAAAACAATTTTAGTGACCGGCGGCGCCGGCTATATTGGCAGCCATGTGGTTCACCAACTTGGTAAAGTCGGTGAGACCGTTATAGTGCTGGACAATCTTTCCACAGGATTCAAGGAATCCGTGCTATCCGGTAAGCTAATCGTTGGTGATACCGGAGACCGGGAGCTGGTTTCACGGATACTGGAAGAACACAATATTGGTTCGGTCATGCACTTCGCCGCCCATACCATTGTTCCGGAGTCTGTCTCCAATCCGTTAAAATATTACGGAAACAATACCTGCAATTCGCGCAACCTGCTGGAGTGCTGCTCAGCCGCTGGCGTAGAACACTTCATTTTTTCCTCCACTGCCGCTGTATACGGTATTCCCGATGTGGATCAAGTCACAGAAACCACACCGACGGCCCCCATCAATGCTTATGGCAGCTCCAAACTAATGACCGAGCAAATGCTCAAAGACCTTTCTTTTGCTACTGACCTTCGCCACGTTGCTCTGCGTTATTTCAATGTCGCAGGCTCCAACCCCGAGGGCCGCATTGGGCAGTCCACCAAAAAGGCCACCTTGCTCGTCAAAGTCGCTTGCGAAGCCGCGTTAGGCAAACGCGACAAAATTTGTATTTTTGGTACCGACTACCCTACTCCGGACGGTACCGGCATCCGCGATTACATTCATGTAGAAGACCTCGCCAGTGCGCATCTCGCCGCCCTGGAATACTTGCGTAAGGGTGGTGATTCCACCACGTTGAATTGTGGCTACGGCCATGGCTACAGCGTGCGCGAGGTGCTGAACTCCGTTGAACGGGTACATGGCAAACCTCTCAATATTGTTGAAGAACCCCGCCGTGCCGGTGATCCGCCACAACTGATTGCCAAAGTGGAAGCAATTCACGCAGCTTTGAGCTGGGAAGTAAAGTACGATGATTTGGATATGATCGTAAAAACCTCGTTGGATTGGGAAAAAAAGTTACTCTATAGGGGTACAAATTAATGTCGCCTTTAATGAATATGAGTTAAATACTAGAGGGCGTTAACAATAAGTTACCGGGTTCAACATTGAGCTAATATGAAAATCACGCAGATTTATAGGCCAAACTAACCAATATGGATAACCAATATGGACATCCAGGAACTGCGTTCGTTGCGGGGCCAATCGACTGCATACTTTATTGACTCTGAAAACAAGGAAAGCGACAATGGGAACGGTTACTTACTCGCATTCCCGATAGATCGAAAAATGGGAGAAACCAAGCGTTACATTGTGGAACCAGCCACAAAATAATCTACCATCAAATCCATTCAACTATTATTTGTCTGTCGCCTGACTTTGACGCCGGGCCAGCATACCAAACCGACTGACCTCACCGAATGAGCTGCTTATTACACCAACTCATCGAAAACGCCGCCCAAACTAGGCCTGACGCCAGAGCTCTGACATCAGGAAAAGTGCATATTTCCTATGGTGAATTTCGGCAACATTTACATGCTGTTGCAACAGGACTGTACGCTCTGGGGCTGAACCCGGGTGCCCGCATTGCTGTCTACCTGCCCAAACAACCGGAAACAGTCTTGGCCCTATTCGCCACCACTCAAGCAGGTGGTATTTTTGTACCCATCAACCCCCTGTTCAAACCCGCCCAAGTTGCCCACATTCTTGATGATTGTGAAGCGAGCATACTGGTTACTTCGGTGGATCGGGCGGCATTACTAGCGGATATATTACCCGCCTGTAAATCTCTGCAACACTTAGTTATCACCGATGGCGAAGCACAACCCGGAATCATGCCTTCGCTTACCGTAACAAACTGGCAAACACTACAATCTGGTAATGGCTTTCTAAATACAAACATCACCGAAAACAGTGTCGCAGCCATTCTTTACACCTCCGGCAGCACCGGCCTGCCCAAAGGCGTTGTGCTTTCCCATCGCAACCTAGTGCTGGGAGCAGAAAGTGTCGCCCAGTATCTCGATACCCAGGCATCGGATCGCCTGCTCGCTGTGCTGCCGCTAAGCTTTGATTACGGCCTGAATCAGCTGATTACCGCATTTCATACCGGTGCCTCGGTGGTATTAATGAATTACCTCCTACCCCAAGACATCGTGCGTATCGTCAGCCGGGAACGCATCACCACCCTTGCCGGCGTACCCTCATTATGGATGCGGCTAGCCACTCTGGACTGGCCCGAAAATACCGCAGAATATTTACACACACTCACTAATTCTGGTGGACACCTGCCCATATCTGTCATCAAAAACCTGCAACAACGCCTGCCAGCCAGCCGATTGTTTCTTATGTATGGCCTCACCGAAGCTTTCCGTTCCAGCTACCTGCCACCAGAAGAATTAACCACCCGCCCCACCTCCATAGGCAAGGCCATTCCCCATGCCAAGCTAGTAGTAGTACGCCCAGACGGTACAGCCTGCCCCCCCGGCGAACCCGGTGAATTGATCCATGCCGGGCCGCTGGTGGCACAAGGTTATTGGAACAACCCCACAGCAACCGGCCATCACTTCCGCCCGCCACCCGCAGCCATGCCGAATCACAACACCAACGAGAAAGTACTCTGGTCTGGTGATACCGTGACCATGGACACAGACGGCTATTTGTATTTTGTGGGACGTAAAGACGACATGATCAAAACCTCGGGTTACCGGATCAGCCCCACAGAAGTGGAAGAAGTGCTGTATGCCAGCAAACAGGTAACCGAAGCTACTGTATTCGGTGTACCACACCCGACATTGGGACAGGCTATTATAGCTCTGGTTACCCCCACTGCCGATACACAAATTGACGAGACCACTTACCTGCAACAACTGCTCAATAACTGCCGGACAGCACTGCCTGCATTTATGCTGCCGACCCATATTGCACAATGGCAACAACTCCCCAAAACACCCAATGGCAAAATCGACCGCCAACAATTAAAACAAGAATTTTACGGATATTTTACAACCAAGCCATGAACAAACACCAACAACCCAGCCACTGTAAATTAGCGTATTTTCCCGTAGTGGAACAACAACTACAGATCGGAGGACAACCCGTCGAACAACTCGCACAACAACTGGGCAGCACACCGTTTTATGCTTACGACCGCGCCATTATCGAACAACGCATCCAATCATTACGCACCCTGCTGCCAGACACAATCCGCCTGCATTACGCCGTCAAGGCCAACCCTATGCCAAGCCTGGTACAACACATTGCGCAACAGGTAGACGGACTCGACATAGCCTCACAGGGTGAACTCACCCTGACCCTACAAACAAACATTGACCCACGACACATCAGCTTCACCGGCCCAGGTAAAGGCATCAACGAATTACAAACCGCCATTAATGCCAAAGTCATGCTCAACATTGAATCCGCCACGGAAATGCGGCGTATTGCCGAATTGGCAGAAAACAGTGGTGTACGTCCCCAAGTCACCTTGCGGATAAATCCGGATTTTGCACTTAAATCTTCAGGCATGCACATGGGAGGAGGCGCAACCCCCTTTGGTATCGATGCTGAACAAGTACCGGCATTATTGAAAGAGCTGACTACACTGGATCTGGAGTTTCTGGGTTTTCACATTTTCGCCGGATCACAAAACCTGCACGCTGCCGCCATAATAGAAGCACAAAATGCCACTCTCGCATTAGCCATCCGGCTTGCAGAATACACACCCTCACCCGTGCGTTTGCTTAACATGGGCGGAGGGTTCGGCATCCCTTATTTTCCCGGCGAACAAGCACTGGACATAACACCCATCGGGGAAAACCTGGCGCGACTTGCCGAACAAGCAAAAACCACCCTGCCCGAAGCCGAACTTGCATTGGAATTAGGTCGGTATCTGGTAGGAGAAGCCGGAGTTTATGTCTGCCGCGTGCTCGATAAAAAGGTTTCCCGTGGGCAGACCTTTCTGATAACAGACGGCGGACTGCATCAACACCTAGCCGCATCTGGCAATTTTGGTCAAGTAATCCGTAAAAACTACCCAGTAGTCATCGGAAATAAAATGGCAGAAAAAAAAACCGAGGTGATCAACATTGTGGGCCGACTTTGCACCCCTTTAGACTTGCTTGCCAACAAAGTAGAACTACCCGTGGCAGAAGTGGGCGATCTGGTAGTGATTCTGCAATCCGGTGCCTACGGACTCACTGCCAGCCCGACTGCATTTCTCGGCCACCCTGCGCCAACAGAAGTATTGCTGTAACCAAATCAAATCTCTAAAATGCCATACTCAGCTCTGCTGCTGACCGACTCTGCCACCGAAAAACTCTCGGTAATTGCCGACTCATCCAAGATAACCTCACCCCCCTACATCAAGTAAGAGTGAGGGAATCAGAACCGACAACATAAAAAACCAATAACCCGTGTCATCCACCGCATTCAACTACGTTACCGCAGAAAAATCCGTTCTTTATCGGGCGGTGATGCAGGCATTTACCGAAGCAAAGGCGCATTTCATTGTCCACCTTCGCCCGGAAGAGATCATTGAACGACTGGGTGTCGGCCACCATTGCTCACCGGACGAAATATCCGCAGCACTGGAGCAACTGGTGGCATGGGGAAATCTGCTGGCGCAGCCCGATACTGGCCGCGTCACCACCGTAGAAGATTTCTACCGTGCCCGCCACCTCTACCAGCTCTCCCGTCAGGGTGAGGCTGCCGAAGCAGCACTGGCGGTTTTTGATGAATGGTTAGGCCGCCGTGGAGCCTTGCAAGCAGTGGCGCTGCGCGATATTCGTGACACGCTGGTGGCTATCGAACAAATCTGCCATGAAGAAACACCCGATGCGGGACGGGTGCATGCCTTGTTACGCGATCTCAGCCAGGTTTTTAAAGATCTAGCCGACAATGCCCAGGCATTTATGGCCGGTCTGGGACGCGCGCTAGATCTGCGCAGCATCGACCGCAATGCCTTTCTGGCTTACAAAGAAAAAGTCATCGACTACCTCAAGCGCTTTGTGGGTGATCTAGCGGTACTCTCTCCTGATATTGCCCAGCTAATACGCAAGCTGAACGATCCCATTGAAAAACTGTTGATCCTTGTCGCCACGCGAGAAGTTGAAGACCTGGCCCCTGACATGGTGCTGGATGCAACACTAAACGCAACAACAGAGCCAAGCCCGCTACAACTGGCAGAAACACTGCAACACTGGCGCGACCATTGGCTGGGATTACAGGCTTGGTTTATCGGCAACCCGAGTCACCCCTCCCAGGCTTCAGTGCTGCAATCCAGTGCCCGACATGCCATCTTATTACTGTTAGAAGCTGTGGTTCGCCTGAATGAGAAAAGATTGGGCCGCAGTGACCGTTCAGCAGATTTTCGCACCCTGGCGGGCTGGTTCATGCAGTGCGACGACGATGGCGAGGCGCACCGCCTGTGGCGCGCGGCTTTTGGCCTGACAGCGGCCCGCCACCTCAGCATTGACGAAGAAACCCTGGCAACGAGGAAACAGACGCCCGTTGCAAACCAACGCTCCTGGTGGGATGCGCCACCCCTCACCATTAACCCTCGCCTGCGCGCCACTGGCAGTTATGCCCGTCGCGGTGCTACCGCCCAGATCCGTGACCGGCGCAAAGAAAAAGCACAACTGGCCGAACAGATCGCCTGTGAAAGTGAAGAAACCCGTCTGGCACGACATCATCTGGCCACTGGCGAAACCACCACACTCAGTGCCATTGGTGAACTGGACGAAAACAGTTTTCGTTACTTTCTACAGCTGTTAGGCGAAGCACTGGCCAGCGCAGAAAATACTGAAGCAACAATCCTCACCACAACCGGAGACGGTGCGATAGAGATCGAAATGAAACCACTGGACACAAACCAGCGCGCCCAAATTCATACACCCTTCGGCATTTTTTCGGGACGTGATTATCAAATACGTATCACTGATCTGGAAACCCACACATGAGCATCGCCAGCAACCATCACCTCTTTGATGTACTCGAACAGAATCGTCGCGATGAACAACAACGCGCATTGCGCGCCCTGCTCGCCCGCCCTATGCTGCCGCACACAGCCCCGGCCTGCTCCCTGGTGCGCAAACATGCCGACGCACTGCGTCAATGGCTGAATCGTGAAACCGGCTGGACACTGATTGTCGAAGATGATTTTGTCCGCCTCGCCAAACGTGTCGCCGACCACCGCGACACCACCCGCCCCGCCAGACTAAGCAAACCCGCCGGAGCACCGCCCTTCAGTCGCCGCCGTTACGCACTAACCTGCCTGGCACTAGCCGAACTGGAACGCGGCGAAGCACAAATCACCCTGGGCCGACTCGGTGAAACGATTCGCCAGGGGGCAGCCGATCCCACCCTCAAGGCGCAGGGACTACAGTTTGCGCTGGAAGAGCGCAGCGAACGCCGCGACCTGGTGGCCGTGGTGCGACTGCTGCTGGAGCTGGGTGTGCTCAGCCGCGTCACCGGGGATGAAGACGCTTTTGTCCACGCCCAACAGGACGTACTCTACGATGTCAATCGCCGCCTGCTCTCGTCACTGCTAGTGGTGAGTCGCGGCCCCTCACTGGTCGCGGGTGAGCTGGATGAAAAGAACACCGAAACAAACCTGCTGTCACAACGCATCGCCGCCATTACCAAAACCTTTGTGCCCGACACGCTCGATGCACGTAACACCGCACTGCGCCGCAACCTGACCGCACGCTTACTGGATGATCCGCTGCTCTATTACGATGAACTCAGTGCAGAAGAACTCGCCTACCTCACCAGCCAACGCCCGCACATTGCCCGACGTATCCATGAAGCCACCGGGCTTATCGATGAAGTCCGTGCAGAAGGGATGGCAATGGTCGATTCCAACGGAGATCTAAGCGACGAACGCCTGCCCAGCGAAGGTACCGAAGGTCACGCCACCCTGCTGCTGGCAGACTACCTGGCCGCGCAACGCACACGACAGCCTTTAGAAACACTGCACACACAGATGCGATGCTGGATCGACGAATACAGCCGCTACTGGAAAAAGGCCGTGCGTGAAGACGGGGCCGAAGTCGAGCTGTGCCACAAAGCACTGCAACGACTGAGTGCGCTACGCTTGGTGGAAATCTCTGACGATGGCGTTCAGCCACTGCCCGCCATCGGCCGCCATGTTTTGGGGGAGACTACCGTTGTTGGCAAGCAGAAACAAAATCAACCATTGGAGAATAAATGACACTTTTTAAGGATGAAGTCGATATTCTCGGACAAACTCCAGCATTGGAAAAAGGGCGCTGAATTGATGGAAGATAACCAGCAAAGCATCATCATCTACAACACCGATGATGGTAAGGCCGTCGTCTCGCTGTATGCACAAGATGGCATGGTTTGGATGAACCAGAATCAGCTTGCCGAACTTTTTGACACCTCGGTGCCCAATATAAGCATGCATATAGCTAAGTTATTGGAAGAAAAGGAGTTAGATGAGAATTCAGTTGTTAAGGATTACTTAACAACTGCCACAGATGGTAAAAAATACAAGGTCACTTATTACGCCTTAGACATGGTGTTAGCCATTGGTTTCAGGGTGCGAAGCAAGCGCGGCACCCAGTTTAGAATCTGGGCAAATCGCAATCTAAAAGAGTACATGGTTAAAGGCTTTGTCATGGATGACGAGCGTTTAAAGAACCCCGATGGTCGCCCCGACTATTTCGATGAGTTGCTGGAGCGCATTCGTGATATTCGTGCTTCAGAAAAACGCTTTTATCAAAAACTACGCGATCTTTTTGCTCTCTCAAGTGATTACGACAAAACCGATAAAGCCACCCAGATGTTTTTTGCCGAAACCCAAAATAAATTACTGTTTGCAGTGACCCAAAATACAGCCGCCGAACTTATCATAAATCGTGCCGATGCCAACCAAGCCAATATGGCATTGACCTCGTTTAAAGGCAATGTAGTCAGGAAGCAGGATATATTTGTTGCCAAAAACTATCTAAACGAAGATGAAATCGACACCTTAAATCGTTTAGTGGTGATCTTTTTGGAAACCGCAGAACTTCGAACGAAAAACCGCACAGATATTACAACAAGCTTTTGGCAAGAGAACGTGGATAAAATTTTGGCCTTTAATGATCAACCGCTGTTGAAGAGCAAAGGCAAGATCAGCCACAAACAAATGGAAAACAAAGTACGGGAAATCTACCAACTATTTGACCAAAAAAGAAAAGCCTTTGATGCACAACAAGCCGACGCAGACGACCTGCAAGCCCTCAAACAACTGGAACAATCCATAAAGAGAGGGAAGGAGTAATGCCAAGCTACGGAAATATGAGGGGCTGCCGGACTTAAATGAACGTTCCCAAAACCCAACTCCCCCGCCCCAACAAAACACGCTGGCAACCACTGCGCGCCGGGCTGGTGGATATCTTCTATTACGACTACCAGGAGTTCTGGTTTCGTGATGGCCGGCTGCTGCTGCGCGGCAATAACGGTACCGGCAAATCCAAAGTATTGGCGCTGACCCTGCCCTTTTTGCTCGACGGTCGGGCCACCCCCAGTCGTGTCGAACCCGATGGCGATGTGGCTGACGCCTTTCGCAACCTGGAGGCCGAACGACAAGAGCTGGAAGGGGTCCAGGTCGCGCACCATACTGCCAAAGAAGAAGAGTCACAAATTCTGACACAGATCGACGAAACAAAGCCCGGCCTGCAACAGGGCTCCGAAATGCGTGATGCCAACCCCTCACTTTCCCGGAAATTAATAAAATATCCACTGTGGCGACCTCGCACCTGTCATGTCACCTGTTATACTCCACAAACTCAATACACCAAACTACCGTAGAGACATGGCCACAAGCCCAAACATTTTTTCGGAACAAGTCAAAGATGCCCGTAAACAATTGAAATTGACTCAGGAAGAGCTAGCCCACGAGTTAGGCGTCAGCTTTGCAACCATAAACCGGTGGGAGAATGCCAAAACGACGCCATTCAAATTGGCCCGTAAACAGTTCGAGGCTTTCTGCAAGAAAATGGAAAGGCAAAAAAAGCTGAAATTACTTCCAAAAAACAAGGGGTGACGGGATGAAAATTCCTGGACAACGTTGCACGGAGACAATCTATGCCTGAGCAGTACACCAAAGCAAGATTCTGGAAATGTGCCCTGCAGGTGAATCCGGCTAGCTACATTGCCTATCAAGGCGATAAGCATAAGATGACGGAAGAGCAATATAATCAGGAACTCCTGCGCATTGCTAAAGAGAATGACATTAAAGTCTTTGGAATAGCGAATCATGGCAATGTCGATGGCGTAGATGCCATTCGCACCTTAATGAATGCGAATGGCATTATTGTTTTCCCCGGGTTTGAAATTGCCTCTACCGAAAAAGCACACTTTGTCTGCCTGTTTTCAGAAGGCACCTCAAAAGACCAGCTAAATCGTTATTTGGGGGCATTGGGACTCACGGACCCTGACGATGGTGTCTGGCCATCCAATTTTGGCGGCAATGACCTGCTCGCTAAGGTTGATGAGCTGGGTGGGATCGCTTATGCAGCTCACTGCACCGATAACAGCGGCGTGTTAAAGCAAAAGCTTGTACATGTCTGGCAAAACCCACTGCTTAAAGCTGCCCAGATACCTGGAACACTGGATGGTCTTAAAAACGAAACAGGCAACGGTTATCGGCAAATCCTGTTGAACAAAACACCTGAGTATAAACGGGAATTACCCATAGCCATCATCAATACCAAAGATGTAGCTACACCACAAGACCTGGGAGACCCCAAAGCATCCTCTCTTATCAAGATGACAAACCCCGGCTTTGATGCGTTCAAGCTGGCTTTTCAAGACCCGGAGTCACGGGTACGATTAAACAGTGATGTAGTAGAAAAATACTATTCCCGGATCGAATTACTACAAGTAACGGGTGGTTATCTGGATGGTCTCCATATCGATTTTTCAGAACACCTGAACGCTGTCATCGGTGGCCGTGGCACAGGCAAGTCAACCCTGCTGGAATGTATCCGTTACGCACTTGAGCTAAAACCCATCGGTAAAAATGCCTTAAAACAGCATAATGAAATCATCAAAGAAAACTTGGGGAAATCCAAAGCTCGTGTCGAGCTAGAAATTCGATCATCCAAAATGAACGGCAAGAAGTTCACGATCGCCCGGCGCTATGGTGAAAGCGCCAGTATAAAAGATGAAAACGGCATTACTTCTCCCTTCACGCCCGCCGACCTGTTGCCTGAAATTGAGCTGTATGGACAAAATGAAATTTATGAGATTGCGCAAGATGCGGATGCTCAGCGAAAACTGCTGGCCCGTTTTTTGGAATCAGGACGGACCGATAGCGAAGTAAAAATCAAAGACATTCTGGAAGCCCTGACTGAAAACAGAAAGAAACTTGTGGAGGCATTAAACAATATCGCTTCCACAGAGGATCAGTTGTCGCGCTTACCCAAACTGGAAGAACAGGTTAATCAGTTCAAGTCCCTTGGACTCGAAGATAAACTAAAAATCATTCCGTTACTGGAAACAGAAAAGCGATTATTAAAACGGGTTTCTGATGAAGAGTTAGCGCATCTGAAAACATCTTTTTCTGCCATTCAGGAAACATTACCTGACACCGTTTTTCTCAGCGATGCCACATTAAAAAATATTCCTCATGCGGAAAAGTTAGAACAAATACGAACCGAACTCGATAAGCTAAAAAGTGAAACAGAAATTATTCTTACTCAATGGCAAGAAAAATTTACCGCATCAAAGACAGTCATTAACTCACTCATCGAATCACTGAACAGTGACATCAATAGTGAGGAAGATAAATTAGAGGCAACATTTAAAGGGCTGCCATCCAGTGAAGGAAAGAGCGGCCGTGAAATCGGTTTGGAATTTCAAAACCTTCTGAAAAGAATCGAAAAGATCAAACCAAAGCAAGCAACGGCCAAGACTCAAGGCATCGTTATTAACGAACTGAAGCAAAAACGCAAAAATCTCCTGTCTGAATTATCCGAACACCGATCCACACGTTCCTCCCAATTTGAGCGCTCCCTGAAGCGCTTAAACAAAAAACTCAAGGGGAAACTCAAGTTGACGGTCAATCCGGAGTCTGATCGCAAACCAGTGATTGAATTTCTGATGCAGTGTCATTTGGATGGTGTAGGAGAAAAACGTCTTGCATGGATAAACGATCAAGATGATTTCTCACCTGTCAAACTTGCGGAACTCATCCGGCTCGCCGCATCAAAAAATAACCTCCTTTCTGGTATAGAGCTTTGGACCAATCCCGAAATCACACCTACTGTTGCTCGCGCATTAATCAAATTAACAAATACTCAAATTCTACAGTTAGAAGAATTAGAACTTCCGGATGTCATTCACATCGAGTTGAATATTGCGCATGAGGGCGAAGAGAATTTTCGATTACTGAACAAGCTATCTACGGGTCAACAATGCACCGCCATTTTGCACCTTTTGTTATTGCAAAACAGAGACCCTCTCATTATGGATCAACCCGAAGACAATCTGGACAATGCCTTTATCGCCGACCGGATTGTGGCCGAATTACGCTCGGCAAAAATAGCCCGCCAATTTATCTTCGCGACACATAACGCCAATATTCCTGTATTTGGCGATGCCGAATGGATTGGGGTTTTTGAAGCACACGAAGGGCAATCTCATATGCCAGCAGAATCACAAGGTGCGATTGATGTACCGCAGGTAAGAGATAACGCTGCAAACATACTTGAAGGCGGCAAAACAGCTTTCAATCAGCGAAGAGCAAAATATGGCTTTTAATATCAGGGTGAATCATGCTGAGAACTGAATTATTAGAACTGGTTGCAAACGGTGAAAACTCTGGCGTTGAATTCAAGCGAGACGATATTCGCCCAGAGCAGCTAGCAAAAGAGATTGTTGCCATGGCCAATTTTCAGGGAGGCCAGGTTATATTGGGTGTAGAAGATGACGGAGCAATCTCCGGCCTTCAACGAAACAACGCCGAAGAGTGGGTGATGAATATCATCCAGGATAGAGTTCATCCCCTGATGCTACCGTTCTATGAAGAGATCAAGATTGACGACCACAAAACCGTCGCAATTATCAGCTTTCCTCAAGGAATATCCAAACCTTATGTGGTCAGAGAAAGTGGTGCGGAGAAAATTTATATCCGCATCGGATCAACATCACGACTGGCCACACGCGAGCAACAAATGCGGCTGTTTGAGTTGGGCGGCATGTTGCATACTGAACTCATGCCGGTACCCCGAACAGACATAGGCTGTCTTGATGAAGCCCGGCTACAAAATTACTTGAAAGATATTATTGCTGATCCTGAAGTGCCTCAAACACCTGCTGAATGGGAGTCGAGGCTTTTGGGTTTGGGTTTCCTGTCAGAGGCAGGAGGTAACATTTTCTGTTCAATTGCAGGACTGGTTCTGTTTGGAAAAAACCCACGTCGTTATTTAAAACAATCAGGATTACGGGTTTTTGCCTTTGGTGGTGAAGACAAAGAGTATCAGGCGTTACTGGATGAGATCCTCGATGGCCCGTTGGTGGGACGTTGGGATATTACCGACTCCGGGAAAATTTTGATTGATGGTGGAATCATCGAGCGGTTCATTGAACAAGTCACACCCTTTGTCTCCGAAGAGGCCTCTGAAATTGATGAACACTTCAGAAGAGAAACCCGCTGGCATTACCCCATTGATGCTGTGCGGGAAGTGTTGGTCAATGCACTGGCACATCGCGACTGGACACGTTTCGTCGATATCGAAATCGGCATCTACTCGAACAGACTCGAAGTGATTAGCCCGGGTGCTTTACCAAACTCCATGTCCATTGAAAAAATGATGGCCGGGCAACGTTCTCCCAGAAACGCCATCATCATGGAAGTGCTGCGTGATTATGGTTATGTCGATTCCCGGGGGATGGGGATTCGGACCAAAGTTGTTCCTTTGATGAAACGCATAAACCATGTCGAGCCTCTCTTTGAAGCGACTGAGGACTATGTAAAAACAGTGCTGCCCAGGAGAGCCTCGGACTCAGAATGAACCCACCAGAGATCGATCTACCCCGCCCCAACAAAACACGCTGGCAACCGCTACGGGCCGGGCTGGTAGATATCTTTTATTACGATTATCAGGAGTTCTGGTTTCGTGATGGCCGTCTGCTGCTACGCGGCAACAACGGCACCGGAAAATCCAAGGTACTGGCGCTAACCCTGCCCTTTTTACTGGACGGTCGAGCCACTCCCAGCCGTGTCGAACCCGATGGCGATGCCCAAAAACGCATGGAGTGGAATCTGCTGATGGGCAACCGCTATAACGAACGCACTGGCTACAGCTGGTTAGAGTTCGGTCGCTTGCGCGAGGATGGCTCCACAGAGATATTCACCATTGGCTGTGCCATGAAGGCCGTCAAGGGGCGGCCGTTGGTCACCTGGTTTTTTACCACTGACCAGCGCATCGCGCAGGATTTTTCGCTGCTGGACAACAATAAACGCACCCTCAGTAAAGAACGCCTCAAAGAGACATTAGGGGAACACGCGGTTATCGACCAGGCTTCCCGCTATCGTCACGCAGTCGATGACAAACTGTTTCAACTGGGTTCTGAACGCTACGACGCCCTTGTCAGTCTGTTAATTCAGCTGCGCCAGCCCCAGCTTTCCAAACGTCCCGATGAAAAAGCACTCTCCAAAGCACTGACCGAGGCACTGCCACCACTTGATCAGGGGATTCTTAGCGATGTGGCTGATGCTTTTCGCAATCTGGAGGCTGAGCGACAAGAATTAGAAGGATTGCGGCAAACAGGACAGGCCGTGGATGAGTTTCGCCATCACTATCGTCAGTACGCCCGGGTTGCCGGTCGTCGCCGCGCCGCAGTGGTGCGTAGCGCCCAAAGCCGCCACGAAAAAGTGAGCAGCGATCTGAAACGGGCCCAGGTCGCGCACCAGACTTCCAAAGAAGAGGAGTCGCATATTCTGGCGCAGATCGACGCAACAAAAACCGGGCTGCAACAAGCCAGGGCGCGTGAACGGACATTGCAACAGAGCCCCGAAATGCGTGATGCCAACACCCTGCGTCAGGCGGAAGAACGAGCCAAAGAAAAAGAAATTGATCAAGCCACGCTAGAAAACGAGGCGCAAGAATCTGGCCACGAGGCAAAGCAACAGGAACAGCGGACCAATCAACAACGCAACAACGTCGCACAGTCCAGCACAGACATCAGCAAGCGCAATACCCTGCTGACATCACTGGCGACAGAGCTGGGACTCGACAACGAGCACCAGCGCCTGACAACGCCATTACAACTCCCCGATGGCGGCGAAACAGCCGACAGCAACGACCCTCATATATCGACCACTGGCATACCAACCGCAGAACGCGGCATTGCACAGCTTAATCAGCGCCGTACAGAACAGCTTGGCCATATCAAGACGCTGAACCAGACCGTTGAACAAGCGCACCTCCATCATCAGCGTGCCCAGGAGCAATGGCAACAGGCGAGTGATCAACTGGAACGGTTTGCTGAAGAACAACT
>Ga0256839_1000801_pt1 | contig 40259 bp, 36 predicted proteins | sample 354166metaG_FD_185968 | JGI IMG/M metagenome (GOLD analysis project Ga0256839, IMG submission 185968) | Hydrothermal vent microbial communities from Mid Atlantic Ridge, Atlantic Ocean - 354-166 | ecosystem: Environmental > Aquatic > Marine > Hydrothermal vents | place: Atlantic Ocean: Mid...
AGGTGCGCTAAGGCTTACGCTATGTTCGCTAAGTTTATTGCGTTCTTGGCGCCATCTTGGCGACCTTTGCGGTTAAGAGAATAGAACCGCCAAGTTCGCTAAGGCTTACGCTAAGTGCGCTAAGTTATTTGCGTTCTTGGCGGTTATTTGGCGACCTTTTGCGGTTAAGAGAGGAAGCCCTAAGTTCGCTAGGCCCTTAGCGTTCTTTGTGGTAGGTATGGAGAGTAAACCACTATTACGTTACCCCGGCCTTCTTGATGGTTAAAAGATTAAAACTAAACCTATTTTCAAGCGCACGCCCAACATACCGCTCGCCCTGCTGGCCATCGCCACCCTGGTAGCCCTCTACCTCTTCCAGCGTTACGACTATGCCCAGTGGGTGATGCCGGCTGCTGCGGACAGCGCCCGGTTTATCTTTAACCGCACTTTCCGCTATTTCTTTAATGACCTGGCCGTTATCCTCTTACTATGGACCCTGTTTCGCAGCAAAAACCTCATCAAACTAGCCTTTGCTTTGCAATTAGTAGGTCTGGTGGTTGTCCTGCCGGTTTATTTTTACGTGAAACTAACTCTCGAAGGGCCTACTGAAATGTCCTCCCCCTTACTTTCCTTTGTTCACCGTATCGTAGTGAACCCCATCCTTATGCTGCTCCTCATCCCGGCTTATTATTACCAGCAAAAATTACCTAAAAGGTAAAAAGCTTACCGGGCCCCGTCTGCTCTTTGTTTTTCACCCGGATTATTCACGAAAATCGTGAATAATGATGTAAATTAACCGCCAAACGATTGTTTGTCAGTTAATTACATCAGCCCTGTGGGCGAAAAATTCATATGAATTTTTCGGGTTAAAGAGAGTTAGGGCCCACCTGGGCTTCCCGCCTCCCGTATTGCAGTCAGCGGGATAGACTTCCCGCGCAGGTTTTCTTCTGCTTCGCTGCATAAAAAAAGCACCGCAGTAGCTGCGATGCTTTTGTGCCCACTTAGTGGGCCCACCTGGGCTCGAACCAGGGACCCCTTGATTATGAGTCAAGTGCTCTAACCAGCTGAGCTATAGGCCCGGTAAAATGTCTTTTACAACACCTTGAATTTGGGAGTGCAATGTTACATATTTGCGTTCTATTTCACAAAAGAAGCGGCCTTTGAAATCAGTATTAGCCCATATTTCCACGATAATTTTTGATCTTGGCGGGGTAATCCTCGACCTCGAGCCACAGAAGTCACTGGCCTTATTTGCCCGCTATGCCGGTTTGCCGGAGGCTGCTGTTATGGAGGCCTTTATTAAGGCTTCCTGGCCTGAAGCTTTCGAAAAAGGGGAACTCGATAGCGCTGCGTTTCGTGACCGGGTACGGCATAGCCTGCAGGCCAACCTTACGGATGCCCGGATTGATGAAGCCTGGAACGCTATCCTGGGCGACCTGCCATTGGCCAGGCTTGCGCTGGTAGCCGGATTACGCCCAACCTACCGGACGATGGTGCTGAGCAACACCAATGCCATTCATGTGGCTGCTTTCCATACTAAGGTGCAGGAAGTTACGGGCGGGCACGGGGTGCATCACTATTTCGACAAGGTTTATTATTCCCATGAAGTTGGTATGCGCAAACCCGACAAGGAAATTTATGAGTGGGTAATCCGCACCAATAACCTGCAGCCTGCCAGTACACTTTTTATTGATGACCTGGCCGAAAATATTGTCAGCGCCCGGGCCGTAGGGCTCAGAACGGTACACCTGACCAATCAAAACGACTTATTTGACCTTTTTTCTTAATGGAAAAGCAAACACGCACCCACCTTATACAATTATTGCTTTTTGTGGTAACCTTTATTTCTACCACCCTGGCCGGGGCCGAGTGGATGTATGGCGGCTCGTTTATCTATGGCCCGCATCCGATGGGCTGGACGGAGTTTTGGGGTGGTATGCACTTTTCGGTACCGTTTTTGGCCATCCTCACCTGTCATGAATTTGGTCATTATTTTACTGCCCGGTACCACAGGGTAAACGTTACCTTGCCTTACTATATGCCCTTGTGGCTGGGGTTTTTGCCTTCCTTTTCCATTGGTACCATGGGGGCCTTTATCCGTATCAGGGAAAGGGTCAATTCCCTGACCAAGACCTTTGATATTGGCCTGGCGGGCCCCTTGGCCGGCTTTGTAGTGGCCCTGGGCGTTATCTTTTATGGGTTTACCCATTTGCCCCCCAAAGAAGACATCTTTACTATCCATCCGGAATATGAGCTGTTTGGCGAGAACTATGCCGAATATGTCTATGATGTGGACACGTTTTTCCTGAAAACCGACCTGGCAAAAATTAACCCCCGGGCGGCCAGCTATTATGAGGCCGACACTATCCGCCTGGGGCCGGGCTATCAGCTCGGGGTACACATGGGGGATAACCTGATATATGCTTTTGCCAGGGCTTATATTGTGCCGGAAACAGAGCGGGACAGGATTCCCAACCCCAATGAGATATTCCACAACCCTTACTTACTGGCGGGCTTCCTGGCCTTGTTGTTTACCGCCATTAACTTGTTGCCCATCGGCCAGCTTGATGGCGGCCACGTGCTTTATGGGTTGATTGGCAGCCGGAAGCACCGGCTGGTGGCCATGGCGGCTTACATTGCCCTGCTGACGTATTCCGGGCTGGGTACGGGGGTGTTTGGTGTATTCAACCCTTTTGACCTTACCCAGGATATGCCGGATATCCTGATTGCAGTGGTGGCCTATGCTTTTTTCCTCTTTTATCTACTGGGGAAAACAGGCTACTCCAACCAGCAGAAGCTCATTATCAGCCTGGGGATCATTGCTTTGCAGGAATTTCTGTTACTGACTTTCCCGGGCATTGAGGGCTATGGTGGCTGGATGCTGTTTGCTTTTATCATCGGCCGCTACCTTGGGGTCTTTCATCCCCCGGTTGCCATAGAAGAGCCGCTGACACCCGGGCGCAAGGTTTTGGGGTGGCTGGCCCTGATTATCTTTATCTTAAGTTTTAGCCCGCAGCCACTGGTTATCAGCATCTAATTGTTCAAGACTACTTTATGTACTTCACGCTGGCCATTATACTCAATAATTACCAGCAAAAGCCCTTGCCGGCCTCCGGTAAACCGTAGTTGTGTTTGTGCCGGGCCAGTAGCCGTGTGTTGGTAAGGTACCTGACGGCCGGTGATGTCAACCACGGTCAGCCGGTCATAGCGGCCATCGATAAAAATCCTGTCGGTAGCGGGGTTGGGATAGATGGCCAATTGTCTTTGTTCTTCGTTAATGCCGGTAACAAAGCCGGTGGTAAAGTGCGGCCTGATCATCAAGCTACCACGGATATCAGTGTTTTGTTGCCAGGTGCCGTCCACACTGTAATAAATTTTATCCCCGCTGTCGGTGTTTTTATCCAGGCCGATAGCCGTCCATAACCCATCATCCGCCAGGTTGCGAAAGCCAATGTAGAAGGTGTCTTTCACTTGGATTGACCTGGAAAAATAATAGGAAACAAACTCGTTGATGCCGGTATGCTGAATGGAGCCCGTGGTCAATGCCAGGTAGGGGTTCTGAATGTCTCTGAGCTCCTGCAAGACGAATATTTCCATAGGGCTGCCTGCCTGGTTACGGCTGATGTTGGGGAAGTAGATATCCACCCGGTCGATGAACAGGCTGCTGTTGCTGAAAAACTCGTAGGCAATGCGGCCATCACGCTGGTTGATGCCGGCCCCGTACTCGGCCGAGCCGTCATCATAGGCAAAATAATCATGGAGGGTAACATACGAGCGGACGGTATCGTTTACCCGTAAATTTATATTGGCATAGAAAGCCGTGTCGGCCCCGGCATTGTAAATAGAATCCACCAGGTTTTTATCCCCGGTATTGACAAAATACTTGATTTCCAGGAATAAAGAATCGGCATTTAAGTCAAAAATGGCCGGGTTGGGCACATTGCTCAGGGCTTCTTTGATGTCGTTGGGAAATAAAACAAGCTCCTGGTCATTGGCAATGGTTTCCAGCACCACATCATTCAGCGTATCTGTGATGATGGCCGAATACTTTACCGGTTGCACATCATTTTCCAGGTTTTTGATCCAGGTGCTTGAGTTGGTAAGGAAGGCTGCATGTTCGTTATTCCAGACAAATTCTTTAAAAGGCACTGCGGTATAACCATTCAAAATAGATTTGGGCGGATAAACCAGGGCCCGGTCGAGGAAAGAATTATCATTGGCATGTCTTCGCTTATCCATATAGACGTAATCGATATTCCAGTTATCATACCAACCGTTTTGCCGGCCAAAGGCCTGAAACTTAAACTGAAAATGGTCGTGAAAAAAGGCGGTATCGTTGGGTACATGGACTAGTTTTTGGGTAAAAACCGTTGGGTCTTGGGGGATGACATCGCCTGCAAGCGGCCACATTTTTTGCCAGCGGCCATCTGATTTTTTAAAGTAAAGCAACAGCGAATCTTCCGGCTCCGGCTGGTTGCCCTGGCCTTTTACCTGAAAGAAGAAACTTAAATACACGGTATTACGCAAACTTACCGGCACCTGGGTGAGGTCAATGGGGCGGGAAACCAGGCTGTCGGTGGGGCCATCGGTATCGGTGGGCGAGTAGGGGTTACCATTGGCATCTACGCCATCAAAGGTGACCACATTCAGGGTTGGCGGCAAAATGCCATTGCCCGGGCGGGCCAGAATCTGGGCCTGGCTGGCCGGCAGCCACCAGGCGGTATCTAAGCGGCCGGTACTGGTGGAAAAATCATCCCAAAAGGGTAGGGTAACAGGGGTAACCCCTTGCAAACGGCTATTGGCAGATGGGGCAGGGGGCAGCCGGTATTGGATAGGGATTTCCCGTAATTGTGCCCATGCGGCCGGGGCCATCAGCACCAAAGAAAAATATACCGCTACTCTTTTCATAAACTATTCCTGCTGCAATAAACTGTCTAAGGGCGCCAGTTCTGCCGGGTCACCCAGCCAGATATCTACCGTGCGGCCAACCCTTACCGTGAGGCCCTGCCGTGGGCTTTGCTTAACTACCACGGCATCGTCAAAGGTCAGGGAGTCTTCATTAAAAACGAGCCCGGGCTGCAAATTATTACCCCGGATGATAACATTAGCTTCGGCAACCGGTAAACCACGCAAATCGGGCATCTCAAACAGCCGGATACCATGGCCGTCACCGCGTACCATATCAATTACCGAACCTTTGGGCAGGGGGGTATTGGGCTCAATGGGTTCACCCTGGTAAAGTTGTTCAATCACATTGCGAAAGGGGTCGGGTTTAAGGGTAACCTTGCCGGGTACCAGTTCGTAGCTGCGGAGGATGAGTTCGGCATTTTTCAGGGTCTTGTCGCGGATGTCGGGCATCAGGGTGGTAGGCGGGTTAACGCTGTTGAGGGAAATGAATATCTTGCGGTTTTCCTTAACCTTGCTGCCCGGTTTGGGGAACTGGCGGGTAACTGTGAGGGGGGGCAGGTCGGCCGAATATACGGAGTCCACCACCTCGTAGCGGAGGTCGCGTTCTACCAGGAACTCCTGCAGTGCCTTGATGGAAATACCCTGTAAGTCGGGCACCGTAACCGATTCTCCGTGGTTGGTTATGATGGGCAGATAGACATAAAAAAAGGTCAGGGTGATTATGGTGCCCAGTCCGGTAGCAATACCGAGGTGTTTCACTACATCAAGCCAACTGTTAAACTTTAATTTAAGCATAGTTTACTTTCTTGTCGGGCCATACGAAGATCATGCGCTAAAATATCAAAAATATCAGAGGAGGGTAGTATAATCGGTGGTTATTCGCCTGCTTTGCCGGTGCCGTTCCAGGGCCATCTCCAGCAGCCGGCTAATCAATTCCTGATAACCAATACCCGCATGCCTGATTAACGCCGGGTACATGCTAATATTGGTAAAACCGGGGATGGTATTTATCTCATTGATAAGAACCTCGCCATTCGCTTTCACAAACAGGTCAACACGGGCCAGGTCCTGGCAATTGAGCAGAGTATAGGCTTGCAACGAAAGTTCTTTTACTTTTTCATGGATAGCTTCCGGCATATCGGCCGGAATAGTAAGGGTTGCGGAGTCCGGGTCTTCGTATTTGGCCGTAAAAGAATAAAATTCATATTTTTTGGCCAGGATTATCTCTCCGGCTACCGAAACCACCGGCTTATCATTGCCAAGGAGGGCACATTCTACCTCCCGGCCGTCAATATGCTCCTCAAAAAGCACGGTCTGGTCATAGTTGAAAGCTTCTTTTACCGCCCCGGCAAATTCTTCTTCGCGGTGGATGACGGACACCCCGACCGAAGAGCCCAGGCTTACCGGTTTGATAACAAAGGGCAGGCCAAGGTCTGCCGCCAGTTGCCGGAAGCTGAGCTGCTTTTGTTGGTTGTAGGTGCAGGCAGCAAAGGCGGCAACCGGCAGGCCGGCTGAACGTAACACCCGTTTGGTGAGTAGCTTGTCCATGGCGGCTGCCGAACCCAATACGCCTGAGCCCACATAGGCTATGTTCATCGTTTGCAGCAGGCCCTGCACCGAGCCGTCTTCACCATCGGTGCCATGCAGTACCGGGAAAATCACATCCGGCCTTATTTGTTGGTCCCCGGCAGCGAAATACGGTTTCCGGGCATCCAGCTTGAGCAACAGGGGCGTGCCTGAGTGCATGGGTTGGTCAAGATCGGCACCTGAATACCAGCAGCCGTCTTTATCAATGGCCAGCAGGTGCACGGTAAACTGTTCCCGGTCGATGTTTTGCAGGATGTTTTTTGCCGACCGTAATGAGATGTCATGTTCTACTGACCTGCCTCCGTATAAAATGCCTACCTGCTTTTTTGCCATAAATGTAGTTTTTCCAAAAGTAAAAATTATTGTCTGCCCTGCCCAGCAATCCGGTAGTTAAAATAAGTTGATCATAAATGTGGCCTGGCGGGGCTATTGCGTGGTGACCATAATCCGGCTGACACCGGTAAATTCCGGGCCAATAGCTTGCAGGATGTAGAGGCCGCTACGGTTAACATTTAACTCAACCGGATACGTTTGGTTGAGCACGTTGGTAAAGACCTGATCGCTGACTACCTGGCCGCGCATATCCAGCACCCGCACCCGGATATCCTGCTTTTCACGCAGGTTAAATGTGATGTTGGTGCTGGCATCGGTGATGGGATTGGGGTACACCGCCAGTTCGTCCATCTCAATAAGGATGGGGGCCGGGCCATCGGCTACAAAAAATTCAATATCATCTATATAAATATTATTGCCATCGCCATCAATAGCTTCAAAAGCTACCAAAACACTCTCCTCTCCGGTAAATTCGCCCAGGTCGATGAGCAGGTCCTGCCAGTCGGAATTGCTGCCTGGCAGCCACTCAACGTTGGCAATTGCCGTGCCCATGTCCACACTGGTCAACGATTTCAGCAGATAGTCGAAACTCAGGCCATTATTGGTTGATACCCAAATGCGTAAAACTTCATTGTTCAGGTCGTTTTCGGCATAGGCCAGCTTGAATTGCATAGCTGCTTCTTTTGCCCGGCTGAAATCAAGCGGAGGTAATACCAACCAGTTATGCAAGCCGGTATTCCCCTGGGGGAATGCCCGGTAATAAATAAAACCGCCCCCGGTATCGGTTTGCCAGGTAATCGTGTTCACCGGTGAAGTTATCGTCCAGCGGCCGGCATCGTTCCAGGTGGCCGTGGTAAACTGCTCACGGAAGGGGATAGGCTCTGCCGCCTCAAGGAGGTTAAGGGTTGTGGTCAGGGAATTGTTGTCCGCTTTGCCATCAATAAAGTTGACGGTGAACGAAACTTGCTGGCTGCCCGGCTGAAAGACATTGGGCAGGTAAACCGTTTGCCGGCTGCCGGGGGCAAGGCCAAGGTCATAAAACCCTTCGGTAAACATAGGTTCGCCTTCCCTGCTTACAGCTATTTCAAGGGTGTTGATTAGGGTAGTACCGCTATTCCCTACAAGCAAGCCAATGGTGTTGCTGCTCAGGGCGCCTGCCTCGTTGAGCATGCCTTTGAGGCTGATATCTTTATAGCCCTGGTCAACTACCACAAAATTATCTAAGTAAATATTGTTGCCTCCGTCAGACCGGCCAATAAAACCGAGTTGGATGGGCTGGGAAAGGTAGTTCGATAAATCGAGAACGACCGTTTGCCAGTCAACCGGGCCGGAGGGGGTAAACCGGGCCGGCACCTGGGTGGTGGCCAGGTTGCTGCCGGACTTAAAGAAGAGGGTATCGGTAAAATTAACCCCGCAATCGGTAGAAACCACTACCGCCAGCTCGTCTGCATAGCCCTGCAACTCGCCATAGGCATAATCAAACAGCAAATAGGGTGCGGTAAAGGCCGAGAGGTCGATGGAGGGGGTAATCAGGTGATCGGGGAAGGCCGAATACTGCTGATAATAATTGAGTACGGCTGCCGTGTTGGTAATTTGCAGGTTAGGGGCTTGCGAAAAATTCCACTTGGTTACCGGGGCATCGGAACGTACCGACCAGGACCCCGGCCAACTGGTAAAGTCTTCGTTCAGGGCGGTTACCACCTCACCGAAAAACACCTGCTTGGTAAAGTTATTATTTCCGGCCAGGCTATCCTGGGTGCCATTTACGGTATAGATGACGGCTGAAATATAGGAGTTGCCGAATTGGGTCAGGTTAAATTGCGGTAGCGCCAGGGTAGTGTCCTGGTACGGGTTAAGGTTAAGCGCAAACAACTGCCGGGCAGCTTCGGTATTGTTGAGCAGCAAGGCAATTTCGGCCTCGGTGATTAGCGTAGTACCGGTATTCATGAGGGTTACCGTAGGGCTAAGCTGGTTGGTGCAGGTACCTTCTGCCGGGCTGGGGATGGCCGTTACGGCCAGGTCGAGCGATGGCGGTAAATCCAGACCGGGCGAGGTGAGCAGGCTAAGCCTGCGCGGGCTATTGTTGATAACAATGACCATGCGGTCTTTTTGTCCCAGGCTGAACATATTCATGCAATCATCATCAACATATTCCATATAATTCATAAACATGGAGTTCTCGGCATTACAGGAGTTGACGAAGCTGCCCACAGGAGGACAATTATAATAGGGGTCTTTGGTCTTGGGGGTGTCGGCTACAAAGTCATCCACATCGCAACCGCCATCACCCCAGACATGGCGCAGGCCGAAAAAATGCCCGACTTCATGGGTGGTAGTACGGCCCAGGTTGAATTTGGGCAGGTAATCGCCCTGCGGATATAAGTCAGCATCGCCAAATGCCCTGGTCGTAATTACCACACCATCAGTTAACGGGTCGTTGTCGGCTACATCATTTACCCCGGCAAGGAGGGTAGAAGTAGGAAACTCCGCCCAGCCAAGCAGGCCATTGCCCAGGGGTGCCACCCAGATATTAAAATAATTTGTTGATGACCAGTAGCTGAGCGATTTGAGGTTACTGTTGTCGGCCATGGTCCAGTCGGTGCGGTTGCCATCGGTGCGGGTAATGCCGGTGGTGGGCAGGCCGGCCGGGTCGCGCCTGGCAAGGACAAACTCAAAGCCAATATCGGCCATAAAGGGTTGGAATTCGGCCGGGGTATTAACGCTGTCGCCATTCAGATGGCGGAAATCACGGTTCAGGGCAGCAATCTGGGCGGCAATTTGTTCGTCAGGGATATTATAGCCCACCCCGTAAGGCTCTCCGGTATGGATAATATGCACCACTACCGGAATAGTGTAAATGGTGGTGCCGCCTACATGTTGCAAAGCACTGTTGTTGGCCATAGTGGCTTTTTTTTGCAACAACCATTCCTCAAAGGCCTGATGTTTTTGCTGTACTTTGGCGGGGGTACTGTTGAGCAGTTCCAGATCGGTGGTGCCACAGGTACGCTGGGCCCTGGCGGTAAACACCACGGCCATGAGCAGTACAAAAGGCACAACTTTCTTCATCAAGTGCTTTCAGGTTTCCCTATTAAACGGTAGTTGACCGTAAATTGATACGGTTTAACCGGTTAATGTAACTTTAAAAGCCAAGCGGTTGGCTTAGACACTGCAACCGGCCCCGTCTTTAATCTCCACGATTTTCGTTTTTTCTTTGGTTGCATTGCGTATGGCCACCTGGCTGGCCACATTTTCGGCCAGTGATTTAAAGGCCTCGGCCAGCACGCCTTCTTTCAGGGCAGCCGGATAACCGTTATCGCCACTTTCGCGAATGCTTTGGACCAAAGGAATCTCGCCCAATAAGGCCACCTCCTTTTCTTTGGCCAGGTCTTTGCCGCCCCCTTCACCAAAGATATAATATTTGTTATCGGGCAGTTCTTCCGGGGTAAAGTAGGCCATATTTTCCACAATACCCAGGATAGGTACATCTACACCGCCCTGCTGAAACATCGAGAAACCCCTGCGGGCATCGGCCAGGGCTACTTTTTGCGGGGTAGTAACAATTACCGCCCCGGTAACCGGTACGGTTTGCACCAGGGTAAGGTGGATGTCGCTGGTGCCGGGGGGCAGGTCGATGAGCATATAGTCAAGGTCGCCCCAGTCGGCATCCGACATAAACTGCTTAAGGGCGGAAGTAGCCATGGGGCCGCGCCAGACAATAGCGCCTTCGGTGGGGGCCAGGAAACCGATAGACAACAACTTAACCCCGTATTGCTCAATGGGTTTGATTAGTTGCTTGCCTTCTACCGTAGTCACGGTAGGCTTCTCCGTTTCGCAGTTAAACATGGTAGGAACCGAAGGGCCGAAGATATCGGCATCGATAATGCCCACTTTGGCGCCCGTTTGTGCCAGGGCTACGGCCAGGTTGGCGGTTACGGTTGACTTGCCTACCCCGCCTTTACCACTGGCAATGGCAATAATGTTCTTTACCCCGGGCATTAGTTGTGCCCCGGTAAGGCGTGAGGTAGTTACCGATGAACCAAAGGTGATGCTGAGTTCAAAGCCTTCGCCAAACATTTCGGTCAGGGCTTTTTCGCAATCCTTGCGCATGACCTCCTTCAGTGGGCAGGCCGGGGTAGTCAGCTCAATTTCAAAACTGATTTTGTTGCCTTTCACCACAACATCTTTGATCATGTTAAGGCTTACAAGGTCTTTGCCTAAATCGGGGTCCAGTACATTTTTCAGGGCCTCGAGTACTTTTTCTTTGCTGATATCCATAGTAGTACGGTTGTTCTGTATATTGGTGTTAATTATACAAAAGAAATGGATTTGCCGGACTTTCTGTGTATTTTGGGGTACAAAACTGCCGGGGTTTACTATTTGCCTTGTCGGGCAACAACCCTATTAATGTAAAGAGCGAAAAACACTTAGCGCACTTAGCGTAAACCCTTAGCGCCCTTGGCGGTTCTATTCTCTTAACCCTGTCTTGTTGCTTTAAACGCTATGAAACCCTGCCTAGCCGGCTTTGCTCCGCTGAAGCTACGCGGAAGCGAGACAGGCAGGCGCAGAGAACGCAAAGATGGCGCAAAGAGCGCAAAAGGCTTAGCGAGCTTAGCGTAAACCTCAGCGCCCTTGGCGGTTCTATTCTCTTAACCGCAAAGAACGCCAAGAAACTGCAAAGGGCGCAATAAAAGGCTTAGCGAGCTTAGCGTAAACCTTAGCGAACTCAGCGGTTCTATTCTCTTTACCCTGTCTTGTTGCTTTAAACGCTATGAAACCCTGCCTAGCCGGCTTTGCTCCGCTGAAGCTACGCGGAAGCGAGACAGGCAGGCGCAAAGAACGCCAAGATGGCGCAAAGAGCGCAAAAGGCTTAGCGTACTTGGCGTAACCCTTAGCGCCCTTGGCGGTTCTATCTTTCTTAACCCTGCCTTGCCGGCTTTACTCCGCTGAAGCTGCACGAAAGCGATGCAGGCATAATTTTTTTAGCGGATACCCCGCTAATTAGCCGCTAATATCCGAATTTTGAGGTTACATTTATCTGCCCGGAACCCATAGCAGCTTGATTCCCGAGAGTACCATAGCCGACATTAAAAACCGCCTCGATATAGAGGAAGTGGTGGCTGATTTTGTGTCCCTGAAGCGCAAAGGGCAAAATTTATGGGCCTGCTGCCCCTTCCATAACGAGAAGACCCCCTCGTTTTCGGTTTCCCCGGCCAAAGGTTTTTACAAATGCTTCGGTTGTGGCCGTGGTGGCGATGCCATTGATTTTGTAATGGAGATTGAGAAGTTGAATTACCTTGAGGCCTTGCGCTACCTGGCCAAAAAATACGGCATAGAAATCAAAGAGGAAGAACTGAGCGAGGGTGAACTGCGGGCGCAGAGTGAGCGGGAAAGCCTGTATATTGCCCTCAACTTTGCCAAAGATTATTTCCGCCAGAACCTGTTAACAACTGCCGAAGGCAAGAATATCGGCCAGAGCTATTTTAAGGAGCGGGAAGTGGCGGATGAGATAGCCGATAAATTTGCCCTGGGCTATGCGCAGGATCAATGGGATGGCTTACTGAAAGCCGCCCAGGCGGCAGGTCATACGGTGGAAATCCTGGAAAAAGCCGGCCTGGTGATCCCCAAAGATGAGCGCCACTACGACCGTTTCCGCGGGCGGGTAATCTTCCCTATCCATAATGTCAGCGGCCGGGTAGTGGCTTTTGGCGCCCGGGCGCTGAAAAAAGACGACAAGCCCAAGTACATTAATTCCCCGGAAACCCCGGTGTATCAGAAAAGCCAGGTGCTTTACGGCCTGTATCAGGCCAAACAGGCCATCCGGCAGCAGGAAAACTGCTATCTGGTAGAGGGCTATACCGATGTTACCCGCCTGCACCAGATCGGCATCGAAAATGTAGTGGCTTCTTCGGGTACTTCGCTCACCACCGGGCAGGTGCAATTGGTAGGCCGCTTCAGCAAGCAACTTACCGTACTTTACGATGGCGATGTAGCCGGTTTGCAGGCTTCGTTGCGGGGGATTGACATCATCCTGGCCAATGGCCTGGATGTAAAAGTGGTGTTATTCCCCGAAGGCCATGACCCCGATAGCTATGCCCGGGCGGTGGGCGCCAATGAATTTAAGGTGTTTCTAACGGACAATGCCCGTGATTTTATTCATTTCAGGCTCGACCTGGTAAAAGAACAGGTAGGTAAAGACCCCTTGAAAAAGGCCGCTGCCATTAAGGATGTAGTGGCCAGCATTGCCCAGATACCCGACCATGTGAAGCGGCTGGTGTATGTGAAGGAAGCCAGTGAAATCCTGGAGATGGAAGAACGGGTGCTGGTGGGTGAGATGAACAAGGTGTTGCTTAAAGCCAGGCAAACACCACCGGCCGCGTCAGAGGTGCCGCCCCTGCCCGCAACTGTAGCCCCTGCCGAGGAAGAAATTACCGGTACCTTCGACATCAATAACCTGATCGCTTTTCAGGAGCGGGAGAGCATCCGCCTGTTGTTGCAATATGGTTTTGATAAGCTGGCAGAAGGGAAGCCTTTGTATGAGTTCCTCTTCCACGAACTGGATGATGTGGTGTTTACCAATCCGGTGCATGCCGAGATCCTCAGGGAGTATAAAACCCTGCTGGGTAGCGGCAAAGTGGCCGATGCCCAGTACTTTATCGACCATGGCAGCCCGGAAGTGCGCAAGGCGGTAATCGATATTGTGCACACCCGCCATCAGATCAGCAACAACTGGTTAGACAAGTATAAAATAGCCATTCCGGTTGAGTCAGACAGCTACCGGCTGCAGAAGGTAGTTTATAGCAATATTATGCGCCTTAAACAACGGGTGGTACGTAAACTGCTGGCCGATAACTTAGAGAAAATAAAAGCGGCCGCAGACACGGCTGAGCAGGCCGAACTGCAGATGGTGCACCGTGCGTTAAAGCAGGCCGAAAAGGAAATTGCCGCCCACCTCGGCAATGTAATCCTGAAATAACAAGCTTGCAGAAGCAATTGCCGATAAAAAAGGTTTTCTTTCAGCGTATTATTACTTTTGCACAAAATAAAAGAGAATATGGCGCAAATAAAGCTGGATACCATCGAAGAGGCGATTGAGGCAATAAAAGAAGGTGCGGTGATTATCGTGGTGGATGATGAAGACAGGGAGAATGAAGGTGATTTTATTTGTGCTGCCGAGAAAGTAACCCCGCAGATCATCAATTTTATGGCTACCCATGGCCGTGGGCTGATTTGTGCCCCGTTGATTGAGGGCCGTTGCGATGAACTGGAACTGGAACTGATGGTGGGCAAAAATACCGCCCTGCATGAAACCCCGTTTACGGTGTCGGTAGATCTGATTGGCCACGGTTGTACTACCGGCATCTCGGCCAGCGACCGTGCCAAAACCATACGGGCCCTGGTTGACCCGGCAACGAAGCCGGAGGATTTGGGTAAACCCGGCCATATTTTCCCTTTAAAAGCCAAAACCGGTGGGGTGCTGAGGCGTACCGGCCATACCGAGGCGGCCATTGACCTGGCCCGGCTGGCAGGGCTGCAACCGGCCGGGGTGCTGGTGGAGATTATGAATGAAGACGGCTCCATGGCCCGGCTGCCCGATTTAATAAAAGTGAAAGAGCGCTTTAACCTGAAGCTGGTTTCAATCAAAGACCTGATTGAGTACCGCATCCAGCGCGATTCGTTGATAAACCGTGAGGTAACCGTAAAAATGCCCACTGAGTTTGGTGATTTTGACCTCACCGCTTTTGAGCAAAAAACCACCGGGGAAGTACACCTGGCGCTGACCAAAGGCAGTTGGGAGAAGGACGAACCGGTACTGGTACGGGTACATTCTTCCTGTGCCACAGGCGACATCTTTGGCTCCTGCCGCTGTGACTGTGGCCCGCAACTGCATGAAGCCCTGCGGATGGTGAATGAAGCCGGCAAAGGGGTGGTAGTGTACATGAACCAGGAAGGCCGCGGGATTGGTTTGCTGAACAAGTTGCACGCGTATAAACTGCAGGAAGAAGGCCGGGACACGGTAGAGGCTAACCTGGAACTTGGCTTTAAAATGGACCACCGCGACTATGGCGTGGGGGCACAGATTTTACGAAGCCTGGGCGTGCGTAAGATAAAACTCATCTCCAATAACCCCAAAAAAAGGGCCGGCCTGATGGGGTATGGCCTGGAAATTGTGGATACCGTACCGATTGAAATAACACCGAATAAGCACAATATGGACTACCTGCTGACCAAGCGCGATAAAATGGGCCATGATATTCTGAAAAAAGGATGAGACCTACCGCTATTTTATGTTTTGCCTTGCTGTGGCACATGGCTGCCATAGCCCAGCGGTTTCCTTCAGAGATCTGGCATGACGGCAAGCTGGTGCTGGCTTCGGAGGATACAATTGAGGGTAAATTGAAATACGATTTAAGCCAAAACCTGGTGCAAATGCAGGTGGGGGAGAAGCTTTATGCCTATAGTGCCAAAAGTATCTTTTATTTTGAAATTTTTGATGTAACCACCGAATCGTACCGGGAGTTTTATGTGCTGCCTTACGGGCTGTTAAGCAGTTATAAAATCCCGGTGATCTTTGAAGTGCTGGTGGAGGGCAGGGTTACTTTGCTTAGCCGTGAGGCCGTGGTTACCCGGAATATCCAGGACCCGTTTTCTTATGGTACCTATACCCAGGATGTACTGGTTTATGATTACTTCTTTCTTGACCATGAAGGCAATATCACCCGGTACACGATGAAGAAGAAAGACCTGCTGGAGGCCCTGTCGAAACGGTATAACCAGGTAGCCGAGTATATGAAGGCCAACCGGTTACGGGCCGATGAACGTAATGACCTGGTGCGTATCATTGCTTTTTATAACGCACTTTTTTAGCAGATATGGGCAAAAAACCACTGATATTGGTGTCGAATGATGACGGTATTGCCGCAGCCGGCATCCGTCATCTGGTGGAGGTAATGACCAAAATAGGCGATGTGGTGGTCGTAGCCCCCGATGGCCCGCAGTCGGGTATGGGGCATGCCATAACCATTGGCAACACCTTGCGCCTGCAGGAAGTGGACATTCTGCCGCAGGCCGATGCCTACGAGTGCTCAGGCACTCCGGCCGATTGTGTAAAGATTGCCAAACACTTTGTGCTCAAAGACCGCAGGCCCGACCTGGTGGTAAGCGGTATTAACCATGGCAGCAATACCTCCATCAGTGTGTTGTATTCCGGCACTATGTCGGCTGCCCTTGAGGCCTCGCTGGAGGGGATGCCGGCCATCGGATTTTCGTTATGCGATTATGCGGCTGATGCTGACTTCTCCCATACCCTCGACTATGTGGAAAATATTGCCCGGCAGGCCCTGGCGAAAGGAATGCCCAAAGGGGTGGCGCTGAATGTAAACTTTCCGCCCCGGCAAAACGAGCCCCTGAAAGGGATTAAGGTTTGCCGTCAGGCCAATGCCAAATGGCAGGAGGAATTTGATGTGCGCTACGACCCCCATGGCCGCAGGTACTTCTGGATGGCCGGTAATTTTGTTAACTTTGATAAGGGGGAGGACAATGATGAATGGGCCATTGCCAACAATTTTGTTTCCATTGTGCCGGTGAAGTATGACCTTACCGCCCACCATGCTATTATGACGATTAATGAGGATTGGGATTTATAGTTTATAAAAAGTTGCTGTAAGTAGAACCGCAGCAATAATCCGGTTTCCGTAGCAAAGAAATTTCCGGCCTGTTTGGGGTAACCCTGATGTCCCGTGGGTGAAAAACCCTTATGAATCTGCCGGGTTACCTCTTTCAACCGGAAGGGCGGCCCTCTTTAAACATAAGCGGCACAGTTATCTTGAAACTGATATTCCTTCCCATGTTAAAAACCCCGGCCCTGCCGGTAAGCGGGTTACCCGGGGCATATTTTAAACGGTTTAAATGGCTTTGATAGCCGGTGTTAAGCAGGTTGCTGGCCAAGAGGGCTACTTGCAGGATAGTACCGCCTTTTGCGTTGCGGAGGGTTGTGCCCAGGGCAGCGCCAAACAAGCCGTAGGCCGGGGTTACCGTTTCTGTGTTATATGCAGCAAAAATCCTGTTTTGGGCAAAATAGTATTCCCATTCAACCTTTATATAATTGGCGGTAAATACCTGATGGCTGAGGGCAAAATTCACCCGTAGCTCCGATTTGAATTTTGGTGCCGGAATGAAAGGCAAGTACTTCATGCTGTCAGGCTGGTTCGTTTGCCGGGCCATAACGAAAGAAAAACTGTTCTCAAAATGTAACCAGTGGAATGGGTGCGGATGGATATCGAGACCTGCTTCACCACCAAAGAGGTTAGCTGTGTTTTGTACATATTGGTAGGCGATAGCACCACTTTCCGGGTCAGGGATGCTGTCGGCACCCTGGGCGTTTTGTAGTTTATGCAGATAGGTATAATTGTTGATGTGGTTGTAGAAAGCGGCTATCTGCAGTGTGGTGTGTTTCGTTTCCAGGTCTATGCCCAAATCGCCCTGCAGGCTTGTTTCCGGTTGCAGGTTGAGGTTGCCGTATTCATACCGGAAAGAGCCTTCGTGAACCCCGTTGGAACTTAGCTCGGCCAGGGTAGGGGCCCTGAACCCCCGGGCGATGTTCAGTTTCAGGTTCCATGCTTTGGCCGGCCGGTAGCTGATGCCGGCACTGGCGCTAAGGTTGAAAAAGTTTTTGGTAAAGGCGGCAAATTTTGTTTGCGGCAGGCCGTTGTTGTTGATAATCAACGGGTAGGCGTTGATTATTCTGTTGTCAAACCTTATCCCCCCGCTGAGCATAACGTTGGCAAAGTTTTTTTGTGTGAGCAGATAAACGCCAAAGTCAAATAAGGTATAATCAGGGATTAGGGCTTCTGCGCCCAGGTTGGCATTTTTTTGGTGCATACCGTTAACCCCTGTAGAAGTTTGCCAATGGTTAACTTCCGGGAAAAAATATTTTATATTGTAATTGAAGGTGTTCAGTTTAAAGTATAGCTCTTGCTTTTCCGGGTTAACGATATCCCCAAACTCCTCGCGCTGGCTGAGTTGGTAGTCGGCTTTGATCATCAGGCTCGATTTATCAAAAAAGAGGGTATTGGAGGAGCCAAGCCTGAAATGCCGTACACGCTGGTAAGGAATGCCAATCGTATATCCTTTGAGGTCAGACGGCAAAACGGTTGCGGTTGTGGGCAGGCCGTCAGTACCGATTATTGGTTTTACGAAATTGCCGTTGGCATCTCTTTGGCCTTCAACCAGGCCCAGCTGCTGGTTAAACTTACTGGCATATACGTGGCTAAAGCCCCATTGTTTGTTGAGCCCCACCTGGGCGCTCCAGTCCAGTTCGTTGAACCCGGAATTATAAACCTTGCCATCGTAGCGGTTCTGGTAATTACCCGCTTGTTTGCCGGTAACCCTAAGCCGCCAGTTAATCCCCTTTATATTGCCGGCAGTGGCCCCCGACAGGTGGTATTGGTTATTATTGGTTTGAAAACCGGCATCGATACTGCCGGAAACAGTCCCTTCTTCTGTGGCATGTGGGGTTAAGAAGTTGATAACTCCGGCCATAGCATCGGAACCGTAGGCGATACTCCCCGGCCCTTTTATAATCTCTACTTTGTCAATAGAAAATTCATCTACTTCAATGCCGTGTTCATCTCCCCATTGCTGGCCTTCTTGGCGAAGCCCGTTATATAATGTGAGCACCCGGTTGGCCCCCAGGCCACGAATAACCGGTTTGGCAATGGCCGGCCCGGTGGTCATTTGCGTAATACCCGGTTGGCTGCTGAGGGCATCGATAAGGTTGGTGCCCGGTACACGAAACAAATGTTGCCGGTTGGTTAACATGGCGGGCATCGGGCTGTGCTTTAATTCTGTTGCCTGCGACAGGCCGGTAACAATGACTTCGCGCATTTCTTTCAGATCGGGCGCCAGGGCTATGTGGATTACCGTATCGGCCGCTATATGCAGGTGCAGGACTTTTGTTGTGTAGCCTATAAAACCAAACGCTGCATTGAAACTGCCTTTGGGAACCTGGCTGATACTGAACCTGCCGTTGATATCACAGGTAGTGCCTTTATGCAGATCGGGAAAGTAAATCGTAGCCCCGATGAGGGGCTCTCCGGTTTCACTGTCTTTAAGGGTACCGGATACGGTGAATTGGGCCATAGCCGGGCTGGCGAGGATACTGGCAAATAGTATGCAAAGGGGTTTCATGGTGTTATATCTTAAATACAAAAAAAACTACAGGTAATACCGGGGAACAGGTTATACCGGGGAGCCTTTGTTTAAGATATTAACAGCGGGTGGGTCAGCGGGGTTTACTGGTGCCGGTATTGGGTTATCAGGATAGGCCAATACCGGCAAAGTGGGTTGGGCCGGGGTGAGAAAAAAGGCCTGGTTAATCAGGTTGAGGTATTGCTCAAAAGCGCAAGCGGTATTATTGGCTATTGTATGGGCCCCATCCGGGTGAAGGGCCCGGGGAAATAATTTATTTTGCAGTTCGGGGGATGTGCCGCTGTGGTAGTGCAGATAGCCAAATGGCAGCAAACGCATGGCCATCAGCAAGAGAAGTATTGCGCCTATCCTGTTATTGACAACCCGGTTATGTGAGAACAGCATAATCTTATTCTTTGTACCGGGCAAAAATACCGTATAAGCAGGTATAATAAAAACCTGTGCGGCCGGTCAGGTAAACTTCTTTTTTGCCTCCCAAATGAGGGCCCCGGCCAGGAGTACCCAGGGGGTGCCGTGGAGGACCAGGTCGAACCAGTCCATTGGCTGCATGCCTGCCGCCCCGCCCAGGAGCCAGCGCACTTTGCCGATAATATGGGGCTCGGGGTAAAAAGGGGCTAACCCCAGGGTTAAACTGAAAATAAGGAAACGCAGAATATTGGCTGGTTTCTTTTGCGGCATGCTAGTTGGTTTGCTGCTACTCATTTGCGGGTAAATTAAAAAAATACCATTCCGCAGCACAGGCCACGGAATGGCAAAAAAATCGGTGTTAAAAAAATGGCTACAACATAGTTGTAGGACACACATATTCAGTCATTTGCAGACCTTTTTCTTTCATGGCATTAAAACCGCCATTAATGTCAATTACCTTATCAATACCATTGGCTTTGAGTATGGAAGCCGCAATCATAGAGCGGTAGCCGCCAACACAATGCAGGTAATACTCCTGGTCTTTATCATACTCTGCCAGGTTTTCATGGATGAAGTCGAGCGGGCGGTTTACCACCATGTCGGTATCGAGGCGCTCAGCGTAGAATTCCGAAGCTTTGCGTACATCCACAATATTCACTTTACCGATCATCTTCATTTTCAGTTCTTCGGGCGAAATGGATACGATAGAATCAACCGGGCGCCCTGATTCCCTCCAGGCCTCAATGCCGCCTTTCAGGTAGCCGATGGTATTGTCATAGCCAACACGGGCCAGGCGGGTAACCACCTCTTCTTCGCGGCCTTCATCGGCTACGAATAATATAGGGGTGTCGATATTTTCAATCAGCGTGCCTACCCAGGGGGCAAAATTATCATCGATATTAAAGTTATAGCTGCCGGGGATGAAACCGTCTTTAAAAACTTGCTCATGCCGGGTATCCAGGATAACGGCACCTTTTTCCCTTGCCAGGGCTTCAAACGCTTCCGGTTCGTGGGCTACTACCCCGGTAGCAATAATATCGGCATAGCTGGTGTTAATGCCCTTGTTCATCATGGCATTTTTAGGGAAATACTGCGGAGGTTTCACCAAACCGGTCAATACTTCTTCAATAAATTCTTCTTTGGTCATGTCGGCCCGCAGGGCGTAATTCACTTCTTTCTGATGACCAAGGGTGTCCCATGTTTCTTCGCTCATGTTCTTGCCACAGGCAGAACCGGCCCCGTGGTTAGGGTAGATGATGATATCGTCCGGCAACTTCATCAATTTATTGCGCAAGGAATCGTATAAATGCCCGGCCAGGTCCTGCTGGGTAAGATCCGACTTAACAGCGAGGTCAGGGCGGCCAACATCACCGATAAATAAAGCGTCTCCGGTAAAGACACAATGTTGCTTGCCCTCTTCGTCAATCAGCACATAAGAAGATGATTCCATGGTGTGGCCGGGGGTATGCAATAATTTCAGGGTAATGTCACCGATTTTAAATTCCTCGTTGTCGGTACCTTCGTGGAAATCAAATTCCGCTTTGGCCGTAGGGCCAAAAACAATGGTGGCCCCGGTTTTTTTCGCCAGGTCTACATGCCCCGAAACAAAATCGGCATGGAAGTGGGTGAGGAATACGTATTTAATTTTGGCGCCATTCTCAGTGGCTTTTAAGATATAGGGGGTAGTCTCCCGCAGGGGGTCAATAATGGCGGCTTCGCCATTCGACTCAATGTAATATGCTGCCTCAGCAAGACATCCGGTATAGAGTTGTTCTACTTTCATGATGAATATTTATTGAATTATACAGATTTTTAAATTAGTTTAACCACAATGATAGGGCTATCTTTTACCGCTGTCAGTGATATTTGTTACATAAGTGGTTTTTCCTGTGCATGATGCTGATCGAAGTGGTTGATGGCCGTTTCTATATCAACAAAACTTTTATCGGCTTCGCCAACCTGGTCGATACCTGACCGGTACAGGAAATCGCGGGTAGGGCCGATTAAGTTGCTGAAGTAAAAAACGATGTTTTGTTGCGCCAGTTCGTTAATCAGGTCGGTGAGGGCCAGGTAGGCGGTGGAATCGATGTGGGCGATGCTGTTGGCCTGTAAAATAACCAGGCGCAGCGCAGCCCCTTTTTTGGCAGCCTCTTTTTTAACCGAATCGATAAAATGATTGGTGTTGGCAAAATAAAGGTTGGCATCGTACCGGATGATGAGGACATCATCGCGGACAATCAGGTTAGCATAGCGCTCAATATTGCGGTACACGCGGCTGTCGGGGAAGCGGCCTAAAACGGCATAATGCGGTTTGGTGGTACGGTAAATCATGGCCACCAGCGACATGGCCACGCTGATACCAATGCCTTCTTTGATGCCCACGCCCAGGGTCACGGCAAAGGCAGTCAGCAGCATGAGAAAGTCTTCTTTACGGGTTTGCCAGAGAAACCGGGGGTACTGCAGGTCAATCAGGCCAAACACCGCCACCATAATAATAGCTGCCAGGATTGATTTAGGCAGGTAATAGAATAAGGGGGTAAGAAACAGCAGGGTTAAGGCTACCAGGGCGGCACTGATAAGGCCGGCCATGTTGGTTTTGGCCCCGGCTTGCTCGTTTACTGCCGAACGGCTGAACCCCCCGGTGGTAGGAAAGCTGCCGAAGAACGAGCCTGCCACATTGCCCAGCCCCAGGCCGATCAATTCCTGGTTGGCGTCAAGGGTATATTCATCCTTATGTTTGGCCTGAATGGCTTTGGCCACCGATACGGCTTCCATAAAAGCAATTAAGGCCAGGGTGAGGGCGGCCGGAATTAGTTCCTGCAGGTGGGGGCTGTTAACCTGCGGCACGGCAAACGCGGGGAGGCCCCGGGGTACCACCCCGACAATCGGTACCCCGGCTGCATCAAGGTGGAGGAATTGTACTGCCAGGATGCCCAGCACCACGGCCACCAGCGCCCCGGGTACCGCCTTATGTAGTTTTTTGATGTATTTAAGGATGATAATACCCGCCAGGCCAATAATCAGGGGGATAAAATTAAGGGCCGGTAGTTGCTGTACGGCCTCGTAAAGGATAATAAAAATATTGTTGTTGCGGGCAATGTCAACGCCCAGCAAATGTTTTAACTGGTTGAGGCCGATAATCAGGGCGGCCGCTGAAGTAAACCCGCTGATGACCGGTTTGGATAAAAAATTTACCAGGAAGCCCATGCGCATCAGGCCGAGGAGCAACTGTACCAGGCCCATCATAAAGGCCAGTAACAAGGCCAGGGCAATATAGTAGTCGCTGCCCACCTGGGCTATGGTAGTGAGGGCTGCAGCTACCAGCAGGGAGTCCATGGCCACCGGGCCAACCGCCAGTTGCCGGGAGGTGCCAAAAATGGCGTAAACAAGCTGCGGTACCATGGCGGCATACAGCCCGTACACCGGGGGCAGGCCGGCAATCATGGCGTAGGCCATGCCCTGCGGGATAAGCATTACCCCAACGGTAAGGCCGGCCGTTAAATCTTTACTCAGCCAGGCCTTCTTATAGCCGGGCAGCCAGGTGAGAATAGGCAAATACTTTTTCAAGCGGCAACTGTTAAATGCGTAAAGCCGACAAAACTAGGCAAAGGTAAGCAGGCTGTTTGTGATCTCTGTTACAACCGGCAAAATAAAGATTTGTGACCTGCGGTACATTATCCATCTAAAAATAATCATAATTTTGTGGTTCTCTGAACAACTATTGTAAAGTAGGTGTTTTTGTTTCAACCGTAAATAGTGCACAAATGAAAAAATTGATTGTTCTGACCCTGGTGTTATCCTTACCTGTTTTATATGCATGCACCCGTTCTAATTCGCAACCCCAATCGGCAACTACAGAAGTACAACAAACTGTTATAGCAAAAAATGTAGCTGCGGAAGATTTTGAAAAATTGATAAAAAGTAAGGAGAATGCTATTTTGCTCGATGTACGTACCCCCAAGGAAGTTGCCGAGGGCCATATCGCCAACGCTACCAACATCGATTATTTCAGCCCTGAATTTAAGGCCGAACTGGCCAAACTTGATAAAACCCGGCCGGTGCTGGTCTATTGCCATTCGGGCAGGCGCAGTGGCAATACCATGGCGGCTTTGCAGGAAATGGGCTTTAGCGAAGTTTATAACCTGGAAACCGGTATTGTTGGCTGGGAAGCAGCCGGCCTGCCTATTGAAAAATAACCATGCAGAAATTTTTTAACGGCTGGAATTTTTTCCGGGTATTTCGTTTACTTGCCGGCCTGGCCCTCGTAAGTTATGGCTATACGAAAGGCGACTGGTTACTGGCCGGCCTGGGGGCCATGTTCAGCTTTATGGCGATGGCCAACACCGCTTGCGGGCCGTTTGCCCGGGATTGCAAGGTAGAGTATAAGGAGACCAAAGAAGATGGGGCTGGGGGAGATCATTAAAAATGCTTATACCGGGTATTGGAACTACCTGGTGTACGAAATAACCCACCCGGGCTGGCATAACTATTTTTATATGCTGCTGGTGTTGTCGGTGCTGGTCTGGGTATTGGAGATTGTCTTTCCCTGGCGCCAGCAGCAGGGCCTGTTTCGTAAGGATTTCTGGTTGGATGCCTTTTATATGTTCTTCAACTTCTTCCTGTTTTCGCTGGTAGCCTATAATGCCCTGTCGAATGTGGCCGTTGAGGCTTTTAACAGTTTTCTGGGCTGGTTTGGGATTACCAATATTGTTGCTATCCGGGTGGCGGAAGCCCCGCTGTGGGCGCAGTTTTTGCTGATGTTTGTGGTGGCTGACTTTATTCAGTGGCTGGTGCATATCATGCTGCACCGGGTGCACTGGCTGTGGCAGTTTCATAAGGTGCACCACTCGGTGCGGGAGATGGGCTTTGCCGCCCACCTGCGCTTCCACTGGCTGGAAACCATTGTTTACAAGTCAATCCTGTATGTACCCCTGACCATGATTGGGTTTGGGATAGACGATTTCTTTGTACTGCACGCTTTCACTGTCTTAATCGGCCACCTGAACCATGCCAATGTGCCGCTTACCTACGGTCCCTTAAAATATCTGTTGAATAACCCGGCCATGCACATCTGGCACCATGCCAAAAAAATGCCGGCTTCGCACCCCTATGGCATAAATTTCGGCATTTCGCTAAGCCTCTGGGATTACATCTTTGGCACCGCCCACATCCCCTGCGATGGCCGTGATATCGAGTTGGGCTTTGATGGGGTAGAAAACTACCCCGAGGGGTTTATTGCCCAGGTGCTGGAGCCGTTTAAGCGTAAATAGATAGCACACCCGGAAAGGAGGCGTATTGTTGTTAATCTCACCCGGTTTATTGGTGAAAAAATGCCTTACCCCGGATTATTCACGAAAAGCGTGAATAATGATGAGGACAAAATATTTTACCCTCAAATTCGGGTCATGCTTAATCTTAGGTTCATCCTGTATTTTGTGCATAACATGTTGTTTTACATTATTTTGCAGTTCATCAGCCCTGCGGGCGAAAAATCCATATGAATTTTTCGGGTTAAGGCGGTGCCTTAGATTGTAATAATCCAGGCCTTCATCCTGTTGGCGAAAACAAATTTTAGTATTCTCTTGCAATAAAGCCCGGTTTGGATACGGTCTGTTTTAACTGGAAAAGTCGTCTAACAGTCGGAAAAATAACTGTAAAGGAAGTTTTGCTGCCAACTCATTTTTTTTTACTGAAAAAGGCAACGTAAAAACCTGTTTATGCGTTTACTTTGGGAAATTTTATAACGATTGAACAAAGATTAAAGTTTTTTATTTATTTAACCGTTAAAACGTATGTTAATCCAAATTTCTGCAACTATGAAAAGGTTACTTTTATTCACGACCCTTGTGGTCTTTTCGTATGGCTGTAAAAAAAACGCCACTGAAGACCCGGCTCCGGTGAAATGCCTGCCGGTGAAGGTTATTTTTGAGGGAGACGAAACCTATGTGTACGATTTCGATGACACCGGGCTGATATCGTTGATTACCCTGGACCCGGGCAACGGGCTGGCAGAAACTTACGCCTACACCTGGCAGGATGGCAGAATAGCCAATATCGTATATACCGACAGCGCGGACAACTCCACTTTACAACTCGTTCCCGAATACGATGGTGCCCTGATTACCAAGATTTCGGCTGCGGATCTCGGTGAGCTCCGACTGAATTACAACGGTGAACAACTTACCAGTGCCGGATTCTGGGTAATAGATGGCAACCAAATTTTGCAAACCATGGAATACAACTTTTCGTACGATGCCAATGGCAACCTTAGCCGTTCGGAAATGAGTTTTCCCCAGGCACCCAATGATCCTCCGACAGTTACCGAGTATGAATACACCGGACTAACCGGGGAAAACCCGATGTATAATACTTGGTTTATAGATTTTCTGGATATGTCTCTGGCCATGAACTTTCCCACGAAAATTACCAAATATTCGGTTACGGAGACTTTTACCATAACCCTGAACGAAGAAGGACTACCGGAGAGAATGGAAGGCGACAAAGGCACACTGATAACAGTGGTGTACAACTGCAACTAAGGGTAGTTTGCCTGATAAATGGCTCACAGCCGCCCTTTTGCAGGGCGGCTTTTTTATTGGATTGAAATTAACCTGAAAAATTTTTGTGAATTTTTCAGGTTAACCTTCTTGTCAATCCCGGGGGTGAAACATGCGGGCAGGGCCATGCCCCGGGCAACGGCCGGTTATTGCCGGGCGGCCACCATTTTTTTGATCCCGGCCTGCACCAATACCGTGATTACCGAAAACAAGGCAAATAAGGCGGTCACCCATTTCAGGGTGGTAAACATACCCATAACAGTGCCCAGGCCGATGTGGGTTGCGGGCAGTTCATTCAGCAGGTATAATTGGGTGAGGTTTTCGGCATAATCGAACAAAAAGGCAGCAAACACAGCCGTGATGAACACCCTTTTGAAAAGTGCATGGGTAACTAGTAGCTGCCCCATGAGGAAGAGAAAGGCCGTATAAATTACCGGATAGACATAATCCCACAACATCATTTTTTTGTAAGCCGGTATTTTCCCCGGGGCTAATTTCAGGAAGAAATTTTCATAAACAGCCTGGCCATCATAGGCGAAGGTAATGTCCGGTACCTGTAAATTTTCGTTCTCCCGGCCGGTTGTGGTGGGCTTGAGGATTACGGTATTGAACAGGACAATCACCAGGAACAGCAGGGTGGCCACTGTTTTTTTCATGACTTTGGCAGGTTAAGTAAAAGGAAATCGCGGATGTTACCGCCCATAATCTTTTTAATTTCCTCGGGGTTAAACCCTTCTGCGAGCAAGGCTTCTACCAGCAAAGGCAGGCCGGTAACATCAAAATGCATGGCAATTGCCCCGTCAAAATCACTACCCAGGGCCACATGGTCAACGCCAATTAAATCAGCGGCATACCGTATGGCCCTGGCGGTGGCCCGGGCATCGGTACCGCAAACGGCCGGCTCAAACAAGGCAATGCCCACCAGCCCCCCGCCAGCGGCAATTCTGCGCAGGTGGGCATCCGATAGGTTACGCACGTTGTTGCAGGTGCCTTTTACCCCCGTATGCGAAACGATCAGCGGCCGGGTAGCGATGGCCAGGATGTCGTCAATCAGTTGGGGGGAAGCGTGGGCCAGGTCCACAAGCATGTGTTTTTCTTCCATGCGTTGGATAACCTTGCGGCCAAAGTCTGTTAGCCCGCCTTTACTTACCCCGTGGGCCGAGCCGCCAAGCTTATTGTCGAAAAAATGTACCGGGGCCATCATGCGGATACCGGCCTGGTACATCACCTCCACGTTGTCAAGTTCGCCTTCCAGCACCTGCATGCCTTCAACCCCCAGGAACCCTGCCGTAAGTTGCGGGTTTTGCTGGCGGTCGTTTATCAGCTTACCCAGTTCACGGGCAGAGGTAACCACTCTGAACTGCCCTGCCGATTCTTCGGCAAAGCCGTATAAGGCCCGGCATTGTACCAGCGCCCTTTCCTTTAAGCTGAACCATGATTTCACCGGCCGGCCTTCGGCAATATACAGGGTGGTAATATTATCGGTATCCCCGGTATTATGGTCGAAGTTCATGTTTTTGGGTGTTTTACTAACGATAGTAAAGGCCTGCAGGGCCATGTTGGCCGCAAGCATACGGGGTATATCTATATGGCCGTAGTCATGTTTTTGCAGCAGGTTGCGCTGCCATAGCAGGGCATCGCAATGCAGGTCGGCAATAAAGGGCAGGGTTTGATAAATCTCCTGTGCCTGCGTTGAAACGTTATACGGGGGCAGCAGGGTAGAGGTGTTGTATTTTCTGTCTACAATGGGTGGTACAATAAAAATGGTGCCGAGGTAGAGCACCAGAATTGCCGCTATACCATAGGAAAAAAAACGGATTATCTTCATTTGTTCAGCGCAACTGTGGAGGTTTCAAATATTGATTATTTTGATGCGGTTTCTGCCCAGGCGGATGTATCCGTTGGTTTCCAGTTTCTTGAGCAGGCGGCTTACGGCTTCCCGCGATGAGTTAAGTTCCTGGGCGATTTGCTGGTGGGTGATATGAAACTCGCGGGTATGCAGGGCCTGTTCCCGGTCGGAGAGGTATTTCAGCAGGCGGTTATCGAGGCTCTCGAAAGCCACCGAGTCAAGGGCCGCCAGCATCTCCTCAAAGCGGGCCGAGTAGGTTTGCAGGATAAAATTACGCCAGGAGCGGAAGTTGCGCATCCATTCGTCCATGTAATGAAAAGGGATCAGCAGCAGGTGGGTGTCGATTTCGGCAATGGCCTTGATCTTGCTTTTTTCCTGCTTCATGCAGCAGGTTACGGTCATTACGCAGGTGTTGCCGCCATCAAGGTAGTAGAGTAATATTTCATGGCCATCGTCATCCTGGCGGACGATTTTAAGGAGTCCTTTGGTAATAAGCGGGGTGCTTTTAATGAATTCCCCGATTTTAATTATGGAATCCCCTTCGTTTACGCGTACTTCCTTGGCTACATTGGCAATAGCATCTACCAGTTCCGGTTCCTTAAAGAAGGGAAAATGTTGATGGATCAGATCATGCATGGTGCAAATATTTTAGGCTTCCGAAAAATTTCGGAAGCCTAAAATTAAACTAATTCGGCTTAAAATATCAGAAATTATAACCTTTTAGCATCATGTTCCAATACATAAAAGGCAGGCCGTAGCGTTTCAGCAACCACATCGGGTAACTGGCTTTGCCGGTATCGAAAAATTTGCTCAGCAAGGGATCGGAACTGCGCACATTGTCATACTTAAACTCAGCCAGCAGCATGCGGTTGTGGGCCACTACCAGCGGGCATGATGAATAGCCGTTGTACCCTTCATAAGCGGCATCTTTGCCATCCATTACAGCCAGCAGGTTTTTCACAATGGTTGGGGCTTGCTTACGGATAGCGGCCCCGGTGCGGGCGGTGGGCAGGTCGGTAACATCCCCGGCACCAAAAACATTTTTATAAAACCTGCTTTGCAGGGTGTGCTTGTCCACGGCCATCCAGCCTTTATCGGGCCCATCCGGGTTGGCCAGCTTGGTTTTCCGGAACCAGCCCGGGGCCGATTGCGGGGGCGCCAGGTGCAGCATGTCATATTTTATCACAAACCTTGCACCCTCTTTCAATTCGTTTAAAGGGCCGTTTGCTTCTGCAAATTCAACTATTTGGCCGTTTTCCGGGTAATAACCTTTAAAGCCGGCACGGTTGGTGTCATCGTTGTGCACATAATCGGTGCGCCCTTCGGGCAAGGCCAGGCGTTCATAATGCGCCTCTTTCTTCTCGCCATCAATTTTCACCAGCTTATAGCCATACCGCTGGGCTACGTCATACACCTCGTTAACATAATGTTTAAGTTCGGTTTTAAAGGGCTCGGTGCCAAAAATCACCGTGCCCGGGGTGGCAAAGACTATGGTGGTTTTGTCTTCCAGTTTATTTCTGCGGATATGGTCGGCTGTGAGGTACATGATTTTTTGCGGGGCCCCGGGGCATTTTATCGGGGTGGCCGGTTGGGTAAACAAGGCCACGCCACCTTTAAAGTTTCGCAATACCTCCCAGGTATAATCGGGGTCAATATAGTTTGAGCACACCCCGTTTTTGCCGTAGGCCTCTTTCAGCCCCTCTATGCCATCGAGGTTGATTTGTATGCCGGGGGCCACAATCAGGTACTCATAGGCTACCACATCGCCACTGCGCAAAATTACCTCCATGCTGTCAGGGTCAATAGTCTCAACATAGTCCTTTATCCAGGTAGCTTTTTTGGGTATCTGCCTTTTTTCTTTTCTTACCGTGGCCGATTTTTTCATCAGGCCGGCCCCTACCAGGGTATAGGCCGGTTGGTAATAGTGCTCTTCCGAGGGTTCGATGATGGCTACGTCAAGTCCTTTACGGGCCCGCAGCAGTTGGGCAGCTACCATTATGCCTCCGGTACCACCACCAATTACAACTATTTGATGTTTGTGCGTTGTCATTTCTCTTTGCTTTAAAGGTGATAAATTTTATTGCTATAAATATCGCCAAAAAAAAATGATATCTTTGTGACAAACATCACCTATGGGAAGGCCCGGACTCACTTCCTTTGTAAAAAAAATAAGAAGTAATGGCGACAATTAAATTGACCACAGAGGATTTCAAAAACAAGGTTTTTGACTATACTAAACATAACGAATGGAAATATGCAGGGGACAAACCGGCCCTGATTGACTTTTATGCCGATTGGTGCGGCCCTTGTAAAATGGTAGCGCCAATTTTGGAGGAATTATCGGAAGAATACGGAGATAAGCTGTATATTTACAAGGTAGATACCGAGGCCGAACAAGAATTATCGGCCGTATTCGGCATCAGGAGTATTCCCAGTATGCTGTTTATTCCGGTAAACGACCAGCCGAAAATGCAGGCCGGGGCTTTGCCGAAGAATGTATTGAAAGAGATTATTGACAAAGAACTGCTGCAAATAGCTTAAGAAAACCAATTTAGGTTGTTGTTTGATTGAGACAGCCCTTGGACGCTTCCCGCGGACAAGTGGCTGTCTTTTTTTGGCTAAAGGCTACGGACTGCCGTGGCCAGTTGGGCCATCCCCTGGCGGATCATTTTCCTGGGCGAAGCAATGTTCATGCGGGCAAAGCCGTCTCCTCCCGGGCCATAGGTGTAGCCCTGGTTGAGGGCCAGGCCGGCCTTTTCAACGAGGAATTTTTGCAGCTCGTCATTGCTGAAGCCTAACGGCCGGAAGTCAAGCCAGATTTGGTACGTGCCCTCGGGCACAGGGAAACGGATGGCCGGGATTTCTGCCGCCAGGTAGCTGGCTATATAGTTTATGTTTCCTTGTAAATACGTCAGCATTTCATCTAACCAGGCATCGCCTGCGGTAAACGCAGTTTGCAGGGCAATGTTGGCAAAGGCATTGCTTTTATCGAGGTGGTAGCGCTCAATCTGCTTTTTAATGGCCTTGTGGTAGGCCCTGTTGGGGGTGAATACAAAGGAGTCAACCAGGCCGGGCATACCAAACGTTTTGCCTGCCGAAGAAACCATGATGATAGTATCGCTGTACCGGGCATAAACGGTAAGCATGCCGAGGTACTGGTGGGGGGGATACACGATATCGCCATGGATCTCATCGGTGATTACCAGAACATTATGGCGGGTGCAGATAGCGGCAATCCTGGCCAGCTCTTCTTCCTGCCATACCCGGCCCACGGGGTTATGCGGGCTGCATAAGAGCAATATTTTGGTGCCGGGTTCTTTGGCCACGCCCTCGAGGTGATCAAAATCAATTTCGTAGCGGTTGCCGGCAAATGTTAAAGGGTTGTTGACGATTTTCCGGCCCAGGGACTTGATGATCCCCATAAAAGCCTGGTACACGGGGGGTTGAATAATTACGCCTTCCCCGGGAGCCGTAAATGCATCGATGATGGCCGCTATACTGGTGTTGACACTGGGCGTAAACAACAACCCTCTGGGGTTGAGCTGCAGGTTGTACCTGCGCAGGTACCAGGCAGCCAGGGCTTCTTTAAGGCGGGGCGATTTGGTTTCGTAGCCAAACAGCCCTTTTGCTGCGCGTGCCGACAACGCCTGTACCAGCTCAGGCATTACCCTGAAATCAGTGTCGGCTACCCAAAAAGGCAGCAGCTCCTCCTGGCCAAATACGGCCTTCAGGAAAGCCGGGTTATAGCGGACAAAGTTTTGGCGGTCGGTTTCCGGGTATTCATCAAAATTAACAGGCATAAGCAATAAGATTTTGGGCTGAAGGTAGTGATTTAGCCCGGGAAATTCATCAGTTTTTGCTGACAAATTTTACGCTGAAATAGCGGCCGTCCGGGAATCTGGCAGACCCCGGGCGAAATAATAGCAAAAAATACCGGCTTATGTGATACTGTTCACGTTTACCCCGGTAAAATAGCCGTTGCTTTGCAGCTATAATAAAAATTAAGAACCAAAATATACTATGGATTTAAGAGAACTTATTAATCAACCGACAACTACGGTGGTAGATGTACGTTCGGAATTTGAGTTTATGGCCGGTAATGTTGAGGGGTCAGTAAATATCCCTTTGCATGAGGTACCGGAAAGAGTTGAAGAGTTTAAAAACATGCCGGGCAATATTGTGGTATGTTGTGTGTCCGGGGCCCGTAGTGGCCAGGCGGTAGCCTTTTTGCAGATGCATGGCGTAGAGAATATTGTTAACGGGGGTAGTTGGATGGATATCAACTACCTGAAATACAACGCAGCGTAAAGCTGGGAGTTTAGGTGAATGGTTAAGGCCGCCTTATGTGTAGGGCGGCCTTATTTTTTTATGGCCCGCCTATAACCTGAAAAGCCAGCAGGATTTTTGATGCTCCCGGGCCCCAGGATACCGGGGCTAAATCCTTTTGTTTTTGCTGGCATTGCGTAAAATTGCTTTGGTGATGGCCCGGTGAAAGGGACGGATGATAGCCATGTATAATTTGCCGAAATGGTTGTTATAGTGTACCAGGGTGCTGATAAATAGCTCATCGCCCTGTTTTAATACCGATACCCGGAAGTTAAGGTGCTTGTCATCTTCGCCTGCAATAATTTCATGTTCCTCCATACTATAAATTTTGAAAAGACCTGTTTTCTCCCCAACCTTCAGGTTCTGTAGGGTAAATTCACCCGGGTCTTTGTAAGTATCCAGGCCAAATACCCCAACTATTTTATTGCGCAGGGCGAGCAGGGTGTTAATCCATTGCGGGCTATGGGCAAAGATGTTCAGGTATATTTTTTCAATGGGCATAGCGGTATGGTGCAGCTTTATCTTGTAGGAATCCTGATAATTTACAGAGGTAATATAATTTTTACCTGCACTGGCTGCAGGAAGCCGGGTAGTAAGTATTCTGACCATTATATTATAATTTAGGTCAAATATACTAATTTATATTTAATTAGGTCACATTTACTAAAAATTATATACTTTTGCAGTATCCCTGAGAGGGCCATAAGGGATGAACCCAAAGCCGGTATAAGCTGGCATTCGTTGATTTTGTCCTCTTCGGCAGGCCGGGAAGAAACGTATAGATTGACCATGCATGAAAAACACCAGGGAAAAAATATTAAACACGGCTTTAACGCTTTTTAATACCTACGGCCTGGCAAAAGTTACGTTAAGGACGATTGCCACCACCATGGGGATTAGCCAGGGTAATTTAAACTACCACTTTAAGAAACGTGAGGAGATTATTGAGGCACTTTATTTTCAGTTGGTACGGCAAGTTGATGATGTCTTTGCTGCTATGCCGCGTACAGACAATGATTTATCGGAACTTTTTACGATGGCTAAGGCGATCATGGAAAACTTTTATGCCTACCGGTTTTTTCTGCTTGATTTTGTACAGGTGGTGCGTGACAACACTAAAATAAGAAAGCATTATGCCAAATTATCCGCCTTGAGGGAAGCACAATTCAAGGCCATATTTTCGTCATGGGTTGCTGCAGGCTTCCTGCGTAAGGAAATCCTTCCTGGGGAATATGCCAGTTTATACCAGCGGCTGCATATATTGACAGACTTTTGGCTTTCGGCCGCGGCCCTGCAAACGCCAGTCCTTACCGGTAAATCAATTCAGCGGTATGCCACGGTGATCAACCGGGAGATATTCCCTTACTTAACCGGCAAGGGGCGGGAGGCGTATTTCAGGCTGCATTTATCGGCTGAATCCGGTTAGCTTTTTTTTCCTTGGTGGGCAACATCAGAATCATTCCCCTATTTGCCAATTAATTTTTTTGCAACCCGAAACTTGTCCTGGGAAAGGACAATTATGCCTTGCTTAAAATCTGTATCGCCCTGGCTGGCCCCGGCTTCAACCACCAAAAAGATATGGCTGGCCGATTGGTATTCCTGACTTACCCTTACCTGAAAATCAGGATCACCAGGGTAGGCTTGCTGGTAGTCAAGGTATTCGGCAAACCATGGGATATAATTACCGATATATTGACGGGACACAAGTTGTGTTTCATTTTCTTTATTGTTTAACATCAAGCCTTCGTTGCCGAGTTTGAAAGTTAACCCGGTAAAATTTTTTGCATAAATAAGGCTTGCCTTCTTTTTCCGGAGATAGCCAATAATATCAAGCTGGTTAGTAAACCTGTCGCAGTGTTGCCAGTTACCGTTGCCGTCTTCGTCAATGTTTTCAACTACCCGTAATACTACCTTTGCCAAAACCTTACCACTGCCAAGTGATTTTTCCAGCAGAAACACTGAATCAACGGCATAGTAGTAATTGCCATTGATATGCCTATAGGCCTTAAGCGTATAAAAATTGTATTCGTTGGCACCAAGGAGGGTTTCGTTTTCCCAAATGGCTTTTTCCGGGGAAAAAACCTGGCCTGAAAAAAGTAGATTAAGCAAGGCCAGGGTAATAAAGGATTTCATTTTTCTAGTGTACGTTTTTCAGTAGGGAAGAAGTGCAGATAAAGCTATCGTTTTTTGCCACATTTTCAAAAGAGGTGTCATTATTTATACCGTAAACTACAGTTCATCCCCATAATTCAACAGTTCGGTAACCTTTATTTTTAAAAGCGCCCGCCAGGTTAATTCTTTGTGTGGTGATGAAAAAAACAATACAACTCATAACCGCATGTTTCCTGCTGGCCACCTCCCTGGCCGCTCAAACTACGGTGTCCGGTACGGTTGCCGATACCAAAGGCGACCCCCTGACAGGCGCCAATGTGTACCTTGCGGGTACGTATGACGGGGCCAGTTCAGGTATTGACGGCAGCTTTACCTTTACTACCGGTGAGCAGGGAGACAAAACCCTGGTAGTCAGCTTTATTGGCTATGAGGAACTTGCCTTACCCGTAAGGCTGGTGGGTAAACCGCTTACCCTTACCCTTACCCTGAAAGAAGCGATTGATAAAATTGGTGGCGTGGTCATCACCGCAGGCAGTTTTCAGGCCGGGGGTGAAACCAAGCGCGAGGTGTTGAAACCCCTGGATATTGTGACCACGGCCGGGGCTACAGCCGATATTGCCGGGGCCTTAAATACATTGCCCGGCACGCAAACCGTGGGCGAGGAAGGCCGGCTGTTTGTACGCGGGGGAGATGACTATGAAACCCAAACCTTTATTGACGGCCTGCTGGTGTTTAAACCCTACGGTACCACTGTGCCGGCTACCCCCACCCGCGGCCGTTTTTCCCCGTTCATGTTTAAAGGTACCAGCTTCAGCACCGGGGGCTACTCGGCCGAGTACGGGCAGGCCCTGTCGTCAACCCTCAACCTGACCACCAAGGGCACGCAAACCCAGTCCCGAACCGACCTCAGCATCATGTCGGTAGGGCTGGAGGCAGCCCACGCTTACAGTGGCGCCAACAGCTCACTGGCCGGTAAGTTGGGCTATACTAACCTGCAACCCTATTTTGCCGTGGTGCCCCAGCAAATCGACTGGCGGAACGGGCCGGTAGCGCTGGAGGCCAATGCCGCTTACCGATACACCTTTGGTAATGAGGGTACGCTGAAGGCCTACGCCAAATATGCGGTTTCCGGGATGGAGTTTAACGACTACCCAGTAGATGCCCCGCAACTGCCGGTGCCCACCACGATTAGCAATGATTATTTCTACGGCAATGTTTCGTACCGCCAGTTGCTGTCGGCCAAATGGTCGCTCATGACCGGGGCTGCGGTAACCTATAACCAGGATGCCTACACTATTGATGGTGATAAAATTATCGAAGACCTTACCGGCACCCATGCCAAACTTACCTTTTTTGGCGACCTTACCCGCCACTTATCGTTGCATACCGGTATCGAAACCATCATCCGGGAGAGCGGCCAGTACTTTCAGCGGTTGAGCGATGGCTTTACCAACCGTTGGGGCTTTAACGAAACCCTGGTGGCCGGGTTTGCCGAAGCCGACATCTACTTTACCCATAACCTGGTAGCCCGGCTTGGCGCCAGGGTAGAGGGTAGCAGCCTGTTTAACCGGGGGTTTGTTAGCCCCAGGGTTTCCATGGCCTATAAAGTGGCGGAGTATGGCCAGTTCTCGGTGGCCACCGGCAGCTACCGCCAGGCGCCCCGGGATGAATACCTGTGGGTAGCCCCGCAACTGGATTATGAACGGGCCAACCATTATATCCTCAACTATCAGTTTTTAACCGACCAACGTACCTTCAGGGTAGAGGCGTATTACAAGGAATATAAGGCGCTGGTGAAATTTGACCCTGACCGGTTTTTTGACCCCGCAGTGTACAATAATAAGGGGGCCGGTTATGCCCGGGGCATTGACCTCTTCTGGCGCGATAACCAGACGATTGAAAATGCCGACTACTGGGTTTCGTATTCTTATCTTGATACCGAGCGGGATTACCAGGGGTTTCCGTATGCCGCCCGGCCAGCCTTTACGTCACGGCATAACCTGTCGGTAGTTTATAAGCATTTTGTGCCGGCCTGGCAGACCCAGTTCAGCGCTACCTATACTTTTGGCTCCGGCCGGCCTTATAACGATCCTAATACTACCGTTTTTAACGGGGCCGAAACCCCGGATTACCATGACCTGAGCCTCAGCATCAGCTACCTGGTTAGTCAAAATATTATTATTCACGGCAGTGTTACCAACGTAGTGGGCCGCAACAATATTTTTGGCTATGAATATGCCCGCCAGCCGGCTGCCGATGGCACCTATGCCGGCCGGCCCGTGGAACTACCGGCCCCACGCTTTATCTTCCTCGGAATTTTTATCACCCTGAGTAAGGAGGGCACCCTGAACCAACTGCAATCACTTTAACCTTAAAAACAAATGAATACTAAACCAAACTACAGAATGATGAAAAATTTAATGTTGATTACCATTACCCTGGCCCTGGCCTGGGGGCGTACAGCCGCGCAAACCAATAACCGTATAATTGTTGAAGTTGAGAACATCAAATCATCAGAGGGTACCCTTAACGTGGGGGTTTTTAACAGTGAAAAAACCTTTTTGGAAGAGCCCTGGCTAAGCCAGAAAAAAAAGGCCGTAGCCAATACGCTCATGGTGTTTGAGTTTACCGGGGTGCCGGATGGCGCTTATACGGTAAGTGTTTATCATGATATAAACGGCAATGGTGAGCTGGATACAAACTTTATCGGTATCCCGGATGAGCCCTATGGTGTCTCGCGGGAAGGCCGCAATATGTTTGGCCCGCCAAGCTATGCCGATGCCGTGTTTACCCTTGATGGTGATAATGTACGTTTGCGCATCACCCTTGAGTAGGAAAAAGGATGCGCCTGAACTTTAACCTTGACTTGCTGCAAAGGATGCCCCGGAGGTTACCAGGGGCCTGCAAGGAATACGGCCCTTTTGCCATGTAATGAAACTTGCCGGTTGCGTGTCTGCGTGACTAAGTGAGGGCATAGTTAGGAAACCTGAACAATCATCAAAAACCATAGCCCATGAAAACGAAAAACCTGGTATTGTTATTACTTGCTTTCAGCCTCACCTCTTTTTATCAGGGAGGCTATGAAACTGCCATGAAAAATACCCTGGCACAGTTGGGGCAGGCCACCACCCGGGAGGCCTTGCTAACCGTGGCCAACAAGTTCGAACGGATCGGCCGGGCAGAAAAAGACAGATGGCTGCCCTTCTATTATATGGCTTTTGCCAAAACCATTGCCGCTACCCTGGAGGAAAACCCGGCCAGCCGCGACAACTACTTAGATGAGGCTGATGCTGCCGTTGATAACCTGAAGGGTTTGGCCTATGATAAAGCAGAGGTACTGGCCTTGCAGGCTTTTATCAGGATGATCCGTATTTCGGTTGATCCGGCTACCCGTGGGCAGCACTATGCCATGCAAGCCGCCAGCTTGCTCGAAGAGGCCAGCGCCATTTCGGCCGACAACCCGCGGGTGGTACTGATGATGGCCCAATTGCAGTACGGCTCGGCCCTGTTCTTTAATGCCGATACCGGGCCGGCCTGCGACCGTTTCAAACAGGCGCTGGCCCTGTTTGCCCGCCAAAAAGCTAAGGCCGGCCCCCTGGCCCCGGCCTGGGGCAGGGCCGAAGCAGAAAAGATGCTGGCCAAATGTGGCGGATAATCCTTAACTTAGCCCCTGCCTTGGCCTATGAAGTGTAACCGTAAAATAGGGGAGTTGTTATTGGTGGTAGCGCTGGCTACGGTGATGGCCCTGCTCATGTGCCCCGGTTGCCTGCGCAACTTCAGCTATGCCTGGCAGATGGAGGTTATTATGCTCTCTATCTGGCTGGTGATGTGGTATGGCAACGGCTATGTGTCGCACTTTATCGACCGCTATGTTACCTGGTTGGATAACCCGGCCAAACGGTTTGGCCTTGGCGTGGTGGGCACGGTAGTTTACTCCACCATCGCCATCCTGGCCCTGGCCTTTTTGTTCGACCATTTGTTTGCCGTTAATATTGGCAACAAATGGCAACTGGTCTGGTTAAGTATTGGCATCTCGGTCATTGTACTCCTGTTCATCCTTGCCCGTACGTTTCTTTACGCCTGGCGCGACCTGGCCCTGCGGGAAGAAAAGATGCGCAATGAGTTGCTGGTGGCGCGCTATGAAGTGTTGAAAAACCAGATTAACCCGCATTTTATGTTTAACAGCCTAAATGCCTTGTCAACCCTGGTGTATGAAGACCAGGATTTGGCCGTGCAGTACATCAGCCAGTTGTCGAAGGTCTTTCGTTATGTGCTGCAGGCCGGCAAGCAGGAGGTAGCTGACCTGGCGGGGGAGATAGCGGTGTTGCAGTCGTATGTCTTTTTGCAAAAGATTCGTTATCATGATAATTTGCATGTTGATATAGCCCTTAATGGCCATCAGGACAAATTCTATGTGGCCCCCCTGGTGTTGCAGATGTTGTTTGAGAATGCCATCAAACACAACGAAATTACCACGGAAAACCCCTTGACCATCAGCCTGGCTATAGAAAAGGGTTACCTCGTGGTGCGCAATAACCGGCAACCTAAGGATATACCGCTGCAGGAATCAACCGAAGTTGGCCTGGAAAACATTAAGGAGCGCTATAAATCGCTGACTAATAAGGAAGTAATCGTCACCGAATCGGCCCGCGAATATAAAGTGGCCATTCCCCTGATCACCGTAAGCAAATGAAAAAAGTGATTATTGTTGAGGATGAAATGCTGGCCGCCAAACGCCTGCAACGGTTGCTGGCCGGGCAGGAAGAGGAGTTTACGGTGCTGGCCATCCTCGATTCGGTGAAGAATACCGCCCGTTGGCTGGCCACAAACCCGCCCCCCGACCTGATGTTTATGGATATCCAGTTGGGGGACGGCCTGAGTTTCGAGGTTTTCGAGATTGTTGAGGTTGCCTGTCCGGTGATTTTTATTACGGCTTATAACGAATATGCCCTCGAGGCGTTTAAGTTGAACAGCATTGCTTATTTACTCAAACCCATAACGCCCGGTGACTTGCAGCAGGCACTGGCAAAATACGGGGAGATGGCCCGGTTGTTTACGGCCGTCCGCCAGCAGCAGCAGGTAGCCGAAATCAGGAAAAGTTTGCTTGACGGTTATAAAAAGCGGTTTATGGTTAAGGTAGGCGACCACATAAAATCGGTAAATACCGGGGATATAGCTTGTTTTTTCAGCCGCGACAAGGCCACCTACCTTAAGACCTTTGCCGGCCGTAATTTGCCGGTGGATTACCCCCTGGAACAATTGCAGGAGATGGTTGACCCTTTACAATTTTACCGGGTCAACCGTAAGTACCTGGTCAACATCAACGCCATTGAAGATATTGTGGCCTACACCAACAGCCGGTTGGAGTTGCACCTGCCCCACCCGGAGGACGGGCCGGTTATTGTTAGCCGCGAGCGCGTTGCCGGCTTTAAGCAGTGGTTGGACAGGTAGGACTTCCCCCTCCGCTCAACGCCTGCACCCCGATTATTTACGAAAGCCGTGGATAATTACATTATCCCGGAAAATTCATATGAATTTAGCCAAACACATTGCCGGGTCTATTGGGTAGGGCGGTTACACACGCAGCCGATAAAAAAATTAATTTTATGGGATTTCACAGATTTTATATAACTTTATATTTCTATTAGTCTGGCATGTTAGCTAAAACCGTACATGCAAGCAACCAAAACATACCGTGTGGCCCTGTTTGATGAAAACATTGTATCCCGCAGAGGGTTGCAGGGGCTGATAAATGATTTAGCGGATTTTAAGGTAGTAGTAGCCGGTGGCGGGTTAGATGTTGCTACTGTCAGGGCCACGGAAACCGATGTGGTAGTTTATGCCCCCCAAACGGCTTCCCGGGAAGTGTTGAGCCTGCTGGCCAATTATCGGGATACTTGTGCGGTGCCGATTGTTATGTTCACCACTACGTTTGACCGGCAGGGGAGAGCTGACATTTTGGCCCTGGGGGTTAAGGGGTTGGTAGGCCAGGG
>Ga0256839_1000802_pt1 | contig 40223 bp, 27 predicted proteins | sample 354166metaG_FD_185968 | JGI IMG/M metagenome (GOLD analysis project Ga0256839, IMG submission 185968) | Hydrothermal vent microbial communities from Mid Atlantic Ridge, Atlantic Ocean - 354-166 | ecosystem: Environmental > Aquatic > Marine > Hydrothermal vents | place: Atlantic Ocean: Mid...
AAGATTTTAAAATCTCTCCGAAAGGTAGCTTTGAAAGCAGTTAAGTTGTTTTGCTCGTCATCTACGTAGAGAATATGAATGTCTTTCAGATTCATAATAATTAATATAAGGTGGTAGAAATATACATTTGTATTGCTAAATTAGGAATTTGCTTGTAATGCTCATTTTCTAACTTTAAGGCTAAATTATAAATACCACCCGAATGAATAGCAGCAAATGGAAGGCAAGGATTGAAAAAAATATACCGGACCATAAAAGCTACCGGCCCCGAATATTTCAAACGGACTCGGAAGAAGACATGCAGGCCCTTGAAGAGCTCCTGGACAGAAAGGATGACCTCATTGTCTATGACAGATACCGCCAACAGGTGAACGAGCTTATGAAACTGAGCCATCCGACCCGCCAGTTGTCGGACGAAGAGCAGGAAGAACTCTTTCGCGGCTACCTTGACGGGAGGGCTGCCGAGGAACATGGAAACTGGGTCTATTATCCATGGAGTAGGTCATTGGTACACCTTCTTGTGGAAAAAGATTTTATTGCCGTCCGGACGAATCGCAACAAGTACAAGATCACCGATGAAGAGCGGGAAATACTGAGCAGGAAGAAAATCGGCATCATCGGCTTGTCGGTCGGGCAGTCGGCTGCGCTGACCATTGCCATGGAGAGACTCTGCGGTGAGCTGCGAATTGCCGACTTCGATACGCTTGATTTGTCAAATCTGAACAGGCTGCGCTCCAATGTATACTCTCTTGGACAAGAGAAGACCATCATGGCCGCCCGCGAGATAGCCGAGCTCGATCCCTACCTGAGGGTAAATTGTTTTTTTGACGGGGTAACGGCTGAAAACATTGACTCTTTCCTTGAAGAAGGCGGGAAACTGGACTTGGTGGCCGATGAATGTGACAGCATGCCGATCAAGTTTCAAATACGCTTTGCGGCACGTGAAAAAGGCATTCCGGTGGTAATGGATACCAGCGACAGGGGCTTGCTTGACATCGAGCGGTTTGATAAAGAGCCAAAACGTGCTATCTTTCATGGAAGAATAGATGAAGAGAATATAGATTATTCGAATATGATGATGATTTTGGATGCAATCCTGGATTTGTCTCAGATATCGGACCGGGGTAAATTATCACTGAGTGAGGTGGGCAAAACTATCACCTCATGGCCCCAATTGGCCTCGTCAGTGATGCTGGGAGGAGCCACGGTGGCTACGGCTGCCCGAAAAATTTTGCTCGGAGAAGACGTGCCATCCGGAAGACATTATTTTGATGTAGGCAATGAACTAACCAAAAGCAAAAATTAAGTGAATTACAACAGTGTCAATAAGGTGAGGATCACAGCATTCCGGGCAACCGAGAATCCTGAGGCATGTGACAAATTCATAGAAGGCCACAGCAAGGTTTTGTCAAGCCACGGAGTGGATAAAGTGACCTCTTCAAACAACGATTGGAAGTACAATCCGGAGGCGTATGTGATCCTGATTGAGACGGGAGACGGAGAACGGGTGCTTGGAGGCTCGCGCGTGCATTGCCTCGGTGGCACCCAGCCGCTGCCTCTGGTGCCGGCCACCCGCGACCTGGACAAAAGCGTGATCGATTATGTGGATCAACTGGGAGAAAAGGGAGTGGGTGAAATTTGTGGCCTGTGGAACTCTCTCGAAGTAGCCGGAATGGGTGTGGGAAGCATTTTCTCCATTCGTTGTGCGGTAGCCATCTTATCTCAACTGAATATTCAATATTCGCTGGCGCTTTGCTCGCCTTATACAGCTCGCCTTGCAGGCAACTATGGATTCAATATCGAAGAAAGCCTCGGCAACAACGGCACCTTCTACTATCCCAAGCTCGACCTGCTGGCAACCATCGTAAGACTTGATGATGTGCATACCATTCCGGGGGGGAATGAGCACGAAATGAAAAGAATCTTTAACCTGAGGGAAAATCCGGTTCAAACAAAAGAAGAAAAGGGACGTAAGGGGGCTGAATTTATTATTGAGTATAATTTGAAAATATGAGTTTCAAAAAGGCGACAGTTGCAGCATTTTTCCTGTTCACCACCATATCACTTTTCGCATCACAAAAAATACTGGAGTTTTCAGGTTCGCAGCCCGATTATGTGGGGACCTACCTGAACTACCATTTCTCTGTCAGAGAGAAGAGCTACTCCAATATTCAGGAATTCGGCAACTCACTGAGGCCGGTCAACTTTAGCGTGCCCAATTTCGGGCTGAAAGACTCTACGCTATGGGTATCTTTTACCATTCGCAGCGAGGACAGCAGTACCCCCTTTATCGTAGTTGAAAATCCGTGGCTCGACCGGGCCACCCTTTTTGAGGTGCTCCCTGACGGGTCGCTTCACCGGATGTATGATATCAGTGACCGGAGCTTCAATGAAAGAGTGATCAAAACCACGGAAATTGTCTTTCCCCTTACCCTGCACAAAGGCGAAGAGCGGCAGTTTGTGATGCGTTTCGATTGCCTCGAGCAATTTATGCTGCCCGTCAAGCTCGAGTCGCAGAATACCTTCCTGATCTATAAATCGAATACCAATCTTTTTGCGGGATTTTATTACGGACTGATTCTCGTAATGATCCTCTACAATATTTTTATCTACATATCGGTTCGCGACAACAATTATCTGCTCTACGTACTGAGCATTGCGGCCATCGGACTGACGCAGTTTACGCTCGATGGCTATGGTTTCAAATTCCTCTGGCCGGGAAGCGAGTGGATGGCAGATAAATCGATCAATCTCATGGGCATATTTTCGGGAATTACCACCGTAGTTTTCTCCCAGAGTTTCCTGAAAATAAAACGCTATTACAAGCCCATGTACTGGGTCTTTAACGGCTATATCGGCCTCTACCTTGTCAGCTTCATTGTGCTGCTGATGAATATGACCAGCCTCAGCTACAAGATCATCAGTTTCAATGCGGGCTCTTCGTTTCTGCTCATTATTGTGGCGGCATTGATACTCCGGAAGGGATACCGTCCCGCCAAGTTTTACCTCATTGCATTGACCCTCTTCCTGCTCGGGGTCATGATCTTCGTATTCAAAGACCTCAACTATCTGCCCTACAACCTTTGGACGGTCAACTCCGTGAAGATCGGTTCGGCATTTGAAGTGGTGCTCCTTTCCTTTGCCCTGGCCGACCGCATCAATACCCTGAAGCGGGAACGGGAAGAATCGCGGCTGAAAGCCATCGAAGTGCTCAAGGAAAATGAGCGCATTGTCCGCGAACAGAACATCCTCCTCGAACAAAAGGTGAAGGAAAGAACCAAAGACCTCGAAAAAGCAAACGATGAGCTGGCCAAAACGCTGAAAAACCTGACCGATGCACAAACCCAACTGGTCGAGTCGGAGAAAATGGCCTCCCTCGGTCAGCTCACAGCCGGTGTGGCCCACGAAATCAACAACCCGATCAACTTTGTGACAAGCAATATCAATCCGCTGAAAATGGATATCCAGGACCTTGTCGAAGTACTCGGAAAATACGATGCCCTCATTGAGGAAGAAGGAGAGCTGCGTGAGAAACTGATCGAAATTCAGAAATACAAGAAAGACATTGACTTTGAATATTCGCTGGAAGAAATTGACTCGTTGCTGACCGGAATTGAGGAAGGTGCCAAGCGAACAGCCAACATTGTCAAGGGATTGAAAAACTTCAGCCGCATGGATGAAGAGGGGTATAAGCATCACAACCTGGAAGAAGGACTGGATTCGACCCTTATTATCCTGAACAATGCACTGAAAAATAAAATCAAGCTTGTGAAGGACTACGGGGGCATTCCAAAAGTGGAATGCCGGGGCGACAAGATCAATCAGATATTTATGAATATCATCTCCAATGCCATTCAGGCCATAGAGATGAAAGAAGAAATGACGGATCATGAAACGATTACGATTACAACTCGTAGAGAAGGGCCTGACATGGTTTCCATATCCATAAAAGACACGGGCATGGGCATGAGCGAAGAGGTGAAATCCAAGATTTTTGAGCCTTTCTTCACGACAAAGCCGGTGGGCCAGGGTACGGGTCTGGGAATGGCCATCGTATTTGGCATACTCGAAGACCACGGGGGGGATATCATTGTAAACTCTGAACTTGGTGTAGGCACCGAGTTCGTAATAAAACTACCAGTAGATCACTACACTTCTTAAAAAATTAGATGAGCAAAAACAGAATTGACGTACTCTTTCTGGATGACGAAGAAAACAACCTGATTTCATTCAAAAGTGCATTCAGAAGAGATTACAGAGTACACGTAGCACTAACTGCCCGGGAGGCGAGGGAAATTCTGGACCAAACCGAAATCCCCATTGTCATCTCCGATCAACGCATGCCCGACACTACGGGGGTGGAGTTTTTTCAAAGTATTATCGACACCTATCCCGATTGCATTCGCATTCTGCTGACGGGTTATACGGATATCAAGGCGGTGGTCGATGCCATCAACAAGGGCCACGTTTATCGCTATCTGACAAAACCCTGGGATGAGCAGGAAATCCGCATTGCCATTGAGAACGGATTCAGCTACTACAATGCCAAAAAGGAATTGCGCGAGAAGAACCGGAAACTTCAGAAAACCAATGACGAGTTGAACCGCTTTGTGTACAGTGCTTCACACGACCTCAGGGCTCCGCTCACTTCCATCATGGGTGTGCTGAACCTCGCCCGTCTGGAGGTAGGCGATTTTGGCGATGATCCCTATCTCCCGCTGATCGACCGGAGTGTGAAGCGCCTGGATGAGTTTATCCAGAACATCATTGATTATTATCAGAATATCCGCTCGGACACCATTCGAAATGAAGTCGATTTCAATACGGTGGTCAAAGGAATTATCGAAGACCTCGGCATGCTCTCGGGCAAGAATATTGACTTCCGGGTGAATATCAGCCAGTCGGGCTCTTTTCTGGGCGACTCTTTTCGTATCAAGACAGTACTCGTAAACATTATCTCGAATGCCATCAAATATCAGCGCCCCGAGGCCGATTCGCAGGTGGTTAGTATAGATATCGATGTATTAGCCGACAAGGCCATGATCCGCATATCGGACAATGGCATCGGCATTGAAGCCGAATATGTAGATAAAATTTTCGACATGTTCTTCCGGGCCACACAAAAGAATTCAGGATCGGGGATCGGGCTTTTCATTGTCAAAGAAGCACTGGATAAAATGGGGGGTCAGATTGATGTGAAGTCAGCCGTAGGCGAAGGAACTACTTTCAGCATTGAAATCCCCAATCAGGTATGAATGAGGAGATGAAAGTGATGCTGGTTGATGACAACGAGATTGACCTGTACCTGCACGAGAAAATGCTGAGTGTGGCGGGCATCTCAAATGATGTAACTCCTTTTCTTTCCGTAAAAGAAGCCATTCGCTTCCTGAGATCCAACGCACGAAAGCCCGGGCTGCTGCCCGATCTCATCCTGCTTGATATCCAAATGCCGGGCTTGAACGGTTTTGACTTCCTCGACCGCTTTGAAACCCTTCCCCAGCCGGTCATTGATCAGGTGACTATTTTTATGGTTTCTTCCACTCTTGACAGGGGCGACCTTCACCGGGCCAGAAGAAGCCCCTTGGTAAGCAGAATTCTGCGCAAGCCGCTCAATCTGAAAGACCTCACTACGGCAGTTGACTATCTGCTCGAGGAAAGGGATGAGGAAGCCATGGGACGTTCGGACTAATCGAAGCGAGGCAATTCACGCACTTTCTTTTTTTTGGGCATGCGCTTGATGATTTCAAGCACCACATTTTCGTAGATAAGACTGAAGGGATTCATGAGGGTGGGCTTGACCGGATAAAAAGTGTCGGGCTTGTTGATGATGCCCGGGGGCATGTAGCCGAGAGGGTCCTGAACGGCTTCGGGCCGGTAAGCCAGAAAAGCCCTCCTGAAGCCCTGCACATTGGGCCATGGATAAATGACGGCCTCTTCAAGCATGACCGTATCTCTTCGCATTTCAATGACCGTTGACCACCGGAAACGGGAAAGTGTATCGGGCACGACCAGGAATACCGGCTCGTATCCGAGCGAGGAGAAAAGCAAGGTATCGCCCGGATGGGCTACAATGGAGAAAAAGCCATTCTCCTTGCCAGCCGTGCCATAAGCCGAGCCGATGAGCGAAACCGAAACAAAAGGTACCGTGACAAGGTGCGCCTCATCTACGATGATTCCCGACACCGAAATCAACGGCTGCCCGCTGGCCGGAAGCAGGAAAGACAGTGACAGGCAAATTGAGGCAATTAATTTTTTCATTCAAGAAAAGTATTCGTAACTACGTACGTAAACGCTTCATATTTGATGCACGTGGCTTTTTTAATAAAAAAAGACAAGAGATGACAGCACAAAAGCCAAAGAAAAGCAATCCGATACCAATAGTGCTCGCACTCGTCCTGGGTATTCTGGCTACCAGCCTTGTTTTTCAAAATAACAAAATTATAGAAATAAAGCTGTGGTTTTGGCAGATCAGGAGTTCCTTTGTACTGATTATGGGCATTGCTTTTTTGCTGGGGCTTCTGCTCGCATTGCTGCCAATGTGGGGGCGGCTGGCGCGCAGGAAAAGAGAACTGAAACAATGCAAAAAAGAAATGAATAAACTGCAGGCACGGCTGAAAGAGCAGGCCGGAAGAAAAAAGGAGATGGAAACTCCGCCTAATACAGACTGATCCTGGGGGCCATGGAGCGCATCACATTGTGCTCCACTTGCAGGAAGTATTTCACGCGATTCCTGATCTCTTCCGCTTTGAAATATTTTGCCGCCAGCTGAAGATATTGCTCCGAGTGCATCTTCTTCCGGGTGCTGATGCGTGAAAGCAGTGATTGCATCTTCTTTGTTTCAAGCTTGCTTATAAGCTGGTCATATCGCTCGGCAGCTCTCAACTCGAGCAGAGAGGCAACAATAAATTTATCCAGCAGTCGCTCTCGGTGTTTGTGTCGGCATTTGTAGATCAGATTGATTGTATAGAGGTTCTTTTGTATTTCGCGGAGCATCTCTATTCCTTTCTTGTCAAAGTGCTCCAGGAGGGATTTGAAATTTTGAAGATTACCGATGGCAATGCCTACCAAACCAATCATGAGCTCCTTATATTTGGGATACTTTGAAGTGAATTGCATGGCCAGAGCCGAAGCTTTTCTTTCACAATCAGCGGCTTCGGTAAGAAACTTGTCCAGGTTGGCTGAATTGATATCCAGCCAGCCCGGGTGGGAAGGCTTAAGATGGGAAGTGTCCAGGTTCATTGCTGTTGTTTGAATAGGGAGATATACATTCAAGTTCGAAGTTATAAAAAATACATTTAATACGTTATAAAATACAATGGAGAAGAAAAATATAGCATCGCTGAGAAAAGACTATCACCGGCACCGGCTTGACGATTCGGCTGTAGCCGGCAATCCGTTTCGCCAGTTTTCCCTTTGGTTTGATGAGGTGGCCAAAACACCCATCGGAGAGGTGAATGCCATGAACCTGAGTACGGCCGGCCGGGACGGAAAGGTGAGCAGCCGCATGATGTTGTTGAAATCATTTGACGAGGAGGGGTTTGTGTTTTTTACCAATTATCGCTCGGAGAAAGGCAGGGACCTGGAAGAGAATCCGTATGCCGGCATCAATTTCTTTTGGTTTACGAAAGAACGGCAGGTACGAATTTCCGGTCCGGTGCATAAAATTCCGGAGCAGGACTCGGAAGCTTATTTTCACTCCCGGCCCCGGGGCAGTCAGTTGGCCGCCCTGGTTTCGGAATGGCAAAGTGCCCCTGCCGGGGGGCGGGATGAGATGGAAGAGAAATACCGGGAGCTGGAGAAAAAATACGAAGGGAAAAACATCCCCCGGCCGAAATACTGGGGCGGATACCTATTGGTTCCCGAGTTGTTTGAGTTTTGGCAGGGGCGCCCCAACCGCCTTCACGACCGCATTCTCTATCGCAGGCTGGAGCGCGGGCAATGGGACATCAGCCGTCTTTATCCCTGAGAGGAAGGCTCTACAGGGCTTATTTTTTCAATTTGGTGGGCCGAAACGCTGGCCACTACAGATTGCTCAATGCCCTTCAGGCGGAGAAGCAGTTTCCTTTTCCCCTGAATTTCCATGAGTTCGCCTTCTATGTCTTTCAACGGTCCGGCTGTAATGCGGATCAGATCGCCTTTTTTTAAATCAAGGGGCAGGACTTCCAGCGGCACCTCATTGCGGAGCAGTGCGCGTATATCTTCGATCTGCTTTTCCGATATCTCGGCCGGCTGCCCGAGGTAGTAGATAAATCGCAGAATGCCCGGCACCTGCAAAACGCGGCTTTGCTCTGCGGGTTTCACTTTTACAAAGATATAGGAGCGAAAAAGGGCCTCTTCCACCCATTTTTTGCGATCGCTCCATTGCTTTAAAACGCGCTGTGTGGGCAGAAAGGCTTCGATCTCCCACCTTTGCAGCCTTTCGTTTACTTTTTTTTCGGCTCGTGGTGCGGTATAACAAACCAACCAGCGGGACTTGTTTTTTATTGTTTTCATGGGTGGCCTTCGGGGGATAACCGGGTGCTAATTGTACTAATTAAGTTTTTCCGGAGCAAGCAGGCGAAATTCCGGAATTTTGACCTTAAAACGATCTCCGCTGAGCTCGCGCTCCATCGTAAAGGTACCGTACATCTTGCCCATTTCCGATCGCAGGTGACATCCCGAAACATACTGATGCTTCTGCCCGGGCTCGATCACCGGCTGTTTGCCCACAACGCCTTCCCCGTAAATTTCCCGTTTGCCTCCGTTGGAGTCGATGATGTGCCAGTGGCGACTGAGCAGGCGGATGGTCTGATTGCTTTGATTTTCGATGGTGATGCGATAGGCAAACATGAATTCATTGCTCAGCGGCTTGGAATATTCCGGCTGATAGTAGGTCTCTACACTGATTTTAATGCCTTCTGTTGTTTTGGTTACCACTTTGCTTGCATTGCTCTCCGTTAAAATTAGCTGATTTTAAATATTTTACAAGGGCCCCGCAGCAATAAATTTTTTCACCCTGTCGACCAGTTCCTCTCCGGCTCGCTCTATGCGGTCATTTATTATTACCGTATCAAATTGCAGGGCTTTCCCGAGTTCCATTTCTGCCCGTTCCAGGCGTTCTTTGAGAGTCCGGGCATTTTCCGTGCCCCTTTTTACCAGTCTCTCTTTCAGAACCTCCAGCGAAGGCGGCTTTATGAATACAGCCAGTGCGGCCGGGCCGAAATATTTTTTAAGCGCCAGCGCGCCCAGCACATCCACATCAAAGACCAGTGTTTTCCCTTCCGCCCAAAGGCGCTCCACTTCTTCTTTCAAGGTGCCGTAGCAAGTGCCCGGATAGACTTCCTCCCATTCGATAAATGCCTCTTCGGATACTTTCTTTTGAAAGTCTTCGGGGCGCATAAAATGATAATGAACTCCGTCTTTCTCATGGCTTCTTCGCGGGCGGGTGGTGGCCGAAACCGAAAAGGCCAGATTGGGTACCCGCTCCATGAGGTATCGGATCAGAGTGCTTTTGCCGCCACCGGAAGGGGCGGTGAGGATGATTGCTTTTCCCTGCATATTATTCCCATTTGAAAGTCAGCAATGCGATGCTCAGCGCTCCGGCCAAATAGGCCGAGAGCACTGCCACATCAATCCAGGCGCTGCCGGTTTGCCACTGGTAGTGAAGCGTATTTTCAAAATAATCCATATTCCATAGTCGCTGAGTCAGCTCAACGGCATAGGTGATCGGCAGTATCCGGGCAATGTTTTCGAGCCACGAAGGGAGGTGGAGGGGGATGGCCCCCGAAAGAAAGAGCATGGGGTAGTAAACCAGCTGGCCAACCACATTGACCGTACGCATGCCCCGCGAGAAACTGGCGATGAGCAAACCGATGGAGCCGAGGCTCAGAAAAGAGAGCAGCAGGCCCCCGGTAAAAAGTAAAATATTGCCGTTGAAACTGGCACCATAGAAAAAAATGCCCAGCAACACGAGAATGACCAGACCGAAAAGCAGCATAAGCAGATTGGCCGTGCCGAGACTCAGGAGGATGGTGATGGGGCTGAGAGGCGCTACGCGAAGCCTTTTCAGAAATTTTGTATTTCTGTATTTGACGATGTAAATGGGAATATTGAAAAAGGAAACCCCCGTGGTGATAATGATGATAAATGCGGGGATGTACACGTTGATGGCTCCCTGTTCTACCGCTTCCTTCGAGAGAAATACATGCATCGTAAGGAATAGAAACATCAGGGGAAAGAAGAGATTGAAAAACACGGCCACCGGTTCGCGCAGGAAAATGCGAAACTCTACGGAGGTCAGCTTCAGATATTGTCGCCACATCATTCTCTTAGTTCTTTTCCGGTCAAAGCAATAAATACATCTTCGAGGCTGGGCTGGTGTATGGTCAGTTCTGTGAAAGCAATTTCATGATCCGCCAATAAATGGATAAAATCGGCTACCGCCACCACATCCTGCACTTCGATTTCGTAGTGGTGATCATCCTGCCGCACCTTGCGGATAAAGTCTTTTTCTTCAAAGAGTGACCGGGGTATATCCTCTTCGGCTTTGAAGCTTACCCGGTAATAGGCGTGCACATTGCGGATAAGGCGGGCAGGTGTGTCGAGGGCAATCAATTCTCCATGATCGATGATGGCTACCCGGTCGCAGAGGCGTTCGGCCTCTTCCATAAAATGGGTGACCAATACCACGGTTTTTCCCATTTTGCGCACGTTTTCGACCAGCGACCAGATGATGCGTCTCGCCTGCGGGTCGAGGCCTGTCGTTAGTTCATCAAAGAAAACAATCTCAGGGTCGTTGATAAGTGCCATGGCAATGGAGAGCCGCTGTTTTTGCCCGCCCGAAAGTTTGTCGTAATAGCTGTTCATCTTCTCTTCCAGCCCGAGTTCTTTTACCAGTGCTTTCCAGGGGATGCTTTTCCGGTAAAGGGCGGCAAACAATTCGAGCGCCTCGCGGGCTTTGATGCGGTCGGGGAGCTGGCTCTCCTGCAGCTGTATGCCGATTTTTTGTTTCAGGCGGGCCGCCTCGCGAATGGGGTGGAGCCCGGCTACCCGGATATCGCCCGCATCAAATTCGCGTATGCCTTCCATGCATTCCACCATGCTGGTTTTGCCGGCTCCGTTGGGTCCCACGATGCCGAAAATTTCCCCTTCCTCCACATCAAAGCTGATCCTTTTGACAGCGGTGAGCTTGCCGTACTTTTTGACAAGATCCCTCACTTCAATGACTGCTTTCTTTCCCATCTCTGCCCGCTTTATACGATGTTCAGTACTTGTTCTTTCATCTTCTCGAGTTCGTCTTTCATCTGTACCACTTTGCGCTGTATCGCTGCAAATCCGGCTTTCGACCCGATGGTGTTGATCTCCCTGCCTATTTCCTGAAGGATAAAATTGAGCTGTTTGCCCTTTTCGATTTCGTCTTTGTCAAGTATCTCGAAGAAATACTTGCAGTGATTTTTCAAACGCACTTTTTCTTCATTGATGTCCATCTTCTCGAGGTAATATAAAATTTCCTCTTCCATTCTTTTTTCATCAAAGCTGTCTGCCGGCAATTCTTTGAGCAGGTTGTGCAGACGATCGCGCACGTGGACCTTGCGCTCTTCATCGGCCGCTTCGATTTCTTGAAGGAGTTGCACAATCCGGCCGACTTTCTTTCGCATGTCTTTTTCGGTGGCCTCGCCCTCCTGTTTCCGGAAGACCAGCACTTGCTCAATGGCATCGTTCAGGGCTTCCGTCAAAAGGGTTTTTTCCTTTTCATCGGCTTCTTCTACTGCCGGTTTGAGAACATCCGGAAACTGAAGGATGGAAGGCAGCAGTGCTGCATCGTCATTCAGTTGCTTCTGCAATGATTTAAGCTGTGCATGGTAATCCGAAATCAGCTTGGTATCGATTTTCTGCGTTTTCAGCCCTTCCCCTTCAATATTTATCACCAGGTCGATTTTTCCTCTGATAAGGGTGCGGGCAAGCATTTGTCTGATTTCAGGCTCGGCATTGCGCAATTCGGCCGGCAGACGGAGATTGAGATCGAGATAGCGGCTGTTGAGTGCGCGGAGTTCAATATTCAGCTCTTTGGGGCCGATGGAACGGCCCGATCGGCCGAATCCCGTCATGGAAAGTATCATGTTCTTTTCTTTTTATAAAAAAAGCCTGCATTGTTCATTTGCGTGCGGGTAGTTAAAAATACGCCAAGAATGATAAGCATACCGGCAAGCACTTTCAACAGGGTAAGTGCATCGTTGCCGGCTGCCACCGATACGCCCGTGGCTATCAGCGGCTGAGAGTAGATATATACACTGACGATAGACGGGTTGATCTTCTTAAGTGCATACATATTGAAAAGGTACGCCATGACCGTGGTGGCCAGTACCACATAGAGGACACTGAACCAGACCAAGGGTGTAAATGACGGCCGGTTGATTTCCATCAAATGATCATAGCCGAAAAAGGCCACCGGAACAAGACCGAAGCTGAAAACCATCGACACCACTGTAAGCGGGTGATATTTGTTGGTGAGGGGTTTCATAATCACCAGATAAAGAGCATAGGAGCCGGCATTGGCCAGAATCATGAGATCGCCTTTCATGGTTTCCGATCCGAAGTCAAAGTCTTGTCCGAATCCGATCAGAAGGAAGGCACCGATGGCAGCGAGGGCGATGCCCCCTATCTTGCGCCAGGTGATTTTCTCGCGAATCAACAGATGCGAGAGGATGAGCACGATGATGGGAACGGTAATCATGATCAGGGAGGCATTGATCTCAGTGGTCTGAGCCAGCCCGTGAAAGAAGAGGAGTTGGTTGATGACAATGCCGAACAATCCGCCAAGCATAAAAACGGGAATGTCTTTGCGGTAGATTTTTTCTCTTACGAGCAGCCACCACATCAACCAGAAAATAAGGAGTGCCAGCGATACCCTTATGAGTACAAATGAAAAGGGGTCGATAAACCCGGGCAGGGCGATTTTGGCTATCGTATAGTTGAGCCCGTAGATCACATTTGCCGTAATCAGGGCCAAGTGTGCTTTGAGTTTTGAAGTCACGCGGCAAAGGTAAGGGAGCGGTATTGAGAACTAAATTATTTGAGGCTTAAAGTGTCTGGCCGCTCTTTAGCTTTTCAGTGTTTTCGGCCAGCTTCAGCTGCTCGATGATTTCCTCCAGTTTGCCGTTCATCACCTCGTCCAGGTTGTAGAGTGTCAGGTTGATGCGGTGGTCGGTCACCCGTCCCTGGGGGTAATTATACGTTCTGATTTTGGCGGAGCGGTCGCCCGAAGAGACAAGGGTCTTTCGCTCGGCTGCAATGGCTTCCTGCTGTTTTCTGATTTCCTGCTCATAGATGCGTGCCCGCAGCATTTTCATGGCCTTGTCGTAGTTTTTAAACTGCGATCTTTCGGCCTGGCACTCGGCTACTATGCCCGTGGGCAGGTGTGTCAGCCTGACGGCCGATTCTGTTTTGTTCACATGCTGCCCTCCTGCTCCGGATGCCCGGTAGGTGTCGCGCCTGATATCGTCTTCTTTGATCTCGATATCCACTTCTTCGGCTTCGGGAATGACGGCTACGGTGGCCGCAGAGGTATGCACCCGCCCCTGTGATTCCGTTTTCGGCACACGTTGCACCCGGTGCACCCCCGATTCGTATTTCAATGTGCCGTATACCTCGTCTCCCGACACGCTCATGATAATTTCCTTAAAGCCTCCCGAGCTGCCTTCGCTGGCACTGAGTACTTCTGTTTTCCAGCCCCGGTTTTCGCAGAAACGGGTGTACATATTGTACAGATCACCGGCAAATATGCCGGCCTCATCGCCACCTGTGCCGGCCCTGATTTCGAGCATGACGTTTTTGGTGTCATTGGGGTCTTTTGGTATCAGCAACTGCTTGATGCGGGTTTCACTTTCGGTTTTCTGCGTCTCAAGTGCAGCCAGCTCTTCCCGCGCCATTTCCCGCATCTCCGCATCTTTCTCGGAGTGGAGCAGTTCTTTTGTGTGCTCCAGATTGCTCAGTATGTTTTTGTAGCGTGCAGCCTCGTTTACGATTTCTTCCAGGTCCTTGTATTCCTTGCTCAGCTTTTTGTACGCATCCATATCCCGCATCAGCTCGGGGTCCGAAAGCTTGTGTTTCAGGTCTTCAAATCGTTCTTTTATGGATTCCAGTTTTTCAAGCACGTTTTCTCTGTTTGTGGCGGTGCAAAGTTACCGACCTTTCTCCTGCTTTTTGAAAACGGCAATGCTTTTGCTCTTGCGGAGATAAAGGAAGGGCGCCTGCCAGAGGGCGTCCTGAAGCTCTTCCGTATCGGGCAGGGCTATTTCCCCGCTAAGGAGTGTCCGGGGGTCGATGACATGGATTTTCCCTTGCCGGTAATAGAAGATACGGCTGTTGACACATTGCACTTTGTGTATTCCGCTGACGGCAATTTTTCGGTAAAACTGGGCATAATTATCAAAGACAAAGAGGCCTTTCACCGAGTCGGCCAGGATGAGGTAATTGTTGCAGGCCAGAAGAAATGCCGGGTTCTCGATGCCGAATTCGGCCGCAAGGTTTACCGAGATGTTGATTTCAAATCCCCGTGCGTCAATTTTTTTTATTCGTGCCGCCTCGTTGTCGTATATCCAGGTGAGATCGTCCTGGGCGTGGGCAATGAGGGGCACATCCTGGTAACCCCAGACTGTGAGGTCCATTGTTCCGATGACGGACAAGCTTCGGTCAAGGACTTCGATGATCTGAAAGTCTCGGTGATATACGAGGATGTTCATGGGGTTGCCCGGGTCAAATGCTGTAATGGGACCGTAGTTCGTATTTGAAAAGAAAAAAAGAAGCTTTCCGTTTCGGTCGTATTTTTTGAGCTCGAAAGGAGAAGTGAGTACGTAGAGGTTTTGCAGCCCGTCCACGCGGATATCCCGGGCAGCCAACGGCAGTTCATATTGCAGGCGAAAGGCAGGCTCCTGCGATTTAAGCAAATTCGCGGAGCTGCAGACCAGCAGAGTCAAGAACAGCATAGCTGCGGTGATGGATCCAGTCACCGGTGTTGATATAGCGGCTTTTTTCATTTAGTTTGATATCAAGCGGCAGATGCCGGTGTCCGAAGATAAAAAAATCAAAATGTTCTTTTTCCAGCACGGAGCGGCAGTACTGTACAAGCCGCTCTTTTTGCCCGCCCATGTAGGGCGGAATGCGGCCGCCCTCCGAGAGGCGGCTTTTTCGCGACCAGTATTGTGCGATTCCCATGCCGTACCAGGGATGCATGAATGCAAATGCGCGCTGGGCCAATTTGTTGGCAAAGAGTTTTTTCAGCATCTTATATGAGCGGTCTCCGGGGCCCAGGCCGTCACCGTGGCCTATCAGCAGTTTATATCCTTTGCGCTCAAAGGGCAGGGGCTCTTTATGGATTTGCAGCCCCAGTTCATCGCTCAGGTATCCGAACATCCACATATCGTGATTGCCCGTAAAAAGGTGAACGGGGATGCCGCGGTCTGTCAATTCGGCCAATTTCCCCTGCAGGCGGGCAAAACCTTTTGGAATGACATGGCGAAATTCGAACCAGAAGTCGAAGATATCGCCCAGTAAAAAGATCTCTTCGGCATCGGTGGAGATCTCTTCGAGCCATCGAACGATCCCTTTTTCCCGTTCAAGGCTTTGGGCCCGGCCCGGGATGCCCAGATGAAAATCAGAGGCAAAATAGATATGACCTTTGCTGCTCAATCCGCTGCTTTGTCGATGAGAAAGAGATAGATTTCTTTGGGACCGTGGGCTCCTTTTACAAGGGTCTTTTCGATATCGGCTGTCTGGCTCGGCCCGCTCACGAGCGCAATGAGTGAAGGAGGCATGTTTGGGTACTTTTCGCGAAGACCTCTCAATCCGTCCTCCAGGTCGTTTACAATCTGATCCACGGTGGCCACCACCACATGGGCCGGTGGGAAGATGGACAGACCGCGCCCTTCCATTTGACGCGAGCTGAGCAGGATGCTGCCCGTCCGGGCAATAAGCGCTTCGCAGCCCGTCACTCCGGCATCGGCTTTTTCCAGGCCTCTGCCTATGCGGCATTTTTTGAAATTGTTTTTGATAAAAAGGTCCTGCAGTTGTTTTTCCCAGGCGAAAAGATGACGCCAGCCTTTGCTTTCGGCAAGCTCGTTCAACTGCTCCAGAAACTCCGCTTCGTCCATGCAAAAAATGAACTCACCGCCATTGTCCTTGAAGTTTTCGGCAAAGCGTATTTCCGGTATTTCCGGGCTGCTTTTGTAAAAAGAGTGCCCGTTGTCCGGGGACGCATATGGCTGGGGCAGGGACTTGCTCAGTGCATTCCTGATCTTAGACAGTATTTCGCCTTTGGCCGATCCGGGTTTCATGCTTATCTCCGCTTTTATGCCTGTTCTTCCGCTTCTTCGGCAGCCGCAGGAGTTTCGCTATCTCCCGATGCCGCCTCTTTTCCGTTTATGCCGTCATCCCCGGCAGAGGCTTCCGGTTGTGGCCCTTCCGGCCCGCCATCTTTCTGCTCCTGCTTCTCTTCACTTTCGGGCTTGCCGTGCTCGTCAAAGGGTCTTTTGCCGATAAGAGCTTCGACATCCCGCTTGTAGATCACTTCTTTCTTGAGCAATTCCCGGGCGATGCGTTCCAGTTCTTCATAGCGTTCCTGAAGCAGCTTCAGCGCGCGTTCATACTGTTCCTGAATGATGGACTTGGCACGTTGGTCAATGCGAGCAGCCGTTTCTTCACTATAGGGTTTGTTAAAGGCATTTCCGTCTTGCAGTTCATAGTATGACAAGTGCCCGATTTCTTCATCCATCCCGTAGATGGTAATCATGGCATAGGCCATTTTTGTCACCGAGTCGAGATCGTTTTGTGCACCGGTGGAGATTTGTCCGAAAACGATCTGTTCGGCTGCCCTTCCTGCCAGGGTTTTGCAAATGCGGTCTTTGAACTGATCGGTATTGATCAGATACTGCTCTTTGGGAAGATACTGGGCATAGCCGAGTGCGGCCATTCCCCGCGGCACGATGGATACCTTCAGCAGTGGGTCGGCATGCGGAAGGAACCAGCCGGCAATGGCATGTCCGGCTTCATGGTAGGCAATGATGCGTTTTTCGTCCGGTTGAATGAGTTTATTTTTCTTCTCCAGGCCACCGATCTGGCGGTCGATGGCGTCCTGGAAGTCTTTCATTTCCACACTTTTCTTGCTTGTTCGGGCGGCAATGAGAGCCGCTTCGTTGCAAATATTGGCTATATCGCTTCCTACAAATCCGGGGGTTTGCTGTGCCAGGATTTTGGGGTCCACTTCATCGCTCACCTTAATGGGCTTGAGGTGCACCCTGAAGATTTGCTCCCGCGCATTGAGGTCGGGCTTGTCCACGGCTATCTGCCGGTCGAAGCGGCCCGAGCGCAGCAGAGCCGTGTCCAGCACATCGGGGCGGTTGGTGGCAGCCACAATGATAACTCCTTTGTCGGTGCTGAAACCGTCCATCTCCACCAGCAGGGCATTGAGTGTGTTTTCTCTTTCGTCATTGCCCTGTATGAGTTGTTTGCCCCTTGCCCGGCCTATGGCATCGATTTCATCAATAAAAATGATACAGGGTGCTTTCTCGCGGGCCTGCTTGAAAAGGTCCCGCACGCGCGAGGCCCCCACGCCCACAAACATCTCAACAAAGTCGGACCCCGACATGGAAAAGAAAGGAACCTGTGCCTCACCGGCCATGGCTTTGGCAATGAGGGTTTTGCCCGTGCCCGGAGGGCCTACCAGCAGTACCCCTTTGGGTATCTTGCCTCCGAGACGCGTATATTTCCCCGGGTTCTTCAGGAAATCCACCACTTCCATGACTTCTTCCTTGGCTTCTTCCAGGCCGGCCACATCTTTAAAGGTGACATTGACCCGGGTGTTTTTGTCGTAAAGGCTGGCCTTGGATTTGCCCACATTAAATATCTGGCTTCCACCGCCACCCATACCGCCCGAGAGCCTGCGCATGAGAAAGAGCCAAAGCAAGACAAAAAGACCAATCGGGATCACCCAGCTCAAGACCTGACCGGTCCAGTCGGTGCGGGTGACATATTCCGGGTAAATCTGTTTCTCCGGGGGAAGTCCTTCCTGCCATTCATCCAGTTTTTTCTGAAAAGCTTCGGCCGGCATTTCAAAGACAAAGTGGGGGCCTTGGTTGGCTCCGCCTCCGAATTTTTGCTTGCGAATCTCGGCATAACGTTCCTTCCTGGCCAGGGAGTCGGGATTGACGGTCACCTCTACCAGGTTGTCGTTGACAATCTGTACTTTTTCAATGTCTCCGGCTCGCAGCATCTCGGCAAAATCTTTCTGATTGATGCGTTCGCTGCTCTCGAAATTGAGAAATTGCAGCGCCAGCAGCCCGATCAGTATCAAACCGTAGATCCAATACCAGTTGAATCCGCTTTTGCCACCGGGCTTTTTCCCCGGCCCGGGCTTGCCTTTGATGCCACCTTTATTATTTGAATTATTCGTCATGTTCTTTTTCTTACTATGGTTTGAATGATTACGATTTTTCTTCGTATTCGCTGATGATGCCGTCTGACCAAAGGTCTTCGAGGCGATAGTGCATGCGCATTTCTTTAAGGAAAATATGGGCTACCACATCCGTGTAGTCGATTAAGACCCACTCCAGATTTTGAAAGCCTTCTTTTTGCCAGGGAACTTCTCCGTTTTTTTCCTTTACTATTTTCATAACGCTCTCGGCAATGGCTTTTACCTGGGTGCCGGTGCCGGCATGGCAAATCACAAAATGCTCGCAAACGGCTTCTTCAACTTCGCTCAGGTCAATGGATACAACGGCTTCTGCTTTCTTTTCGTGCATGCCCTCTACGATCAGGTCGCGCAATCGGGCTGCCTCCGGGCTTTGCTTTTTAGATTTGCTTTTTCTTTTCAGGCTCTTTTCGATAACTCGGATATTTTTATTGGAATTAAATTGAATGCAAAATTACAAATACTTTAAGTCTGCATGAATAACAGTAGCAAGGGCCGAAAGTTCCTGAAATATGCCGGCAAGTGCCAATCCACCAATCTTCTGATCAAAGAAAGCTACCGTGCGGGGCGTTTGACCCATGCCGATGCCGTGTATACCGACACACAGGAAGCCGGCCGCGGGCAGCGGGGTCGGCTGTGGTACGAGGAAAAAGGGCGCAATCTGGCTTTAAGTATCTTGCTTACAAGATTCCCGCCTCCCTTCAGAGATCCCGTACTGCTTAATATCTGCCTGAGTGTGGCGGTGCACGAAGCCCTTTCGGCAGCGGCAGCTCTGAAAATAAAATGGCCCAATGACATCCTGTATCGGGATTGCAAGCTGGCGGGCATCCTCATTGAATCATCCATGAAAGGCAATGAATTGGACTTTGTGGTCATGGGGGTCGGCCTCAATATCGGCACCCGCTATTTTCCTTCTTTTCAGCCGGAGGCATGCAGCCTGCACACGATAGGTGTCGAAGAGGAAGATATCGCTGCCTGGGCCGGGCGCATCTATGATTCCGTGATGCGGAATCTCTCTGAGAAAACAGCGGAAAAGCTCCGGAACTCCTATGAGAAGAATCTTTATTCAAGGGGAGTGTACCGGGTCTTCAAAGATCTTCGGAAGAAGGTTTTTTTCACGGCTGCCCCCCGGGGCATTGACGATTCGGGACGGCTTGTTTTGCAATTCCCGGGCGGAAGGCAGGAGGCTTTCCGGCACGGGGAAATAGAGTGGCTTTTCGGGGCCTGGTCAAAAGAAGAGGGTGCGTAGAAAAAGTTGCAAGCCGAAAATGATAAGTATCACGCCCATGACCCGGTTCATCCAGAGTAGAAAACGGGGAGTCAGCAGATGGCTGATCTTTCCGGCCAGAAAGGCTTTCAGGAGGTCGGTGGAAAAGACGGTAATGACCGTGGCGAGATAAAGTGTGATTTGGGCCTCGGTATTGTATTGCCAGTTGCTGTTGATGAGTGTAATGATGCCGAGCCAGAAGATGAGCACTCCCGGGTGGGCAAAGTTGAGCAAAAAGCCCCGGCCTATAAGGGCCAAAGATTTTAGCCTGCTTCTTTCGATTTCCATGTCGATATCCCGGGGCGGCTTAGGGCTTTTGAGCATGGTCATCACCCCCACAATGATGAGTACAAAGCCACCGAAAACACCCAGTATTTCGTTGAGATTGTGAATGCTTTGTACAAAGGAGAGGAAAAAATTGGTCAGGAAGATATAAAGAGAGTCGGACAAAGAGATGCCGATGGCGAGGAAAAAACCGGCTTTAAAGCCGCGATCTATGCTCGTTTGGATGAGTGCGAAAAAAACCGGTCCGATAAGAGCCGCAAGAGTCAGTCCCAGCAATATTCCCTTGATCAGCGCGTCCTGCATTGCGTTTATCTGTGAGATTTGACAAAATCTTCCCAAACTCTGAACCGCTCCCCTTTCATAACCCTCGGGAATTTGACCTGGTCACCGATTTTTCCTTCGGATTCGAGGAATTCATAAAAAAACCGTGTGGGTACAAGTTCTATCTGAAGGTCTTTGAGCACATTGTCGCGTTCCGTGGCATAGTCGTCATTCAACTCTCGCAGATGTCCGTCAAGCAGGGCTCGTATTTTTTGAGGATCGGCCTCATCATCCGTCCCGATATACCACTTGTGGGCAAAGAGATTTCCATGAGGGATGCCCGAAACGGTAAACTCGGGTATGGAGATGCCCAAATCTTCAGCGGTTTTTTGTATAGCGCATACCATGTTGTCAATAGACAGATGTTCTCCGCAAATACTGAGAAAGTGTTTGGTGCGGCCGGTGATCAGAATCTCTTTGCGCCTTGCGTCTTCGAATTTAATGGTGTCGCCAATGAGATATCGCCAGGCCCCCGAGACGGTGGAGAGCAAAATGGCATATTCCACCTGTTCTTCCACTTCGCTTATATCCAATACCTCGGCATCGGCTTTCAGGTCGCCATTCTCGTCAAAGTTCCTGCTGTTGAACGGTACGAATTCATAAAAGTGGCCATTGTTCAGGATGAGCTGAAGTGCCCGTGTTTCGGGGCGGGCACGAAACGCAAAGTAGCCCTCGCTGGCCATATAGGTTTCGATGTAGGTCATCGGTTCCCGGAATAGTTTTTCAAAGTTTTTGCGATAGGGGTCGAAGGCAATGCCCCCGTGGATATACACGCGCAGATTGGGCCAGATGTCATGGATGGATTCGGCATGGTTTTGCTCGATGATTTTCTCCATCATGAGTTGTACCCATACCGGAATGCCGGCCACGGCTCCAATGTCCCATTTGGGGGCATTTTTTGCAATCTCTTCCAGTTTCTCGTCCCAATCTCTTTTCCGGTTAATCTTTTTGCCCGGCTTAAAAAAACGTTGAACGATGAAAGGAATGGCCTTGTCGGCACTGATTCCGCTCATATCGCCCACGTATGATTGCCCCATTTTGTCGAGATCGGTGCTGCTGCCAAGGGTAAAGACAGCCTTCTCGAAAACCCAGGAGGGAAGATTGAAGTTGGTCATGCTGTATAGCTGCTTGATCGAAGCTTTTGTGATGGCCCTCAGCATGTCTTTGGTCACCGGGATATATTTGCTCGAACCTTCCGAAGTGCCTGAGCTCAGTGCAAAGTATTTGATCTTGCCCGGCCAAAAGACATCTTCCTGCCCTTCGAGGGCTTTGCTCCACCATTCATTGTACATTTTTTTGTAGTCATGAAGCGGAAGCACCTTTTGATAGGTATCGATGATGTTTTCCGAATCCAAGATCATGGAAAAGTCATAATTGCGGCCGAATTCGGTATCCTGAGCGGTACGGAGCAGCTTTTTCAGAACCTTGAGCTGGTATTGCAGGGGCTCTCCCTGTTTGAAGTTCATTTTCTTCCGGGCCTGAAGCGAACGCTTGATGAGGTTTCCGATAATGGGCATTTGGTGCTCCTGCTTGTGAAATAAAAGAGGGACAAATTTAGTAAATTATCGAAGCTGCCCGGGCGCCATAAATTTATCATAGGCATTTGAGTATGCACTTTATTCATTTTCAAAGCAATGATTATAAAAAAGAGCTTCAATCCTTTATTTTTGGTAGCCGATATTCTTTAATCCCCTGGCCGGAGGCATATCCCGGCACATCGACAATGAATAAACGCTACGTACTTTTATTTGCCCTTGCTTTCCTGCTTTTTGCAGGCGATCTCATGGCCACCCACCTCGTAGGCGGCATGATCGGCTATCGCTGTGTGGGGAACAATCAGTATATCATCTTTGCCTATCGCTACCGCGATTGCTCTTCACCCGTAAATGCAAACTTGCCTCCCAACTTTGATATTGTCATCGCACCGGTCAACAACAGCAGTATTTCAAATGACACCATTAATCTGAGCCGGCAGAGCAATACACAGATTGTGATCGTACCGATCAATCTTTGCCATGTGCCTACCAATTCTTATTGTGTGGAGGAGCACTATTATGAGTCCGACACGCTTACACTGACGGCCAACAGCGATGGCTACGATATCTATAACCTGGATGAGCCAGGCTTGAACGGAGCCCGACAGCCGGGCGACTGTTGCCGGAATGCCTCGGTCAACAATATTATTAACCCGGGTGGTGTTGGGCAGGTACTTCATTCCCGCATTCCCAATCCGGGTGCGTGGAACTGCAATTCTTCCCCCGAGTTTGTCAATTACCCGCCCGTGGAGGTTTGCCTCAATGATTCCATACGTTTCGATCATTCGGCAACGGACCCGGATGGCGATTCCCTGGCCTATTACCTCTGTGAGGCGCTTGATCAGTCGCCTTATGATCCTTCCGTGTATCCGCCTTTCGATTCCGTACCCTACAGCGGCACTTACTCATCGGCCTATCCCATGCCATCGAGTCCCCGCCTGCGGATTGATTCGGTAACGGGTTTTATGACCGGTGAGCCCACCAGCCTCGGGCTTTATGTGGTCACGGTCTGTGTGGATGAATACCGCAACGGAACTCGGCTGGGACGATACAGAAGAGAGGTGCAGATGAAAGTGGTGGAGTGTACTGTACAGACGACAGCCGAAATAGAAGGAAACGCCAATACCCCGGGCCTTGTGCTGGCCTGCGATACCACGTTGGTGCAATTTGTAAACGGCACCACGGATACCACCGCACAGACCACCTATTTCTGGGATTTTGGCGTGGCAGGCAGCAGCAGCGACACCTCCCGCCTTTTTGAGCCGGCCTTTAATTATCCGGATTCGGGCACTTATCAGGTCATGTTGATCACCAACAAAGGATACCCCTGTTCGGATACGGCCTACGCTACCGTTCTTGTCTATCCGGGCATTGAGGCGGATTTCGGAGCCGAGGAACCCTATTGTGTGGGGCAGCCAATCCGCTTTAGCGACTCTTCAACGGTAGCTTACGGATACGTCAATTCCTATTTCTGGAATTTCGGAGATGCCGGCAGCGCATCAAATACCGGAATAGGGCCCAATCCGGTACATATTTATAACAGCCCGGGCACCTATGACATTAAATTGGATATTACTTCCTCCAAAGGTTGTCAGGATTCGATTACCAAAAGCATCGAGGTGAGCTTGCGCCCTACCCTGAGTGCCCCGAACCGGGTAGACCTCTGTGACGGGGATTCGATCCGTATTAATATTACCACCGATGCCACCCAATTTATGTGGTCACCCAATACTTACATGGACTGTGATACCTGTGAAGACCCACTGGTATGGCCGCCAGGAAATATGGCCTATAATGTGACGGTAACCAACAGCGCGGGCTGCAGCCGGAGCAAGAACGCCATCGTAGTCAATGTGGTGCAGCCTCCGGTAGCGGATGCCGGCCCGACAAAATATCTTTGCTCTGCTTCGGTTCGCCTGGAGGGCTCCTATAGCGGAGGGGTGGGTGCTCCCACTTACAGTTGGTCACCCGCAGCCGGCCTGTCATGCACCAACTGCCCGAACCCCTGGGCTACCCCCAATCAAACAACGACTTACACCCTCACCGTCACTATGTCAACGGGTTGCTCCGATTCGGACACGGTCACCGTATTCACGAGCAATCTATCGGTGACGGCCGGCACAAACGACTACAATATCTGTCCGGGCGACAGCACGCAACTAAATGCAAACTCAAATACTTCGGGCGTGATTTATAACTGGAGTCCCGGCAGCGGATTGTCGGACTCCGGCATAGCCAATCCGATGGCCAGCCCGGCTGTCACCACCGTCTATACCATTGAAATTACGGACCCGGTAAGTACCTGTATCTCCCAGGATACGGTAATCGTCAGGGTACACACACCGGTAGGCATCGAAGCCGGTCCCGATACGAGTATTTGTATCAACGAGAGTGTACTTCTTAGTGCGAGCAAAGGCTCGGCCTATCAGTGGTCGAGTGACCCGGCTTTGTCATGCAGCAATTGCCGGAATACAACGGCAAGTCCTCTTCTTACGACCATGTTCACCGTTTCGGGTATCGATTCGGTAGGTTGTCCGGTATCGGACAGCGTGACCGTAACGGTGAACCCTTTGCCGACCATAAGCATCAGCCAGGACACAACCATTTGCAGCGGCAGCAGTGCCAGGCTCAATGCAGGCGGAGGAGTTGCTTATCGCTGGTCTCCGGCAGCCAGCGTATCCTGTGATACTTGTGCCGGCAGCGATGCCTATCCCGTGTCCACCACACAATACACGGTAGAGGTGACAGATAATAACGGTTGCCGGGATACGGCATCGGTAAAGGTAACGGTGGCTCCGCCTCCGAGCATTACGACCAGTGCAAACGAGGTGATTTGTGCAGGAGAGTCGGTTCAAATTACGGCTTCGGGCGGGCAAAGCTATCAATGGGCTCCGGCTGCTTATCTTGACAATCCCATGATTGCCGATCCCGTGGCCTCCCCTCCCGCCAACACCATGTTTACGGTCACAGTCACCGACTCGAACGGTTGTGTCAATCAAGACTCTGTTTTTGTACAGGTCAATGTTTTGCAGCCGGGTGCTTTTATATCGGATACGGCCATTTGCAGGGGAGAGAGTGTGGAGCTTTATGCCAATGGTTTTGTAGACTACAACTGGGCGCCATCGAGTTCGCTCTCATGTTCAGTATGTCCCAGACCTATGGCAACACCGGCAGTGACAACGATATACACGGTGTATGTGGCCGATGCCAACGGCTGCAAAGACACGGGCACGGTGCGGGTTCAGGTGAACCCCCTGCCTGTGGTTTCTACCAGTGCGGACACGTATGTCTGTATCGGAGACAGCACACAGCTGAATGCCAATGCATCGGGTGCACAGCTTTACGTCTGGTCTCCGGCTGCCGGGCTTTCAAACGACAGCATAAGGAATCCTTATGCCCGCCCATTGGTGACGACTGTATATACCGTGGAAGTGACCGATAACAATGGATGCAGAAATACCAATACGGTTCAAATTGAGGTAAAAGCATTGCCTGTGATCAGCAAAAGCCCCGATCGCATTGTCTGCGAAGGAGATACGGCCCGGATATGGGCGGCTGGCGGAGTATCGTACCTCTGGTCACCGGCTGCTACGCTTAGTTGCAATACCTGCCCCGACCCTGTGGCGCAGCCCCCGGTGGATCAATACTATGTCGTTCGTGTGACCGATGCATTTGGATGCGTCAATGAGGACTCCGTATTCGTCAAAGTAAACAGTTTGCAGCCGGGCGCATTTATTCAGGACACGGCCATTTGTATCGGGGAGTCGGTGACATTGTTTGCCAACGGTTTTCAAACATACGCTTGGTGGCCGGGCAGCGACCTGAGTTGTACGACTTGCCCGGCACCACTGGCCACACCGGCTTCCACCTCCACCTATTACGTGGCCGTAGAGGACAACAACGGTTGTCGCGATACGGGAAGTGTCACGGTTACAGTCAATCCCCTGCCCACGGTGGGGATTGTCGTTGCCTCAGACAGCGTATGCCTGGGGACAAGCACTCAACTGACTGCAAGCGGAGGCATTCTGTATCAATGGACACCTTCTGCCGGCCTGAGCAGCGACACGGTTTTCAATCCTCAGGCATCACCGCTTGTGACGACCGACTATACCGTCAGGGTTACGGATGTGAATGGATGTGTCAATACGGCAAGCAGAAGAGTAACGGTACTGCCCTTGCCGCAGATCACTAAGAGCAGCGACACCTATGTCTGCAAATATGACTCTACGCAACTGGCAGTGGGGGGCGGCATTGCGTACTCGTGGAGTCCCGCAGCCTCGCTTTCCTGCTCCGACTGCCCCGATCCTTTTGCTTTCCCGCTGCTTACAACGGTTTATACCGTAGAGGTCACCGACAGCTATGGCTGTGTGAACAAAGACTCGATTACGATATCCGTAAATACGGCTGCCGGGAACATTTCACCCGATACGGCCATCTGCATCGGAGAAAGCACCCGCCTGCTTATCAGCGGTGGGGTCAACTACAAGTGGTGGCCCGGAACCGGGCTGAGTTGTACGTCCTGTTTCAATCCGCTGGCATCGCCCTCCACAAGCACCACGTACAGCGTGGAGGTTACGGATGCCAATGGCTGTCGCGATACGGCCGGGGTGCAGGTGATTGTAAATCCGCTGCCTGTGCTTTCGACAGACGGCAATAAAAGCATTTGCGAAGATGATTCCATCCAAATCCGGGTAATCGCTCCTACCGGAATTGCTTTTCTCTGGACCCCGGCTGCCGGCCTCAGCAATGCGGCCATCAGCGACCCGATGGCCTCTCCGGCATCTACTACGACATATACGGTGAGGGTGACCGATGCCAATACCTGCTCGGATACTGCCCGTGTGCGTGTGGAGGTTCGCCCGCGGCCTAATACGAGTGCCGGGCAGGATTGGATTATTTGCCTCGGTGATACGGCACAACTGAGGGGGTCCGGTGCCGACAGCTATGTCTGGAGTCCGGCCGGCAGTCTGGAATGCAGCACTTGTGAAGAAACAAAAGCCTGGCCGGGTGCTACGCAAACCTATACCCTGACCGGCATTCTGAACAACGGATGCACGAGAGAAGATGAAGTCACGGTTTCGGTGAACCCTCTGCCAAATGTTTCGCTGGGGCCCGACCGCCTGATATGTGAGGGAGATACGGTTCATTTGCTGGCCACGGGAGCTGTAAGTTATCAATGGACTCCGGTCAACGGGTTGAGTTGCAGCAATTGTCCGGACCCCGTAGCAACCCCCCTCCAGACGATCACCTACACCGTGCGGGGAGCCAATGTCTTCAATTGCTTTGATGAGGCAAGCATCACGATAAGCGTCAATTCTCCGGCCAGCATTGAGATTACTGCGGATACGAGCATTTGCCCGGGGGAATCTGTTCAGCTTTCGGTGAGCGGGGGGGTAAGTTACCAATGGTCGCCTCCGGAAGGGCTGAGCAACAGCAGCATTCCCGATCCCCTGGCCACCCCATCGGCTTCTACGACCTATTTCGTGCACATCGTTGATGCCAGCGGATGTGAGATTGATGCAGACGTATCAATCGGAATCTATGTGCCGGCCGAGCCCCTGCCTTCGGCAGATACAACGGAAATATGTATTGGTGATACCGTGGTGCTTAGTGCCGTGAACGGGGTGATCTACAGTTGGCAGCCTGATTTCAGCCTCATCACTCCCGGAGACAGTGTGAGCATTGCCATTCCTGAAGAAACTACGGTGTACACAGTAACAATTATTGATATCCATGGATGCGAAAATTCGGATCAGATTGAGATAATCGTTCATCCGCTGCCCGATGTAGATGCCGGACCCGACCAGTTTATTTACCAAGGTGGCAGGGCACGTCTGACCGGAAGCGGTGCCAGCGTTTATATCTGGTCACCGGACGAAAATATCAATGACATCAATGTAGCCGACCCCATTGTTTTTCCCTCCGATACCTTTGTGTATTATCTGACGGGCATAGATCGCTATGGATGTATCAACTACGATTCCGTCCGGGTATTGGTGGTGCCGGAAGCCAATTTTGACATGCCTTCTGCTTTTACTCCGGATGGCGATGGGGTAAATGACCGCTTCCGTATCAGCAATCCGGAAAACTTCAACCTCGTATTTCTCAAAATATACGACCGCTGGGGGAATATGGTCTTTTACACGACAGACCTGGGGGTATCCTGGGACGGTACCGTCAATGGTGCTCCTGCTCCTATGGGTACATACATTTTCATAATGAACGGGGTGGATGATCTGGGCAAGGAAATCTGGCGAAAAGGAAATATCACATTGATCAGGTAACACTTGTTTTCTATTGGGCGTTATGACACACGTCTTTAACAAAAATTAAGATTTAAATTTTATAGATTTGTTAACGGAATCAAGCCTTTGCCCCGAAAAAAGCTTTTAATATTTCGGAATGAAAAAATTACTGCTGACGCTATTCATACTGTTTAGTGTAGCAAATGCTTTTGCTACGCACCTTGCGGGAGGGGTGATTTACTATGAGTGCCTGGGCGGTAATCAGTATAAAATTAAGTTGATAAGGTATAAAGATCAGGCGGGAAACCCATTGCCTGCTTCGTATACAATCCGTATTTCACCGGTCAACGGGGGGAGCAATATTGATGTGACGGCCAACAAAGTAGCGGGAACAGGCAACCTGGTACAGATCATTCAGACGAATCCCTGTCATTCGCCCCAAAATTCAATTCAAATTGAAGAACATGTGTATGAAACCGGAACAATCACACTGACGGGCAATACGCCCTACGATGTCTATGATGTGACGGCCAATGGTTTAGGAAATCTTGTTCCGGGCGATTGTTGCAGGAACAACAGCGTTAACAATATTCCAAATCCCGGCACAGTAGGCCAGACTTTATATGCCCGTATTGCAAATCCGACACTATATCCCTGCAACAGTTCTCCTACTTTCAATAATCTGCCTCCCCTCGAAGTATGTCTGAATGATACCATCCGCTTTGATCATTCTGCCACCGACCCCGATGGCGATTCCATATCTTATTACTTATGCGATGCCCTGAACCAGGGATCCTACTCACCGCCAAGTATTCCGCCTTTTCCTTCGGTGCCTTACAATGCCGGGCTTTCGGGAGCGAATCCGATTCCGGCCAATCCGGGCTTATCTATCAATCCGGTTACCGGATTCCTGACCGGGTACCCGACAGCAACAGGAATTTATGTAGTCAATGTATGCATGGATGAATACCGCAACGGGGTGCGGATCGGGCACTATGGCCGTGAAATTGAAATGAGTGTGGTACAATGCTTTGCCAATACACAGGCCAGTGTACAAACGGATTCTGCTACTTCTGCGCAGGGATATGGCATTATCCTGGAATGTGTGGACAGTACGATAAATTTTCAAAATACCTCCCTCAATGCACAGGAGTATTTCTGGGATTTTGGTGTAGCGGGTGTCAATACCGATACCTCGACCCAGGTAAACCCTTCCTATACCTATCCCGCACCGGGAGATTATACCGTGATGCTGATTGCCAATCCGGGGTATTGGTGTGCAGATACAAGCTACGCCATTGCCCGCGTGGCTTCCAAGCCGGTAGCCGACTTTACGACCAGCCAGCCGCTTTGTACCAAACAGACCATCGCCTTCAATGACAACTCGAGTATTGCCTCGGGCAACGTGGTTTTTTATATCTGGGATTTTGGTCAGGGCACTCCGCCTAAATACGGAAAAAACACTTCGAAAAAATACAATACGGAGGGTTGGTATGATGTGACGCACATTGTCAACTCCAACAAAGGGTGTTCAGATACCATTACAAAAAGCATCCGGGTGGATAAGACCCCGGACCTGAATTTTGGCGATCCTATTTTTATTTGCATAGGTGACACGGCTCCGATCAATCTGGTAACCGATCCGGATGTGGTGAAATGGGACTGGCTGCCAAAGACCGGGATCATTTGCGATACTTGTCCGGTGCCGCTCATATTTCCGAGCACATCGGGCGGCTACGTAGTTACGGTAACCGACTCTGCGGGGTGCAAAGCCACAGGAACCGTTGGAGTTAGTGTGGGGCCCAGGCCGATTGTGGATGCCGGGCCGGATACCAATCTTTGTTTTGCCGGACAGGTCAAATTGCCTGCCAGTGTCAGCAACTTATCTTTTCCTCCGGTCTTCAGCTGGACGCCTCCTACGGGTTTGAGTGATAGTGCGGTGCTGAATCCTTTTGCTTTCCCTTCGCAGAATACAACGTACACCCTTACGGTTTCTACAGCTGCCGGTTTTTGCATGGAGAGTGACACCGTCAATGTGAAAGCCAACCCGACTACTTTGAGTGCCATGGCCCAGCGCTATGCCATTTGTCCGGGCGACACGACCTACTTAAACGGGGTTACCAACGGCACACAGGTGTCTTACAGCTGGCAGCCCGCTTCGCTGCTCTCGAATCCCAATATTGCCAATCCCATGGCCGTCCTGTCTTCGAGTCAGATATTTACACTGACCATTTATGACAGCATATCCACCTGTTACTCGGTAGATACCGTGGGGGTTACCGTCAATGTGCCGCAGGGAATAACGGCCGGGCCGGATACCACCATTTGTGCGCAGGATGTGCTCCCGTTGTTTGTGTCAAACGGAAGCAATTATCAATGGAGCGGACCCGGGCTGAGCTGTCAGAACTGCCCGAATCCCAGTGTTTCTCCATTGAGCAGTACGGCTTATACGGTCTCCGGACTCGACAGCAACGGCTGTGTAAACTACGATACGGTGCAGGTCAATGTATCTCCATTGCCCGTGCTCACAAGTATCTCCGATACTTTTGTCTGCAGTGGCTCATCCATTCAGTTGACGGCCTCGGGTGCACCTCTTCTGGTATGGGCTCCGGGGGCAAGCCTTAGTTGTGATACCTGCGCCAGCCCCCTGGCCTCGCCTGCAGTCAGTACCATCTACACGCTGAATGGATTCTCCACACTGGGATGCAAAAGTTCAAAAACAATCCGGGTGGATGTTTCCCCCTTGCCCAATATCAATGCCTCACCGGTCTCTCCGATTTGCGAGGGCGATACCGTACAGCTTGCTGCAAGTGGAGGAGTTTCATATACCTGGCTTCCGGCTACAAACATCATCAATGCCAATGGCCCTGCTCCTTCGGTTTTTCCCATTCAGTCCACTACCTATTCGGTCATTGGCTACGACAGCAAGGGCTGCGCAGATACGGCTACGGTATTTGTTAAGGTCAATTCTCTGCAGCCCGGAGCATTTATACAGGATACAGCCATTTGTTTCGGGGATACGGTTCAGCTTTTCGCCAATGGATTTGTCACTTACAACTGGTCCCCGGCATCCACGCTTTCCTGTACAAGCTGCCCAATGCCGGTAGCTACTCCCCTGAGTACGACCGTTTACAGTGTCAGTGTGGAGGATGCCAACGGTTGCCAGGACCAGGGAAGCGTAAAAGTAACCGTCAACCCCTTGCCCAACGCAGTGATTAGTGCGGGCAAAGATTCGATATGTGAGAACAGCAGCATTCAGCTCAATGCTTCCGGAGGCGTGAAGTATTTTTGGTTTCCTTCCACCGGTCTTGATGATCCTGTGAGTGCAAGCCCCATCGCCTCGCCCAATGTGAGCATACGCTACACGGTCGAAGTGGTAGATGCCAACGGCTGTATTGATACTTCCTCTTTGTTCCTGAAAGTATTGCCCATCCCCAATACGAATGCAGGCCCCGATCGTCAGGTGTGCCTCAATGACACCCTGGTGATTACGGCCAACGGAGCCGATCGTTATCAATGGCAGGGCCCGGGTATTGTGGCATGTGCAAGTTGCCAAAGTGTGAATGTATCTCCTTCGGTTTACACCACATATACGGTGACGGGCTACCTCGACAACGGATGCAGTACACAGGATGAAGTGAATGTAATTGTCCGGCCTTTGCCGCTGGATGTGAGTGTTTCGGCCGATACCAATATATGCCAGGGAGATACGGCCTATTTGCAGGTAGAAGGGGATGCCTCCTACACATTCAGATGGAGGCCCGCCTCAAGTCTGACCTGTAGCGATTGCAAAGATCCAAAGGCATTTCCTTTGTCGCCCACGGTCTATACCGTGACGGCAACAAATACATTCGGCTGCAAATACGATCAGACGGTGGAGGTCATCGTCAGTTCTCCGGCTACGGTAAATGTGACACCCGATACAGGTGTGTGCCCCGGTGGCAGCATCATGCTGCAGGCAAGCGGAGGGGTACAATTTGACTGGACACCAAAGATCGAAATAGACAATGACCAGACAGCTACACCGCTTGTCACGCCCACGGCTCCGAGACTATACAATGTCTTTATCATTGACAATCTGGGCTGTGAAATATACGATTCGGTATTTGTGGACATTTATACCCCTGCCGATCCGATGGCCTCCAATGATACCACTGTTTGCTATGGATTTTCCGTACAGCTCGAAGCGCACAACGGAGTTACTTATCAGTGGCAGCCCGACAGCACGCTTTCCGATCCGTTTTCGGACAGGCCCCTTGCCAGCCCGCTGCTGCCGGTCACCTATACCGTGACGATAACGGACATACATGGTTGCAAAAACACGGATGAGGTGAAAGTGACCGTAGTGCCCCTGCCGGATGTAAATGCAGGGCCCGATATTTCCGTGTATGAGTTTACACCGGTCACGATTACCCCAACGGGCGCATTGAGATATGTCTGGATTCCTGCCGGTGACATCATTGATTCATCGGGCAATTCGGTGACCATCTATGCAAAAGATACAACGACTTATGTCGTGATTGGTACGGACGAATACGGATGTGTGAATAGCGATACGATCACCATTAATATAGTGGAAGTGCCGCGAATTATTGCCCCTAATGCCTTCACACCGAACGGAGACGGGGTAAATGACGTTTTCTATATTGATGCAAACAAGAGTTTTAAATTGAACTCTATGAAGATTTATAATCGATGGGGCCAACTGGTGTTTCAAACCACGGATATCAATGATTCCTGGGATGGCACTTTGCTGGGGGAAAAGCTCCCGCTCGGAACCTATATCTACGTGATTGAGGGGATTGACGAACTGCATAACAAAGTGAAGCAGGGTGGTAACATAAGCTTAATGAGGTAATTTTAAATAATTGTAAAATAATTCTATAATTTCGGAACCCTTACATGCGTCCTCTTAAACCTATATATACCAGTCTTTTATGGCTTTTTGTCCTGTCTTTTGTTTTTCTGGCAGGAGCAAGTGACTTAAAGGCTACACACCTGGCAGGGGGCTATATTCGGATCGAATGCATAGGTGGCAACCAATATAAAATCTTTTTGTACCGCTATAAAGATGCCAGCGGAGTGGCACTGCCCGGAACCAATACCATACATATTGATCCGGTGAATGCCAGCGAGGGCAACGATGTGACTTATACTGCCACGAGGGTTTCCATAACAACCGTGCCCATTCCCAAAACGAACCCCTGCCATCAGCCTCCCGAATCGAGCCTGGTGATTGAAGAACATCGCTATGAGACGGGCCCCTTTACGCTCCCTCCGGCTCCGTCAGGCTACAATATTTATACGACTACCGATTGTTGCAGGAACTTTGCCATCATCAATCTGGTCAATCCGGGAGGAACCCAGCAGACCTTGTTTTTGCGAAGTTCGGACCGACAGGAGTTTCCCTGTAATTCTTCCCCTCAGTTCCTCAATTACCCGCCTCTCGAGATATGTGTAAACGATACGCTTCGATTTGACAACTCGGCTGTTGATCCCGATGGAGGCTTTGATAAGTCGATGCTGAGCATCGTTTTTCAACCCGTGCACGGAACGGCCAGCATCAACCCCAACAACGGAAGAATATCCTACGTGCCGAATACCGGCTTTATAGGACTGGACAGCCTGACCTACCGGGCTTGCGACAAAGGATCACCGACTGCCTGTGATCTGGCCAAAGTGTATATACGGGTGACTTATGAGAACCTGCCTCCACAGGCTACGGACGATTACATGAGCACGACCAGCGATCGTCAGGTGGAAGCGGATTTGCTGGCCAATGACATAGACTTTGACGCAGCGATCAACCCGGCCTCTCTGAAGGTGATTCAAAATCCGCTTTACGGGGACATATGGTACCTCTCCAACGGATCAATGCGTTATGTGCCGAATGGCAGCTATGTGGGGCTGGACAGTATGAAATACCGGATTTGCGATGCGGGCGAACCCCGCTATTGCGATACGGCTACCGTTTATGTGACGGTTTCCCGTTCTGTAAATCCCACATTTGCCGCCAACGATTTCCATATTTTCAGTACGCCCAGCACGAATGTGTTGATATTGAACAATGATGAGGCATTTAATTCCAGCATCTCGAATGCAAGTATTAAAATTCTGAAGGCGCCCAAAAATGGATCGGCATCGGTACTTGTCAACAAGATATTTTATCTGGCCGACCTGAAGTCCAACGGTCTGGACTCTTTGCAGTATCTGGTATGTAACTCCGAGACCCCCGCTTCCTGCGATTCGGCCTGGGTCTACCTGATCCGGAAACCGGCCGACTATCCTCCCTTTGCCCTGGACGACACTTTTCGCATAAAAATCAATACCAACGGCACTTTCGATGTGCTTGCCAATGATTTTGATAAAGTGGAAACCCTGAATTACAGTGGTGTCAGCATTTCGACCAAGGCTTTTCACGGAGTGGCTACAGTGGATGCCTCGGGCATCAACTACACCCCGCCCAACGGATTCTTTGGGCTCGACAGTTTTACCTATCAAATATGCGATGCGGTGCCTGAAGACTATTGCGACTGGGCCAAGGTCTATGTATTGGTGGAAAATGAAAATTATAAGCCCTTTGCTTTTAAAGATCAATATCTGCTGGATTTTAACACCGGTGCTTCTTTCTCAGTACTTGACAATGACTTTGACAAAGACAGTGATTTGCTGACATCGGGAACGGTACAGATTATCAGCGGGCCTATGCACGGAACGGCTACGGTCACGGGCAGGCAGATCGATTATACCCCCGACAACGGATTCAACGGCATTGACCAGGTCATCTATTCGGTTTGTGACAGCGGCAACCCGCAGAAATGCGATACGGCACGTATAGAAATTTTTGTAAAGGCCGACAATTACCTGCCTTTTGCCGCCTCCGATACCATGGACCCGTATTGCTTTTTCCCGCACAGCATTTATCCCCTGCTCAATGATCATGTTTTCAATGAGAATCTGGATTTCGGATCGGTGGTCATCACCGTGCCTCCGGCCAACGGTACAGCCATGATCAATCCCGACATGAGCTTTACCTACCAGGCGGATTCGGGCTATGTAGGCCCCGACCAGTTCAATTATCGAATTTGTGATGACAATGGCGACTGTGACGAAACCACCATTTATGTCAATGCTACGGTAATCAATTTGCCGCCCAATGCCGTAGACGACCGCAAGAAGATTGGCCAGAATACCTATGCGATTATTGACCTGCTAAAGAATGATGTGGATCCGGAAAACAACCTGAGCTTTGAGTCATTTGATATCGTAGTGCCGGCCAAGCACGGACAGGTTTTTGTAAGTCAGAAGGGTGAGATTCTCTATCAACACGATCCCGGTTTTGCCGGGTTAGACTCTTTCAGCTACCGGATTTGTGACAATGGCATTCCCAGCCGATGCGATGAAGCATGGGTTCGAATCACCGTCATATCAAATGATCCACCGCAGGTCAACAATGATATTGTAAATATTTCCGCCTTCGGCCCCACACCCATCCGTGTATTAAAGAATGACAATATCGCATCGGGGAAGCTGGATGATCAGACACTCCGTCTGGTGACCCCGCCCGCATACGGCTTGGCGGTGATTGACTTCAGAAACCGTTTTGTGTACTATCCCACGGACTCTTCCCCTACCGCAACAGATCAGTTTACTTATTCCATATGCAATGACGGTACGCCCAAAAAATGCGGAACAGCTACCGTAACAATCAACCTGAACTACAATCAGCCGCCACAGGTAAACAACGATGCGATCACGGTGGAATACGGCCGGCCTTATTTCTTTCAGCCGTTGAAAAATGACCTGGACCCCGATGGCAGGATTAAAAGAGCTACGCTCGAGATTGTGAGTGCTCCGCTGCATGGAGATATTACGGTTCTGGTTGACAGCGGTATGATTTATAAGCCGGACAACACCTATTCCGGCCCGGACCAGTTTACCTACCGTGTGTGTGATGACGGTATGTCCGTTTATTGTCGCACGGCAACGGTTCAAATAAATGTGACTGCAAACGGTGCACCGGTGGCGGCCAATGACCAGTTCAATATACAGCTCAACACCCCGCGAAAGATCAATCTGGCAGCCAATGACACGGACCCGGATGGCAACCTGGACCCTGCCGCAGTGCGCATCACGGTCAATCCGGTTCATGGATATATATACAATCTGGTCGATGGTCAGGTGATTTACCATCCCGATTATAATTTCTTCGGCCGCGATTCTTTTGAATATCAGATAGCAGACCGGGCCAATCCGGTGATGAAAACCACAGCTCGTGTTTATCTGTGGGTGGCGAAAGACCCCAACACCCCCCTTGCCACGGATGATTACTTTACCGTATTTAAGAATGATTTCGGAAAATATGATATCAGGCAAAATGATGGCGCGGTGGATCCTTCGACCTACCGCATACTGAATTACACCCGAAACGGTGACGCCTTTATAGAAAGCAACGGACTTTTGTACTATATGGCAGACCGGAATTTCTTTGGATATGACACATTGAAATATCTGGTATGTGAGAGTGCCTCCCGATGGAATTGTGATACGGCCTATGCTTATTTTGAGATTCGGGATACCTCCTACCCGATTACGGCACACGATGATGCCGTAGATGTGTATGAGGGCTACTTCAGAAAAATCTATGTGCTTGAAAATGACTTTGACCGTGACCGCGAGACGGCAGGATATACCTTGACCGTGATCTCACCACCCAGTCAGGGAACTGCACAGGTCGAACAGGGTGTGATAAATTACAATGCCACGCCCGGTTATACCGGCCCGGATCAGTTGGTCTATGAGGTCTGTGATGATCTCGGATGTGCTACGGCCACGGTCTTTATTCAGATTGTGCAGTCGGTAAACATTACCCCGACTGCCCTGAACGACTATTGGCATACGCATACGGGCAAAAACCTTGTGGGCAAGCCGCTTTCCAATGACTATGATCCGGATCAGGACTCACTGGTCTATACTTTCTGTGCTGCGCTTGCAGGAGGGCCTTATACCCGTTCATGGATGCCCCCGTTTGATTCAGTGGTTTATGCACCGGGTCTGAGTTCTCATTATCCGGCCAGTTCAAACCCGCGATTAAAGATTGATCGCTACACGGGATTGTTAACCGGGGTCCCCAATACGCCCGGGGCCCATGTGTTGACGACATGCACCGAGGAGTACAAAAACGGTCGCTTTCTTGGTAATATTCGCAGAGAAATTCAGGTGAACATTGTGAACTGTACCAAGCAGCCGATTGCCAGTATCGAAGACAATGACGGCACACCCAACGGATTGATACTTAATTGTGTGGACAATACCATCCACTTTCTGAATACAGGTCAGGCCGACTCCTTCCTTTGGGATTTCGGAATACCGGGTGTGGCCAGCGATACCTCCTCTGAATACAGCCCCACCTTTACCTATCCGGATACGGGCACCTATCTGGTTACCTTGTATGCCGAGCCGGGAGCGGCCTGCATGGATGTCGATCAGATGGTCGTGAAAATCTATAAAACACCGATACCCGATTTTTCATATTCGGAGCCTCTTTGTTCGGGACAAACCATACGTTTCAAGGATTCTACCAATCCGGTAAACGGAAAAATCATCGCCTGGAACTGGAAGTTTACACCCACGGACTTCAAACAGCAAAAAAATCCGAAATACAAATACAACAGCGAAGGAGTCAAAACCATCACACTGGATGTCTTTGCAAATACGGGCTGTAAGGCTCAAATTATCAAGGATATTGTCATCAATCCGTCTCCCACCATTGACCTTCCGAAGAATGTATTTCTCTGCAAGAACGATACGCTTCTGCTCGAAGCCGATGATTCGGGTGCCAGCAGCATCATTTGGGAGCCGGAGATTGACCTCCGGTATACGGGTTCGCCCGACCGGGTACTGCTCTTCCCCAGCGTTGGCAGACAATACTCTGTGACGGCCATCAACGCTTTCGGCTGCAAAGCCGGTGACAAAACCGTGGTAGTCCCCAACGACCGGCCCGTCATTGATGCCGGAGACCCGTTGCGCAAGTGCACAAGCCCCAGTGTATCGATGAGTCCGACTTTTCAAAATGTCTCCTTCCAGCCTACTTTTCAATGGTCTCCTCCGTCCGGTCTTCAAGATCCTACTTCCCCATATACAACTGCTTCGCCCACCCAGACGACAACCTATACGCTGACTATTTCATCGGAAGGAAAATATTGCGTGGAAAGCGATACGGTGATTGTTTATACGGAGCTGCCCGAATTAAGATTGCTTGCCGAAAAGAATGTGATTTGTGCCAATGACTTTACGCAGCTTGTCGCTGAGACCAATACACAGCAGGCCACGTTTAGCTGGGCACCGGCCTCATCCTTATCCGACCCCAATTCGCAATATCCCTATGCAACTCCATCGGTCAACACCACCTATACGCTGACGCTCTATGACAGCATTACGCAATGTACGGTGTGGGATACCATCCGAATTCTGGTAAAACCGGTTGCAGGCCTGAGTGCCGGCCCCGATACCACCATTTGTACGGGCGATACCGTGATGCTGCAGGCCGTCAATGGCAGCCGCTTTATCTGGATGCAAGATTCCACGCTAAGCTGCCAATGCTGTGAATCTCCGCTTGCCTGGCCCGGGGTTACCAACACCTATACGCTCACGGGAAGAGATACCAACGGCTGTAAAGTAAGCGATGAAGTAACGGTTTTTGTGAACCAGCTTCCCACGGTTTCGGCCGGTAGCGATCAGGAGTTGTGCCCGGGAGATTCCGTAATTGTGAATTTGTCAGGGGCCAGCCAATACCTCTGGTTGGATGATACCTCAAAATCCTGCAATGCGTGTTCTTCCATCGTACTGTACCCGACCGTAAGCAAAGATTATGTGGTGATCGGAATTGACAATAATAATTGTGCAAGCAGCGACACGGTCAATATCCATGTATACCCGCCACCATCTACCGGATATACCGATCCTCCGCATTTGTGCGAAGGGGATACCACACAACTGGTTTTCAGCGGGGGAGCAAGTTACAACTGGTCACCGGCCTCCAGTCTCAGCAATCCGAATATAGCCGATCCGCTTGCCTTCCCTGAGCTCACAACGATCTATACCATCACCGGGGTCGATACCAACGGCTGTCCGTTTGAAGATACGCTCAAGCTGGTGGTCAATGTCCTTCAACCGGGCAATTTCATTGCCGATACCGGTATTTGCATTGGCGAAAGCATTACACTTTTTGCCAAAGGTTTTTCGCAATACACCTGGTCACCTGACAGCAATCTCTCCTGTGCCGCTTGTCCGACTCCGTTGGCCACCCCATTGACTACGACCCAATATATGGCCATAGTTGCCGACAGCAACGGTTGTGTAGATACCGGAGTCGTCCTGGTCACGGTGAATCCCCTGCCCGTGGCAGGGCTCAGTGCCTCGAATGATACGCTCTGTTTCGGAGAGTCAGCTCAGCTGAATGCCAGCGGAGGAACAACTTACAGCTGGACCCCTGCATTGGGCCTCAGCGATCCGAACATTGCCAATCCGGTGGCCGGCCCGCCTTATACCGTTAATTATTCCCTTTCGGTGCTCGACCAAAACGGATGCAGCAGCGATACGACTTTGCTGATTGTGGTCAATCCCCTGCCCACGACCTACGCGGGCGAGGATACGGCCATTTGCTGGGACGATACCATCCAATTGCTTGCCACCGGTGCCGACAGTTTTCTATGGCAGGGAAGCGGATTTGTTACATGCAACGACTGTCCCGATCCGGTGATTGCTCCTGATCTGACTACGACCTACATCGTGACCGGATACAATCAGTATGACTGCATTCTGGTGGATACGGTTCAGGTGACTGTCAATCCCGAACCGGATGCCATACAGCTTTCGCCCGATACCATTATTTGTGCCGGGGATTCTGCCCGTCTCAGAGTGAGCGGAGGGGCTTCCTACCAATGGGTGCCTGATTCTGACTTATCCTGTCTGAACTGCGACAATCCGGTCGCATCTCCGGCTGTCTCCAAGGTTTATACGGTACAGGGATTTACCGACAAGGGCTGCTATCGTTTCTATAATGTCCGGGTGGATGTGCGTCCGTTGCCCGTGGTTTCCGTAACCCCTGATACGGGTGTCTGCCTGGC